>Ga0209404_10000047_pt1 | contig 121480 bp, 143 predicted proteins | sample TroAtlMetagenome_2_FD_187447 | JGI IMG/M metagenome (GOLD analysis project Ga0209404, IMG submission 187447) | Marine eukaryotic phytoplankton communities from Atlantic Ocean - Tropical Atlantic ANT8 Metagenome (SPAdes) (version 2) | ecosystem: Environmental > Aquatic > Marine > Oceanic...
ATGAGGACATGACATGAGGACCCATGGTACCTCTACTATTTAATAAATTTTTATCCTAACAAATCGCTGATCTTTTTTTCAAGATGGTTCCATGAATTCACTCGAGTTTCATGTGATTTGTTGGGTATGGTGAGGGGTCACGGAAATTGAAAACTTAAGGTTTAGGTTTCTTTAACAGTACTCTTGCTCTCGTGATTCACGTAAGGGAATCTAATGACACTGCTCTCATGGATTTCACATGAACTCAGATTATTTTTTGGTGCATGGTCTTTTCTAGAAGATGGTTGTGAAAATTCATGTAAGTTCATGAGATTCCATGAGGACATGACATGAGGACCCATGGTACCTCTACTATTTAATAAATTTTTATCCTAACAAATCGCTGATCTTTTTTTCAAGATGGTTCCATGAATTCACTCGAGTTTCATGTGATTTGTTGGGTAGTGTGGTGAGGGGTCACGAAAATTTAAAACTTAAATGTTTACATTTCTTTAACAACACTTTTGCTCTCGTGATTCACGTAAGAGGAATCTAATGACACTGCTCTCATGGATTTCACATGAACTCAGATTATTTTTTGGTGCATGATCTTTTTTAGAAGATGGTTGTGAAAATTCATGTAAGTTTCATGACACCGAGGAGCGTCGCCGCTTCGGTGAGGGGGTCACGAAAATTGAAAATTTGAAGATTTTCTTTTTTAGGAGTTCATGATATAATATGATGATTCTCGCATTTCTGGCATGTTTTTTGTTTTGGAAATGTTTCGTGTCCAAAAGAAATACATGTTAGATATATATGTCGGAATATGCAGTCGGAATAGTTTTAGCATCGATGGCTTTTGCGAACGGTATCCGTGATCCGCTCGCGCTCGCGTGGACAGTCACCACTGCGACGTACGTGTACACGGCTGACAGGTACATAGATGGTGAACCAGATGTATTGAAAGAGAATACACCAGAATCGATCACACTACTGGCTCTAGTATCGAGTCTAATCCTGTACAAATCACATTTAGATTACACTGCACTGGCGGAACTCTCGTGTGTGCAGGCGTACCCCCCATTGAAGAAGCGTGCACCGCTGCTCAAATCCGCTTTCGTCGGCACGTGCTGGGGACACGCGGTAAATTACATACCCAAAAAGATCGAAAACTATGACATAACACCTGACACTGAAACCACACTCGGCATTACACTCATTTCCGCCGCTGTGAGTAATCATGCCGACATAGAGGATGCAGAGGAGGACAGACGCAACGGAATTCACACCATCCCGGCGCGGTTCGGTCGACGCGCGGCGTTAGGGGTGTCGACACTGTACGCTGGTAGCGGAATCGCGTTGTTGGCGAGAAAACTCATCTACTGAAACAATCCACCAACCGACACCGACTCCGGCACCCGTGAAAGATGCGAGGGCTGCCACCGAGAGTGTGGTCAGTACGTGTCGCATTTGCTAATTAGTAGATTTTTTTTTCACGCGTGACATCAGATGCCGACTGCGGTCGCAGAGATCGCGGTCTACATGCGCCAGGTGCGACGCGACGCGATCCGACGACGCATCTACGAGGATCTCTACACGCGACCGATATTCCTCCCAGTAGAATCATCCGTCAGGAACGCGCGTCTCGAGCTTCGCTACCGTGAACTCCTCACCCAGCCGTCACACTCGTGGTCCGCGCAGACCTGGGAAGAGCTGGACGAAATAGAAGATTCGATCATGCGAATAGGACAAGACCCAAGTCAATTTTGGGGGTAAGTAGTATATGTACATGAAAACCTTCTTAAATTTAAAAATTCAAAATCTTGCCATGTTGGCATCGACCACAGGGTTCACCTTGGGTGTGCTCAGATGTTACCTAAGGGACCGCCGGGATTATAAGGGTGGACCACCGCCTGCATTCCCGGTTTAGAAAAATGGTGTAAAATGTAAATAGTCATGAATCGCCGCATAGCGATTGACCTCGATGAGGTGCTCGTACCATTTTTGCGACCACTCGCCAATTATCACGGTGTACAACTCCCGAAGGGTAAACACACCTATGTGTTCAGTAACGTGTTCGACTGTTCGAGAGAGCATGCACAGGACATGATATATCACTACTACCGGTCTCCTGAATTTCTGTTCGAGAAACCAATCGCGGGGTCACAACGTGCCATGCAAAAGTTTCGTTCTCAAGTGGACAGAATGTACATCATGACCGGACGACAAGACTGTGCTCGAGAACAGACCGAACTCTGGGTTCAACGACATTTCCCAGGAATATTCGACGATCTCATTTTCACGAATAGCTACACCCAACATGAAATCTCCAAGGTGGATCTCTGCCGTGCACTTTCGATCGGGTGCATCATCGACGATTCCGTGAGCACGTGTTACGAATGTTGGGAGAACAAAATACTCGCCGTGAATTTCGTCGGCGATGGCGATCACGTATATCCGTGGTGCAATGAGACATACCACTCCATGAATGGATGGATGGACCCACTCCCACCCAGGTTGAGAAAGGATGGCGAGGACGTGTCTTACTTTGATTTAGACTATGAATAAAGAGTTGACCACAACTCAATGTAATGCTCGAGTACTCGAGTGATTCACTCGTGTCCATACGCGTCGGACAAACCGCCAAAGAGAACGACCAACTGCGCGAAGACTCCGATCCACACTGGTGGTGGTTTCACGTGACGAATCATCCTGGCGCACACGTGATCGCATGCGCGAAGGTTTTGGACCGAGAAACGAAACGAGACGCCGCCGTGCTCGCCGCGCACCACTCGAAGGCACCGAATACCTTGAAGATGACACCCGTGGACATGTGTCGGCTGGAAGACGTGGAGAAACGCGAGGGAGCGCCACACGGACAGGTTGAGGTGAATAACACGACCATATTGACAGTGTTCATGAACAAAGCGGTAGAGAAGGCGAGATTAGGTAGATTAAAGACCACTCACTAATTTAATACATGCTGCTCGACATTCGTAATTGCGATGGACTCGACCTCCTCGATTCGCTCGAAGACAAGTCCATTGACTTGATCCTCACCGATCCCCCGTACATCATCTCGCGAGAAAGTGGTATGCAAGTCCTGAGAAACAAGATCGATGCCGGGACCGACCTCACCAAGACCGAAGAGGAATGGGAAGAGTTCAGACGCGCGAACCCAGACCCAGCGAAATTCGCGAACGCTAAACAAAACTACATGAAATTCGGAACCGTGTACGGGACAAAGTTCGCGTCGAAGACACAGTTCGGGTCGTGGGACGAAGATTTCACCATGGAGAAATTAGAAGCGTTCGTGTCCGGGTATTACAAAAAACTCCGCGACGGGGGGACGTGTATCATATGGTTCGACCTCTGGAAACTCACACATCTGAAGGACGTGATGGAGAAGGTGGGGTTCAAGCAGCTACGTTTCATCGAGTGGATCAAGACGAATCCCCAACCCCTCAACAGTCAGGTGAATTACCTCACGAACGCCCGTGAGATCGCCGTGCTCGGGGTGAAGAAGGGAAAGCCAACCTTCCATGGAAAGCATGACGCGGGAATATACCATCACGCCATAGCGCACGGGAAGAATAGGTTTCACCCGACACAGAAACCACTCAAACTGTTCGAAGAATTGGTCGAGAAACACTCGAACCCGGATGACATCGTCGTGGACACGTTCTTGGGGTCGGGTACCACGGCGCTGGCGTGCAAAAATTTAGGAAGAAGGTTCGCGGGGTCAGAAATATCGGGCGAATATTTTAGTCGAATAACCTCTATGTTATAGAAATTGAAATTTCATGTTTTGAGGGTATTTAAATCCGAGGGCGTGTCGCGTGACCTCATAACACGACGCACATGCCGAAACTCTCTGCCAAAGAACTTATCGAGGTGCTTGAAAGAAGGTACCATTTCTATCATAATGACCGCGAAGAGCTCGAGGATATCAATGAAGACATTTTAGATATGTTGGGCGACAACGGTCTCGTCTTCAATTACGCCGGCGACTGGATCACGGAATGTGAAGAGCCTGAGATAGGGGAGCCGAGCGTGGAGGACATTTACAAATTCATACGTCGATCCGGTTGGAGTCTTGAAGAGAACCCCCTGGACATGGAGGCTTGGATATTGTTCCCGACCGATCAATTGGATCATCCCATAACAAGCCTACTTGACGACATGTAATCTCACAAAGTACGAATCAACTCATAGACAAAAGACCCATCAACAATCTCCTTTTCGAGTAACTCATTCTTGAGAATTTCGATACATCCTCGGTATTTCTTGATGTATGCGCGAGTATCGTCGTAGCATGTTTGCACGAGTTCGTCAACCTCGATGTCGATCATGCGAGCCGTCTCCGGACTTAAGTTTTTATAGTCGTAGTAATGTTTACCGAATCCAAACTGTGTCACCATCGAACGCGCTATGTCATACACGTGTACCAAATCACCCGATGCCCCCGTGCTCACCAGCTCTGAGCCATACACAATCTCCTCCGCGACGCGTCCACCGAGGGCGACGCGTAACTGTGCGATGTAGTAATCCTTGGTTTGGAGCATGCTTGCTTCTTCGTCTTGTGGTTGGAAGAAAGTCACACCCCCGGCGTCACCGCGAGGGACGATGCTCACCTTGCGCACGAAATCATAGTTATGTAAGGCGCCGATGATGGCGTGTCCCGCCTCGTGGTACGCGACGAGTTCGCGCTTGGACGCAGCCATCTTGGCATCACCCTTCGCACCCACCACCAGTCGTTGGTACACGTCTTCGACGATCTCGTCTGTGATGACACTGTCGTCCGTGTCCCTGACGGCTCTAATAGCACACTCGTTCATCATGTTCGCCAGGTCCGCGCCACTGAAGCCGATCGTCATCTTCGCAATCTTTTTCAGACAGACAGTGTCGTCCATTGTTTTGTCACGCACGTGCACCTCGAGGATGCGTTCTCGACCCTCGATGGACGGAAGGTTCACGTCAATCTTTCGGTCGAATCGCCCCGGGCGGAGAAGGGCTTCGTCAAGAATGTCCACGCGATTCGTTGCCGCTAGAACGATGATCTGACTCGTGTCGTCAAACCCGTCCATCTCGCACAGGAGTTGGTTCACGGTCTGCTCGCGCTCGTCGTTGTTGCTGAACCCATTCGCCGATCGACGCTTGCCTATGGCATCGATCTCATCGATGAACACGATACACGGTTGGTTCTGACGAGCCAGTTCGAACAGATCTCGAACGCGTTTGGCTCCGACGCCCACGAACATTTCAACGAACGAGGAGGCGGAGATGTCGATGAAGGGGACGTTGGATTCACCCGCGATGGCGCGTGCCAGGAGCGTCTTCCCCGTACCCGGGAGTCCCTTGAGTATGGCACCCTTGGGAATGCGAGCACCAGACCCTGCGAACTTTTCGGGCATCTTGAGAAAGTCGACAATCTCTTGGAGCTCAGACTTGGCTTGGTCGATGCCCTCGACGTCCGTGAATCGAGTCGACACCTCTCGGTCGACTGAAAATTCACTGGGTGGGAACAGCGCCATGCCACCGCCTCCTCCACCGCCTCCACCGAACATTGGACCGAACGATCGAATGAAGATGAACAATACCGTCAACATGAAGATGATGTTGATGTTGTCGATGAGGGTGTTGCGTGGCGCCACCGTGTCGATGAGGACGTTGGCGTCTTGTTGTTCGGTGAGGACTCTCCAAAATTCTTGATTTGGGACGATCACGCTGTCTCCGGCAAAGCCCTCCTTGTCAAGAAACGCAACTACCCCGCGGTTTGGCTGAACGACGACCTGGTCGAACTCCTTTTTTTTTATACCGCGAACGAACTCTGAGTACGTAACATGCCTGGGGTCGCGAGGTTTGTTAGAAGGGTCAATCTTTATAGAGGGCGCTATTTTACCTGACAATGCGTGGAACATATTTAGTGTGCTGAATTATTACATGATAGGAAAATTATCTTAGGCGCGTTCTCCTCGGATACGACGCGCGAGTTGCATGTCCTTTGGTGCGATGGTGATACGCTTCGCGTGTATGGCGCACAGGTTCGTGTCTTCGAAGAGTTGAACGAGATAGGCTTCGGCAGCCTCTTGCAACGCCAAGATGGCGCTCGTTTGGAACCGGAGGTCAGTTCGGTAGTCTGTCGCGATCTCCTTGACCAGACGTTGAAAGGGAATCTTTCTTATGAGGAGATCCGTGGACTTTTGGTACTTGCGAATTTCTCGCAGCGCGACGGTACCCGGGCGGTACCTGTGCGCCTTTCCCTTCTTGATTCCGCCCTTCGAGGGCGCGGCTTTGCGCGCGGCTTTGGTTGCCAGCTGCGCGCGCGGCGCCTTACCGCCGGTACTGTGACGAAAAGTCTGCTTAGTGCGAGCCATGGGGGGGTTTTCCCGCGTCGAATTGTGAGGTCCACGATGCCCGGTGTCCCCGGATATATGGTCCAAAATTGAAATTTCAATTTTTCCCGTAATTATCTAGGCACTCGTGACAACACCCCCCTCATAATGCGGCGATGGAAGAGGCTGCGCGCGCCGGTGACATGGCGCGCATGAAATACCTGAGATCGAAAGGACACGCGTGGGGTGACGCCCACCATATAACAGCCCTGATGGGCAATCACGGCGCTCTGGCATGGATTTACGAACAAGCTCATGTCGTGCGCGAGCGTGAGGACACGCTTCCCCAACTCATGCGACTCGTACTTGAAGAAGACGAAACGGAAGAGGAAACGGAGTCGCATCGCAAATGTATGAAGATTATACTAGACAAACGTCAGGTTCAGAGCGAGATAATAAAACCACCCTTCACCACCATAGAATACCTCGACCACCCGAGCGCTATACCAATAAAAAATCGCATGTAATTTTAGAGGATGAGTCAATACTACATAACTTACGCCGAAGACGAGTGGGACAAGGGTCGCGCACCGATGGACGTTGCGGAATTCGTGTCCAAGGGACTCGACGCGATCGCTGAATTGTACACCAGGGACTGGGAGGAGTACAAGAGAGCGTTAGAGACACCGGGTGTCACAATCGCGAAGATGGATCGACACGAACACGCCATGGTCATGCAATACGACTACAACGGTCCTCGACGGAAAAGGCTGATCAGTCGACTGTTAGAAGCCCAAGAAATCAGAAGGAAAATGGAAGCGAACCTCATGAAAAAGTATGGGACGACGAACGCTCGAATGATCAGAGCAATAGGACAAACATACCCAGCACCCGATGAGATCGAAGAACAGTACGGGTCCGTGTTGCCGAACCTTCCCACTGACGTGCTCCGGGTGTTGCGCACACAACTGACTGGTAAGAATTCCCAGAAGACCCCCAGAGCACAGGCGCAACGAGACGTCGATCGGGTGTTCAATAATATGGGTGTTAGAATGTAAGAGATGCCACCGCCACCGGTCGTGAACAGGGGTCGATTGGAACGTCTCACCGTCCCGGACGATGGGGTCAAATGGAATTTGAACACGTTTAGTATTATATTTCTGGTGCTATTGGCGTTGGGTATGTACAAGAGGTACCTCGACATCAATCGAGAGCGTCAACAATTGAATATTTCAGGCACTTTGACGGTTTGAGGTAGATGTCTCTGCCACTCAGAAGACGTTTCAGTTTATCGTCCGTCAGTTTCGTGTGCTGCTTGTACGTGTCCTTGATCATCTTCATGAACTTTTTAGCCGACTTGAACTCGTCGCGCATCTCCTCAAATTTACCACCCCAATACCCAGTGGACAGTTGGTGAATCAGTAGGTGCGCGTTCTTCGTCATCCGTCGCTCGTGTCCACCCAGTAGGAAGAAGGTCGCGGCGCTGCAGCACGCCCCAGTGGCGATCGTGATGACCCGCACCCGACTGTTTTGTAAGGTATTCATGAGCGCAAACCCACAGTGTAAATCTCCACCCTCACTGCAGATTTCCACTCTGATTTCAGGCGTGTAGTTGCGAAGGTCGGCGGCGATCTTCAAGAGATACGACTCCAATTGGGCGAAGCGCTCGAGGAATTCCAAGTTGTTCTCGGGACTGATGTCGCCGTAGTAGTATATGGTGTTCCCGACCACTTTGCACACCTCTTGTTCCTCGTCTTCGTCCTTGGTTTCACATCTCCAATTCATGCTTGAGTTGTTTCTTAATACTCATAAGCTCTCTCTGCTTTAATTTGCTCGTGAGCGACAGGTGATTCATGACATCCAAACTCGAAGGGACGATCGAATACGTCCGCAACACCTCAAAGTGTCTGAGTTTAGCGTGTAAGTGCAGAAGGTTGAGTGCTTCGACGTCCAAGTGATTCGGTCGAGCCTTGTTGTCGATCGATTTAACCTTTTGCGCACGCATTCTCGCGTTCCCGTGTTTCGTCCACGACGACCCGGACCTGATTTTATCCGCGGCGAGTGGTTCACCCGTGTAATGCATCGGGTATCGAAGGGCACTGTTCACGAAGAACGGCATCATGTTCCAATCTCCGTTGTACATCACCTGGTCGAAGATATCCGCGTCGGAGAACGACGTCGCACACGCCTCCAAATTGACACCCCTCGACTCTGGGTAATTTTCATGAAATATGTCACACAACTGACCGTGTTCGCACAGGGTGTCCTTGGTGTAATCCCGACGACCGCCGGTGAGTATCTCGATGACGATGTCCTTGGAATTTTGGAACAGATCCTTCTCGTCGTGACCTTCGATGTAGGACAGGAAATCTCGAATGTTCCCATGACACCTTCGCGCTTCGAACTCGTGTCCTGACCATACCCTCGAGATGTCATCGGGCGTGTGTTTCTTGACCAGGATGGTTTCGAAATTAGGGTACATGCAAAACTTTTGGGACACGACGACGAGCGATCCCCTCGATAAGGATTCGTTCGACGACACCCGATCGATCAGTGGTTTGAACACGTTGTCCGAGTCGAACTCCTCGACGACTAAAATCTTGTCCGTGTTCTTCACGAAATACAGAAAGTTACTTTTGCTTCGACAGTGTTCGGGTAACAGTTCGACGGAGTGTGTGCCCTGGAGCGCGCGCTCAACGAGGAAGGTCTTCCCAACCCCGGACGCCCCACACACGAATACATTCTTCCGTTGGTCGACGTACGAGCGCAGGAGTTCAATGTTATCATCGTGCAAAGTGCTGGTGCTCGTCAAGGGTTCGACTTTTTTTTCATCGACAAATTTAATGAAGGACTCCATGCACGATGATTTCCTAAAACAATCAATAGATTTATTGAACGGCTCGAGCGCTCTACATGATTTAGTGCTCAACCCCTTAAAGCGTCGAATTTTTCCAATCATGGCAGTCGCCGGTATAGTGAATCTCTTGATTCTCGTATTACTCTTCTACATTCTTAGTCAGTTGGCTCATCTTCAAGCGGGGGCGTCATCGGTCCCGACTCTGATGTCCTCGGCTCCGTGACAACCTCCTCCAATCCCTCGTCGTCGCTCTGCTCGGGAGTCACGATTTCCTCTGTCTTTTCTTTTTGTGCGCGTTGGAAGATGGAACGCTTCAGAATGGTCGTGTTCTTTGGTGCCGTCACCAGCCCCTCACCGCTCTTACGGATCGCGTCCAACTCTTTCATGAGTTTCTTCTTCTCGCGCGTGTTACCGTCCAGACCCGTCATCTCTCGTAACCTTTTCAATATGGTCGTCTCGCGAATGGCGGGGAAAGTTCGGATCGGGTGCAGAGACAAAATTTCCGGCTTGTAGAGGCTGCTACCAGGGAACGTTGCTTCGAATTCTGCGAGGATGGTCTTCGGGATGTCGGGCTGTTGTTCCAGCATTCTGTCGAACTCAGCCTTGCATTCCTCGATCATGACGACGCCATCCTTCGTGCGATCGCGAAGGGGAAGGGCTAATTCTAGACGAATCTTACGACTGAATTTTCCAAACGTGTACGCCGCGTTCTTGTGAGATTCGGTGGACTCACTTAGCTTTAAAAACGTGGATATCGTAGCGATCAGACCAGCAACAAGATTCGCTGCCCCGATCGTCTGCTGCGCGGTCTGCTTTAAGTTTGGTGGAACGTCCGACATGGCAAAATTTGCTGTTCCTGTCAATGTAGAGAGGACGATCACGGGAAGTGTCGCTCGCATGTACGTCTTCTTGTACGACATGAAAGCTTGAAAATGGATGTACCGATAACATGCGGCAGCCTCACCCCACGCCTTCAAGATGACCTCCTGCTGGACGTGCCATATTTTGTGATCTGGTCGCGGGGGAGGTTCGACCTCCGACATGTTGATGTATATTTAACGCATTTTTTTTCCAAACATGTACTAAGATGAACATCATTTTTCAAATCCATCTCGTGATGTTCATCACCCTGATGCTTCTGCCGTTCACGAACGATCAGCGCACGTTAGAATTCTACTCCATCATGATTCCATTCATCTTCCTGCACTGGACGACGAATGACGACACGTGTGCGCTGACCATCGCCGAACAGTGGGTCACTGGGAAGGATAGACAGGAGACCTTCTTCGGTCGGGTGATGGGTGGCATCTACCACATGGGAGACGACGAGGCGTCTAAATTTTTCAAGGGACTCATGTTCTTCCTGTGGTTGTTTGTCCAATTTAGATTGGGTCGATTGGACGTTTTCGTCAATGATCTAAAGACAACCTACGAGTTAATGGGATGATGAGCTGGACACACGACGTTCAGGAATTGGGCGAGTTGGTTCGAACGCACGTGATCCCACGACTCACCGATCTCGAGACGGAGTTGCACACACTGCGGAAGGCGGTGTATCCATGGGTCCAACACATGAAAGATAATGGATCGAACATGAATGAACTCCAAGAGAAGCGTGAATTCTTCAGGGTGTTGGATGAGGACACGATTAGAGAACTTTTGATGCTCAAGGCAAAGTACTCGAACGGTGCGACCGATCATAGATTAGAATTTAAAATGTTGTTTGATAATTAAATGACTGTGAAGATTGATAGCAACGAAGCCCAGTCGATCGGCGTGCAGACGTGCCTCTGCCTGTGTTCGTTCATGTTCTTTTCGTTTTTTAGAGGAAAGTTCCCCCCCAACCAGATGACGATACTCGGCGCGTGCATCTGTTGCATTCTGAGTTGCTCGCAAATGTTCGCACTCAAGAGCACCGTGCAAAAGGCACTCGAACCCGAACCCGAAGGTTAGAAGAAATTGTCGGTGCGATAAATCTTAGTCGTGTAGGTGTCGGTCTTTCCCGTCACGGTCACGGACTCCCCACCGTACAACTCGTTACATCCCAAGTCCTCGGTACACTCTCGATCGTTAATCGTGACCGGCAGCGGATACAATTGCTGTCCCTCGCTCACGGTGTAGTAATGATAACGATCGCGATGGTATCTCGACTCTTTTCCGTAGAGGGGTAAGACCTCCTCGTTCGGACCGATCAACACACCCATGGCTTGGGTGTGCCCTGGTTTATATTTCTTGATGGGCGCGTCTCTGTATTCCGGTTGGCGTCGTCTGACGACCTCTTTCACGACAGGGACGGGCACCTCCACCGGTACCTCGACCTCTTCCACGCGCACGCGAGGATTGTTCCACATGTAGAGCACGACACCCAAGAGAATTACCACGGACCAGAACATCAATCGTTGCTTGGTCTTGTTCTTCATTACCCATGGATCACATTTAATTTCCAGGTGTACCCGCTGTACCCGTTGACGTTCCACGCGCCAGTGAATTCAATGGTGAGGGAGCATTGGTCACCCTTCTTCAATCCACTGATCGGGGTCAGCCCCTCCACCCGACACATCGGTCGTCTGTATCTCCACGGAATTTTCACCATCAGCAGTCGACCGTCGAGGGGATCGTCGACCCTGTCGCCGCGGATCAGGTGTTTCTTTCTGTCCTGCGTGGCTCGAACCATTGCGGTATCCGACTCACTCAGTACAAAGCGCATGTATCGCCTATCATTGTGTTCATAAAGGGGTTCATACACGGTCGCGCTTACCCGCATTAGAGATATAGAGCACGATCACTATAAGTGCGAACATGAGAATGTGTGTCACCAAGAGTGGGGTCGCTGGAGGTCGAGTCCCGAACGTCTCGTGCGAGAACTGACGAGCGATTTCCACGGACGTCTCGATCGACGCGAACGGTGTGCGATGGGGAGACATCATTCCGACCAGCGCCACCTTGGAACATTTCCCCCAAAACGGCACGGCACCAGCGGTCGAGAGCACGCCGGACGATTGGGACAGTTGCCACCGCTCGCCGTCCCACTCGGCACCCCACCCCACGCGAAGGCGGTCGGGTTTGGGTAGTTTCAATTGTCCGAGAACCTGCCTGAACAATTCGGGTGGGGGCGTTCGAAGGACGTCGTCCGGAAGGTTCACCAACACACAACTCAAGGTTCGATCGTCCAAGCGCGCGGGGATGATTTTCCATCGACTCGTCAACGCGCCTTCGTACATGTTCACGTCCGGTGCGCCTCCTTCATAATCCAACAGGACGTTGATGCATTCGTACATACCCGACCGTATCTTCTCGCGTGCACCGACCCAGTTATCCTTGACGAGACTCAACGCCGGTTTGTGGTCGACACACAAGACCAACATGCCTTCGTCGACCTTGTCGCCGTTACTGAACGTAGCGACGAACGCGTCCTTCGCGTACGCCACGTCCTCCAGTCGGGTGTTGAACACGAATCGAACGCCTCGACGCTCGAGGGCGTCTTGCATCGCCGCGCACATGTACGCACCCGATCGTGCCTGTGTCAGCTGTCTGGAAAGGATCACGTAATCGAAACTCTTGATGAATTCGTACGCGGACATCGTGTCCCACCCGACACCGTCCATCATGAACGGAAGCGTGGAGAGCACGCGTCGACCACCCTCGGTCACCTTCCCCAGTGCGTCCTTCAACGTGACCGTCTTGTAATGTTCTGGTCTAGAGAGCACGCGAGCGCTGAGGGTCACGAGCGAAAGGTAATCGCGCGCACCCAACCGACGCAAGATTGGCTTGAACATGGCTTGGTCGTTATCCTCGAACATCGCACCCCAATCGATTCCCATCTCCTTGAACATTTGACGACAGTTGATGTACGCACCGTCGAACACGAGTCTGTGTGAGTGAAGATCTCTCACGTCTTTGTGTGGTTCCCACCACGAACCACCCGCAGATGGTTTGCTGTCGTACACGACAACCTTACGATTCGTGCTGGAAAGTTCCCAAGCCAACGCCAAGCCCGTGGGACCGGCGCCGCAGATGGTGACCACCATTATTACTATATGTCACTAGAAAAATCCATTCTCTTTACGCTCCTCCTTCGTCTTGAGCGCGTACAATACGATCATGTATGTGAGGACTGATATGACGGCGACCTCGAGATCGGGTACGGCGGTCATCGCCAGCGAAACCATCAACAGAAATTTGAACAATTTGCTCTGAGTGTACTTTTTGATTCGTTTGGGCGTCGCGATGGTGGGGTCCGTGAAGAGGACCATGATCGCAAATATGATCGGTACTCGAACGTAACTCTCGAGCCAGTCAGCACCGAACCCTTTCAAAAGTTGCGTGTAACGAGGTTCCTTCGCCCACGTGTACTGTAGACGTCCCCACTTTTTCATCGTTACAGTACCGTGCGATTTTTTTTATGAATCAATTGCAAGAGATGCGGACACTTGCTGTAACGGTTCCGGTCACGCGTCCACGTGTCCGGCAAAAGTTCAAAACTTGGAAATTTGCCGCGAGCTTTCTATATAGAAACTACACGACCAGTGATAAGAAGGTTCTCGGACAGTGGGTCAAATCTGAGCTTCTCGATCTGGGACCGACGTTCGTGAAACTCGGACAAATCGCGTCGACGCGCGGAGACTTGTATCCTCCCGAATTCGTCAAGGAACTCGAGAGCTTACAGGACGACGTGCCACCCATAGACATAGATACCTCACACATCCCGCTTCACCATTTCAAAGAGTTTGGGTACACGCCATTCAAGTCTGCGAGCATAGGTCAGGTTCACCATGCGACCCTTTTGGACGGTCGCGAGGTCGTCGTGAAAGTCAAACGACCGGGCATTTACCAAATGATGAAACACGACACGGACAATGTAAAGGAAATAGTCGCCTTCCTCGAGAGTGTGGGCATTGACACGGGGACTGGAATGGGATACGTGCTCGACGAATCGATCGAAAATTTGTTGAAGGAGAGTGATTACCAACTGGAGGTCCAGAACGCCAAACGATTTCGTAAGAATTTCCGAAAGATCAAGTGGGTGAAAGTTCCCAAGATGGTAGAAGAATATTGCACGGATGACATCCTCGTCATGGAATACGTGCCGTCCATCAAACTGGACGACGCCCCGGTGAACAAAAAGAAGATCTGCGAGGCACTCGTCACGGCGTACGTCAAGCAAACCATGAGTGACGGTTTCTTTCACGCTGACCCTCACCCGGGCAATTTGGGTATGACACTGGACGGGAAAAAATTGGTCTTCTATGATTTCGGATTATGCATTCCTATCGACGAGAGCCTTCGTGTAGGGTTCGGGGAATTGCTTGGACACTTGGTGTCCAGGGACACGAAAAAGATCGTCGAGGTGCTCATTCGATTGAAAATAATCATCCCACAGTCCGACGTAGAAGATCTCGAGGTGTTTTTCGAGACCATCTTGAACTATCTGGGAAACATGGACGTTCGGAATTTCACGGAAGAACTCATGTCCGACCCACTGATGTTAGATCTGGCGCGACAGCGACCGTTCATAATCCCGAGCGTGTTCGTGTACCTTGCAAAGACCTTTAGTTTGATGGAGGGACAGTGTCTTCGTTTGGACCGCGAATTCGATTATTACACATACCTGACCCCAATCGTACAGAAGCAGGTGTCGTCGAACATCGACATGTCTAAAATTCTGAAAAATACGGCTGAGATGCCACTCCTGGTGAGAAACATGAGCACCGCCATCCTCGGCTTGGAAAAGTCGAGGGCAGGGTTGAAGCGCTCGTTGAAAAATACGCGTACAGAGGTTCGCTATGCGCAATACAGTATTCTTTGTGCAATTACAGCGTTTGAATTATCTGATCATGACGAGTTCGCACTCGCCGGGACGTGCGCGGGGTTTAGCCTTTTCTGGGCGCTCACTTCTCGAAAAAATCTATAGAAACGATTTCCTCCGGTTCCATCTCCACCTTCGCCTCCTTCTTGGTCCAAGATTCCAAGAATTCGCGGTGATCCTTGACGAGTTCATTCACGCGTTGTCTCTCGTTTTTCGCGATGTCATTGACGCGCTCGCCCATCAAATCAAAGTCGGCGCGGCGCTGCTTGGCGAGGCGCTTCCCGAATTTCTTGAGCTTCTTATTCGTGGAGCTGTCTTTCTTCTTCGCAGAGAAAACGATTGTGGACCTGGACGTGAGCGTGAGCATGGTTGTTCTTACTGATAACTTAGACAATAATCTCGAGGAAATTATAAGATGAGGTGTCCCAGCTGTGAGAGGAAATGTTCGATCGTCGACGTCTTCGAATGTAAATTGTGCGGGATTGAATTTTGTCTGATGTGTCGTCTACCCGAGACGCACGCGTGCAAGGGTCTAGAGGATAAGATAAGACGAGATCGCGAGGCGTTAGCGAAGAACTTACCCAAGTGCATACCAAAGAAAATCTAGTTCAGTTCATGTCCTCCCTGAGTTCGTCGATCGACTTGTAATACCTGCGAAGATCCTTCATGAACCGTTTATTGTTTTCCAAACACTCACACTCGGGTGCGTTCTTGAGGATGTATGCCAGGTTACTCTTCGAGTACTTGGTCTCCTTTTGCTGTTCGGTGGGCTTGCGGGGGGTGACCTTTTTCGTCTTAGCCTTTGTCACCGGCAGGGGCGCCGCCCGTCTGGTAAAACTTAGTGCTTGTAACACCGTATCCGCCATATCATCCTTCTTCTTGGTCTTGTCGAACACGGAAAGCCATCGCCCGTTCTTATCGTCGGTCTCGACGATGAACTTTCTACACCGCTCTATCGCGGTCTTCTTTCGTTTGACGTATTGGGTTCGACCCGTGCCGACGACGTCGGGAACCTTGTGCTTGGCATCGTAGATGATGGTCTCACTGCGAGGGGAACGAATCACAAAGTAGGCGTGTAGAAAATGCATTACCATTACCATGCGTTTGTTGCGAGGTGGTTGCTTTTCTATCAGAATGGTGTCGGCACCGATCACCCACGGTCGAGCGTCGAGGTGGTCTCGCAGACATGGAAATATACCGTCTTTGTGTTCGGGTGGGATTCCGTCCACGTCCCACTCAACTACGGTGTTAGTGGAATCGTCTAGTAGGCACACTGCGAGATTACGTATACCGACGTCTATAGATAATATCGTCATTACTTTAAGATTACATGAACATCTTTAACCACAACATGTTAGAGTTTGCCGCATCCGTCATATCTTTCTTCGTCACGCGGCGAGTGCTCCTCGAACATTTTGGGTAGGTCACCGAACATATTTCGCCAAGGAACGACCGCTAGGGTAGTCCGTGGTCATCTCGAATCCAAACTCGGCGAACACGCCAGAGAAGGTTTCGAGGTCTTCGCGTGTCCAGAGGGACGACCCGTCCTTCGCACGCAAGTACGTGGAGATGACCGTGCCCTCCGGTACGATGCTCGCGTTGTTCTTCCAGTCGAGTGGGAACTCCGACCAGCAGCGCATGTATTTGCGAACCTCCTCCAAAAAGTCAAACGTAAACTCCCGGCTGTACACCTGTTCCTCTAAGACGATGGGTGTTCCCATACGCGCACTGAGTACACTAGCGATCTCTCGCATCTCGCCGATGTAAACATCGCGAGTCGCTTCGATTTCAAAACCGTCAGTATGCGTACGTAACATGATTATTCTAATAAGCACTTGAGTCGAACCTTTAAATCTTCTTCGACGCAGCCTTCGACATATTCCGACTCGCGTTCTGACCAGCCGGCGACATCAAGAAAATGACCGCCCCGATACACACGAGACACAAGAGGGCGACGCACGCGTACACGATGTTCCCGTACGCGCCGATGATACCCGAGATCGCATCGCCGACGCTGTCGATGATGGAGGCGAAACCGGTATTTTCTTGTGTGACGTCAGCCGTGGCGGCGGCGGCAAGGTCGTTGATCACCTTGTTCTCCAAGAGTTTCTCGGTGATCACCTCGCTGACGACCTCTGCTGAGAGTTGCGCCGTGATATCTTGAGACAAATCCAAGCCACCCTGTCCCTCCGGGCAGATCAGGTTCCCACCGAAGATGAGCCGCTGCTGGTTGATGTTGATTTGTTCATTCATGACCTGAGTCAGATTCTCCGTCGTGATGTTTTGTTCGACCGTCGTTCGCACGGCGGTCTTGATTGTCTGTTCGATATTTTGGTCTGATTCCCCTATAATATCGCTGAGCGATCCTAACTCCGTGAGCATGCTCATGTTTGATGACGCGCTCTGTTCCAGCATGTTTTGTATATCATTCGCCATGGACACGATCTCCGATGTGGCTGCTGATACTGTACTTGTCATCTTCGCATCTATAGACTGGGCTGTCTTGATGTCACATCCTATGACGTTGCCCTTGATGATCAACTCGAGTTTGTTGATTGATGTCTGTTCGTTTCCAACCTTGACGGCATTTTTCGTAATCTGGTTGGTCATCATTTCGGTGACTGCATCCATCTCGAAAAACTGTTTCACCGTTTGTGATTTCTTTCCTCCCATTCTTATGATCCATGCAGAAAAAAATATATGATGATACCAGGTATCACATGGGGGACGACTATCAATGTGAAAAACGACCCAAGAACGAAGGCGAGCTCGACGTGTGTGACGATCTCGACATCGAGGATGTGGGTGTGCCCGGCGTGCGCATGGCGAATTCATGGATCGAGCTCGCTAGAGAACATACCCCAGAGCTGGTCGGGCGTGTCACAAATTTATGGAGAATGAAGGCGACCGATTGGTGCCTTAAAGAGGGGAAGAAGACCGACCGACTCAACGACCGGATCACAGCCACGGGTGAAGATACATGCGCCGTGTTCGACATGTCAGGGGACACGCTCAAGGCATATTGTTTGGAAGATCACAGACTTAACCCTGGGAAATCGGTGACGCCCCAGTGCTCGGAAGGTGCCCTCGGAGAGGACGTATACAACGAGGTCAATGTGGAATATTGCGACAAGAACCCAAAGGAGCAATGGTGCCTGTGTCACAACGTGGTAAACGATAAGTGTGGCGATAGCCCGGACGGGGCTGGGTGTCGAAACGCGATACTCGACCCTAAACTCGCCGACGATGCCGTCCTGGGACAGAGTTCCTATGACAAATTAAATGGATACAACCACTGTCGACGACGGGTGTGCACGACAAATCATTTCGTACCAAAGAATCGAGGGGAGTGTCCAACGAATTTCGAGGCGTGTGGCAAGACTTTCAAGTTGCGAACGATGAAAAATTCAGACGTGGTGCGCGCGTGTGTCCTCGGTCGAGGAGGAACTGAGGAAGATTTGGAGATGCTCGGCGACATCCCTGACCTAGGCGAAGCTATGCGCCTTCACGAAATCATGACGGCGACGGATGAAAATGCCGCGAGAAGGAAACAGCAGCGAAAGAAGGACGACATGTACCTCATCATGTCGGTGACGTTCAGTTGCTTCTGCATGATGGGAATCATTGTGATGGCGTCGTCTAGGAGACAGTGATTACTTTTTACTCTGGCATCATCATTATAATAATTATGCACATGCACAAGCACATGCAGCTAGAACTCGCCACGCCTGTACCGCCGCCAATGAGGACACCCCTGTGGATCCTCCGATTGCCACTCCCGTCCTCCTCGTAAAGAAATGCCGTCCTCGATGGATCTTTCGCCAGTGCTGCCCTATCGCTCTCGGACATTGTACTTTCAGATCCAGCCAATTGATTTTCACACGTCATTTCCACATCAGATTCTACCATGTGCCCTCCCACTTGCAGATCCTGTATACACATGTTCAGTGTACAGTCTGGGCGTGACCGAGGCACGAATGTGTCGACCTCCGATGTGCAAACGCCACCGAAACAGTGTCGACGATTCGCGAGCTCGACCCGTGCGACGCGAGCCTCTTCTCCACTGAGAGTTCCTATGATATCATCAATCACCTGGTCGACCTCTGCACATCCCGCGTTTGATTTACCTTCGCCTTCGCACTTGTTGTTGAGGTTGTTGAAACATTTGCAATAGTCGTGCGTTGGATTTGCGGTACAGAATTCTTCGGAAATCGTCTCGTAGAGATCTTCATTTGGCATGCCCGTGCGCGTACAATTTGTATCACCGGCTACCAATTTTTCATGGTTATTGGAGGTGCACAACGCGCGCGTCGTCTCTTCTTCACCACCCCACACTCTACACTTTTGACCCTTGATCACCTCGTCAATATTTTCGGGATCGGCGCAGAACTTACTCCGTACGTCTTCGAACATGGCGACACGCGGATCGTTCGCCTGGGCGGGGAAAATTGTACCCTCTAACGCGCGTAACTCGGCGGCGTTTCTGTAGTAACATCTAACCTTTTGGCTGTTGACAAAGTGCATCTTACCCCCGGGGCATGGTTCACCGACAACCGCACCCGCTGCGTCATGTGGGTAATGATGTTTACCCGCGACCTTGAGCGTGGTTTTTGGATCTTGTTTCATGAATTTGTCAGTTTCAAGAAAATCCGCGTTATGGTTTCCGTATGACACACTCGCGTGTCCGTTTCTAATCACACCCACGATGTCCATCTCGGAGTTGTATTTATCCGTGGGAATGTCTCTCGACCACAGGTGACTGATTTGGTTCATGAAATAACCGTGCGCCGGGTAATGGTCCCACGAATTCAATGCGTTCAAACCGGGGTTCACTGGAACGACCGTGCCGTTACCATAATTCCCTGGGCGTGTACCGTGATCATTGTACAGCCACAAGGTATCCTTGCAGTCACCGCGCATCTCTAAGATATCAATATCGTCGTTGCCTATATAATCAAAACGCCCTCCGTCCCAATTACCATTATCACCGTGAAATCTGTAATGAAGCATGCGCGATTTTTCCTTGTTGAGAGTCCAGTCGTAGAACTGGGTCATTTGACTTTGCTTTGCTTCGTTCACGTCGTTCGGGATGAAATCTGAGATCGTGAATTTCGTAATACCCTGTTCCTTAAAAAACTCACGATTAGCCTGTTTGCCCAAGTATGTAAAATTTGCGTCGAATGGATGTCTGAAAGCGTTTAGGTATGCGTTATCGTTTCCATTCCACGGGAGGTTTGCATCGCTGCTCAAATTCACCACCACCCCCCGAATTCTATCCCAACAACAATCTTTGCGATTGTGTATAGTCACGTTCACCTTTCCTTCCTCGAAATCGTACAATTGTCCTAGGTCTATCCGGTACCAATGATAATGGTTAGCCCACGTATGTGCCATGGTGTTGGTGTTGCCGTCGACCAAATGTTTCGGAGCATAGTGTGTGTGCGTGCTGCTTGCCGTGACCGGTTTATTCCTCGAAACCAACTGTCCGTTCACCTCCACATCCGCCTCCAGAAGATTGATGACTTCGCCCTCGCGACCGTATTTTATTATCCAGACGTAGCGAAACTGTTCCCATTTCTTCTTAACTTCCGCAGCCTGCGCCGCGTCCGCTCCACTTTTGAGCGTCCAATCGAGGACGTAGTGGCTCGCTGGGACAGTGGTTTCTCGTCCGTGTTCCCAACCGTAGATGTGTGTACCTATCCTCATCCGACAATTAGGTAAACCTTTGGCTATCGACCCTACCTTGACGACCATACCTGGAGGGTAATCTAATACGACCCAAGATTTTTTTTATCTTCACCTGATTTAAAGAACATTTTTGTGTGTTAGGAAGGATGTACTGCTGGTGGTGTTGTCATGATTTCGACACGGCGCGCCTGGAGATGCCTTACGCGTACGACGCGAAGAAGAAGACGTTCCAGTGCACGGGCAATTTCTGTTCATGGTCGTGTATGAAAAGTTTCGCACTAGAAAAGCATGGCGTCCACAAGGGTGGCACGATCTGTTCCAATATGTTGCTCATGCGAAAGCGAATGTACGACGAATTTTCACCCATAGACAGGGCGCCGAGTCGGTACCTACTGCAGGTTTTCGGGGGTCACATGACGATCGAAGAATTTAGACAAAATTTGATGAGCGATGCCTCGAAGCGTGGGAAAGACGTACCGAAGGAAGAGGTCAAAGAGAAGGGTGTGAAGACGGTGCCCGTGTCATCTATTGCCACCAATGAGAAGAAATTGGAGGAAATAAAGGAGACGAACATTCAAAACGAATCGTTGACACCTAAATTGAAATTGAAGCGGTCGAAGCCGCTGCCGAGGTCTCACACCGATCTCGGATCGGCACTGGGTCTGATCATCAACCCGGCTTGACAATTGTTGCATGAAACTCCCTCGTAGACGAAAGTGCATGCATCGCATTCATTGAGTGGGCGAATTTTGCGTGGACGCAACTCGCCCTCCTTGTACTTGATTAGTTGTGAAATAGTAAAAACACCATACTCAACCATTTTTTCCAAACTAGGAAAGCTCATCACTTACCAAAGCATGAACACAAGTTTTTAACCTTCATCAGCGCCGCCATCGCGTCGATCATCGGACCGACCATGTTCTTCAAGATGACCTCGCGTTCGGAATCCTCGTCACCCGAATCAATCTCTTCGATGAGGTAGAACAACAGTTGCGTGACGAGTTTTTTCTTCTGAGGTCCGTCGAGCGCCGCGGCACCCTTCGCACTCTTCTTCAGGGTGGACGACAGCTTCATGAGCTCAGTAAGAATGCCCGGAATGTCGGTCTTGTCGAGACCGTCCGCAAGGTACACCTTGCGAATGCGTTCGACGGTGTCCGTGATCTTCTTCGCCTCCGCACCGGTCTGGGAAAATCGTTCAAGGATTTCTTCGATCTTCATTTGTATATATTCTCTTCACATATAATATCTTGACATGGATCGCGCACTCATGATCGGTGCCGTGGGCATCGGCGTGTACCAGATGTTCGATAGCATGCGAAAGGAACACGTGCCGTCAGATTTACCCGACCTGTACCTTGGTGTCCTCGCGTCTCTCATGTGGTTGGTGTATCAGGCGAGGCAGGGAGCAAACGCGTCTGCCGTGTACTCGGGAGCGGCATTTCTCCTGCAAATGTACCTGATAACCGCGGTGCACCGTCGCGATCGAGAACGACGCCGGTGTGGGGATTCTGGGCGAGGTGGCAGATGACCTGAAGGATTTTGATTTTTTCTTCAACGCTCATCCTCCCTGTGCGCCTGAGGGCGTGGGCGAACATACAACACAGCACGTACGTGGATTCCACAATGGTCATCCCTTACTTGATGTGTTTCTTTTTTTACCACTCATTTTTGTGCCACTTCGAGGTGTTTAAGGCTGTACCCTTGGACATCGCAAGTTGTCGAGTCATCGACTTTGAATTCTTCCTGACCAGGTACATGCCGATGAGACAACTCAAGATGAACATCGGGAGGGCGAAATAAGAAAATTCGCGGTTGGACTTTTTCGAATTCTTGCACTTGTTACTGATGTGCACGGTGATCGACGCGCCGACCAGACCCATCAGACCGAAGAAGGACATCCACAAACCCACGTCACTCTTGAACATTCGACCCAGAAACAGGGTGAACGGGATGGTCAGGGCGATGGTCAGTGTGTGTGTCAAAAATGCATACATCGTTTCTTTCGGCTTCTTGTCACACTTTTTGTACGTGTCGATGCCGATACTAGAGATGACCATGTACGCGAACGCCATGAAACACACGAGTGCGATGGCACCGTATGACATCTCCAGGGAAGCCCGACCGGACGCGATCTGCTTCGCATTCTTCAGCGCCGACCTCATCGCGGGGGACGCAGATGGTATCTTAGATTTACTAAACAAACCCATGTCTTTGCTCTGTGTAATATTCAAACATTTTTTTTGAAGACCAATCGTAGATGAAATTTGACATCAAATCATGTTCTAACCAGGGGTTCGGAAACGTGCTCATCATGTTGGCGGATTTCAAATTTCAATACCCACAGAGGGAGTTGTTCATACCAGAACCAATCGATTGCGTCGATGGGTTCACGGTTGGCGACGACCCCGAACAGCCGTTGTACGCTGGTCAGATTGGACTGAACCCATTCACGATCAAACACGTGCACCCGCTGATTCGAGATTTCGTTCGACCACCGCCCCACGTCAAGGCGTTGGTGGACAAGAATGCGCATGGATGTCGACTGGGCATGCATATCCGACGCGCAGCCTACGGTCAGGATTCGAAACACGTCGGGAACTCGGAAGACATCGAGAAGGGTGCGCCCATGCTGATGTGCAGTGATACCGCGTTGCAAAAATTCATCGACGTCATCGAAAAAGTGGACGAGCCGATCTTCCTCGCGAGCGACAGTCTGCAACTGAAGAAGGAACTGTCAGAAAAATACCCGACAAAAATTCGAACGTACGACGTGCCCGAGATCGTCATCGCGTCCAGGGAATTCAACTATAAGGACGCCACGCATGCGTATGTGGATTGGTTCCTCCTCTCGCAGTGCGACACCCTCTGCATCACCGCGGGAGGGGACGACCTTGTGGGATTCTCCACGTTCGGGTACACCGCGGGTGTGTATGGCAACTGTAGGATGTCGTTGGTGAGAAATTAGAATTATTACATGACTTTGTGATATTTACTCGAGTATTTTTTGCGTAAAATTGTCAGACCGTTGTTCCATGGCATTGTCGCGAACTCCCAAAACTGTGGATTCAGTTCCGCGACAGCCCTGTACGGTCCACCCCCCTCCCACTGCCTTCCCGCGTTGGTCGTGAGATCGCTGTGGTAATAAGGCGTCGTTCCGTACATGCAATCGTGAAGCACGATGACACTCGACGGCGTCACACACTCGTCCAACATCGCCAATTCGTTCGCCACGTGCGGAAAGGAATGCCAATCGTCCACATACACGAAATCCTGGACGATTGATTTATCCAACGCCGCCAAATACTCAAGAGCGTCCATCTGAACGAATTCCCAATACGGTCGCAGCTCCTCGGGGCACTCGAAAATCGTCGGTTGATAGTCCACGCTGACGACCTTCGCCCCGACCGCCTTCGCCGCCACGAGCAGGGGGAGGGTCGTGCTTCCACCGCGCACGCCCAATTCGAGGATGCGCTTCGGTCGCTGTCCCATCACCATGCCGAAGAGAGTCATCAGGTGACGATCGCTGTCGCCATCACCGTTGAGGGTTTTGTCGACGATCGTATTCATCTATCATCCTATCGATCCCATCCTTTAACGTGATTTGGGGTTTCCAGTAGCTCAACATGAACCGATCCGGGTCTTCCCGAAGCGTGTGCGTCGGGTCATTGAAGCTTCGAACCAAACTGTTGGGTGTGATCATTCGCGCCAGGTCCAGAACCTTGATCCACTCGTACGACGACACGTCCACGTGAGACTGCGTCCCCCTGATCTCTTCGAAATTTTCCGCGAGCGCCACCAGACACCGACCGCAATCGTCCGTGTGCAAAAACTGGCGAACCTCCTGTCCGTTCGTCAGGAGTTCAATCCTGCCGGTCGTCTTGAACTTGTCAATGAAATCGGCGATGACGTGAGATTTCTCCGACACATCCTCGTACCCGTACACGTTCCACAGTCGAACGGACACCCCGGAAAGCAGTCGGGTATAGTGTTCGCCCAAATGTTTCAACGTTCCGTACGGGTGATCCATGTTCCACATCTGCGTCGACGCGAAGGCGAACGGGGTGCCCGCCAGTGCTCGAAACGTGTTCGTCATCATCCGAACGTTGTTGTCGAGGAACTCCGTCGTAGGTTTTGTCAGGTATTTCGCACCGCCCACGTCGTACGCCAGGAACAGAGTGAAATCGCACGCCTCGACGAGCCTTCGAAGGTCCGAGACACCCTCCTCCCGGCGCAAGTCATGCATGTCATCTATGACGATGTCCCATTCCACCACCTCATGTCCAGCCGTCTCCAGTGCGCGCACCGCGCCCTTACCGACGATCCCCCTCGACCCTAGGACGAGGACTCGCATCTTTTACAATAGTCGCTCCAGGTCTTTAACACCTCGGGGATTCTGTCAATGACACTCGGGGGTGTGGGTTGGTGATGGAACCGACCGTCCGTCGAGCGTCCATTGGAATAGTGATCTTCGAATTCTTCCTTCGTCACCGGTGCAACGCTTTCGTCGTGACAGTGACTGAAATTGTTCATTTTGTTGAACACGTGATCGGTGGATCCGAAACTGGAAAAGTGCCAACCCGCGTGTTGGGCGTATGGGAACGACCAACGCTTTTCGCGGAAGAACTGGGGCACGACTTGTTCACCGTCCGAGAACAATTTGTATCGCGCCATCACCGTACCGAACCATGGCTCGACGACTTGCATCCATTTCAGCGAATACTCGAACGCGTACATGTGTGCGGTGACGACGACGGCGTCATCGGGCATGGTACCCACCCAATCGAGTGATGGGATTTCGTCTACGTCACCAATCATGACGTAATCGTCTGGTTGAAGACTGAGCTGATCCAGCCCTCGAGTGATGCAATTGCGCTGATGCTTCTCCCGCGCCCACGGATCATCACCCTCCGGGTTGTCGCTGACAACGACGTGGACAATCTTATCTGCCCACTGCGCGAAATCTTCCTTGTGCTCGTCGTAGAACAAAGGTTTGTCATTCCCGCGAAATGTCTTCGTCGATTCCACGAGCACGAACTTGTCCACCTTGGGTGCGAGATATTCAAACCTCTTACGAAGGAGTTCAAGTTCGTTGTAAAACGTGAAACAATCGACGACTGTCATGTGAGTTAAAAAGTTCCGAGTTGTTTAAGTAAGCCATGATACCCAAAGTCATCCACAAGGTGTGCATAATAGATGGAGGTAAGATGCCAGTGTTTCCGGACGGACTGAAAAAGGCGCTCGAGACGTGGTATCGGAAAAACCCGGGATTCAAAATCAAGATGTACTCGGGTGACGATTGCGTGCAGTACATCAAGGACAATTACGACGACCGAGTGCTCGAGGCGTACCATCGACTGAAACCCTACTCGTTCAAGTGTGACCTCATGCGCCATCTCATCATGTACAAGGAGGGTGGGTGGTACAGCGATCTTCGTCAGGTGTGTATGGAATCACTTGACGTGTTTTATGACAATGGTCTCAAAGAATATTACACGAGCCACGACTGTCCTCCGAATCAGCTGTGTCTGTACACAGCGTTCATAGGGTCCGTACCCATGCATGCTATTTCAAAAAAAATGGTTGATCTCATATTGTGGAACGTGGACCACGATCATTATGGTCTTGATTGTCTATACCCGACTGGTCCAGGGGCTTACATGAACGCAGCTGTGGACTACCTCCGAGCACACCCCTCACGCGTGATGGTCGGTTCGCATGGAAGCGACGAACACGTGCGCTTTGGAAACGTCACTTTTGTCAAGTGTAAGTACAACGGTGCCAAAGGCGCCGACAACAGTGACATGCCGGGCACAAACGACTACGGCGTTATGTGGAGGCAGCGCGACGTCTACGCAGCTCGTAATTAACCTTTTGTAATCCAATATCGACATGTCCACAATAAAGGTACTCGAAACACTTGGGGGCTTCATGCATGGCTTGAAACATCAATTCAAAAGGACTACTCTTGTACGTGTCTATGTACTTGTGCAGACACGCCGGATGGTCCGCGCGCAGTGCTTCTTGGACGCCGCGACAGTACCCACACGGGACGACTCGGATCATCAGCACGAGAGCACGAGCGGCTTTAAATGACCCACCCTCGTGTGCGTGTCGAGGGTCACACGAAAACCGGCGTCGGCGAGATTTAGGCAGAAGGCGACGTCTTCAGACGTCATATCCTGACACTCTACACCCCTATGTGATTTGAATTCGATCAGGGGTCGGTGAAAATAGGGATAGGTTAATTTGTGGCTCTGAAACACCTCGGAACGGACCGCAAAAAAACCCATACCGGCGTAGGCAACGTGGATGTAGCGGTCGGTCGTCGTGCGTAAGTCCGCCTTCGTCATGAAATGAAACGAGCCGTCCCTGGCAATCCTTTCCATGTCCCAATCCTTGACGACCGCCAAATTTCTATTGTCAATCATCGTGTACGTCCCACACACGACCGGGTATTTTTTAGTATTCTCGAGCATGGTCTCCACTTGTTGGGGTGTGAACATGATGTCCGAGTCGATAGTCATCCATACGTCGAATTGCGTGCCGTTGAATGGGATTTGATCTCGTCCGCGGAGAACGTTGAGACCCAATGTTTTCATGCGACAGAATGGGACGAACGAACTCTGCGAGTTTATCATAGAAATGTCATAGTTTTTCGAGGTGAGATACACGATCGTGTCGGACCAGTTTTTCAAGAACTCGCCCGAAAAGGTACTCCCCGGGAACGCGAAGATGACCTTCATCCCTCGAGCATATGTTTCACTTTTTCTCTATTTTCTAAGTGCAACGATTCCACTAGACTCTTGTTCTGACCGATATACGGAACCGCAAAGCCCTCATCACACATGTGTTTGTTGATGTTGATTTTAGTGTCGTCGTGGATATACCACACCTCCGCCAAGACTCGTCCAAATTTACCGCGGCTGTCGCGCTCCTTACACCTGAGTTCGATCCACGCGTCCTTGTCCTCCTTGGATTTCCGAACGAAATCCTTGAGGATTTTCTTACTCAACAATCCATATTTCTTCTCCTCCAAGTCACGTGTCCTACTTTCTGGAGTGTCGATGCCTAACATGCGAACGCGTTGTTTCGTCATCGTATCGAACCCGAGGTCTAAAACTACGTCAATGGTGTCACCGTCAATGACGCGCTCGACACTCTTCACCCTGTAAATGAAGTTACACACACCCTGATCATACGCCATGGTAGTAGGTGGCAAGATTTTATAATCTCATGCTCGGGGGTGTGTACCTGTACCTGTCGAATATGTGCACGGTGTGTCGAAAGGCGTAATACACGACCATGCACACGGCGTCCGCGATGTCGTGCTTGCGCTCCCACGGACACTCGAGGTGTTTGATGTAATGCGACGCAATCTTCTCCGCGCGAACTTTACGCTCTTCATAGTTTAGGTGTCCCATGCCAAAATGCGAGTGTAGGGAGTTCGGCGATACGAGGATGACCTTATGCCTGTGCATGTAGTGGATCAGCACCTCGATCGCTTTCAACCCTTGCGGGGGTTGACGCTCGATGAGCACGACGTCCGCGGCGTCGAAAAGCCCCGCGTGCGCCTCACAAAACGCCGGGACGAGGGCGACGAGTTCGTTAGAGTCCGTGGGAAATTTATATTCTTCGAGAGAGACCTTCTTTATGATTTCAACAATCACCTCGGACTTAGGACAGTCCGCGAAGCATAGCCCGATGTTGTGGTACCCGACATCGATAGCTAATATCTTCATCTATTGTATGCTACATGTTTCTGTATCTCTGCAAACCCGCGCTTGTTCCATCACCCTACGTAGGAATTGACTACTGCAGGGTGGTAGAAGCTCGACCGACCGCGTTCCCGTCAGCCTATGAAATCACTGTCCTGGATGGACCAAAGATTTACGTCGACTCCTCGGTCGCTTCCGTGACCGATGGATTCTTCAATACGATTGCGTCATCGCCCTCCGATAGTTCGTCCGGTAAATCGACCTCCTTCAGACCTTTGGCTTCGAATTCCTTGAAGACTCGGAGGGAACCTTCCAAACGATAGATCTCGGCACCGAGACCATTGATGGCTTCGATAATCTTCTTGATATTCTCTTCAACGTTAAGCGTCGGCATGGTTGTGGGTAACTTATGATAGTATTCTTTAATAACAAAAATAGCAAAATTTAATTCACTTATTGCGGCGTGCGGACGGCTTCGAACTGGTCGTCGTCCTCGGATTCGTCTTCGTCTTCATCGGAATCGTTGAGATCTTCATCGGAATCGTTGATCACCTGGGTCTCCTTTTTGGACGTGCGAGGATTTTTCGACGGCGGTCGTGGCGGCGCAGTCCTCTTTCTTCGCGAAACCTTTGGCGTCACGGGAGATGGAGATTCCTCGGTGACGCGCTTCTTCGGCGGACGATTCGGAGACGCCATGGGAGTCACACCCGGGGTTTGGTCGTCATCGGTCGGTGGCGGTGTTTTCGCCCGTCGAGTGTATTTCCGCTTCTTGGGTGAGGTAGGGTTTTTCTCATGTTCTTCCTCGTTCATACCGTGCACGACGGTCAGAACCTGGTCGCGAGTCAGTCCCCCTCGTTCGAGCTTGTCCAACCATTGAAAGAGAAACGTGGAAGACCCTTGCTTGGAAACGAAATACGAGCGCAGATACGGGATATCGCTCGGAGAGTACTTGTCGGCGTTGTGCACAGCCTGGCAAAAAGCACGGCTGCCAACGAAATTATCGGCGATGGTCGGCATGTATTTTCTTTGAGAGTCGGATTGTGAGGAGTGAGGGGTCCGCCCGGGTGCTTATATATTCACAAAACTTGAAATTTCAATTTTATCTCACTTGGACGGAGACCGATTCTCCACCCTCACCCCCCAACCCAATAGTGCCAGCGCGCCCGCCGAGACCGCCGAGGATGTCAACCTTCTTGACGACGTTTTTATTGTTTCGCGGTGCATTGTTGGCGCGGTATTTAGGCACGTTGTTGTGCATCCCACTCCCCGCGATGGAGATGCGAACCGGTTTTCCCATTTTGCCATTCTTACCGCTATTACCTCCGTCTCCCCCACGACCAGCGTGAATGTGCAGCTGGGTGTGCACGCGGTTCTTCTTGTACTTTCGGAGGGGTCTACCTTGTTCAAGGAGTTTCTGATTCAATTGTTCATTCGTCAGTCCCCTCGAACCCCCCGTCAAAAGTCTGTCGCGAACGTTTCTGGATTTCAGTGCGAGGAAAATTCGATCGTCCTTGTTCGTCGCATTCGAACTCATGATGCTTTCAATTTTCGCCCTAGTACTGGCGTTTTGACCACTCACCATGCCCTTGAGTTTTCGAACGTCCGCGTTGTCCGGTCTGTAGTAGTTCGTGATTCGAGTGATGAAATTTGCCGAGGCTTCGTCGCGCATACTCGGCAGCAGTTTCAGGTGTGCCTGACTTTTCAACGCACGATTGATCATCGCGTGTTTTTTGTTATTGGACATCGGCGAGGTCGTGTACCAACTGTACCACTGTTTGAGTCTCTGTGCGTTCATTACGAAACGATTAGGTTTAGCCGTCACCATGTCAGTGAATTCCTGAAAGGTTTTCCGCGACCGCGGTTTTCCTAACATTGTAGGTATATATATAGTATATGAAATTTTTTATCAAAAAAGTCTAAGTCTCTCTGCGCATGGCATCCTCCAGGTCTCTGCGCATGGCATCCTCCAGGCGGCTAGGGATAACGCGTTGCGTGTTACATTGTGCGCAGCATCGCCCGTCGAAGCACGGTTGGGCGCTGTGCGATTGCATTTCCTCCACGGGCTGGCGACAGTCTGGGAAGCAGCAGGGAGTCGTCGTGGCGGCGGGAGCGGCTTTTGCCATAGCTTCGCCTGCGTCGAAAAGTGACGAGGGGGGGGGTCTAAGGGTAGGGGGCTTATCCATGTAAATGTGAAATTTCATTTTTATACATAAACAAATGAAAACACCTACAGGTAGGTATAGGTATGGTTAGGACTGTCCTAACAGCGAGTGGCTGCATCATATATGACGGTCCCGTACCCGAAATAAAAAAAGAATTGACGGTGCGCCCTATAACAGATAACAAAGAATATGGGGGCTTTCCAGCCCCGCCCTTCAAGGTGTTTCGCATGGCGAAAAGAACGGGCGGCATATGCGTGCCCAAGGTTTATGCCCAAACAAAGTTTGGTACACCCGACGAAGACAAGAGAACGCCTCCGCAGCGGTGTCAGATTCCATTCACGGGCGTCCTTCGAGACACGACCCATCAAAATGCCGCCGTTAACTCGGCTATCAAGGCTTCCTCAGGGCTACTCAGTTTACCGTGTGGATATGGGAAGACAACCTGCGCGCTCGCGATAGCCGCTCGACTCGGGTACCGAACGATGATTGTCGTACACAAGAGTTTTCTCGCCGATCAGTGGAGAGAACGCATCGCCCAGTTCTGTCCCGGGGCGACTATCGGGGTGGTGCAGGGTCCACGACTCGACGTCGAAGCGGATTTCGTCATCGCCATGTTGCAGAGTCTGAGTCAGAAGGAATACACGACGGAAGATTTTGATTCGATAGGGACGTGCATCGTGGACGAGTGTCACCACATATGCGCGCGGTCGTTCAGTCGAGCACTATTCAAACTCAATCCACGTCACCTGTTCGGGCTGTCGGCGACACCCGACAGGAAAGATGGACTCCGCAAAGTCATGGAATTTTTCATGGGTCCTTGCTTTTTTTCAGTCGAACGAAAAAATCAAGACAACGTCGAGGTGTTCACACTCCCTTTCACACACGAGATCTACAAAGAAGGTCCACCCCTGACCCGACAGGGGAAAGTGTGCCTGGCGAACATGATAACCATGCTTGTCGAATTGAAAGATCGAAACGCCTTCCTCATCAAGACTATCAAAGAAGCATCCAGGGGTACGCGACGACTGCTCGTGCTCACGGACAGACGATGGCACTGCGAGTATTTAAACCAAGCGTTTCCCAAGACGTCTGGGCTGTACATGGGGGGGATGAAACAACGCGACCTCGAAGCGTCGAGTGAAAAGAAAATCATCTTCGCCACGTACGCCCAAGCTCACGAGGGTTTGGACATACCTGCACTCGACACTGTCCTCCTAGCTTCACCTAAAAGTGACATCACCCAATCGATAGGTCGAATCATGCGAGAGACCAAAGGGAAAAAGAATCCACCCTTCATCTACGACGTCAGGGATGATTGGTCGATGTTGGTGTCCATGTTTTACAAGCGCATGAAGGTGTATAGAGCGGGTGGGTTCAAGATCCACGGGACGAAGGGTGGTGGTGGCGCTACCCAGACCGTCACCGACGCGCCGAAAGGATTTGCATTTAATTTCTAGTTTTGTAGTAAGATGTCGATCATCAGCCTCGCGAGCAAAGGCATCCAAGACACGTTTCTGTTGTCGGATGATTTGTCACACAGCCCATTCCGGTCGAAATTCACGAGACATACAAACTTTTCCCAAACCCCAAAATATCTGAAGGACATCACCCAACACGACACGAGCATCAAGATCCCCATCGTCGGTGACCTCATCAACGCCGTGTGGTTCGAAGGTAAGGACATCGCGACAAAATTATTCTACGGATCGACCATCGATTTGTATATCGGCGGTGTCAAGGTGGACAGTCACAAGTACGAATACCTGACGGATATTTGGCAAATTTACATGTCCCCCACGTGGACGAGGTCCCAAGAGATGAACAACCCGGTCTCGACGACGACCAAAGGATTCGTCCCGCTCCAATTTTTCTTTTGTGGTGGGATGAACGGAGGATTCTTGCCATTGGTTGCCATGCAATTTCATGAAGTTGAGATAAGAGTGAACTTGGACGACGCCCACGTCGCCACGCTCGCCGCGGACGAACGCAAGGCTCGGTGTTATTGCAATTCTATCTTCTTGGACACAGAAGAACGACAGAGTCTCGTATCTCGGCAGATGGATTTGGTGATCACCCAAGTGCAACACATGTCCTCGGATGTCCTGAACACGGTCACTAATAACGTGACCCAAGTGGGAGGTAACAATTCGATCGACCTATCGTTCCTGAACCATCCGGTCAAAAGCTTATTCTTCGGATACAACACCTTGTCGAACGATGAAGAGAACGACCGTTTCACGTTTTTGAACGCGGACATCGTGATCAACGGTGAACCGTTGGTCGAGAACATGAGTCCCATGTATTTTCACACGGTGCAGACGTATTACAATTGTCCGTATGGTATCATCCAATTTGACGAGGACAATAGCACACCGTTCTATACCAGATATTTCAGCTTCCACTTTGCCCTGAACCCAGAACAATACAAGGGCAGTGGGTCACTGAATTTTTCCAGACTTGACTCTGCCAAACTCAACCTTCGAGGTGTCGAGAAGGGTGTGAACCGTCCGTCCAATCAGGCACTCACCGTCATGGCGGTCTCTTGGAATGTGCTCAGCATAAAGGATGGCGTTTGTGGTTTGCGATTTTCTTCGTAGGTAGTAGTAGTGACACAACATGCCGTTCGTCGGTTCCGTCGGTAAGTTTTCACAGGTGTTCGTGTCCCGCCTCGACCCTCAGAACGTCGAGTCTGGTCAAAATGTGGACAACATCATCTGTGGAGACTTGGAGGCGTCGAATGTGCTTTCCGCCAACATCGGTCTCGCAGGTGTGCTCGATCCCGTGCACACGTTCGAGATGGGAGCACCCACAAAGACCCTGTACATGGACGACGACAAAGACATAGTGTTGACGATCCCAGACAAGGCGGCATATTTCAAGAGAACTTTTGTCGGGTCGCAATTAGGTGTGGAGACGAGCAACCCGACGCACACATTCGACGTGGGTTCGAATAATGAATTTTTTATAGACACGGTTGCCGGTGCGACGAACCTTTTGGTCGCGAACGGGAACGTGACTGCGCAGAACATCACGTCCAATCATCGATTGGTCGTCGGCGCGGCTGGTTCCGACAACGCCATCACGATGAATGCCGACGGGGAGACTGCTTTGGATGTCCAGGGGAACGTGATCGTGCAAAAGATCACCGCCACGGACGGTCTGTCGTTCGGTTCCAACATTCAGTTGAACGATACAGGTGACCCAGTCATGCAATTGTACGGGAACGTCGAGACGGTTTCCAACGAATTTACAATCACGGGGAACTTGGTCGTCAATGGGAACGTCATCATCACCGACCTGTCCTCCTACACCTCCTCGGTCAATCTGGCTGTGACGAGTGCTGTGATTTCCATGGGCGTGAACGGTGGCTCCGGTCTGGACACGGCACTGATTTACGACCAAGTGAATCAATCCAACGTTTTTGTCGGATATTTGCACGACGCCTCGGACCCTTCGAGGTTGGTCCTCGGTCGAACCAATAGAGGTCCCGCGGACGTGCAGATCGTTCCCACGAACGAGGAGATTAACGTGTATGTGATCGGTCGAATGTTTACGTCCAACGTTTTGGCGGCGGCGAATACCGCACCCAACCACAACTTTGCGGTGGGGAGTAACATTTGGGCGCACGACACCGCGGCTGAAAAATTACACGTCGAAGGAAACGCGTTCGCGACGAACGTCACCATAGGAAATTCCTTGGAACTCGGATCGAACGTCGTGTTCAATGACGTCGCGGACAATGTCGTGACAATCACCGGTACGACCGTCACGGACGTTCTCGTAGCCGAGACGCGAGTGGGAATCGCCAACACGAATCCTCAACATTCTCTGTCCATCGGGAGCAATTTACACATGGACGAGCTCGGCGCGAACGTCGTTCATTGCGTCGGGAACGCCGTGTCGACGCGACTGACGGCGATGAGTAATCTGGCGGTGGGGCGATACACGGGTGATGAAAAGGCGCACATCGAAGGGAACATTCGTCTCGGTGGAACGACGGGCATCGACGCAAACTCCGACTCGTCCATCTTGTCAACCGGGCAAATCACAATCCACGCCAACGATTTCGGCACGGACGCGTCTCACACCGATCTCATAATGAAATCTGGTCCGACAGCCTCCAATGTGTCCTCGATCGAGGTCAGGGGAAGCGACACCGACAGCGCGACGCAAAAGATTGTCTTCAAGACGAAGAATGCCGAGCGCGCCGTCATCACATCGAATGGGAACATAGGTTTCTCAAACGCGGCGCCATCGGAAAGCGTCACCATCGGTGGTGGAAACATGCTGATGACTGGTTCGAACGCTTTCATCGCCGGTCAACAATTCACGAGTGGGTCGGTGTCGACCCAAATGTATTCCGATCTGGCGACGAGTCGTGGACACATTCAGAGTCGAGTCGGGGGTGGAGAGAGTCTGAACTTTAGCGTGAGCAGTGGGGCAACGATCGGGACGCCGAGAATAACCATCATGGATACCGGACGCGTGGGCGTTGGGTCGACGACCCCGGAGGCGTTGTTCCAAACGAACGGATCGGCGTTCATCAATCCACAAGTAATCCTTCGCAACAATTTCGTCCACGGTGACGCCCCGCTCACGGTGACGAATCACTACGCGATGAACCAGGACGACGTCATGCGCACGGCGCTCAACCTGTGCCGTCAAGGACACGGGACGATTTTCGGGTCGAAGGTTGAATTTCAATTGGGTAGGTACTCCAGTGCGTCCGCGGGGAACGATTCTCGAACGCGATTGGACATCAATCTCTCCAACGGTTCGTACGACAGTCAAAATATCATGACCCTTCGGGGGGACAACAAAGTGGGGTTCGGTACGGTCGCGCCCCTCTCCAGGGTTCACGTGCGAGCGTCCGGGAATAGAAATCACATAGGGAACGGTCTGTTGGTGTCCAACCCGACCGCGAACGACGTGGACGAAGACGCCATGGTCACCGTGCAGGTGCGCGACAATTCCGGTGACGCCTTCACGTCCTATAGCGTTTGGAACGGGACGACGTCGTATAGTGGGTGGTCCGTCGGTGTCGAGAACACCTCGAACGTGTTGGAGAGGCACAATAATTTCAGAGTCACCAACAACGTGTTCTCGGTCTCGAACGTCGAACAGACCGCGTTTTTTATCGACGGCATCACGTCCAACGTGGGGATCGGCACCGACGTCACGTCGAGAGATTTGACGATAGACGGTGACATAAAGTTGAAAAATCTCATTGAATTCGCGGGCGTCGGCACGCCCGGGAGCGGAATAGAGGACATACAAAACCAGTCCTACCCGTTCCCACACACATTCGTCGAAGAGCGCCTGTACAATACGTCCGGTCGGTCCGAGTTGTTCCTTTTCAAGGGTAACGACACCGCCGATCACATTCGTCACGCCTCTGGACGCCACATCTTCCAATGTTACAGATCCACCATCACAGATGCGACCACGTTCAATAAAATCGTCGACGATGATCCATACGGCACTTTCACGACCATCCCGGTGATGAGCGTTTCGGGGAGTGGGAACAACGGCGGTCGGGTGTTGATCAACGTCGACGAAAACGACGAGGACGATGCCGACGACGAGACGTCCCTGTACGTGCAGGGTGAGGTTCGGGTCACGCACTCCGGTGTGAGCGACGGTCGATTCTCGTGTGGCGGTGACATGTACATTCAGGCAGACGCGGCGGCGTCCCTGAACCAAATCATCAACCGGAACGATCACGATTTCATGCTCGTCGCGGGCGGTGGGAACGAGGCGATGCGCGTCAAGTCCAATGCCCTCGTAGGTTTCGGGACGTCCCTCCCGTCATCGAACGTACACATGTACACGGGGGTCACGTCGGACATAGACGTCCTACGAATCGAATCGCCCTCGAGCACGGGTCTGAAGAAGACTGGCATGCAAATCATCACCGAAAATGGCTACGGGGCGTACGTTCGCGGATACAGGAACGTCGGCACGGACGCCGGTCTTGTATTGGGTTCGATCGACGCGAGTGTGGAGAGCGATGCCCTGTGGATCACCGACGGGCAATTGGGTGTGGGTACGGACTCGCCCTCGTCCAAACTCACAGTGTATGACGGTGAAGCGCGCGTCGAGCACTCGACCGCGAACGCGACGATACAGATGGTCACCACGGGTGGTCTGTCAAACGTCTACTCCGGTACGGACGGTGACATATATTTGCAACCTGTCGGTGCGAATGTCATCGTTCAGGGATCCCTGAACGTAACCACGGACATTTCGTTCGGTGGTAAGATTGAGTTGGGGAACGCCATCGGTGTCGGTATCCCTACACCACTGACCGCGCTTCACATCGTGGGTGGGTCCATCACGGAGGGGGATAACGTCGCGTGTAAACGATACTCAACGAGTTTCACGCTCGGGTCGGGTGTCGCGAAGGATCTCATCCTCAACTTTGGAAACGGGAGTTTCTACGCCAAGATCAAATGCATGCTCAGGGAGGTGGGTAGTTCTAACAGGGATTACATCAACACGATGGTCCTGGAGGTCACGGGTGGGAACGGTTCGGGGAATCAATCCTCCATCCCCATCGCCGTGGGTACGAAGAACATATTCGGTGGAACGTCGAATCCATACCCATGGAATTCAACAATCACGACCACGGCGACCAAGGTTAAATTCGCACCCGCGAATATACTGTCGACGAGGCAGTACACGTATGACATACACGTAAAGTTATATTCGAGTGTGACCAGTGGCAAATTGGCGAGTGTCCAATATGACAATACTAATCCTAAGACTGTGCAAACCTATTCGTACTAAATCGTGAATCGAGAAAAGTCCGATTCAGGGTGAAGCAGTTTTTACTTTACTTGGTCCGTCAGCATGAGAGCAATGCTGGCGACGATGAAAAAGAGCACGGCGAAATTACATTCGCTCTCCTCTCGTCCGACGCTCACCAACCGAGGCTGATCAGGCTTTGGTTGCTGAGGTCGGACGGTCGGAACCCGCCGCCTGACGACGGGCGCGTCCTCCTCCTCGTCGAGTGGACAGAAGGCTACCATATAATACTAGCCTTAGAGATTAATTTCATTCTTCTTTTTTCTCCCACCGCGCTTCTTGGGCGCCTTAGGGAGTTCGACCTCCTTGATATCGGCGTCCTCGTCTTCGGGAAAATCACCACCACCCTCTGACACGATGTCAGAGATTTCGTCCTCCTCGGGCTCGTCTCCTCGCGGATCGACCGTGGTCGACATCGGAGGCGGCGGGGGCATGGAGATGCCTCCCATCAACGAGGATAGGTCGAGCCCTGGAATCCCCACCTGCGGACCCTTCATCTCATATCCTCCCCCTCCCCCTGGCGGCGGCGGTGCTCCGCCTCCTCCTTGAGTCTTCTGAACGGCGGAGAACATTTGACCGACGAGCTCGGGGTTTTGCTTCAAGACGTCCGTCATGTTCGGAAGCGCCTTGAACATGGAATTCGAAAGGTGGAAGGCAAACCCTGACCCGGCGAGCATCATTATCATCTTCACCTCCGGTGCCATCTGCATCGAATTCTTATATTTCACCGCAAGCTCTTCCAGGACGGGATCGTAATCGTCCAACGATTCCATCACTGATTCGCTCCACCCATTGAGCTCGAGAGAAAGTGGGTCGTATTTCTTGTTCAGCCATTCCAAACCCGTCACACACGCCACGAGCGCTCGTCTACTGAATTTAACGCTCTGTTCAATCTCGATCCCGTACGTCACCCTCTTGTATTCCGCTCGCAGATCCTCCACCGGTGTGTAGACGTTCATGCGCTTATTGACGACGATCCCCTTCTTCTGACCCAATCGCTGCAGTTTGTTCAGTAAATCACATTTTTCGTCGTCGACGGACGAAAATCCCCTCGAGGGCTGCTCTGAATGCTGCTGCGGTGACGATCGCCGAATAGGCACGTCGTCGTCGTAGTCGTCTGAATAATTGGCGTACTCGTCAGCGAGGTCTTCCTCTACTGCAGGCGGAGGCTCCTGCGCCGCCTGTTTCGTCGGATTCATGAAAGCGTCCAAATCGATGTCCTCTTCTTCCTCTTCCGCGTATCGCGCGGCGGGCGCTTGTTTCTTCGGCACCCGAGTCGGTCGAGACCGAGTAACCTCGATCTCGTCCAGCAGGCGCTGCTCGTCTGCATTCAAGTTCATGACCGAAGGATTGTCACCTCGATCGATGACGAATTCTTCACCCATGATCTACTACTCTCGTTGAAAATACAGCCAACGCTTTAACGCACTTTCGAAAAAATAATATTTCTTCATGGTACTAATGCTCAAACTCAACAACGTGAACCGCAGGGCGCTCACTTGGATCGCCGTCCTGATCTTCGCGATCCTCTGTCTCGGCGCCGTCTCCAGCGGATACGTCGGGGCACCCATCGTCATCAAGCAAGACCTCGAAGGATCTTTCTGGGATCTCAAACAAGACGTCGAGTGCACGCCCGGTCATGCGAAGGGTGGTGCCTACAGCCGCGGCGGTGTCCCGGGTGGCTTGTGTGGCGACCAAGAGTGGGTTCGCAAGTCGGCCACGTACGAAATCGTGGACGAATAATAAATTATGTAACAGTAAAGTATAATGGCTCTCGTGACTGCACCGCAGTCCGTGACCCCTGATCTTCAGTATGAATATCACACCATCACTTTGGACAGCGTCGGACAGTCCAGTGCGAACACCTTCACGTGTCATCTCCAGACTCCGCTGAAGAACGTCGTTCAAGCCAGACTCATCGCCGCGCACATTCACACCAACTCGGTCGAACACTGTTACGTGTCGATCAAGGAACTCGACACGAATTTTCATGATCGAGCGTTCAAAGCTCTGGATGAGCAACAATCGATGTCCAAGGTGAGACATTCCTTCGCCAGCCTCGTCACGTCGGAAGCCACGCACGCATCCAACCAACTGATTCTCTTCAGAGACAACTATCCGGTCGTGTCCCAATACATAGACCCCATCAAGACCATCGATCGATTCCAAGTCACGATGATGGATCAAGACGGGGACACGATAAAAAATTCCAGTGACGCGGGAGATAACTTTCTCGTCATCCGCTTCGTTTGCATGAAAAGAAATTTGTAAGTATATATAAATGTCATCGGGTGTGACCATTTTGACAGCGGTCGGACAACAGGATAAGTGGATTCACTCCGACGGCGCCGAGGGCGTCTCGTTCTTCAATCAGGTTTGGAAGCGACACAGCAATTTCAGTCAATCGATTGAGAAAAATTACATTCAAGGTGCCGTTCAAAACGGTGGTCTGTCGAAGATTCAAATTCAAAAATCGGGAGATCTCTTGGGATACACATATTTCACGATCGACAACGGTATCGAAGCCTTGGACTCGAGCGATTGGAGAGACCTGATCGAATATACGGAATTGAGAATCGGCGGTGAAACAATCGATCGTCAGTACAGCGATTGGTCCGAGACCGTGGCGGTGGACATGCTCGCCGGGAACTCGTCCCGATCGTCGCTCGGTCCACACCCGGGTCTGTCGGCGGCGTCCTATTTCTACCCGCTCCGCTTCTTTTTTTCCGAGACTCCGTCGTTGGCGCTCCCGCTCGCGGGAATCACATTGCAAGACGTCGAGATTTACATCAAGTGGGGACCTAACGTCGCAGGCAAACAGGTCGAGTGTTATTCGCAATATTACTACGTCGACGCCGAAGAGAGGGAGGCGCTCGCCAATACCAGACACATGCTGATTTACCAAACTCAAAAAAACATCGCCTCGAGAGAACTCGTTCAAGACCTGGCGTTCAATCATCCCCTAAAATTCATCGCCAGTTCCAACACGGCATCGAGCAGTCCACTGAAACGCACCGACAACAGAATCAAGATTCAAATCAACGGCGAAGACGTCACGCCCTTCAGATACGGCAAGCCACACTTTTGCGAGGTGTCGCATTACTTTCACACGAGTTTCGTGAACGCACCGGATTTGTTCATGTATCCGTTTTGTGTGACGACCAATCTGTTCCAGCCCACGGGTTCGCTGAACGCCAGTCGGGTGTCGAGCCTGCGCATCGTATCGGAGACCCTTCCGCTGACCGACACCATTTGGGCGCTCAACCTGAATGTGCTCACGATCGATAAAGGCTGTGCGGGTCTTCGATTTGCCAACTAAACAACAAACAACTCTTTCTCAGTTCCGTCTACACTACGGAATTAAAATAGGGCTTTACATTAGAACGTCAAATGGTGAAGAATTTACCGAGCGTGGAGCGATCCCAGAAGATTCGCCTCGGAAAGTTCACACCTGATGTACAGGCAGCTGACACCATCGTGATCAACGCCACGTCAGACGACATCACGACGAGTACTGCGGGGTTGTACGTCGCACCGATACGCTACGACGCCACACCGCTCGAGGCGAACGCGGTCGCGTACTATGCGCCCACGAAGGAGATCGTGGTGACACCGTATTCAGTGGATCAAACCCAAGCGCTGCAAGAGGTGGTGTCTAACGGTGCGGTGACGACGCTAGGCGTTGAGGTCTCGAACACGTTCACAGCCAGTAGGGTGCAGGTCGGGTCGGGGGCGAGCGCGGACGACATCAACGTTTTCGTGGTCAGGGGTGGGGTGTTGATCGAAGGAAACTTGGTGGCGACCGGGGACACGACATTCGTTCGAAGCAATAACGTGTCGATCACGGACCCACTGCTGGAGTTGGGTGGGAACAACAATAACGAATCGTTCGTGTACGATGTTGGGATAGTCATGAATCGACCCGGTGAAAATGTCGGATTCGCCTATCTAGAGACCAGAGATGAGTTGACCGTGGCGCTGACATCGAACACGGCGACCGATCGATTCATCGAGACCTCGTCCAATCTTCTCACCATGAACGTGGTCGGGGATGTGTACGCGAACGCGTTTTTCGGCGAAGGGTCAACGCTGACGAACGTCGCACACCTGGTAGATTTCCAATCGAACGTCACGCGCATAGGCGATTTGGAGACCGTGCAAGAGTCGAATGCGAGTCGGGTGGGAGTCCTGGAGACCGTGCAAGCGTCGAATGCGCAGCGTTTGTCCACCCTCGAGACGTATCACGACGATAACGTGATCAGACTCAATCTATTGTACAACCTTCAAGCGTCGAACGCGGCGGAACTCACAGACTTGAACGCGTGGCATCAATCGAACGTGACGAGGATTTCAAATTTGGAGACGTGGCTCGACGACAACAGCGTGCGAATCACGAATTTGTCGAGCAATCTCGCCGACAACAGCGCTCGCATCTCTCTCCTCAACACGTGGCTTCAAGACAATTCGTTCAGAATCACCACCAACAGCGACAATTTATCCTCAAACCATTACCGTCTGACGAACGTCGAGTCAAATCTCGTCGCGAATTCGAACAGACTCACCTCTCTGACGAACACTGTCAACTCCATCGACGGACGAGTGACCGTGTTGGAGAGTGAGACGAGTAACCTTCGAGTTGAGTTGGACGCGAACGCCGCCATACTCAACATGACCATATTGGATCTGAGCGACAACGCCGGTCGAGTGACCAATCTCGAGTTAACCAAGGCACCGATCCACAACCCGGTCTTCTCGGGAATCATCGGCGGGGATGGGGCTGGAATTTCAAACGTCGATCTGCAACACGTGACCAGCGATGGGAACGCCACCACAGATACCGTGAAATTCACGTCCTCCACCGTCGCCTTCGTCACCGATTCCACGGTCGGCGTGGGCACGGATAACCCAGACACGAATTACACCCTTCATGCGACGGGTGACATCAAGGTCGCGTCCAACGTCGAGGCGACGACATTCGTCGCCCCAGGGACACACATCAATCTCGATGGCACAAACAAATTAACAGGCAACACGTCTGTGTATGGGAATCTGAATGTGTACGGAAACGTCACGTATCTCGACACTGAAAATGTGTACGTGAAGGATCCCATCTTGGGTATAGGCAATCCGGGTGCCCAAGACAGCGGCGTCATCGCCATGTCCGGTGGTCCGGGGTCGAACGTCGCGTTCGGATATAACAACACCGACGAAGAATTCATCATCGCGTTCACAGAAGATGGACCACTGGGCGTCACTCTCACCCCTAATGCGCAGAGAGACCTGAACGTCCACGTGTACGGGACGCTGTACTCTGCCAATGGATTCGGCGTGGCGAACACAAATCCCGTCAGCGATACGTACGCACTATCGATAGGCACAAACGTGTTTGCCAAACACAACGGTGATTTGATCTCCATCCGATCCCTCGCCGACACCGGCATTTACACATCCAACGTCACCACTCCCACCATTGAATCCACGGGCACAAATCTGGAGATCGCTGCACCCAACATGGTTGTCATGGGGAATCTTGACGTGCGAGGCGCAACTACCGCGGTGAGCACGACCGATTTGAAAGTCAACGATACCGTGGTGGACTTGGCGAATAACAACACCCTGACATCTGTCGATTTGGGTATTCGCATGAAACGACCGGGTGCGAACGTGGTGATGGCGTACCAAGCGTCGAGCGAAGAACTGGCGTTCGCGCACTCCGTCTCGGGTGTGACCCCGGACACGACGAAAACCATGAACGTGCACGTGTACGGTAATTTAGAGGTGGATAATGGCATCAACGTCGGGTCGAATGTCATCGTCAACGATCTCGCGTCTAACGTCATCGACGCCGATGGGGGAGTCGCCGCGACCATTTATTACGGTGACGGTGGCTTGCTCTCGAACATCACACAAACTTTACAGGGTATAAGTGAGATCGGGGCGAATACCGATCAGACCATATATTTCACCAATGTGACCACGGGCGTTAACGTGACGGTATCAAACGTCGCGGTCGGCGGGCACTACTTTGGTGACGGACAGTTCATGACGAACGTCGCCAATCTGGTCATCCTTCAATCCAATGTGGACATTCTGAACACGAACATCGGATCAAATGTGTCTGACCTTCGGACGGATCTCCAATCCAATGTCTCCATACTCAACACCAACATCGGATCAAATGTGTCAGACCTTCGGACGGATCTCCAATCCAATGTGACAATTTTGAAGGGAGAAATGGCGTCGAACACCGTCGCACTCCTAGCCGATTTACAGTCCAATGTCTCCATTCTGAACACCAACATTGGATCAAATGTGTCAGCCCTCCGGACGGATCTCCAATCCAATGTGTCCATCTTGAACACCAACATCGCCTCCAACGTGGCTGACCTTCGAACGGATCTCCAGTCCAATGTCTCCATTCTGAACACGAACATCGGATCAAATGTGTCAGCCCTCCGGACGGATCTCCAGTCCAATGTCTCCATTCTGAACACCAACATCGGATCAAATGTGTCAGCCCTTAGAAGCGATTTACAGTCCAATGTGGGCATTCTGAACACCAACATCGGATCAAATGTTTCAACCCTTAGAACCGATTTACAGTCCAATGTCTCCATTCTGAACACCAACATTGGATCAAATGTGTCAGCCCTCCGGACGGATCTCCAATCCAATGTGGGCATTCTGAACACGAACATCGGATCAAATGTTTCAGCCCTCCGGACGGATCTCCAGTCCAATGTCTCCATTCTGAACACCAACATCACCTCGAACGTGAACTTGAAGGCGAATATCTTGGACCCAACCTTTTCGAGTAACATCACCGTGAGCAACAATCTCGTCATGAGTGACCTCACGGCGACTCGAGTCGTCTTCGTCGGTGCGAACAAAGAACTCACCGACGACGCGGCGCTGGAGTTCTCGTCGTCGACGCTGACTCTGGACGGTGACCTGTCCGTGTCCGGAAATCTCGCGGTAGAAGGTCAGTTTACGAAATTAGAAACGGTCAACACCATCGTCAATGATGCCATCATCGAGTTGGGGAATAACAATTCTTCCGATACGCTCGACCTTGGACTAATCATGACCCGACCGAGTACCAATGTGGCGGTCGGGTACAGGGGTGATGAATCCGAATTCTTCATTGGACACACACTCTCTGATCCGTCGTCCACGGATCTAGTGCCAGATTCCGCCAACGCACTCGCGGTGCACGTGTACGGTTCGATGACGTCGAACAGTCTGGACGTGCATGGAACAGCCAACGTCGGTGCTCTGACATCCACCGAACTCGATGTCTTGGGCACCGCCAACGTGGGTGCACTGACCATGACTGGTGCGACGTTGAACGGGGATTTCGACATGGTGTCCACTGACGGTAGCAGTTCGGCGGGTCCTGAATTCACGCTCTGGAAGAACAGTGCGACGCCCACGAGTGGGGACTATCTCGGTCAGATCAAGTTCGCGGGCGAGAACTCGACGGGCGGTAAAGTCAACTACGCCAAAATGACCGGGAAGATTTCAGACGAAACGGCGGGTGCGGAGGACGGGTTGATCGAATACGCCGTCAAAAACAATGGCTCTTTCAATCCTTGCGCACGCCTCACGCACACCGATCTTAAGTTGATCAACGGAACGGGTCTAGAGGTAGATGGAGAATCTGACCTCACTGGAAGACTGGCGGTGGCACATGATACGGACACGCCGAGCTTTTTTGGACGAGCAGCGGTAGGTCACGCGACTGGCTCGAGTAGTGATCACGCAGCTTTTGCACATCTCGACAATAATACGGGAACGGACTATGCCATCAAACAATCTGCGGCTGGCGCGACATTTATCAACGCAAAATCCGGCTCGCGCGTGGCTTTCAGCGTGGCTAACTCTGAGAAAATGCGTCTCACGTCAGCGGGGAAACTGGGAATTAATGAAACAAGTCCACAATATGAATTAGACGTCGGTGGTGAAATCAACGCGACGCTCTATCGCGGAGACGGTGGGTTGTTGTCCAATATTGCGAGCAATCTCGAACAAATCAGTACTAACGGCAACATAGTGACATCGAACACGCTTCAGTTCATGAACGCACAAACGGCGTTTGTGACCAATTCGAGTGCGGACGTCGGTGTGAAACTCGAACAACTCACCGAGATTACAATCGGGGGTAAATCGTCTAATGACATCTTGCTGTGGAACGGGGCTGCGTGGGTCAATTCAGGCATCCTAGGATCAACGTACACCCCATTACTAGACCCGACGTTCACGTCGAACGTCTTCATCAATGAAGGGTTGGTGGTGAACAAAAATTCCGTCGCCAGCAAACAGTACGCCTACACGGGGTCCATGACATATTCGAACGTTGGTGTCACCTTCAGCACAAACGTATTCAGTGCAAGAATCACCGCACACCTCGTCCACGACGACGATGAGGTGAGCACGATGCAGATCGAGTGTTGCGGTGGGTCGAAGAATGGAACCTCGACACACAACATCGTCACCGGTAAGGTTAACAAATTTGGTGTCTCGACGAGTTACCCATGGAAACACGAGGTGACGACCACACCAACCCAGGTCATATGGGAACCCGAACAAACGGGATCGACCAATTATGACTACGACATACACGTCGAACTCCTATCGAGTCACCCTTCCGCGGGGGTAACTCAGATAACCGAGGCGGGAAGCGCGGTCAAATATTTCTCCTACTAGTATTAGAACATGACGACGAATATTCAGTCATTCGCCGGTGATGTGGAGATTCCAGGAAATCTCCAGGTCAAGCGTTTGACCGTCGAAGACGCCATCACGGCGCTCGGGGCGAACAATGCGGGTCTGTCGAACGTCGGTTTGTTATTGTCTCGTCAGGCAAACACCCCGAACGTCGCCGTATATTACGACGAGACGACCAATGAGTTGCGCATCGGACACACGCTCAAGGGTGGGGGTGACACAGTGATGGAGATTGATTCCGCCAATAATGTGACCATGAACGTCTTCGGGGATGTTGAATGTAAATTAATTCGAGCCGACGGTGGACTGTTGTCCAACATCGTGAGTGATCTGCAATCCGTCACCACGTACGGCGCGACGACCGATCGAACGGTGAATTTGTCGAACGCCGTGACCGGTCTCACGGTGGATTCGAATGTCGTCGTCACAGGAAATGTGACCGCGGGATCGTTCATCGGCGATGGGTCGCAGTTAGCAGGGATCGCCGCGAACTTTGAAGAAATCATCATCAATGGGAACGTGACCTCGAACACGGTAGAATTCAACGACTCCGTGACGAGTTTCATCACGGCGGGTGCCGTCGGCGTCGCCAACGCCTCCCCGGGACACGATTTGTCCGTGGGTGCGAATCTCTACGTCGAAGATGTCGGGAGCAACGTATTGACCGTCGAAGGCAACGTCTCCGTACACAAAATGACTTTGGGGACGGTCGAAATCACCCCGGCATATTCACTGCAACAGGTGACCGGTGTCGGAAACTCGACGTCCCTGACCGTGCAATACACGAACACGTCCACCGCCTTCGTCACGGATAAGATGGCGGGCATCGGCATCGCCCCATCGAGCGCGGACGTCGGTGTCAGTGGTTTGCATGTGGACGGACACGTTCGTCTTGGCGGCACCGCGGGCACGGACGAAAACCAAGATCTGTACATCAAGACCGCGGCGCAGTTACAAGTGCACGCCAACGATAGCGATCTGGATAGTTTATTTACCGGTGCAATCATAAAATCGGGCGCCTCCAACACGAGTTACATCAACGTGTTCGGTGCGGCGACCGACACGAATTATCAACACATCGCGTTCGGCGTCAAAAACACGGAGATGATGCGGATGACGAACGGTGGCTACTTGCAATTTCCGGGTGCTATGCTGATCACGAACCCGACATCACAACCGATGCGCGTGGGATACGGGGCGGGGTCTGACACCCAAGGACTTTATTGTATCGCCATCGGTGAAATAGCGGGTCAAAGCGGTCAAAACAACCACGGTATCGCCATCGGGTACGCCGCGGGAACCAAGGGACAAAACCTTTACAGCATCGCCATCGGCTTACAAGCTGGTGAGTCACAACAAAATTACAGCTCCGTCGCCATAGGACATGATTCGGGGCGATCTACACAGGGACGCGGATGTACCGCGATCGGTGCGGGTGCAGGCTTTTCAGTTCAGGGTGACTACGGCACCGCCATTGGCATTAACGCTGCTAGATCACAGCAGGGCTCATCAGGTGTCGCCATCGGGAACGGCGCTGGACAAAACAGTCAGGGTCTCGTCTCCGTCGCCGTGGGTGCCACCACTGGTCAATTCTCCCAGGGAACGTACGCCACCGCGGTCGGTTTTCAGGCGGGTCTGTCCAACCAAGGCTCTTGGGCAGTCTCTGTCGGTCAGGGTGCGGGTGCGTATACACAAAACAATTACGCCGTCGCCATCGGAACCGGATCTGGGTATGTAGGGCAACACGCCAGCGCCACCGCCGTCGGTCCGAGTGCAGGTGCTTACGGACAGGGGCTGTACAGTGCCGCGGTCGGTAATGCAGCGGGATACGAAGACCAAGGAGACTACTGCGTGGCGATCGGGGACGACGCCGGTATGAAAGGACAAAATGCTTATTCCGTCGCCGTGGGACACCAAGCGGGTATGAGTGGACAAGGTTTAAATGCGGTCGCCATTGGGCTTGATTCTGGGTACAACACCCAGGGCAATCTGTCGGTCGCGATCGGTAGTAACGCCGGTAATCTCTTACAGGGTGTGTCGTGTATCGCCGTCGGCGACGGGGCAGGGAGATCTAACCAGCAAAATTACAGCGTCGCCATCGGTCTCGAAGCCGGAAAATTTACACAGAATACCGTCGCCATCGCCATCGGGTCCAACGCCGGTGTGTCGGGACAGCAAGATCGCTCGATCGCCATCGGTGATTACGCCGCACACAGTCAACAAGGTGCTCGATCCGTCGCCATCGGTCTCGAAGCAGGTCGGTGCCAACAGGGATCTAAATCAGTCTGCGTTGGGGACGCGGCTGGATATTCAACACAGGGGGTACATTCCGTCGCCATCGGGGTAAATGCCGGTCGTACAAGCCAGGGGGATAACGCGGTCAGTGTCGGGAACGGTTGTGGATTCAATACACAAGGTGACCTTGCAGTCGCCGTGGGCATTGAAGCCGGGGCTAGTAATCAGGGTGACCGAACGATCGCCGTGGGCTACTTGGCCGGGTACACCGCACAAACACTTTACTCAACCGCCATCGGGTACATGGCTGGATTTTGTAACCAGGAAGGATCCGCTGTCGCCATCGGTCAAGAAGCGGGAGAAACCTCCCAAGTAACCGGTGCCATCGCGGTCGGTGCACTTTCGGGAAAGTCACACCAGAAAAGTTACGCCGTCGCCATGGGGTATAATGCTGGACACTCGAGCCAGGGGATTTTTAGTATCGCGATTGGACCGGATAGTGCGCGACTGGGTCAAAACGGCTACGCCGTCTCCCTTGGGTACCAGACTGCAGAGTTCGGGCAGGAGACTGGCGGGGTCGCCATCGGATATCGATGTGGTCGAAGCGATCAAAAGATTTATTCCATCGCCATGGGTCATCAGTGCGGTGAGAGTGCACAAGGTCAGTACGCCCTCGCCATCGGTACCAATTGCGGGGTTAGCGCTCAGGGATCTCATTCTATCGCCATGGGAGTTGATTCGGCGCGATACAATCAGGGCGATGATTGTATCCACATCGGGAATACGGCTGGACATTATTATTCAAAAAATCGCAACATCGCCATCGGTACCAGCGCGGGTCGATCGAACCAGGGGTCGCAGGACGCTTCCGCCTCCACCAACGGCGTCGGAGAAGCCATCGCCATAGGCACGAACGCGGGTTACTATAGGCAAGGGGAATACAACATCGCCATAGGCTACCGCGCACAAGAGGGTCTAGCGACTCCCCAAGCGGGTACCAAGGCATTGAACATCGGCATCGGGTACATGGCTGGATTTTGTAACCAAGAGCAAGAGTGTGTTGCCCTCGGCTTTTCCGCGGGTAAAATAGGTGCCAGATGTTACGCCATCGCCATTGGTGGCAGCGCTGCTACTAACAATCAGGGTTGGGCGTCCATTGCGATTGGGACATCATGTGGGTATAACGATCAAGCGCAAGAGGCTATTGGAATAGGTCGTGCTGCTGGGAATCAGTACCAGGGGCAGTATAGCGTTGCCATCGGCGCCAGTTGCGGAACTAGTTACCATGGTTACAACGCCGTCTCTGTCGGTGTCAACGCCGGACATTACAACTACTGGTCATCCTACAGCAATGAAACCACCAATATAGGATCACACGCGGGGTATTCTCTTCCACAACGGTACTCTGTCAATATTGGCGTGAATGGGGGGATGCGTAGTGCTGGTTACTGGTCCGTGAATATAGGGACGAACGCCGGGTACTGCCACACATCGAACGTGTACCCAAATGCTGGTAACTATGCCACAAATATCGGGGCACAGGCAGGATTTAGCGGTTCCAAAGATACATCAACTTCTATTGGGTATAATGCAGCATATTACCAAGCCGGTGAAGGTACCGTACAAGTAGGAACTCACGCAGGGCACAATGCACCCAAAGACCACTCCGTCAGCATAGGTAACAGGGCAGGACACACCACCGTTGGGTCTTATTCGGTGAACATAGGGCATTATGCAGGATTTAACTCTCTTGGCGATTTCACGGTCTGTGTCGGGGATGGCGCGTGTCGGGGTGTGACCACCCGACCGGGTACGAACGGACACGGATTATTCCTCGGTCGCCTCGCCGGTTATAATCACGGACATGGTGGTTGTATCGTGTTAAACGCGAACGGGAATACCATCGATACCGCTGGGACGACGCGGTTCTACGTCTCCGACTTTAGGGGTGCATCAGGTAGCTATGTTGTGCACTACAATACCTCAACAAAGGAAATGACGCTAGCGACCACGTTACCTTCCTCCGACGATCGTCTCAAGTTTAACGAAAAGTTCATCTCGAACGCCACGGACACTCTCATGAAGCTTCGTCCACAGATCTACGACAAACAACAGCGTTTGGTACCGGAGTCAGACCACGATGGACGCCGCGAAACAGAGTCAGGTCTCATCGCCCAAGAGATCTTTTACGACGTTCCCGAACTCAGACACATTGTTCATGTCCCCAATACGGCGACAGATTTACTCGAACACGTCACGTCGAGTGATGACCCGGCGATTGATCCGGACTATGCAAGCTGGGGCGACGAGCCGGCACACCTCGATTACGTGCAACTCATACCCTACGTCATTCAATCCATCAAGGAGATTGCAGCGAACAGGGAAAAGGTTGCGTTATCCGCGACGAGTCACGACGGGCTGATCGTCAGTTCTGACGACACCGGCAATCACCTGTCGTCGACCGTGGGCGATCCGACATGCATTGGAGTCGTGTCCGGTGATGACGGTGACGTCGTCACGAGCGGTACCGCCCACGTGTGGATTTTGAATTCGAGTGGTAATCTCGCGGCGGGAGATTTGGTGACCACGTCGAGCGTCGCCGGGTACGCGCAAAAGCAGGGTGACACCCAGGTTACGAACGCGACGTTCGCTAAGGTGATTCGCTCGTGCGATTTCGCCCCGGCACAGGTGCCAGTGAAGCGCGTGCGTCGAAAGATCGTCGACGTCATCAAATACGAAAAAACGTGGAAAGAACCATGTACTGAAGACAATTACAAAACCTATCCCGACGAAAACCGCGAAATCAAAACGTGGACGAGGTACAGGGACGAAGATTCGCTTTTCAAAACGCAGGAGGAGTACGACGAGATGACGGATGCCGCGAAGGCGTTGTGTAAGTCTGAGCAAGTGACTGAACGTTACCTAATCAAGCGATGCGTGGTGTCCAGCCCAACCGACGGGTACGAGGAGGTTACGAAGCAGTACAACTTCGAGGAACGCGACGCGCATGGAAATATCGTCTACGAGGATACGGACGAGACCGAACCCGAATATGCGATTCGAACCTTAGACGGCGGCGTCGTCGCCGCTCTCGTCAAGTGTAAGCTGTTCTGAGAGTATGGTGTCCCAATCGTATTCGCGGATGATGTGTTCGCGGAGCCCGTCGGGTTTAGAAATCTTTTCATGGAAACAGTCGTGTAACGCAATCGCGAAATCCATCGGTTCGAATACGTACAAGACCCCGTTGTGTTTGTCAAAATTGCACATGTGTTTGGTGCCGACCGGTTTTATGACAGTCGCGAAATCACCGAGCGTTTCTTTCAGCGCGGGAACCCCGCTCACGATTTGGCAACGGTTGAAATACCCGTGTTCCATGGTCGTGAGCCCAAATCCTTCGCCGCAGCACGTATTCAATCCCACGTCTGCGGCGTTGTATATCACGTTCACGTGCTCATCCGTCATCATCAACGGTCGATTCGTCGTGAACACATGCTGTAACGCCCGGTGGGCATCAATCTTTTGACGAAGACACTCGGTGAGGAGGAGTTCGGGAATGTCGTACCCGTCGTCATCGGAGACGCTCATGCATCCCAGGTACAGCTTGATTCGTTTGTCGAAATCGTTCATCGCCAGAAATTTCAGGAACGCACGAACCGTCACGTCTTGTTGCTTTCGATAGGAATTCCTGTTCATGTTCAACACGACGAAATCGTCGGGTTTGAATTGCAAAAAATTCTTCGCCGTCTCTTGGTCGATGTCTCGGAAACGCTCGGAGTCGATGCCATGCTTCATCACCCTGACCAAGTCCTTGTCGAATCCGTAATCGTTGATCAAGTGCTCTCGCCAACACTCGAGGAACACAAACAATTTTTTCACGTTCTCGTTCTCTCGAAGGATACGCATCTTAGTCGGTCGTTCCCACTCGTACACGACATCGAGATAGACGTACGCCGGGACGTCGGGTATTATTTCAAGTACCGCCGTAACCACCATTAAGTCGCTGTACACGAACAGGAGGTCCGGTTTCTCCTCCTCGACACATGGCGCGATGCCCTTGTCACCGAACCCTTTGGGAGAGTCCGGGTCGATCTTGTGCGCGTCGTATATTTTGATTCTCGGATCTATGAATCTGTCCTCTATCTGCTGACCTTCGTAATTCTGAAATCCGTAGAAGACGACCTCGACACCAGGCTGATTCGCTAAGTGATTACTGATTTTGTTCGCCACCCGACCGTACCCAGTCCCCTGTCCAGGGTGTGTTGCCAGGAACAAAATCTTCATGACTTTGCAGATATTTCCCCGTATTTTTTTAACTAGTCTATTGTATTATGGGTATCACAGTCAACAAATCTTTCACAACACCCGCCGGGGTTGATGTGCCGTCACATTACATCAGTTTGGGTGAATCGAGAATTGAAATTATTCGACCTCCTGAGTTACCGACGCCGTTGGGTCAAGAAGCGCCGGCGAGAACGTATAACGTCGAATGTTCGTTCAACATCTGGGTCTCCAAGGCGGCGCGAGACGCGAACAAGTCAATCGTCGGTGGGGTGAGGGTGTGCATCGAGAGCGCTACCCCGGTCACGGGAAACGTATACGAGGCATTGTATGAAAAACTCAAGGAGGGGCTCACGGACTACACAGAAGATATCTAGGTAGAAAATTTTAGTAACCAATAATAGTATGTCTCTCAGCAGCGACAACGTCGGATATCTCGACATATCGAATGCCATTCTTCGGGTCGGCACACTCGACGTGGTCGGTTTACAGGGAGTAGACACCGTGTCAAATGCTTTGCGTGCGAACTCCGTCCTCGTGTACGATGATATGGGGACGGACATTGCCACACCACCTTTCACGATCGGTTCTGGCGTCAGTCGATCGACGTCGCCAGCGGAAATCGACCTTAGATACGCGAGCGGGAACAATTTCATGTACAAGGGGATAAAACTCCCCAACTTTTTCGTCGGCGAGTTCGAGTTGTACTCCGGGGACACCGCGACCGGGAACGTCTTCATGCAGACGTACACGGAGAGTACGACGTCTTACGCGAACGACGGGTACGAACTCATCTTCGACTGGCAATACAACACCATCACCCTGAAATACGACAACACCCAACTCGCTCAGGCCACGTCCGTCGGTTTGACGACGTCCACGTGGCATCGCATCTCCGTCGTGTACGATCGAAACGTCTGGACGATCTCACTCGACGGTGCCCAAAAATTCTTACTGGACGACAGCGAACGCGCGGCGGTGTACGAAAACCCGACCACCGGACAGTACCTCCGCTTCGCCACGAACTCCGGGACGAGTCGGAAAGTGCGAGAGATCAAATTCATGAACGGGTCGTACTGGTCCCAGAGTAAATTGGGACACCTGTCGTACACGAACGGGAACGTGGGTGTCGGTACCTACGCACCCACGACACACAGATTCGAGGTGTACGGATCGGCGAAGACGCAGAGCCTCGACGCGACGAACATGGCCCTCTCGTCCACGACCACGTCTACCAGCACGTCCACGGGGGCGCTGACTGTCGCGGGCGGAATCGGGGCGCGTGAGTTGTATTCGGGTAATGCGTACGTCTCGAACGTGTTTACGCAGTTGTCGCAGGGGGGGTATGGCAACAATGACATCTTGACGACCGTGCGCCTGAATGAATTCAACGACAATGGCAACGACCGGTGGTGGAAATTGGCGACCCTCACCGCGGTGAATGCTGGTGTGTGGTCCTACATTCGAGGGGTCATCACCATGAACCGCGTGAACGAGACACAACGCACGTACGAGTTCAGTGTGTGGGGGGTGCCGACATCGCCGGACAATCAGTTCTACTACGGACCGGTCAACGTCACCGGTGAGTTGAATTTCACTTATCATAATTACTTGGCGATTTACAACAACACCTCGAATAATACCGTCGACGTGTACTTGAAGGTGTCGCCGTACTCTCGCGTCAAGATTGAGTTGGATTATGCCAATCTGACGACTTTGTACCTACAACCGAATTGGACGACGACCGCGCCGACGACGAGCGGGACGTACATCGCCAAATACTATACACCGAATTCAAAACAATCCCTCGTCTCCGTTACAAACAAACTCGGGGTCAACGTGACTTATCCCAGCGAAGCGTTACACGTCGATGGGAACGTTCGATTGGGTAATCCCACGGGACAGGACGATAATACGGATTACAACATATCAACCGCTGGACAACTGATGATTCGCTCGAACGACACGAGCGATACTGACGGATCATTTACCTATTTCAATTTAATATGCGGACCGACGTCCGTCGCGTCAAACACGGCGCAAATTCAGTTGGGGAGTCACGCCAACGCCGTCGTTAACACGTTCTCGAGGAATGCACTTATCACCAAACAGAAACTGAATGGCACCACGGGAGAATTGTACGTGTATTCGCATAGTCTGGGCTCGAACGTGCTCATGACTGGTTACGGAGACTTATATCGAAGGTACGTGTCTGGTGGTATAGAATACAATGGTGGTATACACATTACCGGGAGCTTGATTGCTCCCGGGTGGAACGGTACCGCCGACACCGGTCTAAATATGAGTCTCGGTGCATCCGCGTACCGATGGAATACCGTCTATGGGGCTACGGCGAATTTCTATCATCCGACGTATATCACTGCAACGACCAACGTATCTCAACTGGCGAGACATGTGACATCGAATTCATCATCGAATTACTCGGACGTAGTCACCGCCAAGGTACTAGAAGATAGTAGTCAAAACGGTTGGCAAGGGTGGTCGTCGCGGATCACTCAGATCATCGATTCCGTGACCATGGGGGGAATGAGATTCAACGGATACAACAACCACAGAGGAGTTAGCATCGAAACCGGTGCGAGCGACCAGTCAAGTCCGCTCAGTTTGAAAACGTGCGCACATTTCGACGGCAATGGGTCGGTGGGAATTGGTACCACCACGCCGTTCAATTGGGGTTACGGTGTATACCTGGATTACAATCTCGGTGGGTTACATGTACAAAAAGACCTCTATACGCGAGGTTCCGGGTATTTTTGCGACGCCCATACGCAAAACGCTAATGTACAATGCTATGGCAAAGTGTACATGGACACGAATCAAAGCGCGGAGCCGTATATCACGTCGGGTATGATGATTGAGAATCTCACCACGAACACCGCGGGGACGGCTGGCAATTATTCACAGCGTCTCTATTTCAAGGCACACAATAGCGCTTTATGGGGTGGAAACTTTGCGGACTGTGGTATGGCGATCGAGCGCAACGGCAAAGTTACCATGCGTAATTACTCATACGCTGAACCCCTGTCTAAACTCCATGTTGAGGATGAAGGGTATGCATGCACGGTGTCCGGGACGCGCGCTGCATATAACACGTGGTCGTACATCCGTATAGGATACCCGTGGTCCACCTCATATGCTGATTACTGCAGTGCCATAGAAAGTTTCAACAACTGGTCTGTCGATTACAAGAGTCAACTTAGGCTCTTCACACACACGGCGTCGAGAGAACTCGACGGTGGGTTCCTCTATACAGCGTTTGAATCACGTGATGGACTTGTTGGACTCGCCGGGGGGGTAACCGCGAGCCATACCGTACAAATCGGAAATGGCAACGGTTCAGTTTATGGATATATGTATCAAGTTCGATCAACCTATGGTGAAAACAAATGGCAAGAAGGCAACGCTGACAACGCGACTTACTCCGCTTACAACCACTTCATTAAGACGTGGTGGGGCTTGGCATTTTCGGATTACGCAAATGCCGTGAGAACGGTTTACAATGCACGTAATGGCTATTGGTACGCCACCGGCACGTTTACCAGCAACAGTAGTTCCGCATCCGACGATCGCATCAAAGATTTCGAGAAACCGCTCCGTTTGAGTACGGAGACGTTGCTCAAACTCGACCCGCAACACTACTGGAAACGGGACAATTTGGAATTGTCGACCAAGACGAAATACCACGAGGAATTCGGATTGATCGCCCAGGATGTGTACTACGACGCACCCGAACTGCGCCCTCTCGTGAAAATGCACTACGACGCCGACCCGTCGCCCGAGAAACCGGTGCGTGATGAAAACATCCAGATCGATCCACCCTACGACAATTGGGGGTCACAACAGGCGGGTATGAATTATATAGGATTGATCCCGATCATGATCAATTCCATCAAGGATATCGTCGCCGAGAAGGACGCGGTGAATACCCGAGTGACCGACGTACCGTTCTCGAATGTCGCCGACCATCACGGGTTGGTTGTGTGCGCTCGAGACGACGTGTTCAGTCCGAAGAGTGGCAAACCTCTCGTCGAACTCTCCAGCAGAGTCGCATGCAAAGCGTGGTACGGAGTCATCGCACACACGAACACGCACACGGAAGATTCCGAGACGCTCATCTCCCGCGGCGGTGACGCCAAGGTGTGGGTACTCATGCGCGAGGGTGCGAGCGTCGAGACCGGTGATCTCCTATGCACGTCCAACATTCACGGGTACGCATGGACACAGAGCGACGATCTCGTGCGCTCGAGCACGGTCGCCAAGTTGACCCAGGGGTGTGATTTCACCGTACCCGTGCCTCGTCCAAAGAAGAAAGTTCGTCGCGAACTCCGCGACGTGACGTATTACATCAAGCGACGATGGTACAAGACGGATAAGAAGGATCACGACAGCATGCCCGAAGGCAAGAAACGCTCATTCTTGGAAGATTATTACCTCAAGACAGACTACGAATACCAACCGGCGAAGGAACAGAAAAGGGATAGCGATGTCGACTGGACGGGTCCCCCTGTATGGATCAAGGTACTCGAGTACGAGATCAGTAAAGAGACGTATGAGACGCTCACACCCGAGGCGAGGGAGGCATACAGGCATAAGGACGAGTCCACGTACGCGCGTACGGAGAAGCAGACCGCGACCCAGGAGGCGTATGATTTGATGACTGAGGAAGAGCGCGAGGGCTACGTCAAGTACCAATCGAAACCCGTGGAGACCGAGAAGACGGTGGACGAGTGGGAAGCGCTTGAAGCAGACGAGAAGGCGCAGTACGTCTTGAAAAGTCGTCGTGTGTGGCAACGCATGGAACAATGGGTGTCGAAGGATCCGCTCATCACCAACACCACGGTCGAGACGAAGCAGGAGATGGTCGATGTGTTGGACGAGCATGGTCAGCGCATCTACGAAGACGACCCAGAGGAGACGGAACTCCCGTACGATATTCGATACATATCCGACACACAGGGGACGCTCACCACGAGACACAACGCCGTCTACTACGCGGCACTTTTGAGTTGCACCTTGATGGGTTAAAAATAATCTCGCATGTTACTAATACTATAAACCATGAGTGCCGGTATTACCCAATTGTTGGCGATCGGTGCCCAAGACAAGGCCATTACCGGAGATGCGTCTGTAAGTTATTTCAGGAGCGTCCACAAAACGCACACCAACTTCGCCCAAACGGTCGAGCGTCAAACGATCCAGGGTCAGGTGAAGGCGAATTCCATGTCCACGGTTCGATTTGAGAGAAAGGGTGATCTCCTTTCCTATGTTTACCTCACGCCGCTCACGAACGGTACCCAGGCGAACACGGCGATCGCTGACTGGTCGACGGTCATCGACAAAGTCCAACTTGTGATTGGTGGACAAGTTGTGGACGAACAGGATGCCATTTTCACCCAAAGAATCGCTCCGACGGTCATGGCGCCGAACCTCGCGCAATCGGTGTCCGGTGACATTTTCGGTGGTGCGTCGAACGCGCTTTTCTACCCGCTCAAGTTCTGGTTTAACTCGCATCAGCAAGCCCTTCCGCTGGTTGCGCTCCAATACATGGATGTCGAAATCCGCATCCATTGGGGTGCCGAGGTCGGCGACAAGTGGGAGGTGTGGGCCAACTACATCTACCTTGACCAACCGGAGCGTGATTATTTCGCGAGCCAACCGCTTCAATACTTGGTCACGACGGTGCAAAAATCCGTCCCGACCAGCGCCAAGGTCACGGATCTCAATTTCAATCACCCAGTCAAGGCGATCGTCTCGGCGGCGAACACGGGTGGCACCGTCGCCCTCGCGCACATCGCCAACCGCTTGAAACTCCAGATGAACGGCATCGATGTCGGCGATTTCCGATTGGCACAACCGCACTTTACCAACGCGGCTGCATATTTCCACTGCCCGTTCTCTCAGCGTGCGTCTCTGCAGGACAACATGATCATCGTTCCGTTGTGTCTTGACACCTCCAAGGGTCATATCTCCACCGGGTCGGTCAACTTTTCTCGACTCGACAGCGCTCGATTGATCTCCGAGACCCAGACGAACCAACAAAACTTGTACGCGGTTGGATTCAATCTCTTCATCGTAAAGAACGGTATGGGCTCCTTGGCCTTCGCGAACTAAAATTCTCCTAGTATTGTAACGTAACATGAGACTCTACACGGTTGCCATAATACTCGCCATCATCTTCGTCATCACGTACGACCCGAGGAGTCGAACGCTCGAGAAATACATCTCCCCACTGACCTCGGGGCAGGTGAACGCCGATGGTCCGACGCCGTCCGAGGTCGCATGCAAGCACCCGCATTTCCAGGCGAGAAACTTCGGTGAACCCGTGTACGATTGTCCGAAAGGTAATTCCAAAATGGGTGCGATTCACTCAGCTTAAAAGGATGTGGGTAAGACGATATATACACCATGATTCAGATGGACAGACAACTGTTGACCATGATCGCCGCAATCGTGTGCGTCGCTGCGTGCGTCTACCTCTTCAAGGAGATGAGGCAGGCGAGGGAGGACGTCGACGGATTGAAAATGGTCCAGACGAAGATGATGCACATGTTCGCCGCACCTCCTCCTCAGCCGAGACCGTACGGGATGCCCGTCGCGCCACCGTCGACCCAACAACCACCGAAGGAAGCAGTGGTGACGGAGACGACCGCGTCCGAACCGGAGGAAATTGTTGAAGAAAAATAAGTTCACTCATGGTAGATGAAAATCACAATATGAAAAAACACAAAGCTATTGCAATACCAGTAACGTTTGAAACGGACGATAAGAAACCACGATTTCTTACGGTTCGTGATCGCCGGTGGCACGAATGGATATTTGTCACGGGTGGGTGCCGCAAGCGAGAGATCACCTCACCGCTTCGGTGTGCCCTTAGGGAATTGGAGGAAGAGACTCGTGGATGCATGAATTTGCGGAGCGGGTCTTACACGGAGTTTGTGTTCACGGTCAAAGATAAGGATGATGGAACTGATCTCGTGTATTCAGTGTACGTCTTTTTTGTCGACGTGAACGGCGCCCAACGTCAGGCGATGGTGAAGAAATTCTCAGAAGAAAAGGCGAAGATGCAACTCAGGAAACATAACAAGCTACCTATCAAACGCGTGTACGATGAGAACGATTTCATGTCATGGGACACCCTCGAAGATTTCAACAAGAGGAAACAGTGGAAGATGCAGGTCGATCACATCTTGAAAAATCCAGAATTTTATTCCGCGGTAAGTTCGCAATATAGAAAAACGTTTAACTATGTAAAATAATGAAGAGTAAGAAATTCATTCTTAATCAAATCAAGGAGATCATGCTCGAGAAGGGTCACTCCGAGGCGGACGCGGACAAATACGTGGAAGAGGTCAAGGAGAACACCGTGTACGAACTCCTGGTCCTGAAGAAGGAGATCAAGGAGGTCGTCGAGGAGGAAGGGGAAGAGCAGCAGGAACAGCCGTCCCTCTTCGACCGACTTAGAGGGTTCACGCGTTACGAGGAGTAAGGGCACCCGCCATGTTTAAACGGTGGTGTCATGAAAATAAACTGAACAACGCTTCCAATCTTTCGCACGTGCTGATGAACGGGGGGAAACTCAGCATACCCGACGACAGATTGAAAGAGTTCTATCAGGTGTACTGCGACGCTGTGACGTCGGGTGAGAAACTGTACGTGGTCGAACAAAAGTCCAGCCTGTACAACTTTTTCGTTGACCTGGACTATAAATCGAAGGAGTCCCTGGACCTTCCCGAGGTCGAGTCCATAGTCAAGGTGATTTGCAACAAAGTGAAGGCACACGGAGGGAAGGACGCCCTCGTGTCCCTGGCACCACCCAAAGAACTCGCCGGGGGGAGGATCAAGACTGGCATTCACATCAACTTTGACCAATTCGTCGTCGACCAACGATCGGCGATCGCGCTTCGACAACACATACTCATCGCCCTGTTCACGGCGAAACCGAGCGTTGACTGGAGCGAGGTCGTGGACTCGTCCGTGTACGGAGACATCTCGCGCGGGAGCAGGGGCAGTGGGTTTCGCATGCCGTGGAGTCTGAAACGCGCGAGGTGTGAAAATTGCGAGGGTAGGGGGTGTGCGACGTGTTCGAACGACGGTCGAGTCGATCAGGTGGCGTACTTGCCCGTGTACAAATACCGACACGGACCGGTGCTGTCGATGCTTGAGAGGATCGAACAAACGCCTGACCCTACGATCCTCGCGATGTCCGCGGTGCGCTCGAGCTCGACGACGCACGTGAGAGTGGAACCTCCCAGTGGAGCGTTCAAGGAAGGGGCGTTCACGAAACAGGAGACGAGGGATGAATTCACGGACGACGTCGCGGTGGCGCAACTCGAGGCGTTCGTGCAGAAATACATGGAGGGGCAGGGGAACGCGCGTCTGACCAAGGCTTACAAACAGAATAATGGGAACCTCATCGTGTCGACGACGAGTCGGTACTGCGAGAACACGAAACGGGACCACGGGGGGAATCACGTGTGGTTTTTAGTCACCAATGAACAAGTCATGCAAAAGTGTTTCTGTCGATGCGAGACACTGGTGGGTCGTCACATGGGATTCTGTAAGGATTTCACCGGGAAGGAATACAAACTCACGTCCGAGGTGAAGAAGGCGTTGTTTTCGGAACAGTCGGCACCGCTGAAGAGAAAGCGACCCGCCGCGCCTCCGCCTCGATCGAATTTCTCGGACGTCAAGTCAGAGCTGGAGACGTTCATTCAAAAATATTTTTCGGGACACGACAGTACGAAGATCGTCGAGGTGTCTAAGAAAGCGGGTCGGGTGTTGATCACGACTAATTCAAAATTTTGTGCGAAGAAGGCACAGGACCATGACAAGTTTGTGAGTTTCACCATTGACAAGTCGGGTATGATTCAGCAAACGTGTGGGTGTCCAAACATGCAAAAGTTCAAGCTGTTCGCGAGCACGGTGGACAAACTCAAGAAAAAATAAACCTTCCACATAGTAGATGGCGCTCTACCTAGTAGGGGCGACCGGTGTTTTAACGTACCTTCTCACCTCACAGCGTCAGCGCGTGACCCTCGACCTTCACGATTTGAAAACCGAAGCGCACAAATTTTCTGGCGTCGACCCGACGGAATTCATGGAGTTTTTGAAAAACATCAACAAGATCCAACTGTACATCGACGACCCGAACGTGGCATCGTATTTTCTGTACACCGCACTCGATCATCTGAGTAATTTGAAATTCAATAAATTTGGAATCGAGTCAGATATAGACGATCTTGTCTCAAGGATAGGGTTCAAGGCGGAACTGTCGATTATGGACAGCGCACTCCGTGAAGAGAAACGATTCACACCAAAGTACTTAAACGAAACATTTGAATACAAAGCAGAATAATCATCATGACCACGAGAACGAGATCTGGACGCGCCATCAAGAAGCCGGAAGAGATTTACATTCCGGACCTCGATTTCGCCGAGGATGATTTCTCAGATTCAGAATACGACGACGATTCTGACGTCTTAGACGCGTCTGACATCGACACGGACGACGAGGTCTCCGACTCCGACGACTCCGACGACTCCGAGGACGACAACGACTCATTGGACTTGGACGAACTCGGGAACGTCATTGGATTGATCGTCGCCGATGATGAATACGATGACAGTGAGAGCGACGATTCCTACTACGAATCTTCGGACGACGAGACTGAATCTGAAATCGAGGAAGATTCGTCGTCCGAGGAGGAGGATGAGGAAGAAGACCTACGAGCGATTATGAGAAGGAAGAGGTATAGACGGGGTTAAAAGGAATGTACTTTTTTATAACAATATGGAAACTGATATCGGCGAAGCGATCAATTACAATCCAAACATCCATGTACCCAAAGAGCCACCCCTGCCGCTACCCGACGACGATCGACAAGACAGTTCGCCCATAGACGAATACATGCACGACCAACAACAACAGCCCTACTACATGGAACAGGCACCACCACCGCAGATGTATACCGCGTACCCCGCGCAACAACAGTTCGACATTACGTCACTGGACAAGAACACATACCTCATGGCGTTCGTGGCGTTCCTCTTAGGATTCTTCATGGGCAAAACGATGATTAGTCCAGTTATCTTCCGGAACCCCTAGATCATTGCCTGTAAATTTACCTATACGTCCAAACCTTTCCCTGTCCGTGAAATACCCCCTTCCCACGACGAGTGGATCTGTGAGATTTTCCTCCATCACCCCACTCGCCGTGTCTGGTTTCTTTTTCCTGTCTATGTCGAGCGCGTCACCGTGTATCATGATGGCATAGAAGACTATGAGTAGGGTCACAACATTGAGTATAATTGAAAGTGCACTCATTACAATATGGTATGAAATTTATTCCTTGGACTCCTCGGTCGGAGCTTCCGCGGCGGCTTCAGCTTCGGCTTCGCGTGCCTTCTTGCGCTCTTCGATCTCCTGGGCGACGACCTTGTCCGCCTCTTCGATGAGTTTCGGCATCTCCCAGTCGGGATGTTCGACCTTGAGTTTGTCGACGATGTCCGACGGGTGGCTGATAGGCGGTTCGTCCGGTTTGGTGTAGAACGCGCTGTGCTCGTCGCCCGGAACGGCGTAGTTTCCGTCCGGTCGCTCGATCATGCCTCTCTTGCGCTCTTCGAACATCTTCTTCGCTTGGATTTGATTCTCCTTGTATTCGGAAAATAGCTCTTCGAGTTTGTCATTGGCATAATGCGCGTCGCTCAAGTCCTTGGGTGGCGGTAACAACAGCCACTTACCCACATCTGCGACGTAGATGTCAAACGTGTCGTCTGATTTTTGGAGACGCGAGGCATGCTTCGCCGCCTCGTCGCGAGTACCGAAGACTCCTCGGATCTTGACCGCGAAATTATCGGATCGCTGGGGGGTCTCCGGACCGACGACGGAGATGCAGGCGAAAAGCTGACCCGGTGGGAGATCGTAATCTTGGTCGAGAAGGCTCATGGTTTCCTTGTACAATACCCTGTCATGATTTCTTTAATTTAAAAAGGTACACACAAACCAATACAGAATGGTTCATGAATTCTGGGACACACAGCCCGTGGGGAAGGATGCGGTGACCCTCGACGCCGGAGACGCGCCGATCGAACTCCCCGAGGGGTTCGAGTGGTCGACGTGTCAGACGCACGAACTCCGAAATCTTCTGTCCGCGCACTACCTGAGCGATGAGGTGTCGAGCATGGACTATTCCAAGAATATCATCGAGTGGGTGCTTCACGCGGACCCGTACTGGAACATCGCCCTGCGGAAAGGTGGAAAACTCGTCGGCTTCATCGCGGCGCGTCCGAGTGTGATGCGCGTCGAAGGGTGTCGTCGTGACGTGGTCGAGATCACGTTTCTGTGCGTGTCAAGGCGCCTTCGAGACAAGCGTCTCGCACCGCTCCTCATTCGCGAGGTCACGCGTCGCGCAGTGCTCCGAGGGATCCACCAAGCCATATACACCGCCGAACACGAGCTCCCGCACCCGGTGGCGAGCACGTATTACTGGCACAGATTACTCAATGTCCCGAATCTGATAAAATCAGGGTTTTACGAGACCGACCGACCGAACGCGCGCGTATTCGACGTCCGCGGCACGTCCGTGCTCCACCGCGCCACACAGGACGACGCCGCGGATATCCTCAACATTCTCAGGGCGGAGGCGAACAGTCTTCGTCTGTGCAGGGACGTGGACGAGGATTACGTCCAGCACCTGCTTCGTCTGCCACACGTGTTCACGGGGGAGGGGAAAGTGGTCTGTCTGTACGAGGTCGGACACAGGCAGAGGGGCGTGACGAACAGACAGGCGTACGTGTTACACGCCGTGGGACAGGGGGCGCTTCAAGACGCCATCATACTGGCGAAGAACGCGGGCTTCGACGTGCTCAACTGTCTCGACGCCCCGTTCACGGAAAAAGAGTTGCGCGAGCGGAGGTTCATTCGCGCGGAGGGTGCCCTTCACTATTACCTGTACAACTGGAAATCATCACCGCTGAAAAACACCGAACTTGGATTCGTGTTACTTTAGTAAGTAATGGAGGCGATTCGAAAGCATCACAATTTCGTGAAGCGCGAACTCATCACCTTCGCATGCACACAAGACTGTCACGTGTTGGACGTCGGGTGTGGGTTCGGGGGTGACCTTCCGAAATACAAATCCGCGGGGGTCACGAATCTGAATATGTGCGATCCCGAGGGATCCGCGTTGGTAGAGGCTCGACAGCGCGCGAAAAATCTGGACATGCGTCGGGTGAATTTTTACCACGGCGACATTCACGCCGCGCCCAAGCGCCCGTTCGACGTCATCGTGTACAATTTCAGTTTACATTACTGTTTCCAGTCCAAAACACTCTTCGAGTCGACAATCAGGGAAATCAAGAAACGCATGAAGCGCGGTGGGAAATTGATCGGGGTCATACCCGACAGTCGTCGCATCCTTTCCATAACACCCTACCAAGACGAGGAGGGAAACTTTTTCAAGATGAAACTGCCACACGGGAATGGTGATTTTGGCGAAAAATTGTTCGTCCAGCTCGCGGGCGTGCCCTTCTACGACGACGGACCTAAATCCGAACCGGTGTGTTACTCGGACGTGTTGATCACGTCGTTGGAGAACTCTGGATTTAAGTTACACATGTGGGAACCCCTACAGGGGGAGAGGATCTCACAGATGTATAGTAAATTTTTATTTGTTTTTAATAAGTAAGTGACCATGTTCTTCCTACCACTCCTTCTCGCCGTGAACGTGATCGTATTGTCTCGAACGCGCGAACCACCGGAGATGGTGGAGGTGCGTCGTCGATACAAAATCCTTCGAGACCACCTTCGCGAGACGAACAATCTTCGGTTTCAGATGCTGTGGGACCCGAAACCACTCACCGCGTTCAAGAGCATGAAGGACACGGTCGGTTTCAACACCAACAAGGGTGCGAACATCACCCTGTGTTTACAAGGGACCGCGAACGAAATATTCCATGTGTTGATCCATGAGCTCGCCCACTGCACTGTGAAGACGTACGACCACAGCGACTTGTTCTGGTCAAACTACAAAGATCTCAGGGACGTGTGCGTGAGTCTGAATATTTACAAACGCATCGAGGGTCCTACGGAATTCTGTGGAGAACACATCAGCGACTGACGACGTAGGACTTGGCGATGTAAAACACAACGGCGGCGACCGCGCCGGTGGCGGCTAACCCCACCAACGATCGGCTTCCGGCGTTGTCCAAGAAATTCGGAACGCTGGTCACCAACTTGTCCTGAATCGGTTTACTGATCGCGATGCTCGCGGCGACGCCCGCCACCAGAGCGATCAGTTGATCATCCGTCAAATTCATGAAATTCTTGCTCTCGACGACGACTGGCTCTTGTTGTTGCGCCATCGGCATCATCTGACCACTCTGCGGAGCCTGCATCTGCAGACTTTGCATCCTCGGCTGTTGTTGAAGCATCGGCTGTTGTTGAAGCATCGGCTGTTGGTCCATGTCTTCAATCATGAGATCCGAAATAGGTGTGGAATCCATCATTCCCGTATGTTGTTGAACGAGATTTTTTTCCTGTTCGACGAACGCTGTCGTTGTCTCCGCTTCGCGCACGGTCGTGGTGGCAGTAGACGGGGGTGGGTTCGACGTGTCAGCGTTCAACGATACGTATTGGGAATCGTCCGCTAGATTCACGCTCTGAATCGAATCGTTCATTATTGAAGACGCCTTATTTTTTCTTCGTGATTTTCAGCGCCGTCTTCTTGTCCGCCTTCCTCGTATCATCCCTGGCGTGGGACGGGTTGTACATCTTCTTGTGTATGCTCCAAAATTTTGGTGACCCCACCCTGAAATTTTTGCGTAGGTCAGCCTTGTAGTAGAAGATGCAGTCTGTCAGCTTATTGGACGTCGACGTGTTATCTAGCACCAAACACTCATAGTTTTCCGTGGTGGCGTCCAATATCTTACAAAACATATCGAACGTTGGTACAACCCCGAAAAAATTCTTCCATAGCCGCTCTCTGTTCGCTAATACGTTTTCGCGAAGAACAAACACATAGTCACAATTAGCCCTTAAACTAGGGGGTAAATCCATAGAGTACTGCAGCGTAAGGGCAAACCACAGTTTCCAGTGTCTCCCGTTCATGAAGCACTGACGTATGATTTTGTCTTTGAGGAAGGATGGGTTGTACATGCAATCATCGAGGACGACGAACGCCGGTTGACATTTCTTCGACGCGATGCACTGTTTCTGTCGACCGACGACTCTTTCGAGCGCCTCCTTGTCGTAATCACCATATACAAACAGGTCAGGAACGAATGTTCCAAAGAACGAATTCCCTTCCTCTGTACCACTGAGGACGACACCCGCGGGGATGTGTCTCTTATGATACATCATGTCCTTCAAAAGCTGTGATTTTCCCGTGCGACGTTTGCCAACGAAGACGCACACGGCGTCATCGGGCATGGTCCTCGGATTGAATCGCTTGAGTTGAAGGTTCATCTGGTAATACTGGACAAAGAAAGTGCTCGAGTCTGACGCGAAAACTTTTGTGAGTTAATCGTAGATGTCCACAGTCGGCAGATTGAAATTGGCAACCACGGGTTCGCTCGACGGGTGGCTCGTCGGCAAGCCGTCGTATAGTCATTTCCTGAAACGGTATAAGAGGAGCACGCCGTTCAGCGTGGAACAAATCGAGGTCCCGTTCGAGGGCGGTGGGTCGATCGATTTTGGCAAACACGTGACGGCACTGATCGATCCGAGTCGGGGTGACCTCATACGAAACATGACCCTCCGGGTGACGCTCACCGATCCGAAACCAGATTTTTCCAGTGTGTGGAACAACAATTATTACCCACCCAGTGTAATCAGTCACCTGATTGAATACGCCGATCTGGTGATAGGTTCTCAGACAATCGAGCGAATCACAGGCGAGTACATATACATGAATTCCCAACTGACCCTCACCAGCGACGACATCGAGCAGACGGAATATTTTCTGTCGGGTCACGGTAATTTCCTGTCCTACACCGGTCAGTACACGTACTTTCTCGACATTCCATTCTATTTCCACAAACACAGTGCACTGAGCATTCCCACGTGTGCGTTGACGAAACAAATCGTCGAGGTCAGGCTGAAGCTTCGTCCACTCGAGGAGATGATCTTCTACGGGCACGTTCCAGGGGTCACCGCACAAATCAAAAACATGAGTCTCGACTGCGAGTTCGCCTACGTGGGCGAGGACGAACGAAACTATTACATGTCGACCCCACTGGACTATTGCATCACCCAACTCCAAAAGGCTGAGTTCGAAATCCCGTACGGGGAGACCGAGAGGAGCGTGTTGTTGAAATTCCAACACCCGGTCAAGGAGATGTATTTCCTGTCGAGGAGCAAGGCGTCGGTGGTGGCGAATTTTCCGAACACGTTCAACCCGATCGAGCGGGTCGAGTTACGGTTCAACAACGAGGTCGTCTTCGACCACGATTACAAATATTTGACGTACGAGGTCCCCCTTCGACGACACGTGAACAGTCCGATCGTGCAGACCGTGTTGACGACGGAGGTCGTCGCCGACGGTGACCCGGACATCGTGTTCAACCACACCATTCGAGGGAATTTCGGTGCGTACAGTTGGGCGCTTCGCCCCGACGCGTACCACCCAACGGGTCAGGTGAATTTCAGTCGGGTGGGACATCAACATCTGAAGGTTCAAATTCAGCAGATGGCGGAGTACGCCGGGTACGATAACATCGTCCGCGTGTTCGCCAAGAATCATAACATCCTCACGATATCCGATGGGATTTGTGGTTTAAAATTCTGATTGGTAATAGTAGTAATGGCTGGTCGAACACAGCTCACGGTTTCCGGTGAAGGATCCAGAGATGCATACCTGATCGACGATCCAGAGTACACACCGTTCAAGGAATTGTTCCACAAAAGAGCGGCGTTTGCCTCGCAGACCGTGAACTTGGAACACCTCGGCGAGGGAACGCCCGATTTCGGACAGACCCTTCGCTTCAAGATCGCCTCTAACACCGGAGATGTATTGACAAACCTGGCGTTCAGAATGACGTTACCGCGCACGGGGCGATCCGCCACTGGCTGGATCGAGTCCATCGGACACGCTATCATCGAGCGGGTGGATTTCATCATGGGCGACGTCGTCATTCAGCGCTTGACGAGCGATGAGTTGACCATACACAGCGAACATCACGTGACCCAGACGAAGCAAAACGCACTGGCACAGTTGATAGGGAAATACCCGATTCGATCGGCGGGCACGCGAGTCGGGAGCAAATCGATCCTGTATTACCTAGGGAGTCAGGCGACGACGGAGACCAAGTGGATCGTGGACTTGCCGTTTTGGTTTTACATGAAGGAACACCTCGCCGTGCCACTGTGCGCGCTGCACAAGCAGGAGGTGTTCGTCGAGGTCAAGTTGCGGGACTACGCCCCGTTGGTGGTGTCCTATCAAAACATCAGTTCGGATCCGGACGTGGACAACGCCACCCGACCGACCCTCTCGACGACCCCGCGCCTGACGGATTTCACCTTGGACGCGGAGGTGGTCTTCGTGGACGAGTTCGAACGAGCGAAGATTCAAAACACTCCGGTGGATTACGTGATCCATCAGTACCAGCGACAGGAATTCACGGTCGCCGCGGGGGCGACGACCGCTCGCCTTCGCACCTCGTTCAACAATCCCGTGAAAGAGTTGTTGTGTGTGATCCAACGAGAGGATTTGGGTCAGGAACTACGATTCTGTTCACCCTTGGATTTCGATAACATCACGAACGACTCTGCGACCGGGTATGGGAAATACAGCGCAGAGGACGGGCAGGTTTTGTACGAACACCTGAAGAGCATGAGTCTGACGTTCGACGGCACGCCCGTGTTGGACACCGTGACGGGGAACGGACTGTTCCTCAAGGCGGTCATGGGTGGAATTCATCACAGCAAAACCCAATTGATTCGGAGATTTTACAGTTATTCGTGGGCGTTAGAACCACAGAAGAGTGCACCGTCTGGTTCGATCAACATGTCGTTCATCAAGGATCAATTGGTGGACCTCGTGCTTCATCCGAATCCTGATTACTCCCGACAGATTCGTTTGATCGCGGTGTCGGCGAACGTGCTGCGAATAAGCGAGGGATATGGGAGAACTTTATTTGACGATAACAGGTAAATGGATTTCGAAGGAACAGCCGTGAACATAATCACGCCTGTCTTCGAAAAGGCGGTCATACTGGCTGCCGAATACTGTGGGGCGTGTGGCAGGGACGCCATCACCGCCAAAGATTTCGAGTACGCCCTCAAGTATTGTGCTCGATACACAGTGGGTCAGGACATCGGTTCAATTCTCCAGGACGTGGACGACGATGACGATGAGGACGACGAGGGAGTTGAGATCGTCGAAGAGACTGACGAGGAAGGGTTCACTCGATACACCGGGGACGATGAGATCTTCAGGCGAGTGAATCTGGCGTTCGATACGTGGGATGAATGGAAACCAGAATCGCCTGTGGAAGAGTATCTTTTTAATGCCATAAATAGTAATGAGCACCTCGTGGGCTAAAGTAGAAGAGCCACAGGCATACGATGCCACGTCCACGAGTTTTAAGGTGCTCGTCGAAGACTCTTCGTCGGAAGATTCAGAAGATTCCGACGAAGAGGAGGATGATGAAATAGTTCCCGCTCAAATCACCAGCAGGAAACACAACATTAAGTATAAAAAAATTTTAACAAAGGAACCTTTACTCCCCGAGTGAGTGATATTTTTTTCTCCGGTCCTTATATACTATACCATGTCCGAGCAAGTTGTCCTCGTCGCCCAAGAGGTTGAAGCGCAATCCTTGAACGCCCTCGTCGGAGGCTTCGCCTTCGCGGCGGCTATCTCGTGGGCTGATCTTGCGCGATTCGTCGTGTCCCGTGTCATCCCGGGTCGCCAAAACGGTTTGGCGCAAAACACCGTCACCGCCCTCCTCACGACGCTCTTGTCGGTCTTGATCTTCATGATCGTCTCCCGTGTCTCCAAGCGTGTCACCAAGCCGCAACAATCCCAGTTCGCGATCACGCGCTAAGCATCTTTATCAGGGCAAACCCAACAAAGAGAATGATAACCAATGGAACGAATTTTTTCCAGTCATAAACACGTCCGTTTAACTCCGGAATGTTTATTGGTGGCGGTAATTCCAAAACGTCTTCCTCGACGACCTTGGGCAGGTTCAGGGTGCGATCGAGATTTCCAGTGATTCTGAATTTCATGCAGTGATCTTGTGATCTAAAATCACACGGCACGAGCTTGTTGTTTTCTCGAGCGAACCACTGAAGGCGAAGCGAGTCCACGTGTTTCTGTGGACCCCGAATGAATTCATGTAACACGACGTCGTCTTGTCCAGAATACACCATGAACTGATCAGTGGGGTCGAGCATGGTGTTCAGAAGGGTTCCCGTGTAGAAGGGTGAATCGGTGTAACAATCCTGGTTGAATTCATCGGACCCGGTGGAAATCTTCAACACGTACATCTTCGCCGGGTATTCGTAATTCACTCGACCCTCTAGGTTGATCACCCCGTTATTCGATCGATGATCCGCCGCCGTGAACCCCAAGAGTTGGTTGGGTGTCGTTCGATCCTTGGCGTCCGTGGACCACCCGTCCACACCCGTGTTGAATTTCAGCGTGTAATTGTAATTCAATCCACCCGTCGAAGCGACGTTGGAAAATTTCAACGAATTCCTGGTCGATCGCCACTCCACTAAATCGATGGTCGTGATGCCCGCGGACTGGATTCTGGCGACCACGTGATCTTTCAGGGAGGTGCCGCCGGTGAATTGTCTCGACGTGAGTTCGATGTCGTACGAACCGGCGTCGGGTAGGGCGGTGACCCCGTCCGATGCCAAAGCGTCGACCTCGATAGTGAACTTATTGTTAGAGTCGTGTAACACGGACTGATGTGGAATCCTCGCCGAGACGAGTTCGATTTTCGTCACGTCGTACAGGGGAGTCTTCAACGCGACCACGTAATCGCTCGGTGAGGCGTTCAGGACGGGATCTCTCTCTCCACTGTCGACGTCTACTATGTGATCCATCTAACATTTAGGGAGATTATAAATGTTAGCGAGATTGTTCACTCACTCACCCCACAGGTAACTGAATGATCGAGTGTAAAAGGTTCTAGGGTGTGACTGGAAAAATCGAATCACGTGTTCAAACATGAAATCGACGGACATTTATTTACAGAGCGTGTGCGCGAACGGATTGTTTGATAATTGACGTTTGGCGATATCGAGCGAATGCATGGTAGCGTTCGGATTGACCTGTCCCTTGTACGCGTTGAGATCTTGAAACGCCGGAGGCTTGTAGTCCTGTGTCCACCCACCGTTCGCGGCGTTGAATCGCCCGCTGTTGACGTCCGCGCGCACGGCGGTGAGAGCACCTCCCTGCTGGGACGGGTGTCCTCGAACGTTCATGCGACCCGGGTTGTTGGTGCGACCGGGCATCCCACGCTTGTCCTCTGGGCGCATACCCGCGCGCATGAGTTCGTCGTTCGTCTTCGCCTGTACCTGCGCCGCCGGGGACATCGTGTAACCACCGTGATGCGAGTGAATACCCGGTTGGGGGTTGTTGACGTGCCAGAACGACCCAGTGTTGGTGTCGGTCTTGAATCGAGTCGGGAGCTGGGGCACGGTCTGAGCACCGATGAAACGCTTCGCCGCACCCTTGTCCAACCCGTCCGTGCGTAAGCCCGTCTGAGAACGGTTCGTCGTGCGCTTGGTCTTCTCGTGCTCGCTCCTGACCACGGCACCGCTCACCGCCGCGCGACCCTTGCTCGGGGGCAGACGATCCGGAAGGAACGCCGTCTTCTCCGGTCGGTTGTTTTGGACGATGGAGGGCTGGGACGAGCGACCACCGGTGTGATCGAACGCTGGACCACTGCCACCGCGGAGCGTGGTGAGTCGGTACGCGCCGACGTTCTCGGGCATGACCCTAAACAACTGTTGGTGACCTCCGAGCGCGGGCGTATTCGCGTCCAGACCCAGACCGGGACCTACCAACTGACGCTCGACCGGCGACACGTTACCCATGCGTCCGGTGTCATAGACTCGGTTTCGCATCTCTAGCATCTCACCACCCGAGCTTCGCTTCTGCGGGGCGACGGTGGCGAAACTGCCCATTTCACGCTTACCACTGAAATCGAATTCCAAACCGTCCTCGACCTCTATTTCTTCTTGGGGCTCTTCTTGGAGAAGCGGGGGCTCTGGTGCTTTTTGGACAGGTTCCGATTTCTCGGACAACTGTCGACCCGTGTAGACCAGAGCTGCCACTGCGAGGAGAGACAGGGGATCTGCCATCTGTTACTAGTTGGCAACATAATTATTTTCTACTTTGGTACCTCTGCGTGAAGAGATCGTTCTGGAGTTCGGCGCGGGACGACGACGGTTCGAAATCGATCGTTCGCAGGGGGAGTTTGCAATCCACGTTCATCAACGGGTGCAATTGCTGTCTGAACGGCTCGGCAAATTTCTTGTTGAACGTCTTCGTGGACTGCGGACGGAGTTCATCGTCGGTCTCGATGTGTGCAGCCGGTGCGCCCTTACCGAACATCGCCGGAGCCGTTCCATACACAAACGCGTTCGGGCGACCACCATAGTTCAAGTTGCTGCTTTGGGGGTAGGCGAAGAAGGATTCAGTCGCCGGTTGCGCCGGACGCGATTCCGCGTCGTCAACGAGTCTGAGTCCGGGCTGGAGTTGTTGCGCCATTATATAGTAAGGGGGGAATTTATTTTTTAACGACGCGCACCGCTCATGTGCAACCCACCGAACGCTTGCGCTTGGACCCCTCGCATGTCGGGGCTACACGCCGCCGGATGCGAACGACACATCGGACCACCCTTGCTTCCATAGAGAGCCTCAGCGAACGCGGTCTGGTCGCCCGGGATGCTGCTCACGGGCGCGGTGACGAATTGTCGCGCGGCGAATCGCTTCTGGTATTCCGGGAGTGGCGTTCTGCTGCGCCCGGGACCGAACTTGAACGTGTCGTCCATCATTCTGTCCACGAACGGTTTCACGGTGGGGTAATAGCACGCCGGCTTGCGGTTAGGCTTGTCCGTATATTCGTGCAACATCACGTTCTGCATGGGGTTTTCGGGGGTGGGCATCTCGCACGCGAAATGATCGTTCTCTCCGGCTTGCGTCGGGTTGCCGACCGGGCTGGTCACCATGTCGTTCCTGTACATGACGTACAGAACACCCAAACACGTCGCACCGAGAACAAACACTCTGACGTCTCTACGAATGAGATACAAGACACACGTCGCGTAGATGATGAATCGACTGGCAGCGTTCACTCGGTCGGCTGGATGCTGACTGGAGTTTGGCCAAAATTGGGACACGCGGTCGGCTCGCACAAGTTCCTTAGGTGACTCGAACCAAGTAGTCATATTACATAAGACAAAGATTTATTTATTGGGGAGGGTTCATCATGCCTCCGAGCATGTTGCTCATCGCCTTCATAAGCGCTTCCTGGTCTAATCCACCCTCACCGTCCTCGATCTTCGAAGCGCAGTCTTTGGCGATGTTTTCGATCGCCGCCAGCGTCTCCGTCGGAATGCTGACGATCGTCGTGCCGAGCATGTAAAGCGTCGACAGGTACTGCCAGATGCACCCCTTCGAGTGTTCACTGATGGAAGACCAATTCTTCGCCAGGTTGAGGTCTTTCAAGTACTCGCTCTTTTCGAGTTCCTGGAATAAAGATTCGTCCTTGGACGTGACGAGTCCGACGTACGGCGCGATGCCGCTCATGTACGTCTCAACGCATTTCCTCGGATTGGTGCTTTTGAGGAGATCGAACTGGGTCGCGAATTTGGTGATACCCTTCTCGTCTGGGAAGAGGTTTTGCATTTCACCGAGGAAATCGCCCATCATCTGCACAAACGCACCAACGGATGCCATGGTGTTGTAGTGTTCACTAATGCTAAGTCTTTAAGTTCAGAATGGTTCGGTGCTGATGCTCTCCTTCGCCCCGATACCCTGACTCACGATAAAGTACACGAGGAGGGCGACGAGCACAGCAGGTTTGGTGTACTGGTGCGTCTGAAGCACACCCTCGTTGTTCATCCGCGCCTTGACGTGAATGTAGGCAGCCGTGATAGCACCGCCGATGATCGCCGCGGACATCGGCTCGCGAAGAGCCTCACTGAGTTCCATTGTTACATGTAGTTAGGTTTTTTTACGCGACTGTCCGGGGCGTCTTCGAACAGAGATTGGGGCGTGCCCTCGGGAATCATATCTTCCACCGGTTCTGGTACGGTCGTCGGCGGTGCCGGCGGCTCCTCCTCCCCCACCCCCTCGTCCGGTGGCACGCCTTGAATGTCTTTGAATTCTTGCAGAGACGGCGGCTCGGGTACGGGCTCTGGTACTGGCTGGTCCGGTACGACGGGTTCCGGCACGGGTTCCGGCACGGGTTGTGGCGGTAACGGTTCGTCCTCGATCTCCTCTGGGTCTTCGTCCTGAATCTCACCGTCCAGATCGATCTCGCGATCGTTGCTCGTCGAATCGTTCTGCATGTACGTGCTCAAGATCTGCTGCACTGGTAACAAATCCTTGATGGTCTCATCGATGGCGGTCGTGTATCGCTTGGTGAGCTGATCGTCGCGGTCGTACTCGCTCATCTGCTCGTGGTAGATGTACGGGTCGCGATAGAGGTTCTTCGCGCACGCGTTCAACACGCTCTGCACGAACACCTCCTCCGTGGGCACCTTGACCGAAATCTTCTTCCCAGACTCCGGGCGAAGACGCACGGACGAGAGGATTTTCACACTCGACACGAAGACCGCGGCGAGGAGATCGTTGAACCAATTGCATCGAGCTGTGATTTCGGACGCGTGCTTTTGGGACATGGATGAACTGAAATTCGGAACCTCTTTCAGATATCGCTGGAAATGGATCAGGGGCTTGCGGTTCTTGGATTCGCGCACAGCCTCCTCGTACAGGTCTTGGAACGTCGTAATCAAATGGGGAATCATAATCAGACAAAGCTGGTTCGTGTATTCACGTTTAGCCTCGACGAGAACGTTGATGTCCATTTTACTGTGTGTGCAGGATAAAAAAATCCTGGGTTCACGCGTTCCTCCACTGATTCGCCACCTTACGGAGATTCATGAGCGATGGGTATTCGTCGGTGGTTTCATCCTCCTCGACCTTCTTCTGTGTTTTCTTCCTTCGAACGTCCCATGACACGAGCATATCCGCCACCGTCACGAGCTGAACATCGAACCCACCCCTGGTGAGCTGTCTATGCATGTATCGCGTCGCAGCCTCGACGTTGAATGGTGGATACCCGACGACGAATCCTGGCGTTCGAAGCACTATGCTTTTCTGCCCCATTTCGACCGCACGGCGTATCTTCCGCTCGAACTGGGCGTATATGTTCTTGTACAGCTCCTTCTTCAATTGGAGCTTCTTCTCATCGAGTCTACGGATCTCGTCCAAGAGCATTAATATTGAATCATTTTATTTTTGCCTTGATTTAGCTCAGCTCGGAGATGTCCTGAACGAGTTTGAAATCGAGGAACTCCGCTCCCTCTCCGGAGGCGTTTTCGAACGCATCGACGTTCGAGGGGGACTCCGAATTGAGCGGTTGTGAACGAAGGGATACGACCGTGGCGGTGTCACCCTTCATGACGAGGGTCGCGGCGACGGAGAACGCGTACGGGAACCCACCGGTCTCGACACACATGAATTGCACCTTGTACACGTTGTTGATTCCAGTGTAATATTTCAGCGCCGTGGTCTCGATGATGTTACAGCACGCGCCCGTGCGACTTTGAATCTCAGCCAAGGTCTTCGTCACGAGTTCTTCCATGACATCGTTCGTCACCTTGGCTTCGGTCTCGCGAAGCTTCGAGGTGTTGTACGCGGGATCTTTGAACCTGACCTGTTCACGCTTTTGGTGTCCGGCGAACCCGAACATCTCTCGATATTTCTCCGTCCTGGGTTTCATGGTGGTGAGTGCATACACAACGAGCACGATGAGTGCGATGACCCACCAATTCATTTATAATCTAACGCGTGAAATTTTTTTGAACAAAACTCGACTCATATATCAGATCACAGAGAATGTCTCTCCTCATCTACAGTCCAAAGTGTGAGCACTGTAACGACATCATCGAGTTCATCAAGAAAAACCCAGCACTGAAATCGCTCGTGAGTTACCACAACATTCACGCCCAACCGATTCCCCAACACTATCGAAATCAAATCAATCGCGTGCCGACCCTCTTGACGAAAAATCAGAAATTCCTAGTCGGACAGGAAATCAAAGCGTGGCTGCGAAGCCTGCTGCCGCCCGACGAAATCGAGAACTGTTCCCTCAGGGGGAACTGTGGCGTGAGCATCGAGGACGATGACGACGGCGTCGGCGACTTGTTTGCTCTGGATAGTTACGGCACGTCCCTGGCGGCGCCGATGACACCCGAGATTGAGGCGAAAATTAAAAAGCAGGTCCAGGCTTCACAGTATCAGACATAAAGAAAACGATAGCATCCAGTGTAGGAACAATGCCACTGCGTCTGACCACCGTCCAAGCGAGCGCTTTCAAATCGACCTTCGAGACGTTGAAGGATATCCTGAACGATGTCAATATCATGTTTCGTCCGTCGGGTATGTTCATCACGTGCCTGGACACGGCGAGGACGTCGCTCATCGACCTTCAATTACACGCCTCTAATTTCGAAGAGTACACATGTGACGAAGAGGAAATCATCGCCGGTGTGAACATCGCGAACTGTTTCAAACTGTTGAAGACCATCTCGTCGAACGACGTGTTGAAACTCGCCATCGACGACAAAGAATTCCTCAACATCACGATCGAGTCCCAAGACAAGAAGAGCAAAACCGAGTTCGCGCTGAAACTCTTGGACATCAACGAGTCCAGAATCACGCTTCCCGAGATTTCCATGAACATCATCACGACGCTCCCGAGTGTGGATTTCCAACGACTCCTCAGGGACATGAATCACGTGTCGAGCGGGGAGATCGTCATCACTCGCGAGAAAAACCGTATCCGGTTCCAGTGTGAGGGTGATTTCGCTTCCCAGGACACTGAGATCGAGACCGTGGAGACGATCGAGGAAAAATTGACCGGTCTTTTCTCCCTAAAGTATCTGAACATTTTCGCCAAGTCAGCGAGCATGTGCAGTTCGATGCAGCTGATGCAAGAAAGTGAAAATCGCTTTTTGAAAATTGTATATAACGTGGCTTGTCTTGGTTCATTATCGTTCTACTTGGCTAGCAAAATCGCAGAATGTGAGTAGTGTCGTCGGTGAGAGTCGAAGAGATAGAACTCTGTCCCACGGCGTTTGTAACTTTAATTTTTGGATACTCTTCCTTCAACGTGCCTTCGTCGAAAAATAACACGTCGCGAATCGCCACGCACTGATCGTGGAAATTGTATCTCGGTCCGGCGGCTCGAGTGATCTTGGTCGTGACGTCGCGAACTGGTTTGTCGTCGTGGTCGAGTAAAACCGCTCGCATGATGGGAAGGCTGAACATCATGCTCCCCTTCTTATCGTCCGGTGGAAATGTGAAATCGACGTTGTCCGCGATGAAGGTGTACTTATGACCTCGGTACCAATACTTGACTCGACTCAAAAGTTTCGTCACGCACTGGGGCACGTCCGTGTTGCGGTACTTTTTCCCTCGAACGTCCGAGTACAACGCGTCGAGGGTCACCCAGTGGCGACTCTCGTTGTCCCAGAAATCGTCGTCGACCACGTAATTCCTGGACGGGTCGATGTAATACTCGAGATCTTCGCGATAAATCTCGTAATCGCGCGGAGTCGTCAGTCGACGATACATTCCCCAGACATAGGTTAAAAGATTTACAAGCATTTAGTTTACATGAATGGGAATTTTTTAACCTCCTACGACAGGAAGATAGCCGAATATCGAGAGCTGATCGAGAATGATCCCGAAAATAAGAAGGCGCACGAAGATGCCATGAGCGAGTATATCATCAAGTGCATGCCATTCATGAAGGCGTACGCCGACGACGACGAAGAGGACGCCGAGGCTACGACAAACGAAGATAACATCTTCAACGTCACCGAGACCAGGGGGCTACAGAGGAAAGATATTTACCTCGACTACCTGATCGAGGTTGAGAATGAAAACTTACCGCGACCGGTCGAGAGGGTGAACGATCAGTGCCCGACGTGTTTGGACGACCCCGAGAGTAAACTCGTGTGGTTCCCGGACACGAGTGAGTTGGTGTGTGAAAAGTGTGGGATGGTGTGTAAGCAACAACTCATCAGCGAGGAACTGACGTTCAGGGAGGAACAGGAGACGTCGAAGATCGTCGTGTACTCGTACAAGCGTCAGAACCATTTCAACGAATACATCTCGGCGTTTCAGGCACAGGAACAGACCCGCATACCCGACGAGGTCATAGAAGCCGTGCGAGCCGAATTGAAGAAGATGAAAATCAATTCATGCGAGGAAATCACCCAGACTCGGGTGCGAGCGATCCTCAAAAAGTGTCGGTACAATAAATATTTCGAACACGTCCCGACAATCTGTAGCATGATAACGGGTGTCCAACCCCCCAAATTGAGTCAACAATTAGAGGAACAGTTGAGACAGATGTTCGCCCTGATTCAGGAACCGTTCGACCGCCACGTCGCGAAGGTGGCACCGAATAGGAAGAATTTTTTGAGTTACTCCTTCGTCACCTACAAGTGTCTGGAACTACTCGAAGAGGATCACCTGTTACCATATTTTAGCCTGTTGAAGAGTCGAGAGAAACTGAACATGCAGTGTAAAATTTGGGAAAGAATATGCGCCGACCTTCAGTGGCAATACGTGCCAACCTGTTAAAGAATAGAAGCGGCTTTGTAGTAATGGACAAATACACTGCATACTGTGTCCAAGAGGCAAAATTCCACATGAGACGCGCCGAGGAGATCCTCACGGAGGGACTCGCAGACCCCGAGAAATTTTACATAGAAAACAACAAGGAGTGGAGGGACATCATTCGGGTGTTCCCGTTCCTGATACTCGCGTGCAACGCTTCGCGCGAACAAGAAGAAGAGCGCGCTAAGTCGTTGTAATTTTAATGCGGAAAGGTAGTAGATGACGACGTTCGACACCAGACTCGTCGATAACGGGCGCTATAACGTTCACGTGATTCGCGACGATCTGTACATCGGGCGCACGATCGCCGCGGGACACGAGTGGGATGGATGGATGCGTAGGGACATTTTGGCGCATTACAAACCGGACACGGACATACTCGACATTGGGGCGAACATAGGGTACAACGCCCTCATGTTCTCGGATTACGGTCCGGTCCACGCGTTCGAACCAGTGTTCCACGAGATCGTGAGCAAGAACGTGAAGGCAAATCCCTACCTCAGACACGACGTCACCGTGCACCCGATCGCCCTCTCGTCGGAGAAGGGTGAGTGCGTGCTTCACCTCCCACCGAAAGAACACGGCATGATGAACTATGGTGGGACGTCACTGGTCAATTATGGCACGGACGCGGAACCCATGTCAGCCTCGCGCGACCGACTGGACGACGTGTACCACGGGACACCCTCCATCGTGAAGATCGACGTCGAACATCACGAGATGGAGGTCCTCTTGGGTGCGGTGAAGACACTCGAGAAACACAAACCCATGCTTCTCATCGAGATTCACGGATATGACCAAAGTCCGATTCCGAAATTTCTCGAACAGTTCGGGTACCTTCGACCGAAAAAATTCTTGGGTGGCATGAAATTCGATCCTGGCAGCCCCGAACCGAGACCCGAACACATGTGGATGTTTACGGTTGCAGCAGCGTGACCGTCTTCACGTCCAAATCCTTCGTCCCGAAATTGATGACGTGCGCCTTCGTGAGACCCAACAGTCTCAGGTATTGACACGCCTGGGTCTCTGCCGCGTCCGTGAGTTTCGCCACCGCCTTGAATTCCAGAACGAGTTCGGAGTTCACGATGATGTCCGCTCGCAAATTCCCGACCGTGTGCCCTTCGAAACAGATCGGTACGATTCGCTCAGATTCGTAGGGTATGCCTTCTTTTCGTAATAAGACCTCCATGCAATTGTGGTAGACTCGCTCGCTGTAGCCAGGACCCAGTTTGTCCCATATGGTTTGCGCGAGCGCTCGCACGTCGATCATGAATTATTTACACACACTCTCTCTAATCCCTCTTTCGATCGTAGGGGTGGGTGTGTACCCACAAGTTTGCGATCCATTTCTCACCACTCTGCACGGGCATGCCCGCGTGAAGAGCACCGCCGGCTATCATCATGTAATTATCGAGGGTGTCGAACAATAAGACGTCACCCTGTTTCAGTTTGAATTTCTTGTCGAGGTTGGGGAACGAGGTCTCGCCGCCCTCGTACCCATCGTTCAACGCGATGATGAAAGTGTACATGCGCCTATTGCTCGTCTCCTGGAAGGCGTCCTGGTGGGGTCGATAGAACCCCCCTGGTTCGTAGCGCACGACTTGCAACTGTTCACAATTTTTTATCGGTCGGTCACAGTTCTTGAGCAGTCGACGACACACCCCATTGATCACCGCGTCGTCCGTGGTCAGCCACGCCGTCTCGCTCTGACGCACCTTGGCGTCTTTCACGCTCGAGAGGGCGACGGTGGAGGGTTTCAATTTTTCACGGGCTTTGTCCATGATGTACTCGCACTCGCGACGCGTCACCGCGGATTCGTACACAACTGGGTCTCGATACCTGGGTATCATCAACGCGACGAGGACGATGGCTGATATCAAAAGAGCGTACTCTTGCATCATCTACTTACAACGGCGAAATTAAAAACTTAAGAGCCTAGGCGTCACACAATTGTATCGCTTCCATATCCTACTCTTCAAGACATCGTTCGTGTACTTGACCAATTCGCACAACTGCCTCCATACGATATCGTGCTGATCTCGGTGCACGACGTACTGGCGAAGAAGGTCGCTCGCACAGTTTATCACCATCTCGAAAATCTCTCGAACCTCCATGTCCTTCTGCATTTTCTTATCAACCTGCTGAATCACCGACCTGAATCTTTTCTCGTCGATGATGTTCGCCATGTATTGAATCCTATATCGCTGTGTGTGCCGTCGTCGTTCGTCGGTCTCCGTGGCGTTCCCCATCCACAAGAAATATCGCTCGACAGTCCCGAGCATGATTCTGTATCTAACCATCATCTCGGGTGCACCCATCTCACGGAGTTCGCGAAAACTAGGTAAACCCCCGCATGGTATGTCACCCAACTCTCGACCGATGGAACCTTCGGCGCGCTTTTCCTCGAAAAAATGGGGGTTGTGTATGCGACCGGTCTCTATCTCTCCCGTGCGCCACGAAAACGCGGTCTTGCACCCGGTACAAAACATCTGATCGCACCCTCCGACAATCTTAGTGATCATCTCGCCACACTTTGGACATGGTCGACTGTCTCTCTGAATCAACTGAAACGTCAATCGCGTCTCTTCGTCGCACACGTGTCCCTCCGACAACGGTTGGTTACACTCGTCGCAGTACACGCGGTTACACAGACCACAGTGGTGATTCTTCTCGTCAGACCACAAGCTCATGAAACCCTTGCAGTCGGCGGTCGGACACTTTCGCGTGAACTGACGACTGGTCTCGGACGTCAGATTGTCGTGTTGATTTTCCAAGTCATGGAGTTCTCGGTACATTCGATCGAAATCGGTAGCCGCCTCTAGGATCACCGGTTCGGGTGCGCGGTTTCTGTTCAAAAATACCATTTTGTCCCTCTGTGCCCACAGCGCCTCTCGGAGCATTCGAATGCGAACGATTCGTTCAACTATGATTTGGGTCTCCTGAAAATATAACTGCTCGCGAAGGAAGAGACTCTCTTCTCGGTGCTTGCGATACTCCGTGTTTCGGAACACCTTCGAACACCACGAGTCGACGAACTCACGTGACCATTTCGTCTTGCAATTCATGCAGTGGGCGTCGTCATGGGTCGACAGCAAATACGTCTGCGCGCATCGTCGACAACACTCATGATCACAGTTAGAGCATTTCAATTTTCTGTGAAAAGTCGCATTGTACCTTTCACAGCAAACATCGCAGGTCTGCATTTTTTTATAATATTTTTTACTCTTTAATCCTCGCTTAACACATTCGCGACTCCCTGATTGGTTTCAGCCCCGTCTTCGGCTTCCTCCAAAGCCGTTTCAATTTCCTCATCAATGGCAACGCCCTTCTCGTCGGTTGAATTCGACACTCTCGTCCATTCATTGTCCAATCTGTCTACGACATACTCCTTGGAAATTCCTTCCTCTCCCGCGCGGCGAAATTGTGCGACGACAATGTTCGCCGTTGAATCCTTCATATCGTCCGTCATGAGGTGCTTTTCAACACTTTCATTCATCAACGCATCAAACACATTCTCAATGTTTTCATGATGTGCTCTCACCTTTAGACACGGATCGTCTCCCTCACCGATACATTTGATAAAGTTAGTCGACTCTATGAGGGTGATCGCGTCGTCAGTGAAACCGCGTATGCCCTTGGCGAAGATCGCCGCATCATTCTCATTCTGGATGAATTCCTGTGCGATTTTGCGCGAGTTATCTTGGGCTAAGATGGCAACCGCCACGTCGAGCATGCATTCGAGGATGGTTCCCGCGACGGTCAGTCCCGGGTTACCCGGAGACTCGTACCCTTCATACATTTTGTAGCCCTCGGCGGCACTGATTCGAGATTTCATGTCTCGCAACTCTTCTTCGAGTTGCTTCGGTTCCTTTTTTTCATCTTTCTTCTTCGCATTGGTGAAATAAAACAATGCAATGAGGCACACGATGAAAAACGTCACCACACCCGCGGCGATTTTAGACATTTAGTTTGACATGATCCAAGATTATTTTTTTACTCAAATCTCCAATCTTGTCGACGAGCCGCGTACGATCGCATGCCACCACTGGTGGTCTTCTTCCTGAGATTACTCTGCACACTCTTCGCACTGGTTTTCCTTTTCTTGAGTTGGTCGATAAGCTTTTTCTTGTTCTTGTTTCCGATACGTGACGCTCTCACGTTTTGGGCAACACTCTTCTTCGAGGCGCGGCGGAGTTTTTCCGCCAGCTCCTTCTTCTTCGCGGCATTCGCGAGTGCCTTGGTTCCAGCCCCCGCCATTTTGACCGGCGGTGACGACTTGGGTTTAGGTGTAGCCAGCTGCGTGACAGTCTTCGACTTGGGCGCCTTCTTCTTCGCATTGAATTGTTTGCGCACGCTCGCCACCTTCTTACCGGTGTTCAAATCTCGGATGAATCTCGTGCGATTCTTCACCCCGATGTTCGAACCCTGGATCTCCCTCTTGAGCGCGTTTCGTTCGGCGTTCGCCTTCTTCTTAGTCGCCGCGTTCGCTTCAGCCTTCTTCTTAGCCGCTGCGTTCGCTTCAGCCTTCTTCTTAGCCGCCGCGTTCGCTTCAGCCTTCTTCTTAGCCGCTGCGTTCGCCTCCGCCTTCTTCTTAGCCGCTGCGTTCGCCTCCGCCTTCTTCTCAGCCGCGTTCGCTTCAGCCTTCTTCTTAGCCGCTGCGTTCGCCTCCGCCTTCTTCTTAGCCGCTGCGTTCGCTTCAGCCTTCTTCTTAGCAGCCACGTTCGCGGCAGATTTCCTCTTCGAGTTCTCATTCACATGCCTGGCGAGTTCCTGACGACGCTTTTGTACGTCGTTCCTCTTTTGCATGACCCATCGAAGGTGACCACTGCGGTCCTTATTCGAGATCTTCGCACTCTGAATCTCAGATCGAAGCCTGACCTTCTCGTTGAGGAGTTTCTCGATCGCGGTCAGCGCGTTCTTGTTCTTCACCTGTCGAATGTTCGCTTGCCACGTGCGCCTGTACTGACCGAACACACCCGGAATGTTTTTGTTCACCCGTTGGACGAGTCGGGTTTTCTCCCGACCGAGTTCAGCATTTCGTTCATTGAACGTCTTGTTGCTCGCGTTTTGGAATTCATTTTTGCTTTCCCGTCGCTTCGCCGCTTCGAGTTTCAACTGTTTGCGCATGTTCACGTTCGGCTTCACGTTCGGCTTCACGTTCGGCTTGCCATTGTTATTGAAACCGGCAGTCTTCTTGAACGCATTGATGTTCACATTCTCTTCTCGACGATTACCTCGGAACGTCTTTTGCGTGCTCATGCGCGCCCGGGTCTTCGGGTCCGATTGGAGTTTCTTGAGACGTTTGTTCAACTCCACGTTATTGACCCACTTGGCTCTTTTACCCGTCAACTTGGATGTCAGGTCCTTTCTGATTTCATTCGCCAACGTGTTCTTCGCCTCGGTGGTGATACCCGACGTGTTTCGAATCTTTTGTGAAATCGCCTCACCACGCGCGGCGATGTTGAGCGTCTTGGCATTCGACTTTCGTCCAGCCTTGTTCTCTTCCGCCTTCTTCTTCCCCTGGCGAATCCTGAGACGGTTCTCCGCCGCCTTGATCGCGACGTTCGCCGGACCACTGATGTATTTGAGTGTACCCTTCTTCGTCGACCAACCACGCATGCCCTTCACGTCGGTCGCGTTCAGGTCGGCGACCTTTTGATCCCTTTGAATCTTCGTGATGATCGGTTGCACGTTCGCCTCGAGAGTGAGTGCCGTCAGTTTCTTGTTTTCCACCAAAAACTTTGACACGTAGGACGCGTCCGCCGGCGTCCCAGCCTTCTTCAGTTTGTTCAAGATACTCGACGTCAACTCTTTGGTCTTCGCCTTGTTCGGGGTCGTCGATCGAGTCATGCGATCGTTCGCCGCCTTCTGTCGGGCGTTGACGTAGTCAGACACTTTCGTGTATTGGATGCGTTTCTTACCACCACCTTCGGCGGCACGAATGTTCGCCAACTCGTCGTCCGCCTTGATTCGGGCGTTCAACTTGGATCGGTTCGCATTCAATTTTTGGGCGTCGAACAGTTTGTGTGCATTGTCAGCCAGGAACGCCTCGACGTACGCCGCGTCCACCTTGATGGGACCACTCTTGGCGAGTTTGGCGATCAACTTTTTCGTGTTCTTCGTCGCTTGCTTCGCCTCCGCCTCCGTGTTCTTCTTGTCACGGTTGGCGATGCGCGCATTCATGTTACGCTTTGCGGTCGCCAGGGTCGCGTTGTAGTTTGCATTCTTGATGAACTTGATGACGGGTTTGGCGTTCGCATACTTGCCCATAAAACTCTTCACGGCGGTCGCCTTGATCTTCGCCACCTCCGTGTCCCTGTTGACTTTCGTCTTGAGTGCGTTCTTGTTCACGTTACGCACGGGTTTACCGTTCGCGAACGCTTTCAGGTATGCGGTATCAACACCGAAATTCGTCGACAATTTTTTGAGTAGGTTCGCTTCCTCCTTGGTCAGTCGAATGGACTCCGCCTTGGCGTTCGCCGCATTCTGTTTCTTCTTCGCCTTCGCCGCGTTCGCCTTCTCCTTGTTCTCTTCCGCCTTCTTCTTCCTTTCAGTGATGACGTTGACTAGCGTCTTGGCTTTTTGTAACCTTTTGTTGTACTGACCGTCGTTCACGTACTCGAGTTTGGGATTGGCTCGCATGAAACCACCAAATCCTCCCTTATTACCTTTAGCGTTCGCTTCCAACTGTGCGAGTTTGATGTCCTTGGTCACTTTCGCCTTGTACGTCGCCACGTTGACCGAATTCAAATCCACTCCGGTCGCCTTCAGGTATTGGTTCAGGTATTTTTCATTACCTCCGCCTCCGTTCCCGAACAGTTTCTTCTTTTTGTTCCACGCGGCTTGTTCCTTCGCGACTCGTGCGAGTTCTTCGTTCGCCAACCGTTTCTTCTCCTCAGCGGCTCTCTTATCCTCTTCCGTCTTCGCCTCGCGCGCCTCCTTGTTCAACTTTTCGCGCTCCAGTGCCAATCGTCGACCCTCCTCGTGCGTCTTCTTGGCTTCCTCTTCGGCAAGTGCCACCTGTCGCCCCTGCTCTGCAAGTCTCGCCAACTCTTGCTTTTTCGCAACTTCTTCTTGGGCTTTCATGACATTGGCATTCTTCGAGACGTTGGGTTTGGGAACGGGTTTGGGAACGTTGTTCAAAAGAGCTGGATTTATTTTCCCGTTGACGTTCACGGGTCTGGGAACGTTCGGTGGTTTCACACTCGGGGTGGTGCGATTTTGCTTCCCGATCTGTTCCTGAAGCGCCACCACTTGTGCCTGGAGTTGTGCAATACCCGACGTGTTCGCGGCAGCCACCTGCGGCTGAGACTGCGCCTGCACAAGCAACTTTTTAGTGTTTTGTAACTCTTCCTGGAGTTTGCGTTGGGCGTTGTTCGATTGACGCTTCGCCGCATTGAACGCGTTTTGTAATTTTCTCTTGTTTGCATTCGACGCATTTTTCATCAGCGCTTGCTCCGCCTTCGCCTTGGCGTTCGCCGCAGCGACTGCGTTCCGCATCGCGGTGTTCGCCTCCTTCTTCGCGGCGTTGACCTGCGCAGCAGCGCTCGCCTTGGCAGCGTTCGTGTTTCTCTTCGCGGCGTTGACCTGCGCAGCAGCGCTCGCCTTGGCAGCGTTCGCATTGCTCACTGCCTTCGCCTTGGCAGCGTTCGCAGCGCTGACCCGCACTGTGGCGTTGTTGGTCGCCTTTTTCACCGCCACGTTCGCATTGCTCACCGCCTTCGCCTTGGCAGCGTTCGCAGCGCTGACCCGCACCGTGGCATTGTTGGTCGCCTTTTTCACCGCCACGTTCGCATTGCTCACTGCCTTCGCCCTGGCAGCGTTCGCGGCACTGACCCGCGCCGTGGCATTGTTGGTCGCCTTTTTCACCGCCGCGTTCGCGTTCCTCTTCACAGCGTTGACACTCTTCTTCGCGGCGTTCTCTGCAACCCTGGCATTTTTCAATTGTGCTTCCAACTTGACGACTTGCGCATTCCTATTCTTTTGCGCTTGTGCGTCGTTCTTCGACACTGGGACCCTCTTCGCCTCTTGGATCACCGCTGTCAATTGTGCGACGAGTGCGCTCGAATTCATGACCTTCTCCTTTTGAGCCGCGTTGAATTTGCGCTCGGCATTCTCCGCGCGCTTTCGAGCCTCGTTCGCCGCGTTCTGCGCCGCCTTCACCTGTGCCGCATTTTTCGCGTTCTTCACGGCTTGTTCGGCTTTGCGCTGGGCGTTCTTGGCGTTTTGTGCCTCCTTCTTCGCGAGAGCCTCCTTCGCCTTCGCGTTCACCGCTTCCTCTTTGGCAGTCGAGACCGCCGCGGCGGTGACTTTCTTGTTCAACCCCTTCTCTTCATTGAGTTCGGAGGCTTTTTGAATGACCTCATCGAGGGACGACGTCTCGTACATCTTTCTGAAATCACCCTTCTCCTTCTCCGTGAGGTTGAGCATGCCGTTCAGGCGTTGTTCCAGGAATTTTGACTCTTGGATTTTCATCTTGAGCAGTCGTTCTTCGAATTCTAATTCCTTCTTCGCCTTCATCTTCTCCAGATCTGTGTTGGCGTTGGCGACCTTTCTCTCAGCGATGTTCTTTTGCTTCTCAATCGTCGCCAGGGCGTTCTTTTGTCTCTTCTCGAAATTCGATTCGAGTTCTTTCTTGAACGTGACCAGGTCGAGAGCCTGTTGCGCCTTTTGTTGTGCGATCACCGTGTTCGCACCCCTCAGTTGTTCCTTCAAAACTCTCTGTTCCTCCGCCAAGGCGGTTTGTCGTGCCCTCGAGTTCTGCACCTGCACCTGTCGATTCTGTTCTATTCTAGCAATCTGTTGGGTGACGTTCGCCTTGGCATTGGAGACCGCGGACAGTGCCCTTTGATTTTGATTCTGCAAAGCCGTCGACACGTTCGATCTCAAGCTAGCGTTCGCCCCGGCAACCGCAGACATTGTCCTCTGATTTTGATTCCGCAAAGCAGTGGACATGTTTGATCTCAACTTAGCGTTAGACGCGGAGACCTTTTGATTCATGTTCGATCTCAAATTGGCGTTAGACGCCGTATTCGATCTCACATTGGTCACCGTGTTCGATTTCACATTGGTCGACGTGTTCGATCTCACATTGGTCACCGTGTTCGATTTCACATTGGCAGGTCCCGTGTTCGATCTCGAATTGGCATTGGTCGCCGTGTTCGATCTCGAATTGGTATTGGTCGCCGTGTTCGATCTCACATTGTTGTTGTTTCGTTCCATCTCCTTCGTGTTGACCACGTTGTTGGAGTTGACAGGAACAGGAATCTTCCTCTTCGTGGTCCTCTTCGATCGCAATTGCACGGGTTCGGCGACGTTCAGTCGATCCAGACGATTTTTGATCGCCTTCACGATGTCGGTCTTCTTCGCGCCGTTGACGATGACCGCCTTCACCTTCCTGGCAACCTTTTTCAGGTCACCTACGGTTGATGATTTCTTGAAGAGAATCGTGTAGTCCTTCACCTCGAGAGGCGAAGCCACGTCGATGAGATATGAACCATCCCTCGACATGCGCATGGGAGGGAGAACGAGTCCCGAACCCATGGATGCATACGCGTCGCATATGTCTTGTTTCTTGAGTGAGGACACGGATAAGCCGGTGTCCTGCTTGACGAGCTGTCTAAGATCCTGTAGACTGGCACCCGGATCGCATACAACCATAAGTATATAATTACACGGCAAAAAAAATACTAACAATGATCGTAACCTTTTGTGTATAGTCTCAATTTGGTCTCCAAATCTATAGAGAAATCAAAGACATTCAGGTCACCTACGTCGAGTTCTACCACGCGCGTGTTATCCACCACGCTTGCGTGTCTGTTATTCATCGTCGAGCGAAGGAGCGCCTCCAAGAACTGAACATGGTTCCGAATGTCCTCTTGGTATTTCTTGGTCGATTTCAACTTGATGCACAAAATCTCATGAGGCTTCTTCCCTAAAAATGGAGTCACCGGGAACGCTTCGGTCGTACCCCCGTCCGTGTACGTGTACCCCTCGAATCGAGCGGTTGAAAATATCAGCGGCACGCTCATAGACATCAACACCGCATCTATGACTTTCATGTCTGGGTGAGTGTCTCGGGAAAAATACACCGTGTCACCGGTGTTGAGACAAAATGCGGCGACGTAAAATTTTTTATCCAACTCTGAGAACGTCGGATCGCCACCACACAATCGCACGAACTCGTCGCGTATGGGAGACGTGTCGACGAAGCCAAAGTTGTTAAAAAAAGACCTGACGTTGATTTTCACGAATTTCTGCATGTCCGCAGAGAATAGCAGCTCCACTATATGGTCCATCGAAAACCCTAGTGCCAGGAACAGTCCCAAGATGGCGCCCGCGGAAGACCCGGAGATCTCCTCGACCTGTTCGAGTGATGATTCGTGTCTCTTCAGGAACCCGGCGATGGTAAAAATACCAGTCCCGCCGGGTCCTATACAGAGATGCTTCATCTTATCTAGTAATACGAACTGAATTGCCTCCTCAAAATCGCAAAAATAATTGCGAACACGACAGTATGCACCACGCTCGCCTGCAGGCTCGCCTGACCCGCTTCGTGAGGCGGCAACGTAATCAGCATACCCGGTTGCAGTGTCATGAACAGCGTCGTCGTCACCAAGAGATCGGTCTTCGTGAGCACCAGACCCATCGCCCTGGCGATCGCACTGTAGGCGAGAAAGAACACGGCGGCGTGGAAGAAGACCGACGCTCGATCGGTACGCCCGTCGCCTAACGCGAGTGATTTGCCCGTGGTTCGTAAAACGAGCCCCGGGCTGAGGGTTAAAAAAAGCGCCGATGGAATGGCAACCTTTGGCGTAGTGACGTCGATCATTTGCTATACGTCCAGATTTATATATGAACAAAATGTGCCGAAGTTCTTGTTACGCATGAGTCCCCATTCATCGGTGCGCTGGAGCCTGTCCCACACGTACGCGAGTCGTTCGTCTTCCGTGAACACGGTGTCGTCCTCTTCGTAAAAACAAAAGTCGACAAAGTCGTCGAACTGAATGTCCGACTGCATCAATCCGTCGTACAAGAGCACTTGTAGGTGATCGTATAAATGCCATAATTCATCATTGAATTCGTCGTAGTAACCGTGTACCGTGGAATTTAATGATGGATCCGTGGAGTCCTCGTCGCCGCTGAACTGTTCGTCCACATCCAGCCCGTAGGTGCCCTCGTAAATGTACTGAGACCAAACCATGAAGAGTGAGTATTACATTATTCTGTCGTCGTTTCTTTTATACCACTAAGGGACAAAGTGGTGCTTTCCTTGACCGGCAAATTCTCATTGATGATCGCGAGACACTTTTGGAGAGTCTCCTCGTCGCCGTTGAAAAACTTGCGAAGCCCGTCGACGATGTTCGTCTTCGTCATGCTTGATTTCCTGCTTGATTTTTTGACACTAATCTTACCTTTCTTCAGGTTGATCGTGTCGATGTCTTGCGACACCATAGATGATTTCACCTGGTCTTTCAATTTCTTTTCCGCGGCAACGAGGACTTTCATGTCCTTCCGCGCTTCACTAATCTGCTTGGAGAGTTCAACGAGTTTTTGAACATTGCTTGATAACTCAGACGTGTCGGTCATTTGCATGTACAAATCTTGATTTCTTTAACCATTTACACGAGCGGACGTTGCATCACGTCGGGCATGATGGTGGAGTTGTTCCACACAAAGACCTCCTTGGTGTTCGGCGGCTCCGCGCGAACGCTTTGGTTGGCGTTCCTCAAGCTACCTCCCGCCGTCTCCGGGACACCGATTTGTGCGCGCGGGTCCATGAAAGACTGACCCTTGAGGACGTCACTGGGGGCGAACTGACCCCAGTCTTCATCCTGGGAAACCTCACGCGGGAGCAACGCACTGGCGAGTCCGGTACCGGCTTTGGCGGCGCAGTTCACGGCGCGTTGGGGGGACGGGCTAGGACCGACGACCTGACCGTCGGCGGTGAAGGATGCGTACGTCGACGTACTTTTCATGTTGAAAAGAAGGTACACCAAAACGGCAAGGGCGGCGAGCATCACGATGTTCTTCGAGAGACCCTTCATTGTATATGAGTTTACAACATATTTTTTTCAAACTATTCCTCGACCACATCCTCATCGGGCGTGGGTTCTGGTGCTGAATCTTTTTCGGCTTCGGCTTCGGGCTCGGGTTCGGGTTCGGGTTCGGGTTCGGGCTCGGGCTCTGGTGTCGGCTCCTCTTCGTCCACGAAGGCGTATTCCTCTGGGTATTCGGCAACCTTGGTGGCATGGAGTCTGACCTGCACAATGTTCCACACAGGTCCAAATGCCTGGCGAGCGAAATAGAGCCCTGCGAACTCGACGATCGCATTGCATTCACGTCCTGCTGTGGCGGCGTCGAAATCAACCACCTCGAGATCGGGACTGAAGACCTTTGTCGGGTGAATTCTCTCGACCGAGATGACCTTGGGCGACGTGTAGGCGTTCCTCAGGTAATCCTCAGTGAGCTCCTTCCCGAACCATTCCTGCGAGTGTTCGACCGCAGCCTGGATGTTCTGTTCGTCGAGGGCGTCGATCTTCGCCCGGGACTTGAGCTCCAGTTCGAGTTCGCCCGCCGTCGCACTCGTAATTTTCGCCCCGTTCAACTGGTAGAAGACCTTCTTCTTGTCGTCTTGATAGGCTCTCACATAGTAGAGTCCATCTTTTTCCTTCGTCGGCGGTTTGAAGAACATGGTGGATTATGTCTTCTTCTCTCGAGTATTCTTTAACCCTACGAATGGGATTTCGGATGACCCTCGCAGGATCGCCCTGGGCACCCACGCGTTGCGATTCCCCCTGTACCCATACACGGATTTCTTCGCCGCTTTCGGTGCCGTCTTCTTGTGTGTGTACTGGTTCCCGATGTACGCGGTGGAATTATTTTTCACCCATCGTTTCTTGTCAACGTCGAAGCGCATGCCACCGTGCGTCTTCGCATACCCGGTGGGCACCTTCTGACCTGCTCGAGCGACGATACCTCGTGACATTTGCGTCACCACCTTGGCACTCGGAGGCGTGGTGTACTTGGCGTACCTGTTCGCCTTGATCTTCGACGCCGCCTCCATGTTTACCGATCGAATCTTCGGCACGTTCCATGACCTCGGAGGGGCTGGCACCTTCGGTCGCACTCGCCTGTATATGACATCGATCGAATTGGAGTTGGAAATCTTCATCTTCGGGTCGACCAATTTCGCCAAGATTGTCATGCGCTTTTTGTCCTTGTCCACCTTCTCCGGTCTCAACCCGAGTTTTTGCATCTCATACACGTCATCGAGCAAGAACCGTTTCCCCCCTATGTACACTCTGTGGTCGTGCACGATCGATCCCCTGTCTTTGTCTTTGTACGTCACGCCTTTCTTCTGATTATCGACGATCTCGTACCCGAACTCCCCTGGGCGCATCAGGGGCATGTCCAAAAGACCACCCAGAGTCTTGTCGATGATTTTCTTGGATTCTATGTCGAACACTCTGAGGTTCAGGTCGAGTGCGAATAACTCGACGTCGATGAGGACGTCCCCGACGCTAGGTTTGTTATTCTTGCCACCCTTCTTCTTCTTGATGAGCGTGTATCGGCGCGTCACGTGCACGGTACGCGGTGGAAGGGACACACCCAGGAAGCGTGCGAGTTTGGTCCTCTTCGCCATGCGCTTTTGAATTTTCGGTCCGAGGGACTTGGCGACCCGACCTATTTTGTCCCACAGGATCAGTTTGATCGCCTGGAGTTTTCCAAAATACGCCTTGTTGTATGGAATCCTGGGACACACCTTGGTGTCGATGTCGCTCGTCACCACGCGAGAGTCCCTGGGTAAATGCATGTTGAACGCCTCGCCACCGCTGATGACGACGTCCGCCATGGGTCTCATGAATGCGGTCAGGTCGCCGACGGTTTTGAGAAGAATGTCTCGAAGGGTGTCCGTGACGTACACGTACAGCATCTTCTCGAGAGATTCCTTTCCATGTCGGGCGACGAGACGCTTCCTGAACGCGACGACGTTGTTGGTGTCGTAGTGTTTCTTCAAAACCGAATCGCCGAAGAAAAAATTCTTCTTTGTGAATTCATCGACGGTCTTCTGAGAGTATACCTCCGTGTCCATTAATATGTTACATGATATTAAATGGATTGCTCTGGGTGTCGATGTTACGCACGGGAGCAGTCCGCCTATCCTGACGAGTACCAATTTTGTGGATTCCAGGGAAAGGAGCATGTCTTCGCGTGCGATCCCTCCTGTTGCCAGGGGGGGTGCCCGGTGGGTGGTAAACCCTCGAAGCCGTTCAAAATCCTTAAAAAACACGAATTTTACAGACCACCTCCCCCCTACCTGAAATTGCTACTGATCCTCCTGGTGGTGCTTTCCACCCTGTTCATGGTTTAAAGAGGGTCCAAGTAGGTAAGATACAACGAGCATCATGTCTACTGAACAACAATTCAACATCGAAACCGAAATCGCCGCGATCCGCGGAGACATCAAACTCCTCGCCAAGCTCGTCCGACGCATTCAGGCGCACATCGACGACCCGACCGGCGAGAAGCGCGAGAAGCGTAAGGTCAACAACGGCTTCAACAAGCCGCTCAAGGTGACCGTCGAGATGCAAGCCTTCTTGGGTCTCGGCGCGGACGAGCTCATCTCTCGTTCTGAGGTCACCCGGCGCATCACCGGGTACGTCAAGGAAAAGGGTTTGAAGCACCCGACGAACGGTCGACAAATCGTTCTCGACCAACCGCTCCGCACCCTCCTCGCCGTCGAGGATCCGAACGCCGAGATCACGTACTTGAACATCCAAAAGTACCTCTCGAAGCATTATGTCAAGACCCCGCCGGTCGCCGCGACTGCTTAAGCTTAAAAAATATCATGTAATTTAACTATATGATCACTCGCGAGGTGATTTCAAATATCCTTGGTGGTACGAAGCCGAAAAATATCGGGTTGTACGTCCAAGCGTTTACTCACAAATCTTGCCTCAAGGAAGACCCCAGCCTCGAAAGTTACGAACGACTCGAATTCATAGGCGACAGCGTTTTAGGTTTCGTCATCACTCGATGGCTCTACGACAACTACTCGAATCAGATGGAAGGATTTCTCACCAAAGCCCGAACGAAACTCGTGCGCGGGGAGATGCTCGCCAGCGTTGGGAGAAAATTAGGTCTGCAACACCTGGTTCAAATGGACAAGAAAGGAATGTCCATGGGATGGCAGAATAACACCAAACTCCTGGAGGACGTCATGGAGAGTCTGATAGGCGCGGTGTACTTGGATCTCGGACTGCTCCACGCGAAACAGTTCATCCTGCGCCTGTTCAGCGACCCTCAGTACGTGGACCTGTCGACGATACACTACGACGATAACTGGAAGGATCATCTCATGCGATACACCCAACAACATCAGATATCCCTCCCGGAGTACAGGGTGATGGCTCACGACAACGCCGTGTTCACCGTGGACGCGTACGTAGACGGTAATTTCTTAGGGCGGGGCGAGGCGAAGACGAAGAAACAGGCGGAGCAAAACGCGGCGAGAGCGTTCTTCTACCCAAACACTTAAACGGCACGGACGCTCTATAAATAATGCAATGCATCCCGTGTGCGAGTACCTGATTTCACTCACGTATGCCGCCCAGAAGAGCGAGGAATGGCTCGCCCTTCGGGGGAACATGCTCACCGCGAGCGATGTCGCGACGGCTATCGGTGAAAATCACTACCAGACCCCACACGATTTGCTTCTGAAGAAGCTAGGGCTTGGAGAGAAATTCACTGGAAACGATGCCACCCGATGGGGGGAGAAATATGAAGACGTCGCTCGAGAAATCTATGAGGAACGGTACGGGGAGAAGGTGCACGAAATCGGTCTCGTGCCACACCCGGTACACAAGTGGTTGGGTGGATCACCGGACGGTGTGAGCGAGAGTGGGAAACTGATAGAGATAAAATGCCCTATGATGCGGAAGATTATCCCAGGAGAGGTTCCAGCGCATTATGTTCCTCAGATTCAATTGTGTATGGAGATTCTCGACCTGGAATCGTGTGACTTTATCCAATTCGCACCCACCGAGCTCACGTGGCCAGAGCCCGAGGTTCTCGATGTCACGCACGTCAAGCGTGACCGGGAGTGGTTCGCCAAGTACCTTCCGGTGATGGATGAGTTCTGGAAGAAGGTGCTCTACCACAGGGAGCACGGTGGGGTCGAGGCACCGCCACCGAAAAAGACGCGACCGCGGAAACCCAAGGAACCGAAGGCGTTCGAGATCGTTCATGACCCAGACGACGACTATATTAGCGACTGAAAAATCTCTCATGTAACTATAACAAACCATGGTCGAACTCAAGAAAGGCGAAACCCGCGAACTCCCTAACGGTGACAAGCTCGTCGGCGTCAACAAGAATGAACGTGATAAGGTCAGCGGCGGTCGCGTGGTCCGTCAAATCAAAAACAAGTGGGGCAAGTGGGTCTCCAAGGCGAAGAGCATTGCCGGCAAGGCGATGTACAAAAAGAACAAGGACGCGCTCAAGCCGAACCAATTCAAGAAGGGTGATAACGGTGCGTCGGCGTCCAAATCCATCTTCGGTCGCTAAAAATGTTGCCTCATGGTAACATGGCAATCGATAAGGATTGGGAAGAAGCCGTGCGCGTGGCGCGCCTGGCGTCGAAGAAGGATCCGCGCGAACGATTCAGTGGACCGATCAAGGGGGCGTTTTTGAAGGATGTCGTCTCGCGTTACAAAAAGATACTCGCAATCAAAGCCGTCGTCAGACAGAGAAGCTAAATCCCTTCAACCTTTCAGGTTCGAAGACTTGCAATTGATACATAGAATACGTGATTCCAAATCGCTTGTTGAGAAAGTACACCGAGCCAACCTCGGCGATCCCCTTCCCCGACATGCGACCGTAGAGACCCTCCTTGATTTGTTCCTTCAGGAGGTTTCGATTCGTGTCGAAAATCTCAGACTTTGCGAAGCCGTCCGCGCCGACTTGGAGTTTCACGCGGAATTTAGGGGCGTGTCCATTGTCCGCCTCCTTGATGTTCGAGTTGAACATCCCTCGGAGTTCGTCCACGGTCTTCTGTTCTCCGAAGATGGCGACGCTCTGTTTCGCCACCTCTTCGATCACCTTGGTCTCCACGGACTTGATGGTGTTGTAAAATTTTTGAACATAGTTGCCAGTCTCGTCAAAGCCGGTGAGATTGAAATCAACGTTATATTTCTTTTGACCAATCTCGGGTGTGAAAGCGCTCACACCCCACGGCATGTACAGACGAGGCATCTGAAAACGCATGGGCTTGTCCCCGTCGGACAGCACCATCTTGCGTCCTCGATACTCGTGAGTGGTCAGTCGCTCGTCGATACCGATGAAAGACATGTTTTAATTACAATCGAGTAAATCGTTTAAGCCGAGCACGCGACGCACTCGTTTTGGTCGGGGTCGAGTGTAAATTTTTGCGCGTTCGCCTTGGGCTTCGTTCGCAAATAATACATGCCCGTCTTCAATCCATTCTTCCACGCAAACATGTGCATGGAAGACAGTTTGCCATAACTGGGTTCGGACACAAACAAGTTCATGGACTGCGACTGGTCGATGAATCTCCCGCGGTCGGCAGCCATCTCGATGATCGATCGCTGTGGGATCTCCCACACCGTGCGATACTTGCTCTTCAAGTGTTCGTCTTTGATGTCGATGATGTCCTGGATGGACCCGTTCGCGCGGATGATGAGATTCTTCATGTCGTGACTCCACAACCCGCGCGCCTTGAGGTCGCGAACAAGGTGTCGGTTCACGACCGTGAACTCACCAGCCAACACCCGACGGAGATAGATGTTTTGTGTGTACGGCTCGAACGCTTCGCAATTGCCCAAGATTTGGGCGGTCGACGCGGTCGGCATCGGCGCCAACAACAAACTGTTCCTCAAACCCTTCTTCACGCGCTCGCGCATCGCGTCCCAGTCGTACCGACCACTGAATTTGGTCTCACCCTTCCACATGTCAAACTGTAGGATCCCCTCGCTCGCCGGTGACCCCTCGAACGATTCGTACGAGCCCACCTCGGACGCGAGTTCGCACGACGCCTCCAACGCGGCGTGGTACATCGTTTCGAATACCGTTCGGTTGATCTCGCGCGCGTCCTCGCAGTCGAACGATAAGTCCATGATCTGGAACACGTCAGCCAGACCCTGAACACCCAACCCGATCGGTCGGTGGCGCATGTTACTGTTCCGCGCGGATTCGACCGGGTAGAAATTTCTCGTGATGACTCGATCCAAGTTTCGGACGATCTGTTTCGTCACCCGATGCAGTTCATCGTAATCGAACTTTCCCGACACCACGTATTTCGGCAAAGCCACGGACGCCAAGTTACACACCGCGGTTTCGTCCGGGGACGTGTACTCGGCGATTTCACAGCACAGATTGCTGCTCTTTATGACACCCAAGTGTTTCTGGTTGGACTTTTGCATCGCATCCTTGTACAACATGTACGGCGTGCCTGTCTCGATCTGTGAGCGGAGGATCGCTCGCCACAACTCTTGCGCGCGCACGGTCTTCTTCCCTCTCCCCTCGGACTCGTACTTTCTGTATAATTCATCGAACGCTTCCCCGTGTACGTCGGACATCCCCGGACACTCGTCGGGGCACATGAGCGTCCAGTCTCCGTCGCTCTGCACTCTGCGCATGAATTCATCGGGTATCCAGAGCGCGGTGAACAGGTCTCGACAGCGCATCTCTTCGTCACCCGTGTTCAGTCTGAGTTCCAAAAACTCAAACACGTCCGCGTGCCACGGTTCGAGGTAGATGGCGATGCTCCCCTTGCGCTTGCCACCCCCCTGGTTCACGTAGCGAGCGACGTTGTTCAACACGCGAAGCATTGGGACGATGCCGTCCGAGGCGCCGTTCGTGCCTCGAATCTTCGACCCTCGCGCGCGAACGTCGTGGATGTGCAAGCCGATGCCTCCAGCCCACTTGCTTATGGAAGCGCAGTCGTGTATCGTGTCAAAAATTCCGTCGATGCTATCGGACTTATTAGCCACGAGGAAGCAACTCGACATCTGTGAGTGATTCGTCCCGGCGTTGAAGAGCGTGGGCGTGGCGTGGATGTACTTATGTCGACTGAGATCGTCGTACGTCCGAAGCACGTTGTCCACGTCATCTCCGTGGATGCCGATGGCGACTCGCATGAACATGTACTGGGGTGTCTCCAGAACTAAGTCATCGACCTTCGTGAGATACCCTCGCTGGAGCGTCTTCAGTCCGAAGAAGGTGAAATCGTTATCCCTGTCGGGTACGATCTGGTCCTTGACGAGCGCCGACACGCGAACGACCTCATCGGTCACGATGCCCGCGGCTTTTAATTTTTTCATGGCGGTGTTGAAGTTGTTGGGTGCTGTCTTTTGAATGTTACTGGCGACGATCCTCGCCGCGAGTAATTCGTAATCTGGATCGGTCGTGAAGAGGGCGATGCACGTCTCCGCGCTCAGGTCGTCAATCTCCCTGGTGTTGATCCCGTCGAACATTGACGAGAACACCTGTTGAGCGACGACCTGACTGTCTACCGACGGCGAGAGACCGTCGGTGAGTGGCTTTATCCTCTGCACGACCTTGTCGAAGCGACAATCTTCAACACGACCGTTTCGTTTTTTTACCTTCATGTTGCTGTTCTACACTACGTCTGATTTTTTAACCGTCTCATTTTTTACAATCCATGCGAACGTCACCCGATCGAACCGACACGGCACCGACGGTCTCGAACTTGCGACCGTCCCCGAGAAGGTAACTGTTGTTGTAAAAATCCCCCTGGACCCCTGGCTTGGACACAGGCGCGTAAGTGCCGACGAAACACGTCGGGGCTTGGCACTTGGGACTGAAATCCTCATGGTCGGGCTTGGACTTGAACGAGTCGAAATCGCTCATGAAAACCATCTTCTGTTTGAAAGATACCAACAATTTTTTTTGGTGGTGACTAGTAAAGGATGGACGCCAACAGTCTCAAGCAGGCGCCGACCCCCCTGAATCAATTGTACTTTTCGGAATTCAATCGAGGTCTCGTCCAGCGAGCGATCCGAGCGACGTTCAAGCGTCGTCACGGTATGGCGATCGACTACCAAAAGGATGAAGACGTGTACGCAGTCATGCGCGCGGTTTTCGTACTGAACGAGGGAGATCACTACAACAACATTAACGAACAAGTGCGTGCGATGAATACTATCGTCGTCGACAACGCCGTGTCACAGATCAAGTCGGGTGTCGCTCAATATTTGCACTACATCAAGGACATCGAGACCTCCGCCGAACCGATCGCTCGACCGGTGAATACCAGTACGCATGGTAAAAAGATGGACTACAACGACAAGATCGGTATCAATTAATTAAAGGCTACTCCAGTGTAGTACACATGTTGAACACTTACAAGAGGGAGACCCAGGAGTTGTGTAGGGCAAAGGGATGGGACAAGGCGGACATCAGCACGGTCTGGCTTCTTCTGACGGAAGAGATAGGGGAACTCGCGTCGGCAATACGCCAAGCGACGAACACGTTCAAAAAGACCGGACTGAAGAAGGAGCGCGGGCAGGATCTCATGATGGAGATGAGTGACGTGTTGAGTTATTTATTTCAAATCGCTGGAATGTTAAATTTGGATCTCGATCTTTCATGGCAGCAGCACCGTAAAAAACTCAACACCAAAAAATATATCAGTACACAGTACAATGAGTTACGTGCTGGGGAACGATAAAAACTCGATGGATCGGTTGAACCCGTTCGTCGGATTCCCACCCGGGGGCGTTCGCCGTGCCGGTGATTTCGCCGATTTCACCAAGGTGTTAGACGAGGATCATGGGGTGTTGAAGCCAGATGGTTCGAGCATCGCGTGTAACGTCTCTCGCACCGCGGGTGATCGCACGATCGATTACTGCACAAAGAAGGTCCCCAATTGCGCGTCTAACAGACCGCACTACCCGGACAGACAGATTGACGAGGGTCACACCGGTTACGTACAGAAGAGGTGCGGGACGAAGAAGGTCAAACCGAGTCCGCGCGTCGCCATCACCACCGCGGTGGTGAGTTACAACAAGACGCGAATTCTCATGGCGATCTTAGTATTTATTTTCATCGTCTATTTATTGCAATAAAAGTCTCAATATGAGATACAATTTTTCAAGTGCGCGTTCGTCCATGCACTCCTCGATGAGGTCGTGAAACACATTCTCACATATATGTTTCGCGAGGTCCATCTGCCATGGCGAATCGATGTTGACGTAGGGTGGCGTGAACGAGCGATCGAGAACCTTCGTCGCGTGGAGCGTGCGGATGATGATTCGAGGGTCCTTCCCCTTCTGGTCGAGGAGCGTTCGAAGGGACATCTGCACGATGCGCTGTCTCACCTCGAGCGTCTTCTCGACCATGCAATCGAGAAACTTTTCGTAGGACAGGTTTCGTCGAAGCGAGCACAATTCGACCCAGTCCCCGATCGGTCTGGTGTTTAAATATTCCAGATAGTCGATGCCGACCCTTGTGTATGATATCTCGACGTAATCGAGTCGTGATTCAACATCGTGTACGTATCGAGCCGACCGGACGTACGAGGTCATTTAAATTGGGTTGGGTATTTTTCTTTAACCACACAGCGCGCCGCATGAGATACCACGCTGTACAAAACACATCCTTCTCATTCCTTCTGACGCTCGACGAGTTCAGAGCATCGTTCGATGAGACGAAGGTGTCGCCCTCGTGGCTCAAGATCACCACCATCACGATGCTGTGCAGGCGCGGGCGCACGACGGACGTCGACCGGTTCAGGAAAGTGTTTGAAGCCGTCCCGTCGATCAGAATGTCCCTCGGAGACGGTCCGCTCGCGTACGAATGGCGACTGGGGAACACGAAATTCTACAACCAGGTGACGCTCGAGAACAGGGATGGGTTCAGTCGACGATCGGTCAAGCTCTTCAAGAACGGCACAGTCCACGTGACCGGGTGCACGGACGTGGTCGACTGCCAGCGCTGTGTGAAACAGGTCAACCTACTTTTTGAAAAAATTGCGGGGGTGCCCACCGAGTCGACAGACGAAAATTTCCAAATCGTGATGATCAATTCCAGTTTCACGATGAATTACAAACTGAACCTGCTCGAGGCTGAGAAATGCTTCAGGGAGTGTCCGAGCGTGTTCACGGAGACGCATTTCGAACCGGGCGATTACAGCGCCGTGAAGATAAAGTTTCGTCCGTCGTTCGACATGAAACAGGTGACGACGTCCATATTCAACACAGGGAACATCATCATCACCGGTGCACAGACGTACAAGGAAATAGCGTACGCGTACAATCTCGTCGTCACGACCCTTCACGCCTACACGTCTGGTCGCGTGTTGTGCACGCCCTACGACGTCATTCAAAAATTTGACACGAAATTTCTCGGGTATCGCATCGACGATTTGCTTCCAATCCTGAGACGCCAGGGGCATAAGTCTTGGGGTCTCACGACGAAGAACAGGCAAATAAATTTCTCTCATGATTGTAATACATAATAATGAGCCAGCGTTTGGGCATGGCGGATGGACGTTGCTTCTCCCTCAACAGTTCGTCCCAACTCGTCAACAATTTCATCATGCAAGAAAACAACATTCGCATGGAGGACAATTACGCCTACCGCCAGTTTTTGCAAAATAACGGTCCGGTGCTCCTCAATAAGATGCAGGAGAAGGTGCAGGGCAAGGGTCCGTGCTTCACGTGCGACAAGCCGATGATGGATCTGCGCAACATGTACTAATTAATTTTTCCCAGCTACCAGAAGAAGGATGGACACGTGTGGGATATGCCTCAACCCGGTGCGGGAGACTCGAGGAACTACCGCCATCCGTTGTGGTCACCTCTTTCACAAGACGTGCCTCACCAGATGGGAAGAACAAGGGAAGAATACGTGTCCCATATGTCGGCGTGTGTACAATGCTAAAAATTACACAGTACACATGACGATTCGTAACAACGTCACGGGATCGAGCAACACGATCGAGTTGTCCAACAATTCACTCCTCAGCGTGTTCGACGTGTTCGAATTGGAACTCGACATGGAACCCATAGATTTAGATTCTCTTTTTGAGGACCTTGGGGTGAGTATGTCCGACTTTGACCCCTCGACGTTTGACGCAGAATGAGTCGCAGTATGTCTTGTAGTCCAGGGACTCGTAGTTTCGAGACGCTCTGCGAGGATCCTTGATGACCGCACCTTTGGCGTCGACGTACAGAGGTCCCGTCGCCCATCCTCTCTTGTGCGACCACATGTTGACGGGGAACGTGATGACCCGACCCCTCACCGGCGTTCGCAGACGCGCGCGGCGCAACGCCGCCTTGATTTTTTCAGGGGACACCTTGAAGAAACGCGCGATGGAGGTCGCCGTGTCCCCTTCCTTCATTTTGTACTTACACGCCTTGTCTTGGCGGTACCAGTGAAAATCTCCCTGTTTGATCCAATCCGATGGACGCGCCGGGGCGACGAAGAGCATCACTTTGTAGTAGCCTCTCTTGCACGCCTTGTTCGCATCCTTGCATCGATACACGGTTTTAGGGTTGTCGCTGAGCACGCGTTTGGACACTCCCCTGCAGTGCGTGTACGTGTGATCACCCCAGTTTTTCCCAGAGCGTTCACCGGGCACGCTCTTGTACAGGCGTCCTCGTTCCACGTCGCCGAAGGCGTATGCGTAACAATTATTTCCAACGACGGCACCCTTCCGACCGAACGGTCCGGTCTGATTGAAAGTTCTCTCCGACCCACTCAGGGGGAGTTCCTTAACCATCTTGATTTATTATGTACTAGTATAATAAATCAAAATGATCCGTGATATCGCCCGCTCCAAGTCTCGCTCCGAAATGGTTCAGGAGATCCTGACGGCGATCCTCGTCGTCCTCATCTCTACCTTCCTCCTTCGCCTTCTCTGGAACCAAAGTTTGGCGAAGCACATCACGGTGTTCAAGCAAATTGACACGCTCGGTGACGCCTTCTTGCTCAGTCTGAGCTTGTGCATCCTCCGCGGTTGTTAAATTTCAGTGTATCCGACGATCTCTTCACCACTCGGACTGACGAGCGTCGGGAACGCGGTCTTACCGTCGCATCCACCCTTCTCACAGTCGACAAATTTGTAAGGCACCTTTTTGCTTTCAAGATGTTTCAGCTGTTTACGAGTCCATGAACATCCCATGACCCCGTAAACAGTCCAACCCTCAGTGGTTTTAGGACGCGACGCGGACGCGAAGCGTCGACGAACAATGTAAATGACGGCGATGACGACGAGGGCGATGACGATTTGTTTGAAAGTAGGCTTCATTACATGGTGTGTACATTTTAATTATTCTTCCTCAACCCCTTCGTCGATCTCGTCCTCCTCTTCGTCCTCACCCTGGTCGCTCTTTTGCGCCTCCGGGAGGTGGTCCTCGAGTCCGACGAACGCGAACGATTGTAATTTTTCGCTTCTGTCCAAGAGGAGTTGGGACAGGCGAACCGTGCATCCAAACTTGGAATCGATGAACCAGAGGCTGGCGAAATTGACGATCGCGCAGCATCGCTGACCCTTTTGAAGGGTGTCAAGGTCGACTTGTTCTCGTTGGAAATTGTACACCTCCGGGACGAACGAGCCGTCCGGTTTGCACATGATTTTCGCTTTGAACGTGTTCGGGTATTGCGGATCCTTCGCGACTCGGATGAGCGGCTTGTACAACGCTTGTGCCAAAACGTCTCGATGGAACTTTTTTCCCAACCATGCCTCGGAGTTCTCCGCGGCGATGTCGAGGATTTTGTTATCGAGTTCTTCCAATCTGCTCATGAAATCCATCGCTTCGACGTTGTCGGAGTCGAAGGATACGTCGAGTGAATAACTCGTGCGTCCCGTGGACTCATCCGTGTATGCGGAGAGTCCGTACGGGGCGCGCATGAACGGGAGTTGGACGTAAAGTTTCTTGCTGTCGCTCGTGTTAATGTATACCGTCTTGTTTCCCATCTTGCCCTTACGCATGGCGGAAAACTCGATCGCATCGGCATTAAATTCGGTGGCTGGAGTGATTGTGAGAGACATTGTCGTTTTGGTTGTACCTCTAGTACAAGGGCTGTCTTTAACCGCGTCACAATTCGACGCACATCATGGAGTACGTGAACGATCAGATCGAAGATCTCAAGGAAGAACTGCGCACCTTGGAAGATGAGATGTACAAGACGCAGCAGCGTTACCACGTGTTCGAATCGGACGCGCACAAATTGTACGAGGCGGGCAATAAGCACCGCGACGACATGTTTCGCCCATTCGCCGAACTCGCCAGTGAAGGGTTATGGGACGCCGTCATGGGGATCTTGGACGAAGGTGTGGATCACTTTTCATACGACAGGTGTAGAAAGATGATCGGTGATATGTCGGACTCGAGCAAGCACGCCACACAGCTGCTCGTAGCCCTGACGAGGGCGTGTCCACACGTCATGGCGCACAAACTCCAGGGGGATCTTTGTTTGAAGAGCCATGAATGCCTACTCGTCAACAGGCGTCTGACCAGGCTCTACACACAAGCCACTCGCGCGATGGACAGTTATGACGCGTCTACAACAGATAGAATTTCTTCGACACCGCGGCGGTGTGCCCTATAGTGTCAGCCGTCACCTTTCGGGCGAGTTTTTCGTCGCCCTTAGATTCGCGGAGATTCTTCTCGAAGAGCTGCATGCTTCCAGCTGTCCGAATATCCTTTAATTGTATGTCTTTATTTCCGACGATTTTTCGGAGAAGGTCCCTAACCCTCTCATACTTTGCCTTGCCTACCAGTAATCCTCCTCGACGTTTCGAAAGGGCACCGTGTAACACCCGATCGCGTGCCTCGAAGAGTCGCCGCTGACCAGATTTGGCGGGAAAATCGAAGACGACCGTCTCACCGTCGGCTCGCAGTTTCACGTGTTTGCGTTCGAGACTGAACGCGCCAAGGGCGCCGGTCTCTCGCTCAGCCACGCCCGAGCGCAGGTACCCGGACGCGATCATGCGAAGGGCGAGGGCATCGTCCCACGACGGGTGCGCGCCTTGAGACAGAATCCTTCCCGTGGCGGATTTGATTTTCGAAAAATCGATGTCCGACGCGCGAGCCTTGCGTTTTTTGCGCTGATCGGCGAGGTATTTCTCGTGGTAGTAATAGTGTGTTTTACCCTGACCATCCACGGCGGTCGCCTGGAGCTTGGCGTTTTTAGGGTACACGACAACGTTTGTATACGCGGGTGGGATACCCAATCGTCGACACCGAATTTGTTCGGGCTCGGGAAGCTTAACACCGTTCTTCACGTAGACACCTCTCTTACGGGTGATCATTACTATACTTTTGAAATTTCAAATTCCAGAAGCACACACCTCTGAGATCATGACCCCCCACCCCTCACAATCCGACGCGCCATGATGCGACCCAAACCCGAGGACTTTGACCACTATCCAGATCTCGAACTGGACCCTAAATCAGAGGAACGTCGAGCGTACGAAAACGCCATGCACCGATACTGGCGATGGAAAGAACAGGTACCCGTGGCGACCGTGTCGCGTCGTCTTCTTTCCGAACACTTTGACCAATCGCTGGGACCTGAAAACTGTCTCGCTGTCACCGTCCCCGACCTGAAGAAAAGGGTGGTGTTTCACAACACGGTCGTGCATATCAAGACCAAAGTGATCGAATTCGGTGGACCAGATGGGTTCAAAACTTTACCCCTCCATGAAAATCAAAGTCGGTGCAAAGCGGTCATCTTCACGGATGACATTGATCCAGTAGACGTCGAACAATATCTTCAGATGCTGTGTCCAGATATTCGTGTCGGATTTTACAAGGGTTGGCGTTCAGAAGCAACCGATACATGGGTCCTCGTCATGTGAAATAATAATATTGTAATCTATATATAACTCATCATGAGTAAAGCTATCATGATCGTAGGACTGTTGGCGGTCGCCTTCTGTTTCTGTTGCTGCGTCTTGGGTGGCGGGTTGTATGCCTTCAGTGGTCCCTCACCCGCGCCCGCGCCCGCACCGACCGCGCAAAAGAGTCCGGGGGAGCTGATAGAAGGTGACGGCGTGGAAGATGAACCAGAAGGTGCGAACGTCGCCGAAGCGACAAATTGTAGCAGACAAGTCACCGCGACGCGTACCGACACGGGGAATCCGGCTCACGGATGGGGCATGAATTTGAGATTCAAGTGCGGCGATACGCTCGTACCTATCGGCTCATCAGGTGGGGGACCGAAAAGTCACACTGTGAAATTTGATGGTACTGGATGTCCGAGCGAAATCAATAAAAGTAATTGGGAGGGGAATGACACCTATCCCGACACGTTCGAGATCAGCGTGGGTGAATGTAACATTTCAGAGTTAAATTAAAGAGACGAGTCAATTGACATGCAAGAGAGATGATGAGAATGAGAACGCACATCGTGCCTAACACTCAATCTGAAATCTACGAACTGTCGCGCTCGTTCGACGACGGCGTGACCCTGCCCGATCACGTGCTGATCCGCTATGTCGCGAGTCCCATCGTCGCGTGGGAGCGCGATCACGAAGGCGAATGGTCCTCCGTGGGGTTAAACGGTGTAATTTTGCGCCCCGATCAAGAGGCTGCCGCTGCCAATACCTCTTTGTTATTCGGAATTCGACAATTGATTTACAATGACATGGTGACGGATAATAACGGCACGCGAACGACGGTCGACGCGTACCTGAGCGAAACCGCTGCAAACGCCGAAGCCGACGAAAGAATTATCTACGAAAACCACGACGGTCGAATGTGGTATTATAAGAGCGACGGCTTGATCCTTGAAATCACGGACAAGACGCCGGAAGGTTTACGACAAATAGTTTTGTGATAAAAATATTTTCGCTGCGAAATGTAAGATGAAATCAGAGGCTCTTCTAGGACTCATCGTCGTTGGGGTTTGTTGTTCGTCACTCATGTGCTCATGCATGACATTGAGTGCGCACACGTGTACCAAGGGTACGTTTGATACGTACGATTTCGACAGCGATGCGTGCTTCGAACTTCCAGGACCCAGTCCGGGACCGAGTCCTGCTGAAGACAACAAATTTCCATCTGACATCACGGGACTGACCGGTCTTTACACGGTCGATTCGTTCGCCGAGGATGGACAGTGGAAAGATTTGTCTGGCAAAGACAACCACGCGGATGTGCAGGGTGGTATGCTTACCCCCATCGAAGACGCCCCCGGTGGCGTGACCATCCTTCGGGGCGAACACACGGTATCAATCACATTCCCAGAGGCATGCATGAACGACGCGAACGGGGACTATACCCTCTGCTACGTCGGTAAGTACGCGGGTGATAAACGAGGACGCATCTTCGAAGGCAAGGGTGTGAATTGGTTATCCGGGTGGCACGGCAACCGAGCTGGGTACGCACACCACGGTGCCGGGGCGTGGCTCACCGTGTACAACGCAAACACAAGCCAGTACGGACAGGCGTTGTTCTTGGGGGTTGACCAGAAAAACAAATTTCGAGCCAATGGAGTCAACAAAACAAAGATCGGGTACACGAACGGTGAAGCACCGACGCAGATCACCGTCAACAATGGCATGGCAAAGGAACAAAACTGGGGTGGAGATGGGGAGGTGAGTGATTTCGCGTTGGGGGAGGTGGTGATCTTCAACAGAGAATTGTCAGACGTCGAGATACGTCGCGTCGAGGAATATCTGAGTAAGAAATTTTTCCAAGAACTCGAGTCGCCCGAACTCGTCGCACAGGGGTGGCGTCGGGGAGAACCAGCTGGTCATAACGGTGAAGGTTTCGAGCCCCTCATGAACCGATGGGAATTATCCGGAAACCAAGAGCACTGTCGAAAGCTTGCGGAAAAGCATGGCAAGGCGGTGTGGGGACACAGGAACGAAACACACGGCGCTCCGGAGTGGCGCAACACCTGTTGGTTTTACGAGTCAAATGAAAACTTTGACGGCTACGTCGATGACGTCTCCGACGGGACGCACACGATGGGATGTGCTGACCCAACCAAGGATGTACGCAAGGGGTGTCAATAAAATGTGTAGCATGAGTAGTTATGAATGCCGGTGGTCTCATCGCCCTGTGCTGTCTCTTCATGATAATGATGTCCTGCGTAGGTACATACATGGCGCTGCGTGCAAGCGAGGAAGCTGATTTGGACGCCGCACAGGCAAAAAAAGACAAACAGACCAGACAGGAAAATTTGATCGATGCGTTGGGAAAAGTGAAGAGCGTGGAAGCGCAGATCGTCGAGATCGTGAACGATCAAGCATTGAACATCCAAGAGGTATACGTGTACGACCAGATGGAGAACAATCTCGTCGATGCAGAGACCACTGTCGTGACGGGCGGATACGACACCGTGAAAGTCTCCATCGATCTCGGTTCTTTGACAGAAATTCCGAGCCTGGTCATCGTGAACAATAAAGACAGTGGGAGCGTTGTAGGTGCGACAATCAGGTTGCTCGACGCGTCTGGAAATCCGAAGCACGTGTCGAAGGCTGTCAGGGACGTGTCTGACGCGTATGAGTACGACCCCAATTTCAAGACGTGGTCGAACTTGTCGTTCGTGAAGGTCGGGCGTAACGAGGACGGTACAAAATTTTCTTAGACTACATGTATAACTACACAATGGGATTCTTCAAGGATTGTGGTTGTGGCTGCAATGGAGAAAAAGCTCAGGAACAATTCACTATTTCGGTCATCTCCGGTTTGACGTTCTTTCTCGTCGCAAACCCTCAGATGTACATGGTCATGCGTAACCTGATCGGTTCTCGCGTCGCGACCGTGAACGGTAACCCGACGATGTTCGGTCTCGTTCTCCACAGTATCGTGTTCACGGGTGTGGTTTGGATGATGATGCAGATCAACAAGAAGGAACGATACGAACCGTCCCCGGGACCGTCCGAGGAGGGTCCGTCCGAGGAGAAGAAGAAGGGTCCGCTCACCCCGGCTGAGATCGCGGCGAAGAAGAAGGCGATCCTCGCGAAGAGAAACGCGAAGAAGAAGGGTGAAGCCGCCAAGAAGGAAGAGGGTCCGGCGGCTGAAGAAAAGGAAGACGTTGAAGAAGGTCCGTCCGAGGAGCAGGCTGAAGGTCCGGCGCCGAACGGACTCTCCGGCTTCGACTTGGACGGGTTCGATTTGCAACTCGCCGATTTCGACGGACCGGCGCCCAAGAAGGCGATGGTGTGCGCCTGCCCAGACGGTTCCAGTGTCACGGTCAACTAAACATCAATAGAAAGTCTCGCGCGTTCCCTGGCTTCGATCATGTCGACGGTATCCTTGAAGGATCGACCACCCGACGTGCTCGGTTCCCAACTGTGCCACTCTCGATCGATCTCCATGTGATCGGCTGGTAGGTCACGCGCCTCCACCTCGTCATCGCTGACGACGAACGACAAATCGTCCTCGTCGTCATCGTCTTCCCAGATCTCGGATTCGTCGTCCTCAATGTCCACGTCCATGAGACGCACATACAGATCGACATGGACCATCTTGTATTCTAAATCTTCCAGTGTCGCGTCTGGGTAGTGTTCCATCACAGCCTCCGGGATCACCGGGTATTCTTCTTCTTCGAGTTGATAACACGTCGCACTCTTGTATATTTTGTCAGTCGCCGTCAGGTATCGCACACCCAACACTCGACCCGTGTTCATAGTGACCACGGCGTTGAGAGCTTCCTCGACGTCGTCCTCCTTACATAAAACCTTCACTATTTCATCTTTTTGAATTTCCCTGAACAGGATGTTCTGCATCTCTACTTAGAAAATCCAAACAAAAAATCTTCAGATCATAGTACCCAAAGAACATGAAAATCAAAATTTATTCCAAACCCGACTGTGAATATTGCACGCTGGCGGAAGACCTGGCGAAGACCGAAGGCTTGACGTATGAAAAGGTAAATATAGCGAGGGATGAACTTAAAGAGCTTTGCGACGGTCGCCTGGACGCGTATCCACAGGTCTTTTGTGACGGGACGAGGATTGGCAATTATTTCGATTTTCAGGATTGGTGTCAGACCACAGTCGAACCCATGCTCGTGCCGAACCTAGACAGGTTTACCACGTTTCCCATCGTGCATCAAAATTTATGGGATCTGTACAAGCGCGCGCAACACTCGAACTGGTCCGCTGAAGAGATCGACCTCAGCGCTGACAAGGAAGACTGGGACAAACTCACAGACAATGAGAGACATTTCATTTCGTGGGTGCTCGCGTTTTTTGCAGGGTCAGACGGGATCGTGTATGAAAATCTCAACATGAATTTTGCTGACGAGGTGCAGTACACGGAAGCGAGGGCGTTCTACGCCTTTCAGGGGTTCAACGAACACGTGCACGGGGAAACCTATTCGCGTCTCATCGATCGTCTCATCACGGACCCGAAGCAAAAACACCAGCTGTTTACCGCGGTGAATTCCATTCCGAGCATCAAACGAAAGGCGGACTGGGCGATGCACTGGTTCTCTCGGGACCGATCCTTCGCCGAACGCCTCTTCGCGTTCGCGTGTGTGGAGGGGATTTTCTTTAGCGGTTCATTCTGCAGCGTCTTCTGGCTCAAAAAGCGAGGGCTGATGCCCGGGCTGTCCTTCAGTAACGAGTTGATTTCCCGTGACGAAGGTTTACACCTTGAATTCGCGGTTGAATTGTTCAAGATGTTGCGGCTCAAACCGTCCACGCAGACAATACACGATATCCTTCGCGAAGCGGTCGAGATCGAGAAGGGGTTCATCATCGACGCGCTGCCGTGTTCGCTCATCGGCATGTCCTCTGACAAGATGAGCGACTACATAGAGTACGTGTCTGACAGACTATTGAAGCAAATCGGGTATCCGACGATTTGGAACACTAAAAATCCGTTTGACTGGATGGAGGCGATCTCACTCGAGGGTAAGACGAATTTCTTTGAGAAGCGCGTGGGCGAATACGCGAAAGTCTCAGAGACGGTCGACACGACTTTAGGATTTGATGAGGATTTTTAATTTAATATATGCGTTACAATTATGAATGGTTTCACACGAAGAATACTGGGACAAGAAAAGTGAGGACCTTCTCCGTGAGTGGAAGGAGAAGGCGTCCGGGTATAGATGGCTCCACAACCACGCTCGAATGTTTCACAAGTCTATTTCTGACTGGTTGTCTTACCCGTCGATCATCATCGCGTCCGTCACGGGTGTGGGTGGGTTCGCGTTCATGAATCCTAACAGTGACGGTGACATGCCCGAAAACCTTCGATGGTTTCAGATCGCGTTCGCCACGCTCAACGTTGTCGGTGGGATACTGACAAGTGTGAACAAATTCTCCCAAAGTGCGTCACTGGTCGAGAAACATTCCATCGCGTCCGTTGCGTATTCCAAACTCTACCGGGCAATCGACATGGAGTTGACGTTGGATCCAGCGCACCGAGACAAAAAGAGTGTCGCGGATTTGGTGCGTTCGTTTCGCGAACACTACGATCGCCTCTTAGACGACAGTCCAGACATACCAGCCAAAACGATTATACAATTTCAGAAGCAATTCGCCAACGATCCTCGAGCGAGACCGGAGGTGACGAACGGTCTGTCACCGGTCGTCAAGGGTATCAAGGAGCGCAGCGAGTCCCTGCAGAGCATCAAGAGCGTCATGCTGAAATGGAAAGAGTCTGTCATGAATCGTCGTCGTTCATCGGAGGACAGCGTGTGACGAATCGCTCGAGGGGTGGTGTCACGGCGTCGACCCACCACTTTTTCTTCTTCGGATCCCATTTCGCTTTGTGTTTCTTGGCGTAGTCCTTATCGACATACGGCACGTCCAGCCATACACGGGGCTTCCTTTTACCAGCTTTGCCAGCCCCGATCGCCTCGTTCGCCAGTCTATCGGCGTGGTCGTTACCGACGCTGTGTGCATCCTTACCCCCCGTGTGCGCGCGGACTTTGTGTACCCTGACGTTAGGCGTCGCCTTGTACATCGCGTGCGCTTGTCGCACCATGTCTTTGTTGGGTATGTCCTTCGTCCACCCAGACACCGCACACTTGTCCCCGTACTCGCCGACACACCGAAGGGCGTACGTGGAGTCCGTGCACACCGTGACTGATTCGCCTCGCGCGATCTCTTGCCGAAGGATTTCATGGGCTTCTATCAGGGCACCGAGTTCGCCCGTGTTATTTGATTGCTTTCCGACCACGCGTCTCGATACGTTTCTTGGATCGTCATCGCCGAAATAAATTCCTATTCCCGCGATGGCGTTGGGTTTGCCATTGTGCATACACGAACCGTCCGTGTATACGTAAATCATGTCAAAAACACTCGTGTCTCGTTTAATCACTTATCGTCCACAAAGTATCTCCACTGTGACTTATATTTTTCGTATGCGAGTTGATATACATCACCGGTGGGCGCTTCGTCGTAGGGTCCGGCGATCGTACGATCCACCATCATCGGTTCAGCTTTCGATTCGCATGCCGCTTTGTTTGCCCACACACCGAAACCGGCAACCACAAAATACTGCGCCGGTTCGTTAGCGTTCATACCGGCTCGATACTCCTTGCTCACGCGAACCGGACCACTCAGTGCGGCGTAGAAATTCGGCAGTTCAAAGTTAAACTGCTTGATCATCTTGGTATGGTTCACCGTGAGTCCCATCCTTGAATGAGATTGAGAAAAAAATATTTGCAAAATATAACCAAGCAAGGATGGATCCCAAAATCATCGGCTTGATCGTAGTGATCCTTCTCGTCGTTGGATACATGTTGATGTACGTGATGTCAAGTCCAGACCCCGAACTTTCCCAGGATGATGGACCGGCGGCGCTCGGCGATGCGTCCCTGGAAGCAGAAGGGTTGGTGGAAGCTGCTCAGGTCGACGAGGATGACATCGTCGCGGAGGATGCCGAGACCGTTGAGGAACCCGTCGCCGAGGACGAACCGAGCATCGAAGATCCCAAGCAACTGAAGGGGCTCACTGGGTGGTACACGGGTGACAGTTGGGACGAAGAGAATGAAATTTGGCTCGACCTGTCCGACGCCAACAACGACGCCACGGACGTAAAGGGTTCGATCATCGTCGATTCTTCCAATTACAGCAACAACAACAAGTACCTCATCGGTGGCACTGACGCCGGTATTGTCTTCCCACAAGAATGCATGAGCACGGGTCGCAAATACACGATGATAACCGTTGCTAGATACAACGGCTCCGCGCGCGCGCGCATCTTCGACGGCGTCGGGAATAATTTCTTCAGTGGATTCCACAACGGTCGTACCGGTGGTGGGTTCCGATCGGGGTCGTATTGGATCGCATACGATGGTCACGCGAGCGATCGCGATAAAGAGAGTCAAAAGTTCATTGTCCACACCGACATGAAGGCGCTCATTCGACGAAACGGGATTCGACGATCCGGATTGACGAATCATCGAGGACAAATCCCGCGCCAGATGTCCATCAACCGCGGGTTCAGCGGTCACCCCTCCGATTGGGCAGTCGCGGAGGTGATGTTTTTCCGAGGAGAACTCCCGAAGACCGAATACAAAAAGATCGAGACCTATTTGTTCAAGAAATATATGATCGCCCGTGAAATTCGACCGACCGTGTTTGCCGCACAGGCGTGGGCTCATACGCGGGACGGTATCGCGAACACGGGAGCCATCTGCGGTGACGAAGGCATGCTGAACAATACGTATCTTGCCAGGCATCGCCACGCTAACAACGACACGAACGGTAACTTCGATTACAGAGCCTCTTGTATCCAGGGGGTCGACGGTGGGGTCGACGAAAAGAATGGACAGGTGGTGAGTATGGAAGATGGTGAGTGGTGGGACAATTATGCCAAACTCCTCGATATCGACTGCAAGGACAAGGGAATCGCGGGATACCAATTCGACGCCGTCGGAGACGGTAACGTTCGCACCAAGTTTTCCTGTCACAACGCGCCGCTGAACAAGCAGTCGTGCTACTCGAAGGAAACCTCGCTCGGACAGAAGGGCGCGGGTGACCTCCATGAAACGCTCGACCATGCCCAAGTCCGATGCGATTCGCCAGTCCAAGCCGTGACGAAGCTGCAAATGGTCGAAGATGACGGACAACTCAAGTATAAATATAGATGCTGCAACCTCGAAGATTTGTAATCAATCGAAAATAATTTCGTGACCTATATCAATTAACATGATCGCCGTCGTTGGTGGAGTGGTGGTATTGTGCATCATCCTCATCGCCGTGTTGGTGATGATGTCTGGGGACTCCAAGTCCCCAGCGCCAGCGCCGAGTCCCTCGGATAATTCGTACGACCCGCAAACCGCTTCTCAGGAACCACCCCAGCCAGAGGTTGGTGAAGAAGAAGATTCCCCCCCGCTCGAAGAGGAACCCGAGACACAGGAGGTGGAGGTTCCGGAGGATGCACCGTCCGTCGACGACCCGACGTCGATCAGCGGATGTGTCGGTTGGTTCACAGGAGAATCGTTCGACGAGGACGAACAAATTTGGAAGGATAAATCTGGCAAAGGTAACGATGTCACCGATGTCAAGGGTAACATCTTCAAGACTGAGGACCACCATGGAAATCAATTCATTCAAGGGACGAAGGAAGATGGCTTGAAATTCCCTACGGAGTGCATGTCGAAACAAAAGAAGCACACCTTTATTTCGGTGGCAAGGTATACGAGTTTAGCAAACGCCGACGACAATCATCGCATTTTCGACGGCATCGATGCTAATTATTTGGTAGGATTCCACGGCTACACACCGTGTACAGGCGTCGTCGGTACCGGTCACCGTTGGGGCAACGGATGGATCGGGCACTGGGAGTGCGCCCATCACTTCGTGGACACTGAAGGAAACCCCAAATGGCTGTTACACTCCGACCAGAAAAGTAAGATGTGGATCAACGGCGCACTGAAGACGGGTAACACTACTCTCGGCGAACAACGCACGAGTCAAATGACTATCAACGATGGTATGGGCGTCGGATGGGGTCAGGCGTCCAACTGGTCCGTCGGGGAGTGTATCTTTTATGATCGTGAACTTGACGTTGACGAACTCGAAAAGGTTGAACTCATGCTGCACAAGAAATGGAAAATTATGCGACGCCAACTCGTCCCCGTCTGGAGCCATAACAGCGTTTGGTCGAGGTGGTACAAGGACGGTTACACCAATCAAGACATGTTAAAGTCGCTGAATCGTTTCGGTGTCATTTGTGGTGACAAGGCTATTAACGATAATTCACGTTTTGTCTCGCATCACTACTACAACAATAATTCGGGGGCATGGGAACTGAACGGCAACTGGGGCAGCGATGGCGGATGCATTCAGAATGCCGCCAGTGGTCCAGGGGCGAAGAAGAAAACCCAGTGGACGAATACCGCTGACAGTGCCGGCTCCTGGCAGGCGCGTATACAGAAGGCTATGCAAATCGATTGTGGTAAAAACGGTCTTCAAAACTGGGAGTTCGAACTCAACCCGGACGGTTCGCAAATCCGTGTGAATTATCAATGCTCCGCTGACAAACTGGCGACACAGGCGTGTCAAAAGGTACACAGGGAAATGCGGCATGGCGGCACAGAAACTGTCGGGATGGCAGACAGTGTGCACGCGGTCCAAGCGGCGTGCAATCCGGGCACGGTCACCAATAAACTTGGGTTTGAAAAGATTGATAACAAGTGGGGTTGGTCATCCACGTGTTGTCCGATGGAGGACAAATAAAATATTGCATGGTGTTAACAGAAAATGAGTGCCGCTTTGATCGGGGGTCTCGTCGTCGTGATTATCATGGTGGTGGTCGCCATCTTGATGATGGGCGAGATGGGATCGCCGGCACCGGCACCGGCGCCCAGTATTTCGACGGACGAGGTGACGGACCCAGACCAACTCGCGAGTGGCGTCGCCGGCGCCGCCGAAGAGGCTGGTGGTGCAGCAGCAGAAGCCGCATCAGTGATGGACGACCAAGATGATACCGCCGCGGTTGCGGTCGAGGTGACAGATGAGGACCCGATGATCGATCCGGCGGATGTCGATGGTCTCGTCGGACATTACACAGGCGACTCATGGGACGAGGACCAGAACATCTGGAAGGATCTTTCGAGCGCGGGCAACGACATCACCGATGTGAAGGGTACCCCGCTCGTCTTCGACGCCGACGACCTCGCGACGGAGAAATATGTGTACGGTGGGAAGGAAGATGGTTTCCGAATTCCCCAGGAATGTCTCACGCGTGGCAAGAAATACACGTTTATTCACGTGGCTCGCTACGGGTCCACGAACAAAGCCGATCAGCATCGAATTTTCGATGGCATCGACGGCAACAACTTGTCAGGATTCCACAACCAGCACATCGGCATGGCACATCGCAATGGCTCGGGTGCGATCGCGCACTGGTGGAACGAGGATAACTATATGCAACACTTTTATGGAATTGGACCCGATGAACCGTCAAAGTTCTTGGTTCAGGTGGACCAAAAGCGAAAGTTCCGAACGGACGGCATGGCTCGCTCGGGACACTCGGGCGGTCGAGAGGTCATCACCTCCCAGATGACCGTCAACATGGGAGAGGCGGAGAGACTCAACTGGGGTGGACACGGGGAAAAGTCGATCTGGAACATCGGCGAGATGTTGTTCTTCAACCGCGTGCTATCCGAGGACGATATCTTCAAGATCGAGAACTATCTGTTCAAGAAATGGGATATCCCCAGAAAGCTGTACGTGGCGCACGGCGGGTGGCCTCACAACAACTGGAAAAGAGAAGACGGGTGGTCGAGTGATCGTCCGTGGGGTGGAATGAGTAACACCGGTGTCGCGTGTGGAAGCGATGGGGTGATGAATATGTATCGCTCAGCGAACAGACATCACTACCATGACGGAAACCAGTGGCGTCCGAACAGGCACTGGTACCCAGAGGGCTCGTGCACAAACAACATCACTGATGGACAGGATCAAAAACTCCAGGAGAAGAAGGGTCCGGTCGTGAACATTCGAGACACGAGCACCACTGATCGGCAAAAGTACTATAAACTCATGAACATCGACTGCAAAAACAAGGGGATCAACAGTTACCGCTTCGAAAAGGTGGGCGAAGATAACATGCGTTTGGTTTACAAGTGTCACAACCGCCCCGTTATCAGGCAGAGTTGCGCTGACGGTCAAACATATAGCCATGGACGCGCTAATCGCACCAGCCAAGACATCTACGAAGCGATCGATCTCCTCGACGTGTCGTGCGGTGCCAAGGCGTTGACGAAGATCGAGGCGTATGACAAGGAGAACGGCGAACTGTCGTTCAAAAGTCGATGCTGCGCCCTCGAGGATTTAGCCTAGGTCTTCTTCGCAGTCCATGTAATATCTCATTCTCGCGTTCAACATACTCAAGCCTTCGAAACAGCCATGCGTTCTGTTCTCTCAGGGCTGCGTACTCCAGACGGAGCACATCCAACTCAGACGGTTCCTTCACAACCTTCCGAATTGGTTGATCTTTCCCAGGGTGCTGAGCGCGCTTCTTCGACGCGCGAGTTTCCACCGCCATGGCGTCGTCAAGTGGCGCGTGCGCGGGGTGCCCACCACCAGGGGAATTCAAATTTCATTAACACGCGTTTACCCGAAAAAAAAATCTTGGCTATAAGTACAACAACTACAACCATGGCTGGTGGTCTCATGCAATTGGTGGCTTACGGCGCCCAAGACGTTTTCCTCACTTCGTCTCCGAAAGTGACTTTCTTCCAAGCGGTGTACAAGCGTCACACTAACTTCGCGATGGAAACGATCCAACAAACTGTCAACGGCAGCCCGTCCGCGTCCTCCCGTGTGTCCGTCACGGTCGCGCGTAACGCTGATTTGCTCGCCGACATGTTTGTCGAGCTCAAGGCTAAGTCGTCCGGTCTCTCCACTGACACTGAAGGCAACTCTGCGTGCTGGTTGGCGGAACGTGCCGTTTCCTCCTGTGAGCTGTCCGTCGGGGGGCAAAAAATTGACAAGCACTACCAAAAGTGGTGGCGTTTGTACTCCGAGCTTTACTTGGATGAAGCCAAGAAGGCTAACTACGCTAAGATGACGACTGGTTTCCACGATGCCACCGTCTACTTGCCGCTCATTTTCTTCTTTAACCGCAACCCGGGTCTCGCGTTGCCGTTGATCGCATTGCAGTATCATGAAATTCGTCTCGACTTTGATTTGTCAAGCGAATTCGACACGTACACTGATGGTTCCACGTTCAAGGTTTGGGGTAACTACATTTTCCTTGACACCGAGGAACGTCGCCGATTCTCCCAAAAGGCGCACGAATACCTCATTGAGCAAGTGCAGCACACGGGTACCGACACCGTCGATACCGGTGCCACCAAACAGGTGCGCTTGTCCTTGAATCACCCGGTCAAGGAGCTCGTCTGGTGCTTCGGTAGTTCCAGTGCGGCGGACCGCGGCTTGTGGAACTTTGCGTCCAACGTCGCTGCCACGGACGTTATCCTCGAGTCCAACCCGACTGCGCTCGCGGACTCTAACTGCTTCGTCCCGATTACCCAAGGTACGGGTGCCCCGCTCTACAAGGTCGGTACGGACGGTTCTGCCTGCCAATGGGTCGAAGATGGCGCTGCCGGTTCCACCCGATCGGTCGGTCCGCTTTCGACCTGGAAACTTGTTCTTAACGGACAAGACCGGGCTGCTGAACAACCGGGTCGCTATTTCAACCAAGTGCAACCGTTCGTGCACCACTCCGGTACCCCGTATCCGGGTGTGTATAGTTACTCCTTTGCCCTCGAACCGGAGTCTCACCAACCGACGGGTACCTGTAACTTCAGCCGCATCGACAACGCCCAAGTTGCCGTTACGCTTAAGGCGAACACGGGTTCCTCCACGACGATGCACCTCTTCGCGACTAACTACAACATCCTCCGCATCCAATCCGGTATGGGTGGTCTTGCCTTCTCTAACTAATCGGGTATGACTATAAAACAATAACTACCTCAATTTTCTGATTTCTAAAAATCATAAAATTGTTACTACAATGTGCACGACGTAGATTACGCAGTGCGAGACTATCAAGACGAGCTCTGGGATCAAATCCATCTTGGCTATAAACGGAATGTACGAGCACATGAACATTCCGTGAAAGACCATCGCGACAATCGACTGGGGGTACCGTCCCCACTGCACGAACGAATTCGTGATTATCCCCGTCACGCAATTGAAAAACATCAACACAGAATGCGTCCACAGTCCCAGTGCGAGTTCGAGCCCGGACCATATCCACAGGTGTGCCGTGGGCAGTGGTTCTCGCATTGGTTGCCGTCGCGCGTGCAATTCCACGAGAGTCGCCCTTTCTATGTCAATTTGACCCACGCATAGCGACTTATCGGGGTGCTGGACCAACCTCCACATGGGCACATATCGATTTTTATCTTTATCAATTATAATGCTGAACGCGAACAAAGAAAAGATTCGTCAGGAAGCCCGCAAACTCGGCTTGAAGACGGAGACCGTGCGCGCGGACGGTAAGAGCGTGAAGGTTCGTTGGGACGTATTGCAAAGACAAATCGCCAAGAAGCGCCGCGAACGAATCACCAAGAAGCGCGATCGGAACTATAACAGTGACAGCGACAGCGCGATGAAGAGGGCGAAGGTGAATGCGCGGAAGATCAACGCCTCCGCGAAGCGGACGGTGGTACAACGTGACAATTACAAAGACGAGAACGCCCTAAACAATGCGTTCTACAACGCGAACAATGTGCCGTTCAACTTGCGAAACAATGCGAAGAATGCGATCAATCACAAGTTCAAGACGGCGTTGGTCAACGACATCGCCTCGACGCCGAAACTCAAGCGATCGGCGGTGGCGCTCGCGACCAGGATCAAGGGATTCATCGCGTCGGGAAAATTCGTCAAGGCGGTCGTCACCGTGACGAGTCTGTTCCAGGTGGTGGCACTGTACCAGAACCCGCGCGCGGCGGACATGATTCTGGATGAGATGAGCAAGACTCCGTTCGCGCGAGCGGTGGCGCGGTCGGACAATGGAGCTCGCGGTGCGGTCTTCGCTCGAATGATGAGCGCGTTCAGTGCGAGCCCGACGGAATCACAGTTGATTTACGAATCCGTGTTGGCGACCATACCCGGCAACGTTCACAAGCGTTCGCTGGCGGGCATCATGTTGAACTATTTGGGTATGGTGGTGTTATCGCTCGTGTCCGTGCTTCCGTGGGAGGGCGCTTCCCGAGCGACGTCGTGGAGACTGCTGTCCTTCATCTTCAAAATCCTCGAATTGATGTTCCCAGTGGTGGCGAGAACGGTGTTCAAAGTCATGACCGAACGCAAGGGCACGGCGAGTAACAGGACGAAGGGTCTCATCTCCGTCGTGCTGCCGCTGATCGTGAAACAATCTCTCGGGTAATATTATAATCAATGAAGGATCTAGCTTTACCCGTCGCTCTCGTCGTGGTCGGTGTCACTGGTATCCTCAGAATGCGCGGTGTGGCGGGCGCGAACATCAATTATTTCCCGAACGCGGAGAAGGGGTTCCGTCGCCCCTTGGTGTTGGGCATCCTGTCCCTCCTGCTTTCGAAAACGTCCACGATCACCGAGTCCCCGAAGCGACTCCAACAGATCATGCGGACGGTTCCGGTGAAAATCTTTTTGCTCTTCATGGTGAGTTTCCTCGCGAGCCCGGACGTAGAGAACGCCGTGTTCCTCTCGTTCGTGTTCTTGGGGCTCATTCAACTCCTTCGCACGAAGGAGGAGCGCGAGCGCCACCCGTACATATTATGACGATCTCCGACGATGCCTTGCTTGAATTCATGCCGTAACTCCACGACACGTCGATGATCTCGTAGTCTCTGTACAGCTCCCGAATGTACGGCGCGTCGTTGTACGTCAACACCCAGTCGCGTTCGACACTACCCAGCGCTTTGCGCAACCCCTCGTGATCAAAGTTTTCGTGTAAGTCCCCATTGTTCCCATACAATCTCGAATTTTCGAGGTAGTAGGGTGGATCGACGAACACGAATCCTTTCCTCCCCTTCCCGTGCGTCGCGAGGAAGGTTGTGAAATCCTCGTTATGGACGTCGACGTCGGAC
>Ga0209404_10000048_pt1 | contig 118731 bp, 109 predicted proteins | sample TroAtlMetagenome_2_FD_187447 | JGI IMG/M metagenome (GOLD analysis project Ga0209404, IMG submission 187447) | Marine eukaryotic phytoplankton communities from Atlantic Ocean - Tropical Atlantic ANT8 Metagenome (SPAdes) (version 2) | ecosystem: Environmental > Aquatic > Marine > Oceanic...
CGCTCAAAACACCGTATCGATTGACCCATCGTGACCGCTCAGAGTACAAAACCCGTTCCAGCGTGAAGGCCGTGTGCAAATCGGTCACGATCCCCGGAATGACCGGTCACGTTCACCGGAATACGCACCACTTCACTGAGCGACTCAAAAGAGCGTCTTTCTGAGCTCAACAACTTGTAAGCAGCGAGTCCGGCGACCAGGCCAATACCGCCAGTTAGCACCACTCCCGTGGCCATACCGCCGCCCAGTAGCCCGCCAACCCAAGCCAGTGTGGCATTGGTCGCTGCCGCTCCAGATAGAGATGCAATGGCGGTGCCTGTACCTGCGGTACCGTAGGTGGCTACTAACGCTATGAGCGAGCCCGATGCGACTGCGCCTGACACCTTGGCCAGCACCGCGTTACTAAACTGGCTCGCAAGCTTGTCGGAGTCACTGCTACTGATTTGCATTAAGCAGGCGGAGACTTTTGATAGCTCTTTTCGTGTGTTTACCAGAAGCTCTTGGGGGGCTTCTGCCGCGAAGTAAGGCTTAATCGTTTCGCGGGTGGCGCCATATTGCAGCTCCAGTTTTTTGAGTGCTTCTGCCATGGTTAAATCAGCGCCGCTTTTCTTTATAGTTCTCTTGGCTGGCTCAAGTAGCCTTTTCTGGGCTTGTTGCATGGCCTTATCAGTCAGCTCTTGCGCCCCAGTTTTTTTAGCTAAAGCCTTTCCTGAATTGGCCACATTACTGCTCGCAGTACCTATATAGCCTCCGGCCTTACCGACCTGATCCTTCAGCCCATATCGTTGATCAAGCGCGCGCAAATGCTCGGTTGCCCTCCCTCCGGCCTGTTTAGTTTTCTCTGTGATGCCATGGGTCTGATCGATCTTCTGCAGAACATCACCGGCAGCGCCACCAGCCTTACCCACCGCTTCTGATGCACGGTCTGCACCCGCAAGAATTTTTTTCTGCAGAGCACGCCCCCAGGATAGTTTCTTATCATCACTCTTCATGTTCATGTCGTCCTTTTCGAAAACAATTTAGGGGGAGGATCAATATCGAGAACGTCACCGTGCTAGATTAACTGTAAACCTCATCTGGCTTATGGTGCGAAAATTTGGGGCCGGTCGGTAAATAAAACCGGCTACCAGAGAAAAGGATTTCAAATGCAACCCAGTAAAACGACGGTTACCGGCCTGTTTAGCACGCCTCATCAGTACCAAATTCCTATTTTTCAGCGTGGGTACGTTTGGAGACTGGAAAAACAGGTAGGTCCTTTATGGACTGATATATACGAGCGGGCAATGGCTGTGATTGAGCAGCAGACGCTTATTGCCACTGGCGCTATCACGTCGCCAAAAACAATACAGAAGCACTTTCTTGGCTCCATCGTAATGACACCTGTACCGCATAGTTTTGGCAGCGTTCCAGCATTCGAAGTGATTGACGGTCAGCAGCGGTCCACTACTTTGCAGCTTCTTTTGCTCGCCTTTCGTCAAGCCTCCCGCGGTCTGGAGGGTAGCCTCATACCTCAGATGCTTGATGCGTTGATACGTAACCCTGGGCCCTATCAACGTCCAGAAGATCATTACAAAGTTTGGCCAACTCAGGCAGGGCAAGACGAGATAAAGCGGCTCAGCGACTCAGGGCTTTGTGTTCAGGATATTTATAAAGCTTACCCGGCGCGGGACGGTCGTAAGAAGCTTGAACGGCCCCTGATGGTGCAAACCTATTTGTACCTGTATCACGCCTGCCTTGCTTTCATGCGGGGTATCGATCTCTCTGATGCAATTACCCCGACGGTTGATACAACATTTGGTGACAGTCTTACTGCGGCCATTCGGCGCAACAACCTGGTTACGCCGCTTCAAGAGCATCTGGCGTTGGATGGTAGCCGCGCACAGGCTTTGTATATGGCGCTGGACGGTCACGTGCAAATCATGACGTTGACTTTGGAGACAGAAGACGATCCACAAGTCATTTTCGAAACCCTTAACGCGCGTGGGGAGCCTTTGCTGGCTTCAGATTTGGTGCGCAACTTCGTTTTCCTTGAGGCTGCGCGGCTAGGAAAAGACGTCCAACAATTGTATCAAAGGTACTGGAGCCCTTTTGACCTGGTGCTTACAGCGGGCCAAGGGGCTTCTGCCAATCTTTACTGGCGAGAAAAGGAGCGCCAAGGGCGTTTGACCTATCCTCGCATCGATCTATTTTTCTATAACTACACAATTCTACGCAGCCAGGAGATTATCCTCGCAAGTCATGTGTTCCAGTCCTTCAAGGCGTGGTGGCAGAAGCAGCCGCAAGATCTTGAAGCTGAGTTGGCACGTGTAGTGGAGTCCAGTGAGCATTTTCGCGAGCTTGTTTCTCCGCAAGGTACTGATTATTTGGCGGAGTTTGCCCGATTGATCAAGTCACTCGACGTAGGCACCATTACGCCAGTCTACCTTGCACTCCGAGAACGGCTGGACAAAAACGGATCAGAGTTGAGGCAGGCGCTGGGCGACCTTGCGTCATACCTCACCAGGCGTGCTGTTTGTGGCTTAACCACCAAAGGCTACAACCGCTTTTTCATGCGGGTGTTGCAAGAGATAGTGGGGGCGCCGATAGAGCCTCATATGGCGTTGCGCCGCGTGCTCCTTGCAGCCAGCGCGCCAAGCGAAGTTTGGCCGGATGACATCATGTTTACTGAACAGTGGTGCCGTCGTCCCGTCTACAAGGAGCTACGACCAGCTAAAACTTGTGGTGTGTTGCGGGCTTTGGAATATGCCGCGCGAGGAGTTATGCAGGGTAGTAATCATGTGCCACCGCAGACCAGCCTAACCGTCGAGCATGTGATACCGCAGAGTTGGCAAAAGCTGCCTGGATACCAGATTCCTGATATGACGGAAGAACAGTTGCAGCTTCGAGAGGTTATCGTCCATGGTTTCGGAAATCTGACCCTTTTGACTCAACCGCTGAACAGCTCGGTTAGCAATGGTTCCTTTGAAGACTCTATAGACGAGGATGGTAATCAGATATTGGGGAAGCGTTCAAAGCTAGGGCAAAGCGCATTATTGATGAATACGTATTTTCACCAAACCGGAATTTCTACGTGGGATGAGGCAGCTGTTGCTGCTCGCGCAAGGGCGCTGTGTCGTGCGGCTATTCTTGTGTGGCCAAGACCGTTTATTGGCGCAGCATTGCCGGCGAAGGTCGCTAGCGCGCTATCTGAGCAACTCGCGTAGGTTTCGGTTGAAAGGAGGCACGATGGGGGCATATCGCAGACTATCTCCATACCAGATTGCTAGGGATCTTGCAGAGAGTCTCCGTAAGCGACTGGTAGCCGCCTGTATCCGTGATCTGCAGGGTATGCAAGACGGAATGCTATTAGACGAAGACGGCTGTTTGCGCGATGCATGGGATGAAATCTGCGTTCAGCAGAGGGTAGGGGAGTCTTTTGGGTGGCGAGCGTATCTGGAAACTATTGATGCTTTAATTGAAAGCCGCCTTGAAGCGTTGCGTCCCTATGAACTTGATGCATTATGGTTGACCACGCCTGAAGGGGATGATTGGGACAGCGAGCTTGACGACGAGCGAGTGGACTATCCTGTATTCATTGCGGACGTTGTTATTTATCTCCGAGGGGAGGTGCTTGAGCATGCCAACGACTGGAGTAACAAGCGCATCATGCGATACCTAGAGAATCGTTACTAGCAGAGCTTCTACCATTTTAATGCTTCATGCCTGGCCGTGGTTTTACAGAAACGTTCGACACCACTTCTGCTGTGCTCGCAGTGCCTTAGATATCTCCCTGAGCTGAGGGCGAACGCCACCTTTCCAAGCATTGCGAGATGCTTTGGCTTTGCCCTCATCGCTTTTTGGGCCGGTACTCCGTTCCCATGGGCGGGCTTGTTGAATCAGCGCTGCCTGTCGTGCCCGACGTTCGGGAGTCCATCCGTTTGCCATAATTTTTCTCCAACACTTCGTTTGGCGCGTTCTCTTTTTTTCTCGCGCGCGGATTGGCGTCTCCGTTGTTCACCTGTACTTGGTTTCCTATGTTTGCCTGGCGAACAAAGGCTACCTGTCTTGGTAACTTTATTTCCGCCAGAGTTTGTAGTGTGGCGCGAGCTTGACTTTGGGACTTTAGAGCAAGCCGCAGGTAACGCTCCATTACTTCAATTTGATTCGCTGTAAATGCTCGGCTACTCAGCTTTGCAAACAAGCCATCCAATGTATGCGCTTGAGCAATTAGCATGGCCTCCACGCGCGATAGATCGTCATTGTGGATGGCTTCGGTTTGTTGCTTCAGCTCGCTAACCATTGAATCGATCTGTACTGGGTTAACTCCTTGCCAGACGGTGAGCAATGATGCGCTGAGGCTGGCAGGGTCAAGAACCTTTTCAGCGAACCTCGGATTGGGCGATTCGCTGTTCCCAATTAAATTCTGTTGACCGTTTTTCACTAGTGTCTCCAGGTTTGTTTTCCGGCGTTAGCTGACGGCGCGCCCATTAATCGAGGTGCGTTGTCATATTCAGCCAGCCATTCATCACAGGTTTGTTCGTCGGGTGCGCTAACAGCGGATGCAAGGCTGTTCGTGTGACCGTCCCCCCTTGCTACCGTATTACCGTGGTTTAATGCACACGTAGTCGAATCTGGCTGTAAAGCCCGTGATTCATGGCTTTGAGGGGTTCCCTTGTCGGAAGCCCTTGTCGGGAGCGTGTCGGAAGATTGTCGGGTTTCTGTCGGCAAGCTGTCGGCAAATGCGCTACTAATCTCTGCCGCACTGATGGATAGAGGCAGCAGTGTGGCTGCTTCGATTCGTTCATCTTTGGAGGTACCGGTGAAGAGGATTTTGCTTAGGTTTCCCATGTAGTCATGAAAGTCGCTGAGGCGGCGTACCGGAAGCCCGGTGCTTGTCCAGAATTTATAGAAGCCACTCCCTTTGCCTACTCGGAAATGATTTTTCGGTAGCGGGGAGCCAGCTTTCTTCGTGGCAGTGTTTCGCTGGCGAGTGAGGTGAGCATTAAAAATTGAATACCTGCTTAGGGCTCCTTTTACTGAGATAAACCGCAGCGTTACCCCTTCAGCTTTTGGTCGGCCGTAGGCGCCGGTGCTGTATCCAATGTACTCAAATGCTTCCAAACCAGTTGTCTCAACTATCTCTCGAATTAAAAGAGTGCGATTGCTGGCCAGCCAGTCTTCGGGCACAGCGCGGCCGCTTGCAGGCTGTATCCGAAGGAGGCCTCGTTCAATCGCGACAGTGTCGCCGCGTGTTAGGAGCGCAGGCATGAGCTTTTGCATCTGATGGGCCCCTCATTCCACGCATTCATGAGACAGTGTGTAAAGAGCGATCACGCGCCCAACACCCAAAAGCTCACCGCCCCAAAGCCGGCCAATATCGCAATATGTGCTAGTGGATGTCGGTGAAGCCATGCGGCGGAATTTAAGAAAAATTGTTCAGTCACACGGTTGAGGCGCTTCAAGTGGTTTCGCATTAGGCAAGCGCTCCCGCCGAGCCAGGCGCTTCGCGCTGGAGCTTCTCCAATACCATACGCGCTAGCGCCCGTTCGCTCTTAGTTAGGCTGTAGCGAGTAACCCTGCATGGTTCCCCCCAGCGGTTGGGCACGCGTTCTGGCAACCGGATAAAGTTAAGCCCATATTGATTGGCTAGTGTCGCGATGGTGCTGTTAAGGCAGTGGTCTCCTAATGGTTCGGCTTCAAAGCGATTAAGGCTGGCGCCTGAGGCAAGGTGTGCGAGGATTCGAGTAATTTTGCTAGGACTCCGAGAAGTGGCAGCGACCTTTTCCTGACGGAACTCATATTCTGTAAGAGTCAATTGCTTCATTTGTCGTCCCCACCACTTAGCCATACTGCAATAGCGCTTGTATCGTGTAATACAATCTGTCCGCGCTTGATAGGTGTTGGGAAACCTGGCTGTTTGCTCCAGCGGTGTAAAGTCATAATGCTGACTTGAAAGTGCTCAGCAGTCTGCTTTGGGCGAGAAAGAATTGGGATTGTTGTTACGTTGGCAGTGGTAGCCATGAGCTGCGCCTCCTTGATGGCGGTAGTGAGCTATGGCTACGCATTCAATACGGGTTTTTATGCTACAAAAATATGGCTTACGCACCAGAAATGGGGTTTTCCGGTGCTAAGACATGAATAAATATTGCGATAAGACTATTATTTGGCTTTTTTTGGTCGCCCTGGTGCCCTCGCGTAATCTGGAGCTACAGGAGCTATCCAGTCTCGAATTGTCTCCCGTGACTCCGGCAGAAAGTTGACAAATCCATCATCAATCATCGCCGACCAGACTACTTCCACCATTTCTCGGATTCTAATTTTGTATTCAGTATCATTTCCCCATTCTTTTTGAGCTGTTGCTTGGGCAACTCCAACGATCAGATCGTGTGTTTCCTTTTTCGTTCTAGCGTCCTGCTGGCAGCTCTCCTTTGCATCTTGAATTTTTTTGGCTAAGTGAGCTGATAAGCAGTTAGATAAATTGAGAAAAGAGAGGGTTAGAGTGTCGATTCGCGGATGTATTTCAGGATGCGCGATATTTTTTATTGTGGCTATGTTATCGATAGCGTCTGCGAGAAATGAGTCGCATAGAGCTTTTAACTCGTCTTTTTCATCTATAGCCTGAATTTGCCATTTAATGCTCCGAAATTGTTCTTCTAATAATATTTTGTTTCTATTAGGTTCTTCCATTTTGCTCTCTCGGGTTTTTATTGGCACAAAAGGTTAGGGAAGTTGCGCGGGTTGTTTGTACGTCGGGGTGGCTTCGTCATCCTAAGTATCAAGCTTTCGCGTGCTGGATAGGCACGACGTTGTTAGCTGGTTTGCTTGTGCAATAGATCGCCCAGTCAGCCATTAAGGCGCGGCGCTTTTCGAATAAGTCACCTCGTCTATAGGCGGCTTCTACTGCGTTGCCAAGGCTATGGGCTAGCGCCTGCTCGCATACGTCTCTTGGATGCGGTGTGCATTCGCCAGCCCAGTCTCGAAATGTGGATCGGAAGCCGTGCATAGTTAGATCACCGCGTTTCATGCGGCGCAGGCCCATGAGCATGGCCATGTTGGAAAGTGGCCTACCTTGGCGGGCTCCGGCAAAAATATAGGGGTTGCCCTCAACTCGGAGTAGTGATTCCAGTAAGGTGATGACCGCATTGGTCAGGGGCACTCGGTGCTCTTTGCGCGCCTTCATGCGGCTGGCAGGGATCGTCCACGTTTTGCTGCTGATGTCGATTTCATCCCACGTTGCATTTAGTACCTCGCTGGTGCGGCACGCTGTGAGGATGGTCATTTGCATAGCTTTAGCTGTGGTGTCTTCAGCAACAGCAAGCAGGGTCATGAACGCGGGCAATTCAGGGTAGGGTAGGGCGGTATGGTGTTTTACTGCCTGAACCTTTTCACGCCGTGGCAATAACTTGTCCAAGTGGCCGCGCCAGCGGGCGGGGTTCTCTCCGTCACGAAGTCCCTTTGCTTTTGCCGCATCGAGTACCAATTCAATGCGATTACGGACCCGGCTGGCGGTCTCAGGCTTGGTGGCCCAGAAGTCTTGCTTGTTGAGGACTTCCAGAACGTGGGCGGTCGAGATACTACTGGGCGACAACTTCCCTATCACTGGGCTGGCGTATGTCTTTAGCGTGTTCTCCCATTGCTGGGCGTGCTTTGCATTCTTCCAACCTACTCGATGAGCGGCAATGTAGTCGGCAGCCAGGTTGTCGAACGTGGCGTTGGCGGTTTCTTTTTTTCGTTGTAGCTCTTTTCGATGCTCCAGTGGGTCTATGCCCTTGCTTAGTTGCGAGCGTGGCTCTAAAGCAGCTATGCCCGCATCGGCCAGCGTTAATGGATCCTTGTTGGAAATACTTGCAATACCGGCCCTGCCTAATCCCATGCGGCGTGTCTTTCCGTCGATCTTGTAACGAAAAAACCAAGAGCCTATGCCCGGTGCAGACACCTTCAGGTATAAGCCATTGCCCGCCGCGTGTTGGCCTGGCTTACCTTCCTTTAATAGTGCAGAAATACCCCGGGCGGTATTGGCTTTTATCTTTTTGGAGGGCATTTGGTAGACACCTTGGTAGACACGTTTGGTCATGATAATAGGTGTTATCCGGTGATATATCAATCAGTGCCAAATCGTCACAAGCTCAGTAATTGAAGGCTTTCTGTGTCATATTGAAGGTTGTTTTTGGTTGCCATTGTGGTTCTCAGTTATTGTTATTATAAGGACTGACTCTCCGCCAATAAACAAAAAGGCCCCAGCTTACGCTGGGGCCTTTTTGTTTATCAGGTGAGCTCTCACTCAACGGATCTACTTCGCAGCAGCGCCTTGGCGCTTAACCTCCCAGTAAATCAGCAGCAGCGCGTGACGTGTTGCTGAATTGGCAGGGTGGAAATCCGGCAACCTGACCCCATGTAAACAGGATGACAGGGCAGGCAATACCGCCAGGCGCTCACTCATGAGTTCCACACCCCTAAGCGAGGCATAGCCGCAATGAAGCAGGGTGACAGCAATGGCAGCAGTACTGATGACACTAAGGCGTCGCGCCGGTATGCCGACTGGCGCCCGCAGCGCCTGATAAGCGTACTGACATCGCTGGTGGCAAGGGCGCGGGCAGCGCTCACCGGGGCGTTGCGGCCGGCATTGCCGGTGTACCCTCAGTCCGCGCAGTTTCGGGGCGATCGCTTTCGTAACAAGACCTCACGCGCGCCCTTGGGGTGGCGACAAGGTTTAGCTGTGTGGCGAGATTTTATCTTCAATAAACCGGACGGCACGGTGCCTGATCGGGTCATTCCGGTTCAACCGCTGACCCGCGAAGACCTGCTGGCCGCGCCGGATAACAGCGTCTGGCGGCTGGGGCATTCGAGTCTGGTTTTCAAGCTGAATGGCGAGTTCTGGCTCACCGATCCGGTGTTCAGCCAGCGGGCATCGCCGGTGCAGTGGGCTGGCCCCAAACGCTTTCACGCGCCGCCCATCTCGATCGAAGCGCTACCGCCAATCAAGGTAGTGGTGCTGTCGCACAACCACTATGACCACCTGGACCATGCCGCAATCTGTCAGCTGCAGCACAAGGTTGAGCAGTTCATCATGCCGCTCGGGGTGGGGGCAACGCTGGTGCGCTGGGGGGTACCGCCGGGCAAGGTGCGCGAACTGGACTGGTGGGATGAGCTGAGTATTGCCAGCGTGCAGGTAACCGCGACCCCGGCACAGCATTTTTCCGGCCGAGGCCTCTCTGACGGTAATCGCACCTTGTGGTGCTCCTGGGTACTCAAGAGTGGCGATCTGACGGTTTTCTTCAGTGGCGACACGGGCTACTTTGATGGCTTTCGTGAGATCGGCGAGCGTCATGGCCCGTTCGATATCGCGTTTCTGGAAACCGGCGCCTACAACCCGCGTTGGCAGTATGTGCACATGCTGCCACAGCAAACCCTGCAGGCGTTTCTCGACCTCAACGCGCGCTGGTTATATCCGATTCACAACGGCACCTTTGATCTCTCCATGCATACCTGGGAAGACCCCTTTGAGCAGATCAGCCGCCTCGCTAAAGAGCACGCGGTAGCCTTGGCTACGCCGCAAATGGGCGAACCGCTCAATATGGCTGAACCCCACGTTGGCAGCGCCTGGTGGCGCGAGCGCTGATATCGAGCGCTGCACAGTCTTTCAGGTCTTGCGAATCAGGTAGATGCCCGCGATCACCAGGCCGGTACCGCCGAGTTGAACCCAAGTCAGCGGCTCGGCCAGCAGTAACCAACTGAAGAAGATGGTCATCACCGGGCCGAGCATGCCCACCAGTACCGTCGGTCCTGCGCCAATGCGTTGAATCGCCGCGGACTGGAAGAAGATCGGCAGCACGGTCGAGAACAGCGCCATGCCCGCACAGTAGGCGTAGATCGGCAGCGGTTGAATCAGGTCACTGAGCGGGTTGCTGACCAGAAAATGCGCCTGCGCCGCGAGTATCGAGACGATCAACGCCAGGATCGAGAAGCGGGCGGCGCCCAGCTTTGCGATTGAAACCTCGGCAAAGGCGGTGTAGCAGGCGTAGGACACGGCCGAGGCAAACACCAGGGCAGCGCCCACCCAAGGCGCGATACTGTCCTCTGCCAGCTGATGATCGCTGACGAATACCAGGCTGACGCCCGCATAGCAGAGTGCCAAGGCGCCGATCAGCCGTGGGCTGGCGGTTTTGCCGAGAAACAGTAGCCCGATGAGGATGGTGATAGTCGGGTAGGTAAACAGGATTACCCGCTCCAGCCCGGCGGAGATGTACTGCAGCCCGGCAAAGTCGAGAATCGAGGCGCCGTAGTAGCCGGTCAGGCCAAGAAATACCAGCAAGGCCCAATCCTTGATGCTGAGCGTAGGGCCGTTGCGCAGGTAGGCATAGCCGCTGAGCAGGAACATCGGCAATGAAAACAGCATGCGCAGCGAGAGCAGTGTGATCGCATCGACCGGGGCGCTGAGGTAGGCGAGTTTGACGAAGATCGCCTTGAAGGAGAAACCGAAGGCGGCGAGGACGGCAAGCAGAATGCCGAGCTGTCTGGGGCTAAGTGCGCTACGCATCATGGTGAGCTCTGCCGGATGTATTCAATAGGTTGGATGCTATGCTGTTGCTCGTGCTTGTAGAATTGCCTTTTTACCATTCAAACGTTCGCCTTTTTCGAATTCACATGAAATACAACCTGACTGACTTGCGCCTGTTCATTGCCATCGCCGAGTGTCGAAGTCTCACCCACGGCGCCGAGCGATCCTTTCTGGCACCCTCGTCGGCGAGCCATCGAATCAAGATGTTGGAGGCCTCGCTCGGCACTGTGCTGCTGCATCGGCGTTCGCGTGGCGTTGAGTTGACCCGTGCCGGCGAAATTTTTCTGCGCCACGCCCGTCAGGTATTTGCGCGGCTGGAGCAGATGCACTCGGATCTGGCGCCCTTTGCCGAAGGGGTACAGGGACACGTAAGGCTGTGGGCCAATACCCACGCCATTCACAGCTATCTGCCGCAAGACCTCTCGGCGTTTCTCGCCCAGCAACCCCAGGTCAGCGTGAATCTGGAGGAGCACACCAGCGCGGATATTCTCGCTGGCGTTGCTCGGGGTGACGCGGAGATCGGCATTATTGCTGGCTACGACGATTATCAGGAAGTCGAGCTGCTGCCCTACCGCGCTGACCGCCTGGTGTTGATTACTGCGCCCGCGCATCCGCTGGCGGGCTCGACGTCCCTGGCGTTTGCCCAGGTCGTCAGTCAACCCTTCGTCATGCTGCACGCCGGCTCGGCTATCCATACCTTCACCATGAACGCAGCATCCAACATGGGCACCCACCTGAACGTGCGAGTGCAGGTCAACAGCTTCGAAGCGGTTTGCCGCATGGTGGCGGCGGGCGTGGGGATTGGTCTGGTGCCGCGCGAGGCGGTCAGGCTGTCTGGTCACCAGCCGCTGTCGATCATCGAGGTGGCGGACGCCTGGGCGCAGCGCGACCTGAAAATCTGCACCAGCCGCAAAACGCCAATATCATCGTTCGCCCGTGCGCTGGTTGATCATTTGCTGGCTGAATAGGGTGCGAACAGCGCACCGCTGAGTCCCGAGATTGGCAGGATCGTCCAGTCTCATGCGGTCGTCAGCCGGGGTATCCGCCCTACAATAGGGCAGATGCCGCATGCACTGATGTGAGCGGCGATCTCATCTTTCAAGTCCGCCAAGGCGTCAGGGTGCTGTGCACCGGCGCATCGGCCAATCGCGACAAGAGAGGTAACGGCATGACTCAGCGCGTATTGAGCGGTGACAGTGAATATCTGAAGAGCGGCTATGCCAAGGCGTACCCCTCCACGGCGGGCAGCCAGGCTGCCGTGAGTGTGGCCGAGCTCGAGCGCCTGCACACGGCACTGCTGCGTGATGGTTACGTGATTCTCGAGCGGGTAGTCGGCGCGGCTGAGGTAGAGCGCATACGTCAGCAACTGCGCGAGTTGCTGCCTGAGCACTGCGGGCGTAACGGCTTTGAGGGCACGCTGACGCAGCGGCTCTATGGGGTGATTGCCAAGACCCTGGCGTGCAACCCGTTGGTCGAGCACCCGCTGGTGTTGGGCTTGCTCGATCGTGTCCTGTCACCTAACTACCTGCTCTCGCAACTGCAGGTGATCAACATACTGCCGGGTGAGCGGGCGCAGCCATTGCATCATGACGACGCCTTTTATCCCGTGCCACGCCCGCGCCCGCATTACGGTGCAGCGACCATTATCGCGCTGGATGATTTTACCGCCGACAACGGAGCCACTGTGGTGATTCCCGGCAGCCATACCTGGGATGGCCATGCGCCGACGGCGCAAGACTGCGCACAAGCAATCCCGGTGATCATGCCCAAGGGCTCTATGGTGCTGTTTCTGGGTACGCTTTGGCATGGTGGCGGCGCCAACCACAGCGCGTTGCCACGCTTGGCCGCCACCGCGCAGTACTGCGAGCCATGGGCACGCCAGCAAGAAAACTTCAGCCTTTCGGTGCCGCTGCAGCGCGCCCGCGAGTGCAGCCCGCACCTGCAAAGGATGCTCGGTTACTCGATTCATCCGCCGTTCATGGGCATGGTCAATGGCATGCATCCGCGCCGACTGTTGGACGGCAAACCGCAATAGCGACAGCGAGCTGCGATCACCCACACCTCACAAAGAAGCAGCAGGCATATGGCTACACAGGGTTTCATTTACCCGCATACGACACCGGCACTCGGCACCACCCTGGAATTGCAGCCGGGTGTGCTGTGGATTCGCATGCCGTTACCGTTCAAGCTTGATCACGTGAACCTCTGGGCACTGCGTGACACCGACGGATGGACTCTGGTCGATACCGGCGTCTGGACTCAGCAAGCCATGGCCGTCTGGGAGCAACTCTTTGATGAGGTGCTCGGCGGGCTGCCGGTTACCCGGGTGATCTGCACGCACCGCCATGCCGATCACGCCGGGCTGGCGGGTTGGCTGGTCGAGCGCTTTGGTTGTGATCTATGGATGCCGCATGCCGAGTATCACAGTTGTCAGGCCGCCTGCCGGCAGGGCAGGGAAGCGCCGGAGGCGGAACTGGCATTCTTCCGTCGCGCCGGTTGGAGCCAAGCGGCACTGGAGAGCTTTAGCGGCAATTACGGAGGCATCACCAGCCTGGTTTATCCGTTGCCGCAGGGCTTTCGGCGCATCAGCGACGGCGATGTGCTGAGGATCGGTGAGCAAGCGTGGGAGGTTATTGTCGGGCAGGGGCACACCGCTGAGCACGCCTGCCTGTATTGCGCGCAACTGGGCTTGTTTATCGCTGGCGATCAAGTGCTGCCGCTGATTTCATCCAATGTTTCAGTGCTGGCCCGCGATCCGGACGGCAACCCCCTGGGTGACTGGATGACCTCCATGCTACGAATCCGCGACAAGGTCAACGGCAGCGCTCTGGTGCTGCCATCGCACAACGCCTGCTTTATTGGCTTGCACGCGCGTATCAATGATCTTGTGCGAACCCAGCAGCAGCTTTTGCACAGGCTGCAGGATGAGCTGAGCGAACCGCGGCGCAGTGTGGATATCTTCAAGTGCCTTTTTGGCCGCGACATAGGCATGGCAGACGGCATCGTGCTGTCCATGGCAACCGGTGAGAGCCGTGCCAACCTCAATTATCTGATCGCCCAGGGTAGCGTCGAGCAGCACCTGGATGCGGCTGGCGTGGAATGGTACCGGGCGTGCGCCATCTAGCGCCGTGCGGATCGCGCCGGGTAAATCAATAAGTCGCGCATACGCCCTGATCAAGCCGCTGGTTTTGCTCGCCATAGCATCGCCAACAAAGAAGCCCATCGAGCATGACCTGCGATGGGCGTTCAGTTGCAGCCAAAGGCTGACTCGGCAGCGAAGGTAGATGCGCTACTAGTTCGATGAACCGCTAGGGTTTCGCAGTTTCTGCATTGCCTCGTCAATGCCTTTGCGCAGGTGAGTAGCCCGCAGCGGCCTGCCCGGAATGCTCTGCTGCAACGGATGGAAACATTCGGTCGTTTTTGAGTCGGAAGGTTATCGAGACGCATGACCCTGCCGGCTGGCAGCTTGTCGCCGGCGCCGCTGGAGAGCTGAATGTCCTTTGCTTGCCCCGAGAAAATACGCCAACTTTGGCCTGCGCTGATGTTGCTGGTGCTGCCGTTTACAACCACGGCTGCAGAGCCGATTCGCATACAGCAGCTGCAACGCTGCGGTGATCTGCTGGAAACCCGCAAACAGACCTTCTGCCTGCAGGTGCAGGGTTTGCAGATGGGGGTGTGGCAGGCAACGCTCAATGGTGAGCGGCTGGACGTCGCACAACCGGCTGGTGACCAAGACGGGATACTGCTGGAGATTGATGCCGAGGGCAAACAAAGTGGGCCCCTGCTGCTCGAGCAGGCGGGGCGGCAGAGCAATCCGGTATGGCTGACTCTAGGGACCAGCCATGTGGTCGCCGCGACCGCGGATGAGGTGGCCAAGAACATGGACGGTCTGACGTCCTACGTTGACCTGGTCAGCCTGATCATTGAGGAAGACTACGACGGCGCCAAGGAAGCGCAACGCTTGGCGGAAAAGTACGACGCCAGGGTGGTGGGTATGATCCCGCCGCTGAATACCTATCAACTGCGGCTGAAGGCCGACAACCTAGACCAGCGTGATGCCACGGTACTACGACTGGGTGGCGAGGTCAGTGTGGATGCGGTGGTGATTGAAGAGTCCGGGGCTGAGGAGGCGATAGAAGCGGACGTCGACAAAGGGCCGCCGGCAGACAATGAGGAGTGGGCCTCCAACCGCTTTCTGGACGCGGTCAACTTCTATCAGCGCCGCTTGCAGCAACACGACCACAAACTGCAAACCCACCCCATACGCATTGGCATCATCGAGCGCGACGTGGATTTCGATAGCCCGGATTTTGCTGATTATGTAGGTGATTGCCGCAAGGATGGCCAGCGCACTTGCCTCTACGCGCGCGATGCCGAACGGCCGGATGGCCACGGCAGTACCGTCACCGGGATTCTTGCTGCCGCCTGGGACAAGGGCGGCAACAGCGGCTTCTTGCGCGGGCTGGACAAGGTCGGGCCGGGATTCGATGTGATAGTCGCGCGCGATTCCGACGCTGGCATCACCGCTAACGTGGCGGCCTCGGTCAATCTGGTGGAAGACGGCGCCCGCGTGATCAACTGGAGTTGGGGCATTCATCGGGTTGGCGCCATTGATGTGAATGGCGACCCCATTGACTCGCTCGTGCGCTCCGGTATCGCCATGAGCGGCTATGAGGAGCTGCTGGAAGAGTTCTTTCTGTGGTTGCGTCAGGAGCACCCGGACGTGGTGGTGGTGAATTCCGCCGGCAATGGCTCCTCGTTTTCCGGGCGTGATGAGTACCGCCTGCCGTCCTCCTTCGTGACCGACCAACTGTTTGTGGTTGGCGGCCACGAACGCAGCGACAAGGATGTCCCCGTTGAAGATCCGCAGTATGCCAGCAAACGCAAGGCCTCCAATATCGACATGCGGGTCGACATCACCGCCGCCGCTTGTGTGCATGGCTCCACTGCCGAAGCGGGCAAAGAGGGTGAGGTGCACTGTGGCACCTCATACGCTACACCGCTGGTGGCGGGCCTGCTGGCAGCCATGCTGTCGATCAACCCGGAGCTGGGGCCGGATCAGTTGCGCATGCTGCTGCGCCGCAGCGCCATGACCATTGGTGAGGAATACGACTTCGAGCCTACCGAGGGTGACGACCTGACCGCGCCCATTTTGCCGTCCGAGCGCGCCAACGAGCTGAACAACCCGGATGTCGGTCGTTCTGCACGGCTGGATATGTACAAGGCGCTGGATCTGACGGTACAGAGTCTCGACCGGGTGCGCTGAGCAGGGTAGGGCGGTGGCTTGGAAAGTCCGTGCCTCGGCCTCGGTGATGACGGGTCAATCAGCGCGCCGATGACTCGGTCTGGCCGGTTGGATTCTCCTTGCGGCAGGCCTATGCTGTTTCATCAGAGAGACACAAGAACGCAGAAGGCACCCCATGAGCACAGCATTGCCCGATGGCCTGATTGTCGTGGCCAAGGCCGATTGTCCGACCTGTCGGCTGGTTGAGCCCTTGCTGGGCGAGATAGCCCAGCAAGGGCCCTTGACGATCTATGTGCAGGACTCCGTTGACTACGCCGCCGATCTGCCTGGGTCCTGCTACGACAAATCGCTGGAGCAGTCCTTCCGCCTTGGCATCGAGTTTGTCCCCACGTTGATCCGGGTTGAAAACGGCCAGGAGGTCGAGCGTACCTACGGCTGGCATAAGGAGGACTGGCGGGCGATTTCGGCCAATGCCGTGCTGGGTGAGGAGTTGCCCGCGATGCGCCCCGGCTGTGGCTCAAAAACGCTTGAGCCTGGCATTGCCGAAGAGCTGGAGCTGGCCTTTGGTGACATCAAACTGAGCGCCCGCGAGATCGACATGGGCAGCGCCGAGGACCCGATGGAGGCCTGCTTCGAGCGTGGCTGGAGCGACGGCCTGCCGGTAGTGCCACCCACACCGGTGCGGGTGCTGCGCATGCTCAAGGGCACCAGCCGCCAGCCCGACGGGGTGGTCGGGCTGATGCCGCCGGATCTGGTGCCGGTGACCGTCGAAAAAGTTGCGATCAATGCGGTACTGGCCGGCTGTAAGCCGGAATACATGCCGGTGCTGCTGGCTGCGCTGGAAGCGGCACTGACCGATGAATTCGGCCTGCACGGCCTGATCTGCACCACCATGTTCGGCAGCCCGATGATAGTGGTCAACGGCCCCGCCGCGCGCGCCATAGGCATGAACTCCGGCGTCAACGCGCTGGGGCAGGGCAACCGGGCCAACGCCACCATTGGCCGCGCGCTGCAACTGATTATTCGCAATGTCGGCGGTGGTCGCCCCGGTGAAATCGACCGCGCAACGCTCGGCAATCCCGGCAAGTACAGTTTCTGTTTCGCCGAGGCCGAAGACGCCGACTGGCTTCCGCTGGCGCAGGAGCGCGGCGTCGAGGCCGGGCGCTCTGCGGTGACCCTGTTCCCAGGTGAGGGCGTGCAGGGCATCGTTGATCAGAAGTCGCGCGACCCCGAATCGCTGGCGCGTTCCTTTGCCCTGTCGCTGCGCACTGTGGACCACGCCAAGCTGGCGATGGCCGGTGATGCGGTGCTGGTGGTGTCGCCCGAGCATGCGCGGGTCTTCATCGAGGCTGGCTGGTCGAAGCAGCGACTGCGCGAAGAACTCGAAAAGCTGTTGCTGGCGCCCGGTGCCGAGCTGGTGGTCGGTGCCGGTGGCATCGCCGAAGGTATTCCCGAACGTTTCAAGGATCAGCAGGTGCCCAAGTTTCGCCCGGGTGGCCTGTTGATCGTCCGGGCGGGCGGCACCGCCGGCCTGTTCTCTGCCATTATTGCCGGTTGGGCTGCGTCAGGCCCGGTCGGTTCGTCTCCGGTAACACGTGAGGTAACATCATGAACCACAGCATTGTGCTCGATCCGACCGCGGAACGGGCGCCGGCGCAGCGTGCGCGTCTGGCCCGTCCCGCCAGCCTTGAAGGCAAGGTGGTCGGTCTGCTCGACATTTCCAAGCCACGCGGCAATGTCTTCCTCGATCGTATCGAGGAGCAGCTGGCAGCCATGGGTATTGCAGTGAAGCGCTATAACAAGCCGACTTTCACCCGCATTGCCCCGACCGAACTCAAGCAGCAGATGGCCGCCGAGGTGGATCTGCTGGTGGAAGGTCTGGCCGACTGAGGGTCTTGCACGTCGTGCTGTATGCATGACATCGCAGACCTGGAGTCACGTCAGATCCCGGGAGTAGGGGTTGCCTCCAGTGAATTTGTTCAGGCCGCGGCGTTGCAGTCGAAGGCCCTTGGCTTTGATCCGGCCATGGTCTTTGTTCCGCATCCGATTCAGGACCGCACCGACGATGAAATGCGCGCGCTTGCCGATGGCGCGCTGGCAGAGATTCTGCGCCTGCTGCAAAGCGGCGACGCAGACTGAGCCAGGGGTGGTCGCATGACGGCCGCCATCAACCGACCGCCAGCGGTCGACCGGGTACTGACCTGGCCGCTGGTGCAGCAACTGATTGCCGATCACGGCCGCGCACTGGTGGTTGATGGTGTGCGTACCGGCCTGCAGCTTTGGCGCGACGGCGAGATCAGCGACGACGAGGCGCTGGTGCACTGGCTGCGTCAGCATCTGCTGGCGACGCTGGCGCCGTCCATGCGACCGGTGCTGAACCTGACCGGGACGGTGCTGCATACCAATCTGGGCCGCGCGCCCTTGCCGCCGGAAGCGGTGGCGGCGATGAATGCGGTTGCCCTCGGGGCGAGCAATCTGGAGTTCGATCTTGCCAGCGGGCAACGTGGCGACCGTGACGATCACGTCGAGCAATGGATCTGCCGCCTGACCGGGGCCGAGGCCGCGACCGTGGTCAACAACAACGCCGCTGCCGTGCTGCTGGTGCTCAATGCACTGGCGAACCGCCGCGAGGTGGTGGTGTCGCGCGGTGAACTGATCGAAATCGGCGGCTCCTTCCGCCTGCCGGACATCATGGCCCGCGCCGGCTGCAAGCTGCGCGAGGTTGGCGCCACCAACCGTACCCATGCCCGCGATTACAGCGAAGCCGTTGGCCCGCGCACCGCGCTGCTGCTCAAGGCGCACACCAGCAACTACCGCATCGAAGGCTTCAGCACCGCGCTCAGCGAAGCGCAGCTGGCAGCGATTGCCCGTGAGCATCAGGTGCCGCTGGCGGTCGATCTGGGCAGCGGCTCGCTGATCGACCTGCAGGCGCTGGGGCTGCCGGCCGAACCGGTGGTGGCGCAGGTGCTGGCCGAAGGTGTCGACGTGGTTACCTTCAGTGGCGACAAACTGCTCGGCGGGCCGCAGGCCGGCATCATCGCAGGCCGCGCGGACCTGATCGCGCGCATCCGCAAGAGCCCCCTCAAGCGCGCATTGCGCTGCGACAAGCTGACCCTCGCAGCACTGGAAGCGGTGCTGCGCTTGTATGCCGACCCGGACACTCTGGTGCAGCGGGTGCCGACCCTGCGCCTGCTGACCCGCAGCGCCGAGTCGATACGCCAGACCTGCGACGCTGTGTTGCCTGACTTGCAGCACTGGGCGGGGGAGGGCTTTGCGGTGGATGTCTGCGCGGTCAGCAGCCAGATCGGCTCCGGCTCGCTGCCACTTGACGTGTTGCCCAGCGCGGCGCTGCGGTTGCGCAGTACCAGCGGCAACCGCCGTGAGCGCAGCCGCGCGCTGCGCCAGTTGGCCGAGCGCCTGCGTCAGCTGCCGCAGCCAGTGATTGGCCGGATTGCCGACGACAGTCTGCTGCTCGACTGCCGCTGCCTGGAAGACCCGGCAGCGCTGCGCACCGCCCTGGGAGCGGCCGGGTGATCATCGCCACTGCCGGGCATGTCGACCACGGCAAGACCTCGCTGATTCTTGCTCTGACCGGCGTGGACACCGACCGGCTGGCCGAAGAAAAGCGCCGCGGGCTGACTATCGAACTGGGGTTTGCCTGGCTGCCGAGCGAGACCGGCGAGCCGCTGGGGTTTATCGATGTGCCCGGCCACGAGCGCTTTATCGGCACCATGCTGGCGGGCGTCGCCGGGGTGGATATGGCGCTGCTGGTGGTCGCCGCTGATGACGGCGTGATGCCCCAGACCCGCGAGCATCTGGCGATTCTGCAATTGCTGGGGGTACGCGAGCTGGCGCTGGTGATCAGTCGCTGTGATCTGGTCGATGATGCTCAGTGCGAGCGTGTTGTCGAGCAAGTGCAGGCGCTGGCCGCCGAGGCGGACTGGCCCAATGCGGATGTATGGCGGGTATCCAGCACCAGCGGACAGGGTATCGACGCGCTGCGTCAGTCCCTGCTGGCGCGGGCCGAACGGCGGCAGGTACGGCCAAGCGACAGCCCGGCGCGCTTTATGATTGATCGGCGCTTCAGTGTCGCCGGGGCTGGCTGCGTGGTGACCGGCACGCTGGTCAGTGGTCGCCTGCAGGTGGGCCAGAGGCTCTGGCTGCATGGGCAGGAGGTGCGGGTGCGAAGCCTGCAACTGGCCGCCAGCGAGGTCGCTGAGGTTAAAGCCGGGCAACGCTGCGCGCTCAATCTGGCTGGTGCGGTGTCGGCGGAACAGCCCCAGCGTGGCGATTGGCTGAGCGAGCAGGTCCTGCCGCTGAGTGATCGGCTGGACGTTTCTCTTACACAATTGCCCGACAGCCATTGGCACCGCGGCGTGCTGCAGCTGCATCTGGGTACGGCGATCCATTCGGTGCGGGTGGTGCTGCTGGATGAAGCGGCCGGCCTGGCGCAGTTGATGCTGGAGCAGCCGGCGGCCGCGGTCTGGGGCGATCGTTTTATCATGCGCGATCCAGCGGCCAACACCACGCTGGGTGGCGGCCGGGTGCTGGACCCGCAGGGCATGCGCCGTGGCCGCAGTCATCCGCAGCGGCTGACATGGCTGTCAGCCTGGGCGGCCGCCGGCACGCCAGGTGAGGTCATGGCCGCAGCGCTGAAGCAGGGTGCGGTGGCGCTGCCGGAACTGGCGCTGAAACTGAATCTGTCCGCCGACCAGCTGGAGCAGCTGCTGCCGGCTGAGGGCCTGATCGTGCTGGCGGCGGCCGGTCATCGGGTCGCGCTGACCGTTGAGGCCGGCGAAGCGCGCTGGCAGCGGCTGGCCGAGCGTCTGGCCGACTGGCATCAGCAGCATCCCGAATTGCTCGGGCCGGGGGAGGGGCAGCTTGGGCTGGTCGGCTGCCTGCAACTGTCGTTGCCGGTGGCGCGCCAGTTGCTGCAGCGCTGGCAGGCCGAGGGGCGGCTGCAGCGCACCGCCTGGGCGCTGCATTTGCCAGATCACCGGCCGCAGCTGCAGACGGGTGATGCCGAGCTGCTGGCGCGGGTGGCCGCCGAGCTGGCACCGGGCGGGCTGCGACCGCCGATTGTCGGCGAACTGGCCAGCGCGCTGGGTATCGAGCTTGATGTGCTTAAAGCGTTCTTGCAGCGCATGCAGCGAGCGGGTGAACTGGTGGCCGTGGCCCCCAACCGTTATTACCTGCCATCACAGGTGGAAGGCTTGGTAGCGGTGGCACGGCAGTTGGTGGCAGACTCGCCGTCCGGCAGCTTTAACGCCGCCGAGTACCGTGATGCCTCGGGCATCGGCCGCAACCTGACCATTCAGGTGCTGGAGTATCTGGACCGCTCGGGCGTGACCCGCTTCGTGCGCGAGCAACGTTTTCTGGTGGCAGGCTGAGCCTGCCGCTGCAATGGATGGACATCGTCCCCGGTGGGGCGCCCGGACTTCAACTCCGGTGAGATGCGCAACGCGTGTCTGGTGGGTTCGACTCCCATGTCCTTCCGCCAACTTTCCGCTCTGAGCTATGCGCCCTGGGTGTCGTAGCGCATGCACAGCTCGGCATGGCCGGTGTGCTCGTCCACTTGTTCGGCAGTGATCTTGAAACCCTGTTTTTGGTAGAAGCCGACGCTGGCGTGATTGGCCTTGTAGACGGTCAACTGCAGTGACTGGCGCCGCCGCTTGGCTTCATCCAGCAGCCGAGAACCGATGCCCTGGCCCTGACGGTCAGGTGCGACAAACAGCGCTGCCAGACAGTCGTCCACCAGACAGCAGAAACCGCTAACCTGGCCTTGATGCTCTTCCAGAAAACACTCCGAGGCAGGAATGTAGAGCGTGCGCATGTCCTCCAGCCGTGCCTGCCAGAAGACCGGTTCGACAAAGTCATGCGCCTTGATTGAGGCGGCCAGCCAGATGTCGGCAAGCTGTTTCGTATCGTCCTGACTAGCGGCTCTGATCACCTTCCGTGCTCCCTGCGAAATGTTGAGGCGGCGATGCTACCTGAACAGCGCCAGGGCGCAAGGCGGAGCAGGCGTCGGCTGCTGCTACGCCTGGCTCCTTGTTATAGGGATGCTCTATAAGGGTCTTTGTTTTAAGTTAATTGTGCCAATCGAATCCCGTGCTTAACTTAACGGCAGGTGACAGACAGTACGGGCGGAAAGTTCGGCTGGTCTGCGTAGTCCCGTAACACCCTACCTGACGCGGAGATAGACACATGAGCGATAAGAAAACAGGCGGCTGCCCGGTGATGCATGGTTCCGTCACCAAGCTGCACGGCCGTGGTCAAACCAACAAGGATTGGTGGCCGAACCAACTGAACCTCAGCATCCTGCATCAGCACAATCCGTCCTCTGACCCGATGGCCGGCGAGCTTGATTATGCTGCCGAATTCAAGAAGCTGGACCTGGCTGCCGTCAAGCAGGACCTGACTGCCCTGATGACTGATTCCAAGGACTGGTGGCCGGCTGACTACGGCCACTATGGTCCGCTGATGATTCGTATGGCCTGGCACTCCGCTGGCACTTATCGCACCGCTGATGGCCGCGGTGGCGCGTCCACCGGCAACCAGCGTTTTGCTCCGCTCAACAGCTGGCCCGACAACGGCAACCTGGACAAGGCCCGTCGCCTGCTGTGGCCGATCAAGAAAAAGTACGGCAACAAGCTGTCCTGGGCCGACCTGTACATTCTGGCCGGTAACGTGGCGCTGGAGTCCATGGGTTTCAAGACCTTTGGCTACGGTGGAGGCCGCGCCGACATCTGGGCGCCGGAAGAAGACATCTACTGGGGGGCCGAAGACGAGTGGCTGGCTACCAGCGACAAGCCGCACAGCCGGTATTCGGGTGACCGCGAGATGGAGCACCCGCTGGCCGCCGTGCAGATGGGCCTGATTTACGTCAACCCGGAAGGACCGGATGGCAAGCCTGACCCCTTGGCATCGGCTCGCGACATCCGCGACACCTTCGAACGCATGGCGATGAACGACTACGAAACCGTGGCCTTGACCGCCGGTGGTCACACCTTTGGTAAAACCCACGGCGCGGGCGATGCGGCACTGGTCGGGGTTGAACCGGAAGGCGGTGAGCTGGAAGCCATGGGCTTTGGCTGGCTCAGCACCCATGGTAGTGGCAAGGGCCGTGACACCATCACCAGCGGCCTTGAAGGCGCCTGGACGCCGACGCCGACCCAGTGGGACATGAGCTACTTCGACGTGCTGTTCGGCTACGAGTGGGAACTGACCAAAAGCCCGGCCGGCGCTCACCAGTGGGCGCCGAAGAATCTGGCCGAGAAGGACCATGCGCCGGACGCCGAAGATGCGACTCGGCGCGTGCCGATCATGATGTCGACCGCCGACATGGCGATGCGCGAAGATCCGGCCTACCGCAAGATTGCCGAGCACTTCCACAAGAACCCGGAAGAATTCGCTGATGCCTTCGCCCGCGCCTGGTTCAAGCTGACCCACCGTGACATGGGGCCCAAGGTCCGTTACCTCGGCCCGGAAGTGCCGGCTGAAGATCTGATCTGGCAAGACCCGGTGCCGGCGGTGGACCATGAGCTGATCAACGCGCAGGACATCACCACGCTCAAGGCCAAGCTGTTGGCTTCCGGGCTCAGTGTGGCCGAGCTGGTGTCCACTGCCTGGGCCTCAGCTTCCACCTACCGTGACTCCGACAAGCGCGGCGGCGCCAACGGTGCGCGTATTCGCCTGGCGCCACAGAAGGACTGGGAGGCCAACGATCCGCAACAGCTGGCCAAGGTGCTCAAGGTGCTGGAAGGCATCCAGAGCGACTTTAACGCGGCGCAGGCCGGCAACAAGAAGGTCTCGCTGGCTGATCTGATCGTGCTGGGTGGTGCTGCGGCCATCGAGAAGGCAGCGCAGGATGCGGGGCACAGTGTCAGTGTGCCCTTTGCGCCGGGCCGTACCGATGCGACGGACGAACAGACCGATGCGGACTCCTTCGAGCCGCTGAAGCCTGAAGCCGATGGCTTCCGTAACTATCGCCGTACCCGCTTTAGCGTAGCCGACGAGGAAATGCTGATCGACAAGGCGCAGTTGCTGGGTCTGAGCGCGCCGCAGATGACCGTGTTGGTGGGTGGCCTGCGAGTGCTGGGGGCCAACCACGGCGGCAGCAAGCACGGTGTGTTTACCAAGCGGCCGGGCACCTTGAGCAACGACTTCTTCGTCAACCTGGTGGATATGGACACCGTCTGGAAACCCACCGCAGACGATGCGGACGTGTACGAGGGCCGTGACAGCCGCAGCGGCGAGCTGAAGTGGACCGGAACCCGCGTGGACCTGGTGTTCGGTGCCAACTCGCAGCTGCGTGCGCTGACAGAAGCCTACGCCCAGGACGACGCCGGCGAGAAGTTCGTCAAGGACTTCATCGGTGCCTGGAACAAGGTGATGAACGCCGACCGCTTTGACCTCGCCTGATTTGTCCCTCACCTCCCTCTGACCCTCGGGCGCCATATGGCGCCCGAGGCGTTTTTGGCCGCTCTGAGGGTGCAATTCGATTTGTGAATGATTGTTCATAATGGCGTTTTTCGGCCTAAGACGCTGTTCTTTTTGTCTCTCGACGACGCGCTGGTCACAGGTCAATGATGGCTCTGTCGCGTGTCTGTTGAGCTGTCGGTAAATCAGGCAAACGGCGGTGCCAGACTAGGCGGAATGAACGTTTATACCGACTTTGAGTTTTTCTTAAGCCCTGTTTTGACTGGTTGGTTCTGCTTTGACCAAAAAGTCAGTTTGTCTTTGTGGCTCATTTCCGAGCTGCTGTCTCAGTCATTTTTCCCGGTTGTTGCCGCCGTTCTCTCTACCTATGCTCAGGCCGAATCAGTCACTGGCCTCGGTCGGCGGCAGGTCTCGAGTACAACAACAACACGCGGAGAGCGGTATGACTTTTACACTCGCAAAGCGAGCCCGGCGTCCTGCCTGGTTAGGTACCTCACTGGCCATGCTGGCCTTGCCCCTGGCAGGCTGTCTGGGCGGTGGCGGTGGTAGTAGCGATGATGTGCTGAGCGGTACCTTTGTCGACAGTCCGGTAGCCGGGCTTGATTACCATGGCAGCCAGACTGCTGCCTCGAAAACCGGCGACAGTGGCGAGTTCAGCTATCGCAGCGGTGAAATCCTGACCTTTGCTATTGGCAATCTGGTGCTCGGCAGTGCACCGGGTGGCCAGCTGTTGACGCCGCTTGATCTGGTAGACGGCGCTGCCGGCGCAGACGATCAGCGGGTGCTTAACCAGTTGATCCTGCTGCAGAGCCTGGACGCCGATGGCAACCTCAACAACGGTATCCAGGTCAGCTCGCAGATTCGTGACGAGGTGTCGCTGGTGGCGGGCACTATCGACTTTGATCAGAGCCCGGCCGACTTCCGTGCGGCGATTGCCGGTCTGATAGCCGATCTTGAAGCCGCCGGTGCCTTCTCCGACACCGATCCGCGCGCCCGCAGCGTGACCGACGCGAGCGATGCGCTGGAGCATTTCCAACGCTCCACTGCCGAACGTCATCTGGTCACCACGAGCGGAGGTGAATTACGTGGCTTTGCCGCGACGGACGACACCTGGCAGTTCCTTGGAATTCCCTACGCCAAGCCGCCATTGGGCGATCTGCGCTGGCGGGCACCGCAGCAGGCCGAGCCCTGGGAGGGCGTGCGTGATGCCGTCGCCTGGAGCGATCAGGCTGCGCAGAATCCGGCGCTGGAGCGGTTTGGCGAAGGCGGCATGAGCGAGGACTCGCTGTACCTCAACGTCACCACGCCCAAGGGCGCTGACAAGCTGCCGGTCATGGTCTGGTTTCACGGTGGCGGTTTTACTGCCCTGACCAGCAATACCAAGCCGTTCAACAACCCTGACGCGGTGGTCAGCAAGGGGGTTGTGCAGGTGTCTGTGAATCACCGGCTGGGTGCCTTTGGTTACCTGGCGCACCCGGAACTGACCGAGGAGAGTGGTTACAACGGCTCCGGCAACTACGGCCAGATGGATCTGATCATGGCGCTGCAGTGGGTGCAGGAGAATATTGCGGCCTTTGGTGGCGACCCGGATAACGTGACCATCTTTGGCGAGTCCGGTGGTGGCCGCAAGGTGCTGTCGTTGATGGCCTCGCCCCAGGCGGCCGGGCTCTTCCACCGGGCGATCAGCCAGAGTGGCACCCTGCGTCCGGATACCCGCAGCCTGGCCGATGGCGAAGCGGTCGGTCTGAGTGTGCAGCAGCGCATGGGCGTTGATTCGCTGGCCGAAATGCGCGCCGCACCCTGGAATGAGGTGGCCGCTGCCGCGACCGGGCTGGAGTACACCAACATCGACAACCATTACCTGCCGATCTCTGAGCGCGCGCTGTTCGAGGGCGGTCAGGACAACGATGTGCCCTTCATGTTCAGCATCAACACCTACGACACCGAGGAGCCGACCGCCAGCGCGATCAACGTCTTTCCCTGGATGGCGCCGCTGAAAGACCAGCCGGTGTACGCCACGTTGTTCAGCCATCAGCCCGCGGGCTGGCGCCAACGCGGGGTGCAGGCCTATCACGCGGCTGAGCTGGCGTACCTGTTCAACATGCCCGAGAGCGTCGTAACCCACGTCCTGCTGGGCCTGGTGCTGGATCCGGCAACCGGGCAACCGTTGGTGATTGGTGACCTGAACGGCAACGGCGTATCCGGCTCGCGTGGCGACCCGGCCGACATCCTGGCTTCTGCCGGCTTTGACGCAACTGACGATGAGGTGATCGACCGGATGATGACCATCTGGACCAACTTCGCCAAAACCGGCAACCCGAGCATCGTCGATGAGCTGACGTATCCGGCCTATCAGGCTGATACGCAGCAGTACGTTGAACTCAATACCGGCGCCGAGATCGGCTCGAATCTGGCCGAACGGCTGCAAGACTGACTCAGGGAGTGATGCAATGAACAACGCAATGCGTGTTTTCCATGGGCGGCGCAGCCGTCTGAGCCTGGCTGTTATGGCGGCAGTGACCCTGCCTTTGGCCGGCTGTCTGGGCGGTGGCGGCGGTAGCGATGACGACAGCGCCCGTGGCGTGTTTGTCGACAGCCCGGTGGCCGGACTCAACTACAGCGGCACCCGTACGGCCGCCGCGACCACCAGTGAGACCGGCGAGTTCGTTTATCGCGGCTCAGAGACCCTGACGTTTGCCATTGGCGATCTGGTGCTGGGCAGCGCGCCGGGCGGTGCGACACTGACGCCGCTGGACATTGTCAGTGGCGCGGTGGACGCCAGTGACCAGCGCGTTACCAATATGCTGGTGCTGTTGCAGACGCTGGACGCCGACGGTGATCTGAATAACGGCATTCAACTGACCGAGCAGATTCGCAGCGCTGTGAGCGCAGTGGCGGGGCAGATCGAGCTTGATCAGAGTGCGACCGAATTTCGCACGGCGATTGCTGATCTGATTGACGATCTGGAAGCGGACGGGGCGTTCTCCGATACCGACCCGCGCCCGCGTGCCATTGTCGAGGCGGCCGATGCCCGGGCGCACTTTGCCCGCTCCAGCGGCCCGCGGGTAGAGGTTGAAACCACCGGCGGTACGCTGCGCGGGTTTGAGGCGAGCGCCGATGCCTGGCAGTTCCTTGGCGTACCTTACGCCAAGCCGCCGCTGGGCGAGCTGCGCTGGCGGCCGCCGCAGGCTGCCGAGCCTTGGGAAGGCGTGCGCGACGCGGTGGACTGGGCTGACCAGTCAGCCCAGGACTACACGCTGGAGCGCGTCAACGAAGGGGGCATGAGTGAGGATTCGCTGTATCTGAATGTCACCACGCCCAAGGATGCGGAGAATCTGCCGGTCATGGTGTGGTTCCACGGTGGTTCCTTTGCCATCCTGTCGGCCAACTCCAGCCAGTACAACAACCCGCAGGGGCTGACCGAGAAAGACGTGGTGCTGGTCACCGTGAACCATCGTCTTGGACCATTCGGCTACATCGCCCACCCGCTGCTGACCGCCGAAAGCGGCTACAACGGGTCGGGCAACTATGGCCAGATGGATCTGGTGATGGCGTTGCAGTGGGTGCAGGACAACATTGCTGCCTTTGGCGGAGACCCGGGCAACGTGACCATCTTCGGGCAGTCCGGCGGTGGCGGTAAGGTCTACTCACTGATGAATTCGCCGCAGGCCAGTGGCCTGTTCCACAAGGCGATCGTGCAGAGCGGGTTTGCGCCGCTGGACACCACCAGCGAGCCGGGCGACTCCCTTGCCGAGTCCGAAGCCATTGGTGAGGCGCTGTTTGAGCGCACCGGGGTGTCTACGCTGGAGGAGGCCAGAGCGTTGCCCTGGACTGCCTTTGCCAAGGCCGATCTGGACAACAGTATCCCGCGCCAGACCTACCGGCCCAACGTGGACTATTACTACCAGCCCAAAACCTACTATCAGAACGTAGTCGATGGCATGCCCAGCGACGTGCCACTGATGGCGGGTGTGACCAACGGCGACTACACCACGCTGCGCGCGGCCATGCCGATCTGGTTGCAGCAACGTTCGGCGCGCTATGAGTCTGAGCAGTTCATTTACCGTTTCAGCCGGGTGCCGCCGGGTTGGACGGAGTTGGGACTGAGCAGCTGCCATGGCTGTGAGCTGCCGTATCTGTTCAACTACCCGGCAGCCATGGTGCAGAACTATCTGTTGGGTCTGGTCTTGACGCCGCAGGGCCAGCGCCCGTCGATTGGGGACCTGAACGGCAACGGTGTCACCGGCACCCAGGGCGATAGCGCGGATATTTATGCATCAATGCGCTATGGCGCGGTGGATATGGCGGTGGCTGAAGAAACCATGCTGCAGTGGACCAACTTCGCCAAAACCGGCAACCCCAGTACGGACACCATCAGTTGGACGGCTTATACGCTGGATAACGATGCACTGATGGAAATGGGCACGGATGGCACCGCGCGCATGGTGACGGGCACCGCCGAGGCGCCCTAACGCTTAGCCCTGAGAGACCGGCCCCGGTACCGCCGCTGCGGTGGTATCGGGGCCTTTTGCCGTCCAGCCCCGGTTAGCGGGCTTCTTTCAGGCGATGTTCCCACAGACGCCGGGCCAGTCTGCGCATGTTGGGAATGTCGTCGGTTTCGTCGAGAATCGGTTTGCCGATCAGGGTTTCCAGAATATCTTCCATGGTCACCAGACCACCCCAACTGCCGAACTCGTCGTAGACCAGGCACATGTGCTGCTGCTCGGTCAGCATCTGGCCCATCAGGGTTTCGACGTTGAGTGAATCCTGCGCCACCTTGACCGGCTTCATCACCGAGCTGATGGGCGCGCTTTGGTCCTTGGCGGCCAGAATGTCGACGCGAAATACCACGCCGAGCGGGGCTTCCTCTTCGCTGATCACCGGATAGCGCGAGAACTGGCTGTCCTGCACCCGCAACAGGGTGTCGCTGATGCTCTGCTCGGGCGCCAGGCTTTCGCAGACGGTGCGCGGGGTCATGATGTCGCGCAGGCGCATGTTGTGCAGCTCCAGCACGTTGCTGATCATGCGCTGCTCGTCTTCATCCAGCTTGTCCAGCTCGCGACCAAGCAGGGCCAGGGCCTTGATCTCCTCGCGTACGTCGTGCTCCGGCGCCTTGCCGCCCAGGCCACGGGTGACCAGATCAGACAGCAGGATAAATGGCTTGAGCACGGTGATCATGGTGCCCAGCAGGGCGGGCAGGGCCGGTGCCAGTTTTGGCCAGTACCGCGCACCCAGGGTCTTGGGCAGAATTTCTGACAACACCAGAATCAGCAGGGTCATGATCGCCGAGGCAATGCCCAGGTAGCCGTCGCCAAATACCAGGGTGACCTGCGCACCAACGCCGGTGGCGCCCACGGTATGGGCCACGGTATTGAGCGTCAGAATGGCGGCCAGCGGCTGGTCAACGTTTTCTTTCAGGTGGCGCAGGCGGTCGTAGAGCTTGGGTTTGTCGGCCTTTTGCTGGGCAATGAAACTGGGTGTCATCGACAGCAGGGCAGCTTCCAGAACGGAGCAGAGAAAAGAGACAAAGATGGAAAGGACAGCAAAGGCTATCAGCAGGGTCATCAGGCAACACAGGTAGTCAATCGGACCTCCATTGTACGCCCTGGATCAGCCTGATGTGTGGCAAGGTGCTGCAAAAGGTTTCTGCACTTTTCGGGTGTCTGCATTACAAAGAAAGAGGAGATTACGGAGGCAATATGGAACTGACCGAAACCCTGCGCTTTGATATTGATGCCGTCAGCCAGCGCTTGATGGAAGAACTTTACTCCCTGCTGGCGGCACTGCCCATGCTGCTGTTGGCGCTGCTGGTGATTTGGGTAGGCTGGGCGCTGGGTGGCTGGCTGTCGCGGCGGGCGTTGCTGGAGCGCGTGGCGCAGCGCAACCCCTTTATGCGCGAGCTGACGCGCACCTCGGTGCGCTGGGCCGTATCGCTGGTGGCTGTGCTGGTGGCGCTGGAAATCATGAACGCGACCGCTCTGGTTGGCGCGGTGCTGGGTACCGCTGGGGTACTCGGGGTGGCGCTGGGCTTTGCCTTCAAGGATACGCTGGAGAACTACCTGGCCGGTTTGCTGATGAGCCTGCGTCAGCCCTTCGCGCCGCGCGATCATGTGGTGATTGATGGCAACGAGGGCATCGTGGTGGCGTTGACCTCGCGCGCGACCATTCTGATGACGCTGGACGGCAATCACTTGCGCCTGCCCAATGCGCTGGTGTTTCGCAGTGTGACCCTCAACTACACCCGCAACCCGAGCCGCCGCTTTCAGTTTGATGTCGGCATCGGCGTGGGCGAGGATTTGCTTGCGGCCCAGCAACTGGGCGCTGACTGCATCCGGGGCCTGGACGGTGTGCTCAGCGACCCGCCACCGCGGGCTTATATCGTCGGGCTTGGCGACTCCAGTGTGCAGGTGCGCTTCCAGGGTTGGGTGGATCAGCGCAGCCATGACTTTGGTCTGCTGAAAAGTGAGGCGATCCGCCAGGTCAAGGGTGTGCTGGAAGCGGCGGGCATGGATTTGCCGGAGCCGATTTACCGGGTGCAGATGATCGAGTCAGCACCGGTCAGTCCGGCGGCGCAGGCGCAACCGGCGCAGACAGCGCCCCGATCGGTACCGGACACAGTGGATACCCGTGCTACGGCTGATCTAGGTCCGCAGATCGAGGCGGATCAGCGGGCCAGAACCGAGCCGGACCTGCTCGATCCGGCGGCGCCGCGGGAATAGGGCTGCGCAGGTTGCGCCGCCTTGAGGCAGGGCATTGCGCCCTGCCGATCCGGTTACGGCTCAGAACTGGTAGGCAGCCGAGACCTTGATGTTGCGGCCTGGTTCGTAGTCGTCCAGTTCAAAGCCACGGGCTACGCCGGTGCGCGAAGCGTGGGAGTAGTACTGTTCGTCAAACAGGTTGTCCACGCCCAGGGTCAGGGTCAGACGGTCGGCCTGCGGCGGAATCCATTGGGCGTAGACCGAGTGCACATCGTAGCTGTCCTTGTCCGGCGTGCCGGGCATGACGTTGTCCTCGGTCAGCACCCATTGGGAGTTCCAGCCGGTTTCTACGCCCACGGCCGGGAAGTAGTAGCTGAGGTTAAGCGCAATGCTGTCGCCCATATCCATGCTGCGGCCGTTGTAGTCCAGCGCTGGGGTGTTGTTGGTTTTGTTGTCGGCATCGGATTTGGCGTAGCTCAGGCGTGAATTGAACTCGGCGTAGCCGTAGCCGACGCTGGCTTCAAAACCTTCAATTTCCACATCACCGTTGTTGCCGATGATGTAGCCATCCGCTACAGCGTCGTAAGTGTTGGCGAAGTAGTCATCCAGATCGGTCTGGAACAGGGTCAGGTTGGCGCTGAGGCGGTGCTCACCAAACTGCTGCTGGTAGCGGGCGCCGATTTCCTTGTTCAGGCCGCTCTGCTCCTTGATGTCATCAGCCAGAACAGTGGTGTTCTGGTAGTAGACAAAGCTTTCCAGCAGCTGCGGTGGCTTGAACAGCTCGCGCGCACTGGCAAACAGGGTGAGGCTGTCGGTAACGGCAAAGTCCGCCGCCAGCGCCCAGGTGACGTCATGGAAGGTGTCGCTGCCGGTTTCGGCGTTGCGCTTGAAGTGGTCGTAGCGTACGCCAGGCGTTACCGCCAGACGGTCGGTCAGGTGGATGCGGTCTTCAGCATAGCCGGCGGTGCTGATGGCGTTCTCGTCGATCCACGGATCATTGCCATACTGGGCGCGGCTCTCCTGGCGGTTGTAGAGCGCGCCGTAGGTCAGCTCGTGCTGCATGCCGGCCAGTTCTGCCAGGCTGGTCAGCTCCAGGGTGGCGCCGAGGTTCTCGGCTTCAGCGGTATTGTCGCTGCGACGGTTGCCAGGCCAGCTGATGGCACCTGACTCGTCGCGGTTCAGCTCCATGGCGTTGCGGTACAGCGTGGCGTTGGCGGTGGTGTTGCCACCGGCATCGTACTGGTAACGCAGCGAAGTGGTGTCGCGGGTGTACTCGGTGGGCAGTTCCAGGTCGCCTGACAGGCCTGCGTTGGCGCTGCCGGCCATGTCCGGACGCGGGCTGTAATCACCCTTGTCACGATAGTGATCATGGCTGAGTTCAAAACGGTGGCCGAAGGATGGTTCCATACCGAACTTGACCAGCATGTCGCTGACGGTACCGTCGCTGCCGAAGGTCTGCTGGCCGTCACCATCATCAAAGTTGTCGCGGTCGATGGTGTAGCCGTAGACCATGGCATCCACCTTGTCGCTCAGGCGGCCATAGGCGGTGACCGAGCCCTGGCGGTAGGCGTTGGAGCCGTAGCCGCCGTAAACGCGCATACCGAAGTCTTCGCCGGCGCGCAGCAGGTCCAGCGCGTTCTTGGTTTCAAAACTGACCGAACCACCCACTGCGGCGCTGCGCACGGAGTTGTTGCCTACTTGTACGTCGGCCATCTGGATGATGTCGGGGTTCAGGGTCAGGTTGCCGATGTGGTGGAACATGCTGGCGTATTGGCTGGCGCCGTCCAGACGGATATCGAGGTCAGTCTCGTTCAGGCCGCGAATGTTGATGCGCTGGGTGACCGAGTGGGTGCCGCCAACATCCACGCCGGGTATGTCGCGCAGCAGGTCGGACAAGTGGTCGGCCTGCTTGACCGAGATATCCTGATCGGACAGAAATTCGGAGGAGCTGGATACCTGGGTACCCCAGACCTGCATGGTGGGCAGCGCCAGCTCGTCACTGCTGTCGGCGGCGAGCAGGGTAGGACTGAAGGCAACGGCGACGGCGAAACTGAGCGGCGACAGGTAGTGCGGGATACGGGCACCACGACGGATATGATCGACGGACATGCGGAGTTCCTTGCGTGTAGGCAGATTATCTATTTAATGATATCGATTCGCATTAATGATATGACTTTGCGTTCGTTGTCATAAGAGCCTCGGTTATGCGTTACTGTCAGAGGGTTATGCAAAAGCGGCAGATTGAGGTGGTTATGAGCAAGCAGGCATCGACTGACGGCAACAGACGCAGCGGCGAGCGTTCGGTGCTGTTTGCCGAGATGATCAAAGGAGAGCGGCAGGGGCAGATTGTGGCGCGCAACGACGAGCAACGTAAGGTCCTGGTCGAAGGCAGTTTTATTTCCGAGAATTTTGGGCATCTGCAGGTGGAGGCCGGCTGCACCCGTGAGCTGGCTGACGCTGTGACTACCGCACCCATCAAGCCACGGGTGATCTTGACCATCCTGCTCAGCGGTGAAGTGCACTTTGCCTATGACGGCAGCGAGCATGTGCTCAAGGTCAACCCGCAGCGCCAGTCACGTAACACAACGGCCCAGGCGATTGCCGTCAACCTGCGGCGCATGACCGTGTTTCGTCGGCATATTCGTCGCGGCGAGCGTCATCTGTGCAAGGTACAGCTGATGTTCAGCCCTGACTGGCTGCGCCGTGGCGAGGCCGGTGACCCGCTGCGGCGGCGGCTGGAACAGCATCTGTTGGGACGGCATCTTGCCACGCTGGCCTGGCAGCCAGACGAGGACATACTGGCGTTGTGTGCAGCGTTGCTGGAGCTGCGTCATGAGCCTGATCGTTTGCGCCGTAGCCTGCGGGCGGAAAACCTCGCTCACCAGGTGCTCTGGGGATTTCTTCAGCACATCGAGCAACTGCCGCTGCAGGTGACCGAGTCGGTCTGTACGCCGCGTCCGCTGGACCCCACGGCGCGCGCCATTGCCTGGCTGGAAGCCAACCTGGATCAGCCCTTGAGTGTAGAAACGGTTGCCCGTGCCACGGCCATGAGCAGCAGTGCGTTGCAGCGGCGCTTTCGCCGCGATACCGGACTCACGGTGTTCGAATATGTCCGCAGTCGACGGTTGGAAAAGGTACGTGATGTGCTGCGCCAAGAGGATATGAGCGTCAGCGAAGCGGCTTTTCTGGCCGGTTACAATCACACCTCGAACTTCATCACCGCCTTCCGTCGTCAGTTTGGGGTGACGCCGGGTGAGCTGGAGCCTACCCGTCTCGACTGATCGAGCGTTGCAGGCGCGAGCGTGACGGGTGGGGGTAAATTTTAACAATTCTCATTTATTGAAAATGGCCGTCTGCATTGGTTAGTATCCAGCGCTTTCCTCGTTCGGAGCCTGTGCATGTCTGCCATACCCCTCACCGGCAAGGGACGTGTGACACTGAATCTGGCGATGCTGATCAACATGCTGTCGATCGGCAGCACCATGATGGTAATGCCGCTGGCGGCTGATCTGGCTGCTCCCCTGAATATGCCACCGCAATACGCGGGCTACATAGCCGGTCTGGCGGGGCTGGCTGCTGCGCTGGCCAGCTGGTTGGCCGCGCCCTGGCTGGACCGGTTTGCCAGACGCCCGCTGCTCGTTGCGCTGGCGGCGCTGCGGTTTGCTGCGCTGGCCGGTTGTGCGGCGGTGCAAAGCAGTACCCAGCTGATCTGGTTGTTTGCCCTGTCTGGCGTGTTTGCCGGTCCGATGGGGGCAACCCTGATGGCCGCCATTGTTGATATGACACCGGCTGCCCAGCGCGGCCGACAGCTGGCTTACGTTGCCATGGGGTTTTCATTGGCCGGCATTGCGGTGGTGCCGCTGGCGCTGGGGTTGTCGCAGTGGTTGTCCTGGCGCTGGGCGTTTCTGGCCGTTGGTGGCGCCGGTCTGTTGTTGACCCTGCTGGTGGCGATGCTGGTTCCGCTGCTGGATGAGCACCGCGCGACCCGGCGCGGGCGCATGCGTTTTCGAGCCGAGCCGATGTGGCTGTGGGCGATGCTGGTGGTCGGTGTGCAGGCCGGCGCGCACAGTTTGCTGATTCCGCACTTTGCCAGTTACTTCCGCTTCAACCTGGGCATAGCGCGAGAGGTGATTCCGCTGTTGTTCCTGCTGGGTGGGCTGGCCAGCATGGCGGCGATGCAGCTCAGTGGTCGCTTGATTGATCGAGGTCATACCCTGGTCGCGGTGGTGGGCAGTAACCTGCTGCTGATGTTTGCCACGCTGATCGGGTTTGTCTGGGGGCCCATGCTGTTGCCGCTGCTGTTGGTGTTTCCGTTGTTCATGGCTGCCAGTTCGGCGCGCTTCAGCGCCGCACAGACGATCACCGCTGGCATCCCTGCACCCGAGCAGCGAGCCGGCTTCATGGGCTGGCAGAATACCCTGGCCGGACTCGCTTCTGGCGCTGCCAGCCTGGCCGGCGGCTACTGGCTATCCTCGACGCCGGACGGCGCGCTGGTGGGCTATTCCAGCCTGGCGTTGCTGTCGCTGCTGGGTGTGGCGATAGCCCTGTTTGGCACCATCATGATTGTGCTGGGTTTGCGTCAGCCGGCCGCGGCTGAGGCGGTGCGTTCATGAAGCGTCATCAGTGGGGGCTGCTGGGCGGCGGCCTGCTGTTGCTGGTGCTGCTGGCGTTGACCTCGCTGGGCACCGGCGCCGGTACCTACGGTCTGCCCGAGGTGGCGGGCTATCTGCTGGGTGACCCGCAGCGTGTAGCTGATGACAAGCTGGCGATGATCGTCGACACGCTGCGCCTGCCGCGTACCCTGGCGGCGCTGCTGATTGGTGCGGCGCTCGCGGTGGCGGCCAGTCTGCTGCAAGGGGCAACGCGTAACCCGCTGGCCGAGCCGGGGCTTCTCGGCGTGAATGAAGGCGCGGTGCTGGCGCTGGTGATTGGCATCAGCTTCTTTGCGGTTGAATCCACCGCAGGGTATCTGGTCTGGGCTGGCATCGGCGCGGTCGGTGGCAACCTGGTGGTGCTGGCGCTGGCCTCCATGCTCGGAGTAGCCAGCCCGCTGCGACTGATCCTGGCTGGGGTTGCGCTGACGGCGGTGTTTGGCGGTATCGCCAACTATCTGCTGTTGGCTGACCGGGTAGCGCTGGACCAATTTCGGTTCTGGAATCTGGGCTCGCTCGCGGGGGTGCAGATGCATGCACTGGGCACCCTGCTGCCGGGGGCGCTGCTGGCTGCGGTGCTGGCCGCCGTGCTCAGTCGTCGCCTGCAGCTGATGTCGATGGGCGATCAGCAGGCGCGGGCGCTGGGTGTGTCACCGGCCTGGGTGCGCGCAGGCGTGCTGACGGCGGCCTCGATACTGACTGCCTGTGCGGTTGCGGTGGCTGGCCCCATCGGCTTTATCGGTTTTCTTGCGGCTTACTGCGGTCGGGTTATTGAGTCAGTGTCGCTGCTGCGTCAATTGCTGTTCTCGGCGCTGGCCGGCGCCCTGCTGCTGGTGACGGCGGATGTACTGGCGCGCTGGCTGATTCAGCCCTACGAATTGCCCGTGGGCACCTTGCTGGCGGCCATCGGCGCGCCGGTCTTGATTGTCGTGGTTTTGCGCGGCGGCTTTCGTTCACTGCTGGCCGGACGCTGAGGGTGCCCATGACAGATTCTTCGCAGACAACACCCAATGGGTTCTGGTGCCTGCGCTTGGGCAGCATGTCGTTGCTGTTCAACCGTCGTGCCACGTTGTTGCTGATCGTGGTGCTGCTGATCTTGCTGTTGGTCGCCGTCACTGCGCTCACGCTTGGCTCCGGCCAGATGAACGCGTCGCAGGTGGTGCAGACGCTGGCGGGGCAGGGCTCGCGCATGCATGAGCTGATGCTGTTTCAGATTCGCTTGCCGCGGGTGCTGGCAGTGATGCTGGCGGGCGCAGCGCTGGGCCTGTCCGGTTGCCTGGTACAGACGCTGGTGCAGAACCGTCTCGCCACACCGGACATGATCGGGGTGAACGAAGGCGCGACCATGTCTATTGTCATCTTCTCGCTGTATCTGACCATCGGCAGCTGGCCTTGGTGGGCGGCACCGCTAGGCGCGGTGTTGGCAGCGGCTTGCCTGTTCACCCTGTGTCGCCGCCCAGGCGAGCAGGGCTATCTGTTTATTGTTGTGGGGATCGCGCTGACCGAGCTGTTTCAGGCGTTGTCGGAATTTGCCATGTCGTCGCAGCCGATTGCCCACCTGAGCGCACTCTACATGTGGACCATGGGCCATTTTGCCGGACAGGGCTACCGCGTGGTGGTGCCGGTAGCGCTCTGTCTGCTGGTGCTGTTGCCTCCAGTGGCGTTGTTGCTGCGGGCGCTGTCGGTGCTGCGCCTGGGCAGCGCAACCGCGCAGGGGCTGGGTGTGCCGGTGGTGGCGGTGCAGTTGGTACTGCTGGGGCTGGCGATTCTGATTGCCGGGCTGGGTGCGGCGATTGGCGGGCCGGTGATCTTTGTCGGCATGGCCGCGCCGATTCTGGCCAGCTGGCTGCTGCGCTCAGGGCCGGTACCGGTCTGGCTGGCTGCCGCGCTGGGTGCGTTGCTGTTGTTGCTGGCCGACACCCTGGTGCGCGTGCTGGCCGACCCGGTCGAGATGCCGGCGGGGCTGATGACACGTATTTTGGGTGGTCTTCTGCTGCTCACCTTGCTGTTGCAGAATCGAAAGAGGGTAGATTGATGACGCTGTTGCGAGTGCGGGATCTGAGCTTTTCCTATCGCCACAAGAGTGGCGCGCGGCCGACCCTGCAGGAGGTGTCCTTCGAGCTGCAACCGGGCAGTCTGGTGGGTGTGGTCGGCCCTAATGGCTGTGGCAAGTCGACCCTGCTCAAGTTGCTGGCAGCCCAGCAAAAGGCCCAGGCCGGCGAGATACTGTTGGGCGGCCAGGCACTCGGCAGCCTGCCGACCCGTGCGCTGGCACGGCAACTGGCTTATCTGCCGCAGCGTCCGGTGGTGCCCAGCGGCATTACCGTCGAGCAACTGGTGCAGTATGGCCGCCACCCGCACCAGGGCTGGCTGCGGCAGTGGACCGATGAGGATCGCAGGCTGGTCGACGAGGCGATTGCCACACTGCAGCTGCAACCCCTGCGTCGGCGCAGTGTGGACGATCTGTCCGGCGGCCAGGTTCAGCGAGTCTGGCTGGCGATGATCATGGCCCAGAACACCGAGATGGTGCTGCTGGATGAGCCGACCAGTGCACTGGATATCGGCCATCAGACCGAGGTCATGGAAGCGATTCACAGCATGGCCGCCAATGGTCGTACGGTGCTGATCGTGATGCATGATCTGGCGTGTGCGGCCCGGTATTGCGACCAGTTGATTGCCATGGCCGAGGGCCGGGTTCAGGCCTTCGGCAACGCCCGCGAGGTGATCAGCAAGCCGCTGATTGACCGTCTTTACAACACCCAGGTTGATATCCTTGCTGCCCCTGGCGACGGCGCACCGGTCATCGTGCCCCGACGCCTTGCGGCGGCCGCTTCACTCACCCACCCCAAGGAGTTGCCCCATGTCTGATCTGCTCAAGGGTTTTGTTGCTTCAGCGACCCTGCTGCTTTTTGCGTTGCCGGCCCAGGCGCGCAGCGTGACCGATGCCTATGGCGAGACCGTCGATGTCCCTGACCAACCGCAACGCGTTGTGGCGCTCAGCGAGCTGGATCTGGATGCCATGCTGGCCCTGGGAAAAACGCCGGTTGGCGCGGTTAATGGCCGCGGACAAAGCGGGTTACCTGGCTACCTGAGCGCGCGCGCGCCGCAGATCGATATCATTGGTGACCTGGGCAACGTCAACACCGAGCTGCTGCTGGAACTGCAGCCTGACCTGATTCTCACCGCGACCGATCGCCCCGAGACGTTGGAGCTGTACCGCGCGATTGCGCCGACCGTGGTAACCGCCAAGCCCGGTGAACCCTGGCAGAGCAGCCTGCAACTGATTGCCGATGTGCTGGGCGATCCGGACGCCGCCGAGGCGTTCACCGCCAGTTATCAGACCCGTGTTCAGCAAGCGCGTGAGGCGCTGGCGGCGCAACAGGGGCAGAGCATGAGCATTGTGCGCTGGAACCCCAAGGGCCCGGTCTATATGTTGGAGGACTCCTTCGCCAGCCAGATCGTCAAGGAGCTGGGTTTTGTGCGCCCCGAGCAGCAGCGTGAGCCTGGCTTTACCCATTCACAGGCGCTGAGTCTGGAGTCGCTGGACTTGCTGGACGCCGACTGGCTGGTAGTGGGCACCCTGGCGGGTACCGGTGAGGCCGCCGATGCGCTGAACCAGGCGCGTGATACCCCGGCGTTTCAGCAGCTGGGGGCGGTGCAGTCTGGCCAGATGGCGCCGGTAGACGGCTCGCTGTGGACGTCTGTTGGCGGCCCGCTGGCCGCCATGCAAGTGATTGATGACGTCGAAAACATGGTCAAGGCGAGCAAGCCGTAAGCTATACAACGCAGGCGGTTCAGGCCGCCTGCCACTCCACGCTCAAGGCCTCGCCTTGCTCCACCGCCACCGAGAAGCGCTCCAGGTGGTCGGTGACCACCCAGCACACGCGCTCGAGCTGAGTCTCATCATCGGCGGTGCAGTGCAGCGCCAGTTGCGCAGCGTCGGCCTGCATCACACAGCGGCCGAACGGAAAGTTGGTAATACCCTGCTGTTCGTCCCAGGTGGACTCCACCTTGTGTGCAAAATGCTTGCACAGCCGGGTGATGTAACGGCTGGCGTGGGGGGTACTGACCTGTGCTTGCTTGGCGGGCATGCCGACGCTCTCCCTTGAAAAGCCAGCATTCTAGCAGCCACGGGGGAGGGCTCAAGCGCGGCGCTCTGCTGCGCTCGGCCAATGTGTTACAGCGCGTTTGCCGCGTGCAGTGCCTCGAAGGCATCCATGTCGAACACGGCAATCAGGTTCTCCTGATCATCCAGGATTTCATACATGACGCCCTCGGTACCGCGAATGCTGAACAGCACCAAGGTACCGCCTTCGCCGCCGCATTCGCGGTGCGGCGTGGTGTCGGGCTGGCTGATGGTGTAGCTGCCGGTGGGGCGAACTTCCTTGAGGTCACCGTTGGCGTGAAACAGGCGGTGCTCGCCACTGATCACAAAGGTGTGGTTTACCGCGCAATGGCGGTGCAGCACGATCGGGTCGTTCTCATGGAAGTGGAACAGCACATCGACCAGCTTGTTCGGGCGGTCGATACTCAGCACGCAGTAGTCGAAGTTGTCGAAGCCGGGCAAGGGAAGCACTGATTAATTCCACACGCCCTCTGCGAGTGCTCAAGGGTGCAGATGCCAGGCGTGATGCGCAGCCAATAGTGGTTCTATTGGCAAGCAGCGCAACGCAGCAGATGCATGCTTGAGCGCTCGCCCTACGGGGCGTTCAGGCTGGGCCGCACTCTGCGTTGTGATTTCTCGACAGGTCCCGACATGCCTTCGAAACCACGTCTTGATTGCAGCCCAGCCTGAACGCCAGAGGGCATGCGGAATTAATCAGTGTTTCCCTGGCTCCAGCGGATATGGCTTAGGTCCAGATTGTTCACGGTGACGTCCTTTGTTGTTGTGGTGCTGCTGGTTTAGCGCTGGGGTGCCCAGTCGCTGACGATGACATTGTTGGCGCGTTTCGCTCGCGCGGCCTGCTTGCGTGCGCGGATGGCGTCCACACACTGGTCCTCGTTATTCAGTATCACGATGCACTCCAGACACTGGATGCATTCGTCGTAGTCAATGGCGCCGCTGCGCTTGATCGCACCGATCTCGCATTGGTTGTGGCAGTGTTGGCAGGGCTTGCCGCAGGCCTTGATGCGCGTCAGCCAGGAGAACAGGCGCAGGCGGCCGAGGATGGCCAGGCCGGCACCGAGGGGGCAGACATAGCGGCAATAGAACTTGTGCACAAACAGGCCCACACCCAGCAGCAGCAGGGCGTACAGCACGAACGGCCAGGTCCGGACAAAGCCCAGGGTGATCGAGGTTTTGAACGGTTCCACCTCGGCCAGTCGCTCGGCCAGCGTCAGTGAGTAGAGGGCAGAGCTGACCAGTACCAGCACAATCGCGTACTTGAGCCACTGCAGGCGGCGGTGCCAGCGTTCGCTGATCTTCCATTGGCGCAGACGCAGCTTTTTTGCCACCCAGCTGACCATTTCCTGTAGTGCACCGAACGGACAGAGCCAGCCGCAGAATAGGCCACGCCCCCAGAGAAACAGACTGACAAAGGTGAAGGTCCAGAGAATGAAGATCACCGGATCCAGCAAGAAGACGCGAATATCAAAGCCGTCCTTGATGGCCAGCAGCAGGGTAAAGATGTTCACCACCGAGAGCTGGCCCTGGGCGTAAAAGCCGATAAACACCAAGGTGAACAGCAGAAAGCCGGCGCGCAGGGCGTGGAAAGCGCGCGCGTGCCGGCTGATCTGATGCTGGCGCACAAATACCAGGCTGACCAGCGCCAGGGCCAGCAGCAGCGTGCCAATCTGCCAACTGCGCTGCTGCCACATCTGCACCCAGATTGGCGTCGGCGCAGCACGGGCTGGCGCGGCGCTGAGTTCGAACAGCCCCTGATCCAGGTTCAGGGGCTGTTCGAACTGCGCGAACTGTTCGCTAAGCGGGTTGCGGCGCAGGGTGACGTTCAGCTGCAGGGCTGCCGGGTCAACGGGGTTGAAGGCGGCGTGGGCTTTGATGCGAAAGAGATGGGCTTGCCAGTCAGCGCCCGCCACGGGTAGCAGCGGCAGCAGGTTGCCGTTGTTAAAGTTCATGTCATGCAGCTCAATCGCCAAGCCATGCTGTAGCAGCGTGATGCGACTGGGGGCAGTGGCAGGGATAAAGTCGTCTGGTACATGGCCGTAGCGTCCGCGCGACATCACCAGCAGGGCATGCTCGCCGGGTTGCAGTTCGGCCTGCAGCTGAGCAAAGGCCTGGTCGCCGAGCAGGTTGCGTCCGCTCATGGGGGTGTTCAGGTAGGCGAAGTACAGCTCGCTGAACGGCTGATCCGCCGTGCCTGGCAGGCTCGGGTAGAAGGCCAGGCTGTTGCCCAGCGCGTTCTCCACGCTGGCCGCATCCAGCTGCCAGCGTTGCACCAGTTGCTGCTCGCGCAGTTGTTGCCAGTCAAGGGGCGTGAACACGTCCTGGCGAGCGATGGCCTGCGGCCCTTGAATAAAGTCGGGGAGCAGGGCGCGTGCTACCGTCATGGCTGACTGCAGCACGGTTTCGTTGAGGATCACGACCGATACGGTGGCCTTGGCCACGCCGTCGATGTAGCTGACGCTGTCACCGTCCGTCGCACCGCCGTGCTGGCTGCCGACAACGATAGGTGTGGCGATGTTGCGCCCGGCGTACTGGGCAGTAAAGTCGAACAGCGGCTGCTCGCCCATGCCGTGCACAAACACCGGTTCATGATGTGACAGCACGGTGACACCGGTCAGTTTACCCTCGGGCGTGAGGCCGATCAGCAGGCGGATGGGTTTGCCGCCAAAGCCCTGCAGGGCCGAGTAGTCGGTGGACTCGAAGGCGTAGCCGAGCAATTGGTCGAGCTGAAAGGCTTGATAGACCGGCGGCGTTCCCTGCTTCTCGATCAGGCGGGTGGCGCTGGGGAACAGTTGCTGTACCGCCGGCTGCCAGTCGGTCGTATGCTGGCCCTCGGCACGCAGAGCCGAGCCGAGCAGACAAAGCAGGCAGGCCAGCAGCAGATGCCGGGCCGATTGGCGTCGCACAGACATGGCGAATCATCCTTGTTGTTGTGTCTCCATGCTGGCGAGCAGCGGGTGGGCGAGCCATGCAACTTAGGGGCTGAGCCGCTGCTACTTCAGTCTTAGTTCGCGCCCGGGCGGCTTATAAAGCGCCTGACTTTGGGGTAGTCTGCCGGGACCGCCTGTGCGGCTCTACCACGCCCGGTCGAGCCCTCAGCATTACAACAACAACGCGGATGCCAAAGCATGTCCTACGATGTCAGCCAGTTGCGCAAGTTCGTTACGCCAGAGATCATTTTTGGCGCCGGATCGCGCAAGACCGTCGCCAATTACGCCTCCACTTTTGGCGCCCGCAAGGTGTTGCTGGTGTCGGACCCGGGCGTGCAGGCCGCTGGCTGGGTGATGGACGTGGAGGAAAGCCTGCAGGAGCAGGGCATCGACTACGTGCTGTTTACTCAGGTATCGGCCAACCCACGCACCGAAGAGGTGATGCACGGCGCCGAGGTGTATCGGGCCGCCGGCTGCAACGTGATTGTGGCGATTGGTGGCGGCAGTCCGATTGACTGCGCCAAGGCCATTGGTATTGCCGTGGCCCATGACCGGCACATCCTGACCTTTGAAGGCGTGGACACCATCCGGGCGCCCATCCCCCCGCTGATCTGTATCCCGACCACCGCCGGCACCTCGGCCGATGTCTCGCAGTTTGTGATCATTTCCGACCAGCAGGAGAAGGTGAAGTTTTCTATCATCAGCAAGGCGGTGGTGCCGGATGTGTCGCTGATCGACCCGGAAACCACCTCCACCATGGATACCTTCCTGTCGGCCTGCACCGGCATCGACGCCATGGTGCATGCCATCGAGGCCTTTGTCTCGACCGGTAGCGGGCCGATGACCGATGCTCATGCGCTGGAAGCCATGCGCTTGCTCAATGCCAACCTGGTCAAGATGATGCGTGACCCGCAGGACCTTGCCGTGCGCGAGCAGGTCATGCTGGGCAGCCTGCAGGCGGGGCTGGCTTTTTCCAACGCCATTCTGGGCGCCGTGCACGCCATGTCGCACAGCCTTGGCGGCTTTCTCGACCTGCCACACGGGCTGTGCAACGCCATCCTGGTCGAACACGTGGTGGCCTTCAACTTTGACGCCGCGCCGGAGCGCTTCAAGGTGATTGCCAATGCGCTGGATATTGATACCCGTGGGCTGACGACGCCGCAGGTGCGCGCGCGCCTGATTCAGCACCTGATCGACCTGAAGGAGGCGATGGGCTTTCATCAGAGTTTGCGCATGCACGGGGTCAGCACCAGTGATCTGCGCACCTTGTCGCTGCACGCCATGGATGACCCCTGCATTCTGACCAACCCGCGCGAGTCCAGTCTGAAGGACGTTGAGGTCGTCTATGCCGAGGCCCTCTGACCCGCGCCGGGATGTGCTCACCGGGCTGCTCGGGCTAGGGTCGCAGTCATCACGCAAGAGCTACTATCCGGAGCTGCTGGCGCGGCTGGAGGAGCTGGAAGCGGAGCGTAACCGCTACAAGTGGCTGTTCGAGAATGCGGTTCACGGGATTTTTCAGGCCAGTCTGGCCGATGGCCTGCGCATGGCCAACCGCTCGCTGGCGCGGATGCTGGGCTACCAGTCGGCGGCCGAGCTGGTGGCCGCGCGTGGTTCCTTGGGGGCGCAGTTCTTTATTGGTGGCGAGTCTGAGTTTCAGCGTATCCGCCAACAGCTGCTGCGCAAAGGAGAGCTGACGGGCTACGAGACCCGGCTGGCAAGGGCCGATGGCTCGCTGATGGACGTACGCATGAATATTCTGCTGCGCCCGGATGCCAATGACCACGTGATTGAGGCTTTCGTCGCCGATGTCACCGAGCGCAAGCAGGCGCAGCTGGCCATGCAGCAGCTCAACGACGAGCTGGAGCAGCGAGTACAGCAGCGCACCCATGAGCTGGAGGGACTGAACGAGAGTCTGCGCTACGAGATCATCGAGCATGAGCGCACCCAGGGTGAGTTGCGCAAGGCACGTGATGCCGCCGAGCAGGCCAATCGCAGCAAGGATCGCTATCTCGCTGCAGCCAGTCACGATCTGCTGCAGCCGCTGAACGCAGCTCGTCTGCTGATGGCTACCCTGGGTGACGTCGACCTGCCCGCCAGTGCCCGGCTACTGGTGGAGCGTTCTCACACCGCGCTGGAAAGTGCGGAAGATATGCTCAGTGACCTGCTGGATATCTCGCGCCTGGATCAGCCTAACCTGCAGCCCGAGTACAGCGATTGCAGCGTGGATGAACTGCTGCAACCGCTGCTCTGCGAGTTTGGCAGTGTGGCCGAGGCCGCCGGCGTCGGCTTGCGCAGTCGCACCTGTGCCCATGCGGTGCATACGGACTTCCGTCTGCTGAGCCGGATCCTGCGCAACTTTATCAGCAACGCCATTCGGTACACCGAAAGCGGCGGCGTGCTGGTGGGGTGCCGACGGCGCGGCAGTGACTTGTGGATCGAGGTTTGGGATACCGGGCGCGGTATTGACCGGGCCCACTTCCGGCAGATTTTTCAGGAGTTCAACCAGCTCGATTTTGGTCGGCCCGGTCAGCGCCGTGGCGTGGGGTTGGGGCTGGCGATTGTCGAGCGCATCGCGCGCCTGCTTAAGGTCGAGGTGCAGGTGCGCTCGCGCTTGGGGCGCGGTTCGGTGTTCAGCGTGCGCGTGCCGCTGGCCCGGCAGCCGCTGGTCAGCCAGCAGCGCAGCAGCCTGGGCGCCCATCTGGCGGTGCCTTTGCAGGGGCGCCGCCTGCTGGTGATCGACAACGAGCACATGGTGCTGCAAAGCATGCAGGGCTTGCTGCAGCAGTGGGGCGCCGATGTGCTGACGGCTGCGGACCTTGAGCAGGCCCTGAGCTGCTTGCAGGGGCGTGCGCCGGATCTGGCGCTGGTCGACTACCACTTGGACGGCGGCCGCACCGGGCTGCAGGCGCTGACGGCACTGCGTGAGCAATTTGGTGCAGAGCTGCCCTCGCTGATGATCACCGCCGACCGTACCGAAGAGTGTCGCCAGGGCGCGCGTTCGCTGGGCGTTGCCGTGCTCAACAAGCCGATCAAAGCGGGCAAGTTGCGCGCCTCGCTGGATACCTTGCTCACGCCCCGTCGCTGATATTCTGCGAGCGTTGGGCGCTAGCGCCCGCGCTGTCATCTACCTGTCACTCCAATGTCTGCCAACGACCATAAAAGCTTCATGGCTTTCGGCTCGTCCTGTCATTTTTGCTCGCCATCCTGTTTGGGTTTTCAAACAAACCAAAAAACCTGAGAGGAAGGAATCGATGTCCATCGAACAACGTGATCAGCTGGTGTATGTCGACAACGGGGCTGGGGATGAGCCATTGAGCACCCGTGAGATGAACCCGCTGTTCTCCAGCGTGCTGGAGGCCCGCCTGGCCCGTCGTCAGGTACTCAAGGGCAGCGCTGGCGCTGCTGCGCTGGGCTTCTTCGGTCTGGGACTGGCCGGGTGCAACAGCGACTCTGACGATGATGATGACGCTGGTGAGCCGCCGGCTGCTGACCTGCTGGGCTTTTCCGCTGTTGCCGTCAGCACCGCCGATGAAATCGTCGTGCCCGAGGGTTACAGCTACCAGGTGATCATTCCCTGGGGTACACCGATCCTGGGTAGCTTTCCGTCGTTTTCGGTGAACAACACCGGCGATGACCAGGCCGAGCAGATTGGCTCGCACCACGATGGTATGCACTTCTACCCGATCAATGACAGCTCGGAAGACGGTCTGCTGGTACTCAACCACGAGTACGTTGAGCCGCGCCTGATGCACGCCTCGGCTCAGGGGGTCTCGCTGTCCAGTGGCGCGACGCCGCCGCTGGTTGGCGGCCTGCGTCCGGCTGACGAAGTGCGCAAGGAAATGAACGCCCACGGTGTTTCCGTGGTGCGCATCGTCAAGGGCGCGAACAACGAGTGGAGCGTGCAGCCCGACAGCATGAACCGTCGCATCACCGCCCTGACGCCGATGGAAATCCACGGTCCGGTTCGCGGCAGCGATTTCGTCAAGACCCTGTACAGCCCCAACGGCACCATGACCCGCGGTACGCTGAACAACTGCGGTAACGGCTACACCCCCTGGGGCACCTACATGGCCGCCGAGGAAAACTGGGCCGGTTACTTCACCAACAAGGGCGACAACCCGCGTGAGCACGCGCGCTACGGGGTGCCGAGCGGTACTGGTCGTTGGGCCTGGGAGCTGGCCGACAACGGCGCTGACGAGTACATCCGCTTCGACGCCAGCATCAAGGCTGCCGACGCCACCGGTGACTACCGCAACGAGCCGGTCTGCTTCGGCTGGATGGTCGAGATCGACCCGTTCGACCCGAGCAGCAACCCGAAAAAACGCACTTCCATGGGTCGCTTTGGCCACGAAGGTGTGGTTTTCGCGCCGGCTGAAGAAGGCAAGCCGGTGGTCTGCTACTCCGGTGATGACTCGCGCTTCGAGTACATCTACAAATTTGTCACCGCAGCCAACTACAACGCCGCTACTGCCAACGGCAGCATGCTGGACGAAGGCATTCTGTACGTTGCCAAGTTCAACGATGACGGCACTGGCGAGTGGATGCCGCTGGTCTACGGCGAGAACGGCCTGACCGAAGCCAACGGCTTCACCAGCCAGGCTGACGTGCTGGTCAACACCCGTCTGGCTGCGGACTTCATGGGCGCTACGCCGATGGACCGTCCGGAGTGGGGTGCAGTTGACCCGGCCAATGGTGATGTCTACTTCACCCTGACCAACAACTCCAACCGCAACGACAGCAACCTCAACGAAGCCAACCCGCGTGCGGCCAACAACCACGGCCACATCATTCGCTGGAAGGAAGACGGCGAGCAGGCTGCGACCACCTTTACCTGGGATATCTTCCTGTTCGGTGGCGACGCTGGTGAAAGCGGCGTCGCCACCAACAAGGGCTCCGACCCGAACGGTAATGACCTGACCGCCGACAACATCCTCAGCTCGCCGGACGGCCTGTGGATCGACCCGGACAGCCGTGTCTGGATTCAGATGGACAGCGGCTGGGACGACCCCTTCGGCAACTGCGCCATGCTGGTAGCGGATCCGACCACTGGCGATCTGAAGCGCTTTTTGGTGGGCCCGATCGATCAGGAAATCACCGGTATCACCATGACGCCGGACCAGAAAACCCTGTTCATCAACGTCCAGCATCCGGGTGAAGGTACTTCTGGCGCCCAGTTCGCGGGCGGTAGCTACACCAGCAGCTGGCCGGACAAGATGCCGTCCACCCGTCCGCCGCGCTCGTCCACTGTGGTTGTATGGAAAAACGACGGTGGCGTAGTCGGTAGCTAATAGCGTTTGTTCTTGTGTGTTTGACGGGTCAGCGCGTTGCGCTGACCCGCCTTTTTATTGGAGGTTTATATGGGTATTGGTGGCATTAGCATTGGTTCGTTGTTGATTGTGCTGGTCATTGTCATGCTGCTGTTCGGCACCAAGCGTCTGCGCAATGTGGGCAGTGATCTGGGTGGTGCGCTCAGCGGCTTCCGCAAGGCCGTGCGCGATACCGAAGAGACCCGCGATGCATTGACTCTGGACGCCGCAGAGCAGACGTCCGTGCGCGCAGAATCGACCAGCCGTCAGGCCTGAAGGCGAGGTACAGCATGTTCGGCAATGGCATGACGGAATGGCTGCTGGTGGCAGTAGTTGCCTTGCTGGTGCTGGGGCCCGAGCGCCTGCCCACGCTGGTGCGCAGCGCCGGTCGAGCGGCGGGCAAGGTACGTGGCATGTGGAGTGAGGTGCAGAAGGAGCTGAACGATTCCTTGCCACAGGACGAGGTCAAAGAGCTGGCCGAGAATGTTCGTGCGCTACGTGGTCAGACCAACGTCAAGCAGTTTGTGCGTCGTCTGGCGGCAGAGGCTGTTGATGAGGAGCGCAAGCAGGGTTGAGGCGCTTTTAACACCTCAATCCTGCTTTTCACTTGGCTCTGTTACAACGGAGCAGGGCAGGGCGGCATGTTAGAGCGCGCGACGTTGCCGGGTATTTCGCCCACGTTATTGGTATAGGTGCAACCAAACGCAGGGTCGGCTACGGTGGCTGGCGTCAGCCAGTCGTCGCCGCCGGGTTTGACGCCGGTTTGCTCCCAGGTCAGCAGGTCGGCCAGGGTTTGCGTCCATTCGGTCAGGGTGAAGTCGCAGTGGCCGGGGGCGCGCATTGCACGCTGCACCAGGTTGTCTGCGCTGCCTTGATCTTCGGCACGCTGGCGATATACCTGCTCCATCAGTATCGGTACGAACAGATCGCCAATGGTGTGCGCGGTCAGTACCGGCACGTCAAACTCGCCGTTTACCTTGGGCACCCAGCGCAAGCCGTCGCTACGCAACGCGTTGACGCTGTCGACATCCGCATCGGCCTTGAGAATCGCCGCGTTGAAGTTGATCTCGTCGGTGGTCAGCGGCTGACCCAGCTCTGTCTGGAAGCGATAGGTCAGGCCCTCGGTGTTGATCACGCTTTCCTGGAAGATGCCATCTACCGTGCCGTCCGAGCCGGCAAAGCTCTGCAGCAAATCCTGGAACCCGCCGAAGGACAGCTGATAAATCGGCCGCTCGCCACCGCTGAGATTTTTCAGCGTCTGGTACAGCCCAAGCCCATCGGCGGTCAGCCCGTTGGCATTGGGGTTGGCGTCATAATCCACCCACAGTGCTGCGCGGGCAGCGGCTACCTTGGCAGCGGCATCGGCCGGAGCGACCGGGAAGCTGTCGGCAGGCTCGCCGGCCAGCGCAAACAGCGACAGGTTGTAACCGCCAAAGTAATTGAACAGCTCGGTGTCGCCAACCACGCCACAGAAGGGCGCTGCCGCCGAGTATTCGACCACGTTGTTGGCGGTGTCGAGGGTCTCGCGCTCCACCGCCGCAGCGGTGACATGGCCGCCCATGGACGCGCCGGTGATGTAGTACTTGGTAGGTTCAGCCAGCGTTCGGCCGTTCTCTGCAGCAATGTCGGTAAAGGCCAGTGCCAGGGCGTTGGTATCCTCCACGCCGGCGCGCACATCATAGAAGTTGGTGCTGTAGCTCGATGCTGCCCAGGCATAGCCGTTGTCGATCAGATACTGGCGCATCGGCGGGTTGTCGACGGTCAGCGCCGCTCCGGTGCCGCGATAGCCGTGCGCCCACATCACCAGGTAGCCGTTCCAGTTCTCCGGCACCTCAACACGGTAGGCGGCGCCGTCCAGGACACCGCTCCAGCGGCTGGTGGTGGTGTAGGGGGCGACGGGTGCCAAGGCGTCGAAGGGCAGGGCGGACTCATCGATGGTAAAGAAGCCCTGGTTGATGCGTACCTGCTGCGGCCGTGGATCAGGATCGTCGCTGTCATTGCTGCTGCCCAGGCAGCCGGTCAAGCCGATGCTGCCGACCAGAATGGCCAGCAGCGAGGGTCTTTTGAGCGGATTCATTATTGTTGTTCTCCGTTGCAAGCTGTTTTTGTGATGGATCTTGCATTTGCCAGTAAAGCGGCCAAGTCGGCCCCCGGCAAGCCTCAAAGGCGCCATCCGGGCTGGGTCGTCGGGTCTGGATTGTCAGGTATAACCGTGGGTGATCTCTGTAACCTGGTTATCACCCATTCGGGTTATGTGCCCCGGGGCATCGGGGCTGCAGCCTAGTGCCCCCCGTTTGGGTGATGGGGGGCGAAGGCGATAGCCGATAGCGTCGCGCTAATCAGACGAAGCCTCTGGAATAACCTGTTCAGGGGGGTTGCTGCCTGATTGCAAATTCGTGACAATCGAGCGCAGACGAGCAGCCTGTTGCAGGCTTATAACAATAATTTTGCAAAGAAAGGTCAGTATCTTTTCATCTGCTGACCCGGCCACCCCATGTGGCCAGTTGTCTTTGCCTCGGAGAATGCATGCGCACGGTTGCCCGCCCTTCACTGGAATCTGCTGTCACTGTCGTCACCGCCTTGCTGGTTCTGCTGGGCGCCTGGATTCTGGGGCACCTGGTCTGGGCCGTGATAGCGCCGCAAAGCGTACTGCCTGCTGCCAGCCCCCTTGCCCTGGCAACCGATGCCGACAACAACACCCCGACCTATCCCGGATTTCGCGAGCTGGCCCTGCTGTCGCCGCTGGGCCGTGCTGACCAGCAACCGCTGGAAATCAACGCCCCTGACACCAAGTTGAGCTGGACCCTCAAGGGCGTGCTCTCCGATCCCGACCCGGCGCGCAGCGCCGCCATCCTGGTTACCCAGGGCCAACCGGAAAAACTCTATCGCGTGGGTGCCAGCCTGCCGGGCCAGGTGCGCCTGGAGCAGGTGCTGCCTGACCGCGTCATGCTGATGCGTGACGGTCAGCTGGAGACCTTGCGGCTCAAACGCAACCAATCGGCCGGTGCCGGGCGCAGCAGCGCGCGGCTGGCCAGCCTGCCCACTACAGACAACACGCAGACGCTGGCGCCGGACGGTGGGGTGGCACGGATAGATCGCGACGCCTGGCTGAACGATCCGCAACGCTTTATGGAAGTGATCAGTGCCAACCCGGTGATGGTGGATGGCGTGATGTACGGCCTCGAGGTCTCGCCGTCGCGCAATGTGCGCGAGTTCGAGGCGGCAGGGCTGAAGGGGGGGGATGTGATTACCGACGTGGATGGCACGCCGGTATCGCAGATCGAGGATTACCGCGACATTCTGCGCGAGTTGACCGACGCGAGTTCGGTGACGCTATCGCTGGAACGTGACGGTGAACCGATGAATATAACGATTACGATGGATTGATACAGATGTCGATGCAGTTTCGGAAGCAGCGGCTGGCGCTGGCGCTGGCATTGGGTTTGGGGGCGCTGAGCGGTCCGCTGGCGGCTCAGACCGCAGGGGCAGCGGCAGACGGGGAAGATCTGGTCCTCAATCTGCGTGATGCGGACATCAATGGCCTGATCGAGATCGTCAGCCAGGAAACCGGTATCAACTTTATTGTTGACCCGCGTGTGCGTGGCGAGGTCAACGTGGTCTCCGGGCAGCCGATTCGGCGCGACGAGCTGTACGACATCTTCCTCAGCGTGCTCAAGTCCCAGGGCTTTGCCGCCGTGCGCGGCAGTGACGGGCTGGTGCGTATCGTGCCGGAAGTGCAGGCCAAGGAAAACGAAGTGGCGGTTCTTGGCGACGATACCCCCGGCGATGAATACATCACCGAGGTGCTGACGGTAAACAACATGGATGCCGGCCAGCTGGTGCGCATCCTGCGTCCGCTGGTACCCAAGGGCGGGCATCTGGCTGCGGCGGCCCAGTCCAACTCGCTGGTTATTGCCGATACGGCGGCTAACGTGCGCCGTATCAAGGCGCTGATCTCGCGTATCGATCGCGAATCAATGGAAGACTTTGAAGTGCTGCCGCTGCAGCACGCCTCGGCGCTGGATGTCGTGCGCATTGTGCAGGGGCTGGATTCCAATGCCCCTGCCGAGGAGTTTGCCCGCGGCCCGAAACTGATTGCCGACGAGCGGACCAACTCGGTCATTCTGCGCGGCGACCCCGAGGCGCGCGCAGGCTTGCGCACCGTGGTACGTCAGCTTGATGTCGCCGGTAACCAGGGTAATACGCAGGTGCATTATCTGCGCTACGCCAAGGCCGAAGAGGTTGCCGAGGTGTTGCGCGGTATCGCCGAGGGCCGCGAGCGCAACAACAGCAGCGGCTCGGTAGGCAATTCCAGTATGGGCTCTTCCAGCAGCGCCGGTACTAACCTGGCCGAGCAGAATCGCGTGCGTATCGAAGCCCACGAGAGCACCAACTCGGTGGTGATATACGGGCCGGCGGAGCTGTCGCGCGAGCTGTCGTCAATCATCCGTCAGCTGGACATTCGCCGCGCCCAGGTGCTGGTCGAGGCGGTGATTGCCGAGGTGTCCTATGACCGCGCCAAGGAGCTGGGCGTGCAGTGGGGGATCGGCAGCGAGGATTCGGGCGTCGGTATTATCAATTTCAACCGCAACGGCAACGGCATTATTGACATTGCCGCCGGCGTGAATGCCTTTCTGGACGGTGATGTCAGCACGCCGCCGTCCCTGGGCAGTGGTATGAGTCTCGGCGGCATAGGTTCAATCGGCAGCACCCAGATTGCCCTGCTGGTCAACGCCCTGCAGGGCGACACCGCGAGCAACATTCTGTCCACGCCCAGCCTGCTGACCCTGGACAATGAAGAGGCCGAGATTGTCGTCGGCCAGAACGTGCCCTTTATTGTCGGCCGCTCGGTGGAGGATTCCGGGCAGGCATTTGACACCATTCAACGTGAAGACGTGGGTATCACGCTGAAGATCCGTCCGCAGATCAACGAGGGCGACGCCGTGCGCCTGGAGATCGCCCAGGAAGTGTCGCAGATCGCACCCGGGGTCAGCGGCGCGGCGGACATCATTACCAACAAGCGCAGCCTGACAACGCATGTCATGGTCGATGACAACCAGATGATCGTGCTGGGCGGCCTGATTGATGATCAGATGGTAGAAACTACTGACAAGGTGCCGGTACTGGGCGATGTACCGGGCCTGGGTCGCTTGTTCCGCTATGACACGGCCTCGCTGCAAAAACGCAACCTGATGGTCTTCCTGCGGCCGGTGATCGTACGAGACTCGGCGGTGGCGCAGAGCCTGACCCACAGCAAGTACAGCTATATTCGTGACCAGCAGGTGGCCGAGCAGAATCGTCGCGGGCGTCTGGATGTGGGCGATGGCGTGCCGATTCTGCCTGACTGGAACTACCTGCTGACCCTGCCGCCGCCGTTTGAGAATGCCATGCAGGGTACGCCACCGGCGACTATCAGCGCGCCGCCGGCGGCGAGCGGAGACTGACCATGAGCGAGTCGGACATCCTCTCCGAGGTCGCCCCTGCCAGTGCGCCGACTGATACCGGTTATCGCTTCGCTCGGCGGGTCGGGGTATTGGCCGGCAGCCTGCGTGAAGACGGCCAGATGGAAGTTTTCGTGCGCGCCGATTGCGACCCGCAGGGCCTGCTGGAACTGCGTCGTCGTTTGGGGCACCCGCTGCTGCCGGTGGTGTTGGACGATGACAGCTTTGCGGCGCGCCTGCGTGACCGCTACGAGCGTTCGGCCAATGACGCGATGCAGTTTGTCGAGGGGCTCAGTGATGACGCTGATCTGCTCTCGGTCGCGCAGTCACTGGCCGAGCCCGAAGACCTGCTGGAATCCCAGGACGAAGCGCCGATCATTCGTCTGATCAATGCGCTGTTGTCCGAAGCGGTCAAGGAAAATGCCTCCGATATCCATATCGAACCCTTTGAGAACCGCCTGTCGATTCGCCTGCGGGTCGACGGCGTGCTGCGTGAGGTACTGGAGCCGCCGCGTGCGCTGGCGCCGGTGATCGTCTCGCGCATCAAGGTCATGGCCAAGCTGGATATCGCCGAAAAGCGCCTGCCGCAGGACGGTCGGATCGGCCTGCGTCTGGTGGGTCGGGCAGTCGATGTGCGGGTGTCGACCTTGCCGTCCGGGCACGGCGAGCGAGTGGTGCTGCGTCTGCTCGACAAGCAGGCTGGCCGTCTGGAACTGCGCCAGCTAGGCATGTGCACCGAACACTATGACGCCATGGAGCGGGTGATCAGCCGGCCACACGGGATCGTGCTGGTTACCGGCCCTACCGGCTCGGGCAAGACCACCACCTTGTACTCGGCCTTGATGCGCCTGAATGACCGCAGCCGCAACATTCTCACCGTTGAAGACCCGATCGAGTACTACCTCGACGGTATCGGCCAGACGCAGATCAACAACAAGGTCGACATGACCTTTGCCCGCGGCCTGCGCGCGATTCTGCGTCAGGACCCGGATGTGGTGATGGTCGGTGAGATCCGTGACGTGGATACCGTGCAGATCGCCATTCAGGCCAGTCTGACCGGCCACCTGGTGTTCTCCACCCTGCACACCAATACCGCTGTCGGCGCCATTACCCGTCTGCGTGACATGGGCATTGAACCCTTTCTGCTGTCCTCGACCTTGAACGGTGTACTGGCTCAGCGGCTGGTGCGTACGCTCTGCCCGGATTGCCGCGAACCGCATCAGGCCAGCGCCAGTGAATGCCGCCTGATGGGGGTTGCGCCGGAGCAGCCGCCAACGCTGTATCGCGCGACTGGCTGCAGTGCCTGTAACGGCACGGGCTATCGCGGACGCACCGGCATCTATGAGCTGGTCGAGATTGACGACACCCTGCGTGGCCTGATTCACGATGGTGCCAGCGAACAGGCGATGGTGCGCCACGCCCGGCTGGCGCAGATGGGCATTCGTCAGGATGGTCTGCGCCGCGTACTGGCCGGTGATACCACGCTGGAAGAAGTGCTGCGCGTGACGCGGGAGGACTGAGGATGCCAGCCTTTGAATACACCGCACTGGACGGCACCGGCCGCACCCGCAAAGGGGTAGAGGAGGGCGACTCCCCGCGTCAGGTGCGTAGCCGCCTGCGCGAGCAGGGTCTTACGCCGATGTCGGTCAGCCAGGTTGCCGAGCGTCAGGCGTTGCTGCGCATGCCGGTTTTTCAGCAGCGCATCAAACCGCTGGAGCTGGCGCTGGCAACCCGGCAGATGGCCACCCTGGCGCGGGCCGGTCTGCCAATCGAAGAAGTGCTGGCCACGGTCGCCCGGCAAAGCGAATCCCCCCGCGTACGCTCGGCGCTGACCGCGGTGCGCACCCGGGTCATGGAAGGCTTGCCGCTGGCCCACGCGCTCGGTGAATTCCCGTCGGTCTTTCCGGTTATCTACCGCACCACCATTGCTGCCGGTGAACAGGCCGGTCGCCTGGATCTGGTGCTGGAGCGGCTGGCCGATAACGTCGAGGCGCAGAACGCCATGCGCCAGAAGATTCAGCTGGCGATGTTCTATCCGGCGATTCTCACCTGTGTGGCGCTGCTGGTGACCGTCGCGCTGCTGACCTATGTGGTGCCGGAGGTGGTCAAGGTCTTTGACGGTATGAACCAGGAGCTGCCGCTGTTGACGCGCTCGCTGATTGCCGTCAGCGACACCCTGCGTGATTGGGGCATTCTGATGCTGCTGGTGCTGGGGGGGCTGATTTATGGCGCGCGCACGCTGCTGAAAAAGCCGGCCTACCAGCGCCGCTGGCACGACTTTCTGTTGCGCCTGCCGCTGATCGGTCGGCTGACCCGGGGGCTGAACACCGCGCGCTTTGCCCGTACCCTGAATATTTTGGCGGGTAGCGGTGTGCCTTTGCTGGATGCGCTGAACATGAGCGCCAGTGTGATCTCCAACCTGCCCATGCGCGAGGCGGTCTCCGCTGCTGCCCAGCGCGTGCGCGAGGGGGCCGGGGTGGGGCTGGCGCTGGAGCGCAGCGGCTATTTTCCGGCGATGACGCTCAGCCTGATCAAGAGCGGCGAAAGCAGCGGCACCCTGGACAGTATGCTCGAGCGCGCTGCCGAGACTCAGGAGCGCGAGCTGGAAGCGCGTATCGCGATGGTGATGGGGGTGTTTGAGCCCCTGCTGATTCTGACCATGGGCGCAGTGGTGCTGGTGATTGTGCTGGCCATTCTGCTGCCAATCTTTGAACTCAACCAACTGGTGAACTGATGATGTCCCACAAGCAATCCCTGGGCCGCGCGGCGCAGCGCGGTTTTACTTTGATCGAGGTCATGGTGGTCGTGGTGATTCTCGGCATTCTGGCCGCCGTGGTGGTGCCCCGAGTCATGGATCGTCCGGATCAGGCGCGTACCACCAAGGTGCAGAGCGATATCCGCGCGATTGAAAGCGCACTCAACCTGTATCGCCTCGACAATTTCGGCTACCCCACCACCGAGCAGGGGCTGCGTGCATTGGTACAGCGCCCGACTGGCCAGGATGCGCCGCGCAACTGGCGGGACGGAGGCTACCTGGATCGCCTGCAGCAGGACCCTTGGGGTAACGATTACGTGTACCAGACCCCGGGACGTGACGGCCGCCTGTTTGACCTCTACAGCTATGGCGCCGATGGCCGTGCCGGCGGCACGGATAACAACGCCGATATCGGCAACTGGAACCTGGATCAGAACCAGAACAGCGAGCGCTGATGTTTTCCTCTCCCGCCCGCCGGTCGGCGCCTGCCTCCACTGCCGGCTTTACCCTGATCGAGGTCCTGGTGGTGCTGGTGTTGATCGGCGTCATTGCGGGCCTGGCGACCCTGTCGCTGGGTAACGGTGCCGAGCGGGAGCTGCGCAAGGAGAGCGATCGGCTGGCGGCCGTATTGCGCCTGGCGCGTGACGAACTGCTGATCAGTGGGGGCAACGAGCGGGCGCTGGGGTTGCGGCGTGGCAGTTACAGCGTGCTGGATCTGGTGCTGCTGGATGACGCCAGCCGCGAGTGGCAGCCCGTGCAGGACCCGCAGCTTGGCCCGCACTGGCTGCCAGAGGGACTGATTGAGCTGGACTTTGAGGCCGATGAGCAGGCTGGTCGGCTGTCCGGCAGCACCGCCTGGACACCGCAGATACGGTTGGGCAATACCGGCGAGATGACGCCTGGACTGATTGTGCTGACTGAAACCAAGGGCAATCTCAAACGCTATATCAGGACCGACCTGAACGGTCAGATCGAGGTACTCAGTGAACGCCCGTAAGCACGCCGGCTTTACCCTGCTCGAAGTGCTGGTGGCGCTGACCATTCTGGCTGTGGCACTGGCTGCGCTGGTAAAGGCGGGCAGCGACCATGCGCGCAACAGTGCCTATCTGCAGGAGAGAACCCTGGCGCACTGGGCTGGCAGCAACCTGCTGGCCGAGTACCAGTCCGGCATGCGGCCGGCCGCCGAAGGCGATCTGCGCGGCAACAGCACTATGGGGCCGTATCAGTTTGGTTATCAGGCCAGCATCAGCGATTACACGGCCAAGGCGCCGTTTCCGCTGCCAGCGGTCAAGCGTATCGATATTCGGGTATGGCTGATGCCCGGCGGCGAGACTGAACAGCGGGCGCTGGTCAGCGGGTTTGTCCTGCCATGACGCGGCAAGGGGGATTTACCCTGCTGGAGCTGCTGGTGGCGATGGCCGTGTTCGCGATCATGAGTGTGGTCGCTTATCAGGGGCTGCGTTCGGTGCTGCAGGTCAACGAGGTCAGCCGTGAGCACGCCCAGGTATTGGCTGACCTGCAGGTCAGTCTGAGCGTGCTTGAGCGTGACCTGTCGCAACTGGTAGATATCCGTGTGCGTGACGAGTTTGGCGATCGCCTGCCGCCACTGCGACTGCTGCCGGGCTCGGATGATTACCCTCTGCTGGAGCTGGTACGTGCCGGTGCTGGCGGCACCGAGCGTCTGCGGCGCACCGCCTGGCGTCTGACCGAGCGAGGGCTGGAGCGCGATCTTTGGCCCGGTGTGGATATCGCTGATGCCGACAGCCGCCGCATGCAGCCCTTTGCCGAGCTGGTGGGTGAAGACGAGCAGCTGGGTGTGGATAGCAGCTTTCACTTTATCGTGCGTGGTGCCAGCGGGCTGGAGCGGGTCGACAGCTGGCCGCCGGCCGACCTGGATCCGCAGTCCAGCCAACTGCCCCTGGCCGTTGAAGTGGTGCTGGAGTTGCCGCGTCTGGGGCAGATCCGGCGCCTGATCGCGGTGGGCCAATGAAGCGTCAACGGCAGCAGGGCGTGGCCCTGATTACCGCGCTGCTGATTGTCGCGTTGGCGGTGACGGCGGCGGTGGGTATGGCCATGCGCGGGCAGGCCGATATTCGCCGCAGCAGCGCGGTATTCGAGCGGGACCTGTCGCGGGAAATCGCCCTGGGTGCGGAAAAAATGGTGCTGCAGGTTCTGGAGCAGGCGGACGGCCCGGACGATCTGATCTGGGATACCTGTTTGTCCCCGGTATTGCCCTTTGAGGTCGATCAGGTGCAGCTGCAGGCCACCCTGGATGACATGCGTTGCCGCTTCAATCTCAATGCGCTGGCGGGCGGCGATGAACGACAGCAGGCGCTGTTTGCCCAGTTGGTCGATCGGGTGGGACGTGACGCCGGCGTCAGTCTGCCACCAGGCAGTCAGCTGGCGCTGGCGGTCAGTGACTGGATGGATCCGGAAACCGATGACGCCGTGTATCAACTGGACACGCCGCCGCGCCTGTCGGCCAACCGGACCATGTTGGTGGCCTCGGAACTCAACGCCGTCAGCGGCATGACGCCCGAAGCCTGGCAGGCGCTGGCGCCTTATGTGACGGCTTATCCGTCGGACCAGAGCCCGATTGATCTGGAGCGCAGCAGCGAGTTGATGCAGGAGATTTTTGCCGACCAGGGGGTGGGTGGCGACGCGCCCTGGTTCATGCGGCTGCAGGTGGTAGCCAGCTTCGGCGAACGACAGTTTTATCAGTGCACACTGCTGGATGCGCCGAATGGCAAGGTAGTGTTGCGCGAACAGACGGCCTGCGAGCCGTGACAACAACAGGAATGCGTGCATGTTGATAGTGCTTTTGTCCGCAGTAGCCGCTGCTTCCGAGCAGGACGAGCCATTGCATTGGTGGCGCCTGGGGCGCGAGGGGCAGCCCCTTGAGCAGGGCTGCGACAGCCTTGACGCTTTGCGGCAGCGCTTTGCCGGAGAGCGGGTGCGCGCGCTGTTGCCCGAGGGCGTTGGCCTGCATCGGGTGACGTTGCCAGGCCAGCGCGCGGCCGCCTTGCGTGCGGCGCTGCCCTACGCGCTGGAAGAACGCCTGAGTCAGGAGCTGGACGACCTGCACATCGTCATGGGGCCCAGGCGCGATGATGGCCGCGTCAGTGCTGCCGTTGTCGAGCACAGCGTGATGACCCGTTGGACCGAACGCTTCGCCCAGGCCGGGCTGCGTGTTGAGGCGCTGTTGCCGTTGGCGGCACTGTACGCCGATCAGGCGCCGGCCGAGGGGCTGCGCCTGATCGCGCTGGATTGGCCGCAGGCACCAGGCTGGCTGGTCTGCGCCAGCGACGAGGAACCGGTGCTGCTGGAGCAAGCGCTACTGTCGTTCTGGCTGGGCAATCGCCTGCAGATGCTGGCACCCGAGCAGCGGGTGCTGGAAGCGCCGGACAACAACCTCAACGCGTTGCAGGCCGGCGTGCCTGCGGACACCCGACTAGTAGCCGTAGCGCCTGCCGAGGCGGCGGTGAGTCTGCAGCAGCAATTGAGCGTGGCGGCACCCTTCAACCTGCTGACCGGCCCCTATGCGGTGAGTATGGCGGCACCGCCCTGGCGTAAATTGCGTCCGGTAATGGCTGCTGCCGGTGTGGTTTTGCTGTTGGCTGTTGGCTGGCTGGGCGCTGAGCGCGCGGCACTCGTTGACGAGCGCGACGCCCTGCGTAGCCAGATTGATGCCACCTTTTCCCGTGCCCTGCCCGGGGCGCGTATGCAGGATCCTCTGGTGCAGTTTCAGCAGCAGCTACAAGGCTCCAATGGTCAGGTTCAGGCCGGTGCAGGCATGCTGCTGCATGCATTCTTTGCCAGCGTGAAAGGGCAGGCCGGTGTGGAAATACGTCAGTTGCGCGGCAGCGTCGATGCGCTGGATGTCGAGTTGAAGGTGGCCAGTTTCGCCGAGCTGGAAAAACTGCGCGCGGCCTTGTCGGCAAGCGCAGGTATCACCGAAAACCTGGAAGGCGCCGACTCGGAAAATGGCGGCGTCAGCGCGCGGATTCGTATCGCAAGGAGTGAGTCATGAAGGCCTGGTGGGCGGGGCTGGCCGCCAGAGAGCGGTTTATTCTGATGGGCGGTGGCGTGGTGCTGGCGCTGATTGTGATCTGGGTGGCGGTCTGGGAGCCTCTGGTGCAGGGACGCAGTGCCTTGCGCGCGGAAGTGGCCCGACTCTCGGCTGAAGCGGTCTGGATGGATCAGGTAGCCGATGATGTTCGCCGTCGTGCGCGTCTGGCACCGAGCGGCGGTGGCGTACCCGCGCAAGGATCGGTGCTGACGCTGATCGAGGTGTCGGCCAACGCCGCCGGCCTTCGGCAGGCCCTGACCCGCGTGCAACCCGAAGGCGACGGTGCGCGGCTGAGCTTTGACCAGGTGGGGTTTGACCCGCTGATGAGCTGGCTGGCCGACCTGGAACTGCGGCAGGGTTTACAGGTTTCCCAGTTGTCCATTGACGTGGCTGAGGCGCCCGGTCAGGTCGCCGCTCGCATTTTGGTGGAGCGTAGCCAATGAGTGGCTGGATCCGAGGCAAAAGGTTGTGGTTGCTGGCGACGCTGGTGCTGCTGGCGACCCTGCTGGCCAATCTTCCGGCCACCCTGGTTTGGCAGTCGTTAAAAGGGCATCTGCCCACCCGCGTTGAGCTGACCGGGTTGCGCGGCACCCTGTGGCAGGGTGAGGTGGCGCGCATGCAGGTCGCTGGTATTGATCAGGGCGGTCTCAGCTGGGATTGGCAGCCAGGCGGGCTGCTGCGCGGGGAGGTGGTGCTGGACCTCAGCTGGCGGCCGCGCAAGGGCCAGGTGCGAGCATTGGTCCGCGCCGGCCTTGGCAGCATTACCCTGCAGCAGGTCAATGGCTATCTCGATGCAGCCAGCATGGCGCAGGTCAACAAGGCGCCCTTTGTGCTGCAGGGCGACTGGCTGTTGGATATCAGTGAGCTGCAATTGCAGGATTTTCGGGAGGTAACACGGGCTACTGGACGCATCGGCTGGCAAAATGCCGGTGGTGGCTTACCCAACCCGCTGGCCCTGGGGGACCTGGGCGCTACGCTGAGCCAGGACAACGGTTGGTTGGTGATGACCTTGGCCGACAACGGCGGTCCGCTGGGTTTGCAGGGCAGTGCACGCTGGCAGCCGGCGGCGCCTCTGAAACTGGATACCCGGCTGCAGGCTCGCCCGGAGGCAGAGCCCGCGCTGGCCGAAGGGCTCGGCCTGCTGGGGCGTGCGGATGCCGAAGGGTGGGTACGCTGGCGGGCTAATCTGCAATGAGCAAGGAGTGGACTATGGGAGTGGTGCTGCGGTCTGCCGGTGTGATGGCATTGGCCCTGGTGTTGGGCGGCTGCGCCGGTAACCGGGTGAGCCAGCCGAGCGACTCGTCGCTGGCCGATCTGAGAGCACGGCTGAGTATGGGGCAGTGTACGCCGGAGCTGAGCAATGAGGTGGTGGCGGCTCAGCAGGCCTCGCTGCACCTGGAGGCGGCCTATCAATGTCTGACCAATGGCCGTCTGGACCTTAGCGAGCAGCTGCTGGTGGACTATCAGAATCACTTTGCCCAGCGAGCCGATCAAGACTACGCCGCCTACCTGGCCGCGCTGATTCCCTATGCGCGGTTTGAACTTGCGGCTGGCGACAGTGTGCAGCGTCTGGAGCAAGGCCGCCTGGCGCACAGCCAGATGGTCGCCTTTGTACGTGCCTATCCGCAGTCGCAGTATCGCAGTGAGCTGGCTACCCGTATGGAAGCCATTCTGCAGGGCATGGCCCAGGCCGAGTATGACCTCGCACTGGTGGATGCGGAGCATGGTCAGAAGGCGCGAGCCGAACGTCGCATGCGCTATCTGCGAGACAACTACCCGCGCACACCGGCGGCGGCGGCCGCCATTGCCTGGCTGATGGATTATCAGGGGCTGTAGAGCTGAGCTTGTCCTTCAGAGTCAAGCATTTTATGGCTTGTTTTGAGAAAAACTTGCCCTGGATCAGGGCTGACGTCCCCAGGTTTGTGCACAAGCTTGGGGCGTGCTGTCATGAATTCGTCAAGTCGGCTTGTAAGTGATTGATATTCTTGCGCGCAAAATAAGTCATTGATTTTAAAAGGAAAAAAATAGGTTAAATTTTAACCATTCTGAGAGGGTGGCCCAGTCTCTATAGCTTTGAGGTGCTTTTGATCAGGCTATCCACAAAGTTATCCACAGATATTGTGGATAGCTCTCTGTAACCCTTGTTCTGTCAGGGCTGGCTGCCTTGTGACGGCGAGAATTGAACAGTCCAGAGCGACGGTAGGAGGGCGTGCCGACTGCTTCAGTCGGCACGCACGCGGCATCCAGGAGCGGCTCAGATGCCCTGCGGGATGTCCTCGCCACCCAGGGCGTTGGTGAGCGAGGGGATCAGCTCACTGAGGGTGCTGGCCATGATGGTGAAACTGGCGTCCAGCTGGCTCAGCATGTCGTCGCCGCCATTTTCTTCCGCTTCGTCGCGCAATAAATCCTCGAACTTCACACGCTTGAGTGTCAGCTTGTCGTCCAGGCTGAAACTGAGCTTCTCCTGCCATTGCAGCATCAGTTGGCTGACCTGCTTGCCGGCGCTCAGATGCAGCTGGATTTCGTCGCTGGCCAGGTCCTGACGTTTGCAGCGCACCACGCCGCCGTCTTCACTGGTGTCGCGCAGCTCGCAGTCGTCGCCGATCTGCAGTTGCTCGGGTGCCTGGTTTTCCTTCACCCACTGGGTCATGCAGGCAGCCGGCGCGGTCTTCACGTTCAAGGGGCGGACGGGCAGCGAGCCGGTGCATTCGCGTAGCAGGCTCAGCAGGTCCTCGGCACGCTTGTGGCTGGAGCTGTCGACCGCGATCCAGCCTTCGGCCGGGCAGATGCAGGCAAAGGTGGTCTGAGTGCGAGTGAAGGCGCGTGGCAGCAACGACATGACGATGTCGTCCTTTAGCGTATCGCGCTCTTTCTTGTATACCTTGCGCGCGTCGCGATTTTCGATCTCTTCGACCTTCTCGGCCAGTGCTTCTTTCACCACGCTGCCGGGCAGGATGCGCTCTTCCTTGCGCATGGCGATCAGCCAGTAGCCGTTGCTGACCTCTACGCGGTTTTCCGAGTGACGGCCCCAGGGGGTGGTCCAGCCAAGGGTATGAGTCTCCTGGCTGGCGCAAGGGCGGGCGGCTTTCTGTTCGAGCGCGTCGACCAGCTCGGATTCGCTGAAGGGAACGGGTTGGCTGAAGCGATAGATGAGCAGGTTACGAAACCACATGGTGCTGTCCTTTCTGTTGCTAAGGTCTTGGGAAGCAACGAACGAAGGAGCCTCCTCGGCCATCGCTGGGCGGGTCGGTTCGATTGTGCTTCCCGGGGAAAGCGCCCAATAGTGCCTCAGCCATCGGTTGGCAGCCAGTGTTTCCGGGGGTTGGAATAAGATATTGAAATAACCTGAATTTTTTTTTGAAAAAGGTGTTGCCAGATACGGAAAAGCTCCCTAGAATGCGCACCACTTCGAGAGCAAACGGGTGATTAGCTCAGCTGGGAGAGCATCTGCCTTACAAGCAGAGGGTCGGCGGTTCGATCCCGTCATCACCCACCACTCGAAGAATAGCGCAGCGGTAGTTCAGTTGGTTAGAATACCGGCCTGTCACGCCGGGGGTCGCGGGTTCGAGTCCCGTCCGCTGCGCCATTTTCCCCTCCTGCAGTACTCTTGCTTCACCCTTTTTTTTCGCCCTCGGTACAGAATCACATTCGTTGCTATCCCGGTAGCCTGCACCTGCAAGCCCTGTTAAGCTGCCTGCTTACTCTTTCGCCCGTGTCGGGTCTGTCTATTGAGGTAAGCATGAAGCGTAATTTGCTGGCAGTCAGCGTTGCAGTCGGTGTTCTGGTTCTGGCCGGGTGTGACAAGGAAAAACAACCGGAACTCACCACCCCAATCCAGCAAGCCTCTTACGGCATCGGCCTTAACATGGGTCAGAGCCTGTTGCAGGACGGTCTGGACGATATTGATCCGCAAGCCCTGGCCCTGGGCCTGCAGGACGCCCTTGGCAAGCAGGAACAGCGGGTGGGTGATGAAGAGCTGACCAATGCCTTCAATGCGCTGCAGCAGCGCGCTCAGGAGCGCGCCGAGGCGCTGGCCAATGAAGCGCTGGACGCCAACAAGCAATACCTGGAAGAGCATGCCGCCAAAGACGGCGTGACCACTACTGAGTCCGGCCTGCAGTACGAAGTTGTTACCTCGGGTGATGAGGACGCAGCTCAGCCGCAGGCAGACGATGTTGTTGTGGTGCACTACGAAGGCCGTCTGGTTGATGGCACCGTGTTCGATAGCTCGCTTGAGCGTGGCGAGCCGGCCGAGTTACCGGTTGCCGGCGTTATCCCGGGCTGGGTAGAAGTGCTGCAGCTGATGCACGTCGGTGACAAGTGGACCGTCACTGTGCCCGCCGAGCTGGCGTACGGCCCGCGCAGCCCGAGCCCGGTGATTCCGCCGAATTCCATTCTGGTGTTTGATATGGAGCTGGTCTCCATCAAGCCGCGCGAAGAGTGATCCGGTAACACGTCGAAACGCCCGAGGCAAGGCCTTCGGGCGTTTCGGTGTTACTGTTATGCACATTTTTCGGTAACACCTGCTATTTACTTTCCCCCGCTTTTCTGATTTCTCCTTTCCGCTGTAACTGACTGAAAAACATGCACATTTTTCGCTGGTTAAAATATGCGCGGATTGTCTGCAGGCGCATACAAACGGGCGTTTGAGGCAGTTTTCCTGATTTTCTTCACAGAGTTATCCACAGATCCTGTGGGTAACCTTTTGTTATTGGTAGCGGTTGAGGATGTGCCGAATCTGGCCGCTAGTCAGCAGCTGGTCTATGGTCTCGATCAGATGGGCGCTGCCCGGCGTCGTCTTGGGAGCGGCGCAGCGCAACGCAAAGTGCTCCAGCGGCCAGTCGCTGACGCGAATCTCAGCCGGATGCCTTTGCAGCTGGTAGCTGAGGGCGCGGCGCAGATCAACGCTGGCGTCCAGACGGCCGCGTTCGAGCATCTTCAAGCGCGTTTCGATATTGCGAACATCACGTCTTACCAGATCGCCGCGTTCAAATGCCTGGGTCAGCTCGCTGCTGTAGTGATAGCCGATGGTGGTGCCAACCAGCGCACCCTGCAGGTTCGCCAGGTCGCGTGGCGGCGGTCGGCTCGCAGGGGTGGCCAGCACGTCGGCATCCTCGTACAGCACCGCCGACCAGTGCAGCAACTCCGGTTGACTGTGCCACTGGGGTTGGGTGTTGCAGATCAGGTGTATGCGAGCGCTTTTGAGCGCTTCCTCGATGCGGTTGTTGGGCACGGCAACGAAGGACAGCTTGCGGCCCAGGCTGGCGGCTACCAGCTCTCCCAGGTCGCGGGTGACGCTATTGTCCAGCTCCGCGCCGGTCATGTTGACGTAGGGAGGCGGATCGGAAGGGGAGTAGCCCCACACCAGCGGTTCGGCCAGCAGGCCGGTGCTCCAGCCCACTAGCGGGATAAGGCAGCGAATCATCAATCTCACGACAGCCTCGCAGGCACGGTTCTGCCTTCAAGCATAGAACATTGGTGGGCATTCAGTTGCAGAGGTTGAGCGGCGCGTCCTCTTCGCGCAGGGGCTGCCCGGGATGCTGCATGACCACGCTGAAGCCGCGTTGCTTCTTGGCGTCGTGCTTGGCGCGCGAAGCCAGCTCGGCCAGGCGTGCGGCATCGTACAGACTGGCCTGGTGCCCGGGCAGGGAAATGACGCCAATCGAGAGATTGAGCAGGTCGTGATGCCGCCATTTGCCTTCCCGGTCCGGCGCAGTAAATCCGTTGGCCTGGATATGCTCGGCGCGGTAAAGCGTGCGGCACAGTTGCTGGAAGCGCTGATCCAGTTGGTGCAGGCGTGCATGCCAGTCGTCGCTGCGCATGACCAGCATAAAGTCGTCGCCGCCAATATGGCCGACGAAATCGCAGCGTGGGTCGCAGAGCTCACGCAGTAGCTGGGCCAGCCCCAACAGGATCTCGTCGCCCTTGCCGTAGCCGTAGAGGTCGTTGAAGGGTTTGAAGTTATCCAGGTCGATGTAGCACAGCCGTGCGTCCACCTGGCGCTCCAGCAGCCGCTGCAGGCATTGCTGAATCGGGATGTTGCCGGGCAGCAGGGTCAGAGGGTTGGCGTGACGGGCTTGCTGCAGCTTCAGCTCGGTGATCTGCCGCAGCACGTCGATGCCACGTCCCAGTCCCTTGTAAATGCCCTGGTCGACGATGATGAAGTCGTCTTCCAGTCGCTGTCTGGCGCGGCTGGTCAGCAGGCGACTGACCCGCTGCAGACTCTGGCGGATATCCACGATCAGGCAGTCGGGGTCCATCAGTTGGCGGATCGGCTTGCGACTGTAGATCTCCTGGCCGAAGGGCTTGAGCATGGTCTGGCTCAGGGCGTGCCGTTGCACTGCGCCAATTGGGCGCTGCTGCTCGTCGACGACAGCCAGGGTGTTCAGGGTGGGTTGCTGCTGAAAGCATTCCAGCACGACCTGCACCTTGGTGTGTTCCGGCACGCCGTTGACCGGCAGCAGCAGGCTGTGAATGGGTGCGTCGTCGTTGCCGCTGGTTTGTCGCTGATTCAGCAGGGAACTCAGTTTGCTGTCGTTCAGCTCGGGGTGGCTGTCGGGGCGCCCGAGCAGGTAGCCCTGTACCCAGTCGATACCGATGTCGGACAGCACGGCGAGTTCTTCCTGCTGCTCGATACCTTCGGCGATCACCTGGGCGCGCGAGGCCTTGGCCATCTGCAAAATGGAACTGACAAACTCCCGTTTGACCGGATCGCGGTGTATGCCGTCGATAAAGTGCCGGTCGATCTTCACGTACTCGGGTTGCAGCTCTGACCACAGGCGCAGGCTGGAGTAGCCGGCACCGAGGTCGTCCAGTGCGATGGAAAAGCCCATGTCCCGGTAGTAGTGCAGGGCTGACTGCAGCAGTGAGAGGTCTTCGATGGGCGCCTGCTCGGTCAGCTCGATCACAATCTGATCCGCTGTCAGGCCATTGGCCTCCAGCAGCGCCAGGGTTTGCCCGCGATAGTGCTGTTGTTCCAGCAGACTCTCTGGAGAGACGTTGAGAAACAGCTTGCCCGGCAAGCCAAGGCTGCGGAAGCGGCTGATCGCACGTTCGCGACAGAGCATTTCCAGCTCGGTCAGAATGCCGTGGTGGCGGGCGGCGGCAAACAGGGTAAGCGGGGAGTGCAGCGGGCTGTTGGATGGGCCGCGGCTGAGGGCCTCAAAGCCAACGATGCGCTCTTCCAGCGTGGAGACAATGGGCTGGAAGAGGGTGGTGACGGCGGCCCGATTCAAGATGGTGATCAGGGCCTGACGTTGTTCGGATACGGTCATAGTAAGTCCAGGCATGTGAGTTTGGCCGTACCTGGCCGCCCGGAATGCTACTGGCGGGCACGCTTTCATGAGTCCTGATCATGGCAGTGTGCTAGTGCTTTGTGACCGTGTTATGACAACGCCCGCCGCGGGGGCGGGCGCGATGGTCAGTTGGCTCGGGCGACCTGGTGCTCCAGTTGCAGCAGGTCAACGAGGATGTGGCTGGTTTCCAGCAGGAAGGCGTCATCCTTGGGGTCGCTGTCCTCGTCCTCGGTATGCACTTCGGCCAGCAGCGGGTCGCTTTCCTCAAGGGTTGTCAGGGGCTCTTCGCCACGCGCAGTCAGTCGCTGATTCTCCAGCTCCAGCAAACGGTTTTCATAGTCTTCCTGCTGTTGCTTGCGTTTACTTTCATTCAGCGGGATGGTCTCGCGTGCCTTGATCTGGTTGTCCAGGCCGATGCGGGCCAGGGTGTAGATAAAATCCGGATCCTTGGCAGCACGTGCCTCATGCTGCTGCTGCAGCTGTGCAATAAAGGGCTGCAGGTGGCTGCTGGTCTGGTAGCGCGCTGGCGGGATGGTGTCCCACGGCATGGCGTTGGGCAAAGCGCTTTCGCCTATCTCCTCGCTGTCGAGCAGCGACGGATAGCGGATGTCCGGCACCACGCCGCGGTGCTGGGTGCTTTGCCCCGAGACGCGGTAGAACTTGGCCAGGGTCAGTTTCAGCTCGCCGTGATTGAGCGGCTGAATGGACTGCACGGTACCTTTGCCGAAGGTGGATTCACCGATCACCAGGGCGCGGCCGTAGTCCTGCATGGCGCCGGCGAAAATCTCCGAGGCCGAGGCGGACAGGCGGTTGACCATCACGGCCATCGGGCCGGTGTAGGCAATACCGGCTTCCGGGTCGTCGAGCTGCTGCACCTGACCCTGGCTGTCGCGCACCAGTACGGTCGGGCCGCGGTCGATGAACAGGCCGGTCAGTTCAGTTGCTTCCTGCAGTGACCCGCCCCCATTGTCGCGCAGGTCCAGTACAACGCCATCGACCTTTTGCTCGCTCAGCTCGCCGAGCAGGCGGCGGACGTCGCGCGTAGTGCTGCGGTAGTCCGGGTCACCCTTGCGGTAAGCCTTGAAGTCGATATAGAAGCCGGGCACGTCGATGACGCCGATGCGGTAGTCGTGCCCGTTGTTCTGCAGTTCGATTACCGAGGACTTGGCGGCCTGGTCTTCGAGCTTGATGGCTTCGCGGGTCAGGTTGACGATCTTGCTGGTGAGGTCGCCCGGCGGGTTGCTGGCCGGGATGACCTCAAGCCGAATTGGCGAGCCCTTGGGGCCGCGAATCAGCTTGACGACCTCATCCAGGCGCCAGCCGACCACATCGACCATCTCTTCCTCGCCCTGGCCTACGGCGATGATACGGTCGCTGGTTGCCAGCTGCTGGCTGCGTTTGGCCGGGCCGGCGGGTACCAGGCGGACGATCTTGGTGTATTCGTTGTCGCTTTGCAGAACGGCGCCGATGCCTTCGAGCGAGAGGCTCATGTTGATGTCGAAGTTTTCAGCGTTTTCCGGCGACAGGTATTGCGTGTGCGGATCGTAGACCTGGGCCAGGGCGTTGATGTAGTTCTGGAAAATGTCCTCGGAGCGGGTCTGGTTGACACGGATCTGCTGCCCGCGATAGCGCTTGCCGAGCAGCTCGCGAATATCGTCCAGGCTCTTGCCGGCCAACTTCAGGCGCAGGACCTCATCCTTGATCTGGGCGCGCCATAGCTGTTGCAGTGCCTGTTCGTCGCTCGCCCAGGGCGCCTCTTCGCGGTCGACCAGAATGTCCTGGTCGGTGTTGAAGTCGAAGCCATCGAGCTGATTCTCCACCAGATCGATGCTGAAATTCAGGCGGTCCTGCAGGCGTTGCAGCTGACGCTTGTGCATGGCGAAGCCGACACTCAGGTCGCCCTGCAGCAGCAGATCGTCCAGGCGCAGACGGTTGCCGGAGAAGGCATCGATATCCTGCTGGGTAAACAGGCTGCGCTGCGGGTCCAGATGCTTGAGGTAGGTGTCGTACATCTGTGCCGACAGAGCGTCATCGAGACGGGTGCGGTTGTAATGATGACGGCGCAACAGCTCGACGGTGTTCTGGCTGGCGACTACTTGATCGCGAGTGGGTTGCAGTTGGTCCAGGTCCAGTGCAGGGACCTGTTCGAGTGCCAGGACGCTGCTGCTGACAGTCAGCAGAGCGAGCAGGCAGGTGCGGCGCAGGAGGGGGAAACCTTTCATCTGGGGTATCGCGTCCGGAGAGAGTATGCTTTTAGGAGTGTACGCGGGACAGCGAGTTCCCGCTGGTAACCATTGATAAGAACTATGGAGGTAGCGTGAGAGGATTGCAAGCCGAGGGCGGGGCGCTGACGTGGCAGCCCCAGAGTGCTGTAGAGCTGAAGTCCGGCGAAGTGCGTATTCGTGTGCAGGCGGCTGGACTGAACCGTGCCGATCTGCTGCAGAAGGCGGGCATGTATCCGCCGCCGCCGGGGGTGACCGGTGTGCTGGGCCTGGAATGTGCCGGTGAAGTAGTCGAGGTGGCAGAGGGTTCGCGCTGGCAGCTGGGTGACCGCGTGTGCGCGCTGCTGGCCGGCGGCGGCATGGCTGAGGAGGTCGTGGTCGATCAGCGTCACCTGCTGCCCGTGCCGGACAGCTTGAGCTGGGCTGAGGCCGCAGCCATTCCTGAGGTATTCAGTACCGCGTGGTTGAACATCTTTGTGCTGGGCAACGCGCGTCCGGGTGAAAAGGTACTGATCCATGCCGGCGCCAGTGGCGTGGGCACCGCTGCGATCCAGCTGTGCAAGGCCCAGGGCAATCCCTGCTGGGTCAGCGTTGGCAGCCAGGACAAGCTCGATGCTTGTGTGGAGCTGGGTGCTGAGGGTGGCGTGCTGCGGCAGAACGGCATTGCTGCGCTGAAGGACTTCGGGCCTTTCAATGTGGCGCTCGACCCGGTCGGTGCTACCTACGCGGCTGATCATCTGGATCTGCTGGCGCTGGATGCGCGCTGGGTGCTGATCGGTCTGATGGGTGGGCGCGAGGCGACACTGGATCTGGCCAAGGTGCTGGCCAAGCGCATCAGCCTGCTGGGCTCGACCCTGCGTACCCGCGATGCCGACTTCAAGGCGACCTTGCTGGCGGATATGGAACAGCGTCTGATCCCGCTGTTTACCAGCGGCGAACTCAAGCCGATGGTGGCCAAGACCTTCGGCTTTGCCGAGGCTGAGGCGGCTTTCGAAGAGTTGGCGCGTGATCAGGTGGTGGGTAAGGTGATTCTGCTGCGCGAAGACTGATTGTTTGCCGCGGCAGATCAAGCCCCATGCGTTGCTGACGCATGGGGCTTTTTTGTGGCTCATCACGGGAGTCTGCGAGCGACAGTTGTTTTAGGGCTCTTCGCGGACAGGCTGCGCTTGGTCCGTCCTGCAGCGCAGCGTGTTCGCGAGGGGGCTTATATCAGCTGCGCGCTGTTGCAGAACGCCGTCAGCACGCTGATCAGGTAACCCGGATCACGGCTGCCGGCCAGCTCGCGGATCGAATGCATGGCGAAGGTTGGTGCGCCGATATCCACGGTGCGCACGCCCAGGCGGCTTGCGGTGATGGGGCCGATGGTGCTGCCGCAGCCCATATCGCTGCGCACCACGAAGGTCTGCACCGGCACCTCGGCACGCGCGCACAGGTCGCGGAAGAAGGCCGCGGTTTCGCTGTTGGTGGCATAACGCTGGTTGTTGTTGATCTTGATGACCGGGCCGGCGTTCAGTTGCGGGCCGTGGTTTTCATCGTGCTTCATGGCGAAGTTCGGATGCACAGCATGAGCGTTGTCTGCCGATACCAGCAGCGAGCGCTGGATCACCTGGATACGCTCGGCGTCGTCGCTGATCAGACGGCGCAGCACGTCCTCCAGAAAAGGACCGTCGGCGCCACAGCAGGAGCTGGAGCCAATCTCTTCATGGTCGGTACACACCAGCAGGCAGGGCTGCTCGCCATCGCTGTCGAGCAGCGCGCTCAGGCCGGCGTGACAGGACAGCAGATTGTCCAGGCGGGCCGCGCTGAAGAAGTCGCCATCGAGCCCCAGTTGGGCGGGGCGCTGGGTGTCGTAGAAACTCAGTTCGTAATCCAGCACCTGCGCGCCCTCGCAGTCAGGATGCTCGTTCACCAGTTGATTGGCCAGCAGTGCACGCAGATCTCGCCCGCCGTCCAGGCTGTGGGCAAGGATCGGCGGCATGTCGGTTTGCGGATTGATGGCCAGGCCGTCGTTGACACCCCGGTTGAGATGGATGGCCAGGTTGGGGACTACTGCAATCGGCCGTTGAAAGTCGATCAGGCGGCTGTCGAGTGCGCCATCGGCGCGTCGGAAGGTCAGACGCCCGGCCAGTGACAGATCGCGATCAAACCAGGGGGCGAGTAGCGCGCCGCCATAAATTTCCACCCCCAGTTGCCACAACCCCTGCTGGTCCTTCTCCGGCTGCGGCTTGACCCGCAGGCAGGGGCTGTCGGTATGCGCGCCGATCAGGCGCAACCCGCGGCTGGCGAGCGCACCGTCGGCGCCCAGCTGGAAGGCGATCAGTGACGAGTCGTTGCGGGTGACCAGGTAGCGCCCGCCGGCACTGAGCTGCCAGTCGCTGCGCTCATCCAGGGCCTCGAAGCCGGCGGCCAGCAAACGACTGCGCAGCGTGTTGGTAGCATGGAAGGGCGTTGGCGAGCTGGCGATGAAGTCGGCCAGATCCTGAAGCTGTGGGTCCTGCATGAAACTCTCCTGCAACGGGGTGACGGGCGCCTGCTCAGAACGGGCAGGGGCTTTCAAAGGCCATGCGCTCGCCGGTCTCCGGGTGGCTGATGGCCAGGCGCGCGGCGTGCAGTGCCAGCCGCGGACAGGCGGTCAAAGCGTCACCGTCGGCGTAAAGCCGGTCTCCCAGCAACGGGTGGCCGATGGCGAGCATATGTACGCGCAGCTGGTGTGAGCGACCGGTGATCGGCGTCAGTTCGACGCGGCAGTACTGCGGATGACGCTCCAGTACGCGCCAGAAGGTCTGCGCATGCTTGCCGAGCTCGTGATCGACGATATGCCGTGGCTTATTGGGGGGATCATAGCGCAGCGGCAGGTCGATGTGTCCTGCGTCGCCCGTTGGCTGGCCCCAGCACAGGGCGATATAGGCCTTGTCAGTCTCGCGGTCATGAAACTGGCGTGACAGTTCGCGATGGGCGTCCGGATTGCGCGCAATCACCAGCAGGCCGGAGGTTTCCCAGTCCAGGCGATGCACGATGCGCGCTTCGGGGTAGCCGTTTTCCTGCAGGCGGGTAATCAGGCAGTCCTTGTTGTCCTCGGCACGACCGGGGACGGACAGCAGCAACGTCGGCTTGTCGACGATCAGGAAACTCGGGTCCTGATGCACGATACCGATATGGGTCAGTGGCATGGGGCTTCCGCAGGGCGCCACCCGGGCGGGTGGCGCCAGCTGGTCAGGGGCGTTCCGGCAGGGTGATGTTCAGTTCGAGAACCGAGCAATCATCCTGGTTATCGAGGGCGACATGCACCTGTTCACGGTCGATGGAAACGTACTTGCTGATGACGTCGATGATTTCCTGCTGCAGTTGCGGCAGGTAGTCGGGCTGAGTGCGCTGCCCACGCTGGTGGGCGACGATGATCTGCAGACGTTCCTTGGCAATCGACGCGGGCGTCGATTTCTTGCGGTCACGGAAATAATCGAAAATGCTCACTTAACGCCCTCCGAACAGGCGCTGCAGCAGGCCCTTCTTCTGTGCTTCCAGAAAGCGATGTGCGACGTCTTTGCCCAGCAGGCGTTCGACGGCATCGCTATAGGCCTGACCGGCATCGCTCTTGTCGTCCATGATCACCGGTACGCCCTGGTTGGAGGCCTTGAGAACGGCCTGCGACTCCGGGATAACGCCCAGCAGCGGAATGGACAGGATGTCTTCGACATCGGCCACCGAGAGCATTTCGCCATTTTCGACGCGCTCCGGGTTGTAACGGGTCAGCAGCAGGTGCTCTTTGATTTTTTCGCCGTTCTCGGCGCGACGGGATTTGCTCGACAGCAGACCCAGAATGCGGTCCGAGTCACGCACCGAGGAGACTTCCGGGTTGGTCACCACGACGGCCTCGTCGGCAAAGTACATGGCCAGGTGAGCACCTTTCTCGATGCCGGCCGGGGAGTCGCAGACGATGTAGTCGAAGTTCTCTTTCAACTCTTCCAGCACGCGCTCGACACCTTCGGGGGTGAGGGCGTCCTTGTCGCGGGTCTGGGAGGCCGGCAGGATGAACAGGTTCTCCGAGCGCTTGTCCTTGATCAGCGTCTGATTCATGTTGGAATCGCCGTTGATCAGGTTGACGAAGTCGTAAACCACGCGGCGTTCGCAGCCCATGATCAGGTCGAGGTTACGCAGGCCGACGTCAAAGTCGACGATGACGGTTTTGAAACCGCGCAGGGCCAGCCCGGTACCGATGGCGGCGCTGGTGGTTGTTTTGCCCACCCCGCCCTTGCCTGATGTGACAACGATGATCTTTGCCAAAATGACCTTCCTGTCGAAAAAATGTCTGATAGTGGATTACGCCGGGCGGTGATGGTTCCCGGCGTGGATGCAAGGCTGCGGAACTCGGTCACAGACCAGAGAAATCGGGCGCCCCGAATGGGAGGACAGTATCTGTTAAAGCCCGGTTATCTTCAAGCTGTCACCCTCCAGACTGATCTGTACCGGAGCCTTCCACTGCTGTTTGCGCAGATCCTCGGCTACCTTGTACTGGCCGGCGATGGAGACCAGCTCGGCCTCCAGGCTTTGACAGAAGATGCGGGCCTGGCGGTCGCCTGTAACGCCGGCCAGCGCGCGGCCGCGCAATGGGCCATAAACGTGGATGTGGCCGTCAGCCAGTAGCTCGGCGCCGGCGCTGACCGGTGCCAGCACAATCAGATCGCCGCCGCGGGCGTAGATCTGCTGGCCGCCGCGCACCGGCTCAGTGATGATCTTGCCTGAGCCAGCCGGGGCCGGAGCGGGCGCTGCTGGTGCCGGCGCTGGCGCAGGCTCAGCCTTGGGGGCCGGTTTGGGCGCCGGTTCGGCGGCAACGTCAATCGGCTTTTCACGCTGGCGACCCGGCGGCAGCAGCACCATGTCGGCATTGCCCGCCAGCGCGCGAAAGTCTTCGCCGCCGCGCAGCGCAACTGGCTGCAGGCCGTGATCGCGGCAGATGCTCAGCAGGTGGCGCAGGGTCATGTCGCTCAGCGGCTCGCTCAGCTTGTCCAGCGCAATCACCACCGGGGTGTCGACGAAGAAGTTGGGGGCTTGTTCTACCTTCTCGGCCAGTTGCCTGGCGAACTGCTCCGGTGCCAGGCGAATGAGCTCGACCAGTGTCATCGTCAGCATGCCGCCCTTGAGGTGGAATACCGGGTCGTTGTCGAGCAGGTCGAGGGTAGTGTCAGCAGTCATGGTCCATCCCGTTCCTAAAGAATCAGCGCTTCCTTATATAGATTGCCCCTACAGATCGCAAGCCGCGTGCGCCTTGGTTAGAATGTCTGTTTTCGCTGAATGGGCCTGCTGATGGATCGTCCGGGATTTACCGTTGCGCTGCTGCATCCGCGTTACTGGCTGCTCTGGTTGGGACTGGGGCTGCTGTGGCTGGTGGTGCAGTTGCCCTATCGCTGGTTGCTGGGGTTGGGGCGCGCGCTGGGCTGGGGGATGTTTCAGCTGATGGGTGACCGCCGCGAGGTGGCGCGTACCAACTTGGCGCTGTGTTTTCCCGAGATGTCCGAGATGGCCCGTGAGCGGCTGCTGCGGGAGAACTTCGCCTCCAACGGAATTGCCCTGTTCGAGATGGCCATGGCCTGGTGGTGGCCGCGCCAGCGGCTAGCGCGCCTGGCCCACATCGAAGGGCTGGAGCATCTGAACGACGCGGCGGCCCAGGGCAAGGGCGTGGTTTTGATGTCGCTGCATTTCACTACCCTGGAGATAGGCGCGGCGCTGCTGGGTCAGGCCGTGACCATCGACGGCATGTACCGCGAGCATCGCAATGCGGCCTTTGATTTCGTTCAGCGCCGTGGTCGCGAGCGTCATAACCTGGATGCCAAGGCGGTAGAGCGCGAGGACGTACGCAGCATGCTGCGCTCGCTGCGCTCCGGCCGGGCGATCTGGTACGCGCCGGACCAGGACTACGGGCGCAAGGCGAGTGTGTTTGTGCCGTTGTTTGGCGTGGAGGCCGCGACGGTGACTGCGACCAGTACCTTTGCCCGTCTGGGCAAGGCGCAGGTAGTGCCCTTTACCCAAACCCGCCTGGCCGATGGCAGTGGCTATCGCCTGACCGTACATCCGCCGCTGGAAGGCTTTCCGGGCGAGAACGAGACCGCTGATGCGCTGCGCATCAACCAGTGGGTCGAGCAGGCGATCTCGCAGCAGCCGGAACAATATATGTGGGTACATCGACGCTTCAAGACACGACCAGAAGGCGAGTCGCGCCCCTACGCCAAGCGTCAGCGGCGCAAACGCCGGGCGCGTCGTCGTTGATGCTGGGGGAGACGAGTGGCGCCTGTACCGGGCTGATTCTCTCGGGCGGTGGTGCGCGTGCGGCTTATCAGGTTGGCGTACTGTCGGTGTTGGCGGAGTTGCTGCCGCCTGGTGCCAGCAATCCTTTTCCGGTGATCTGCGGCACTTCGGCAGGAGCGATCAACGCGCTGGCACTGGCAACCAACGCCCAGGACTTTGGCGCGGGGGTGGAGCGCCTGCAGCAAGTCTGGTCGGCATTCTCCTGTGATCAGGTCTATCGCAGCGACTGGCCCGGCGTCACCGCCCAGGCCTGGCGCTGGATACGGGCCAATCTGCTGGGCGTACCCAGCTCCCAACCCACCGCCATGCTGGACAACGCACCGCTGCGCTCTCTGTTGCAGCGCACGCTGCATTTTGGGCAGATCGATGAGGCGTTGCAGGCCGGGTTGTTGCAGGCGGTGTCGGTCAGCGCCTTTGGTTATCAGTCGGCCGAGTCGGTCAGCTTTTATCAGGGGCGTGAACGCATTCAGCCCTGGTCCCGGCATCGGCGCGTTGGAGTGCAGACGCGGCTGGGGCTGGAGCACCTGATGGCGTCATCGGCCATTCCTCTGGTCTTCCCGCCGGTGCAGCTCAATCGCGAATGGTTTGGTGATGGCGCGGTCCGCCAGCAGGCGCCGATCAGCCCGGCGTTGCATCTGGGGGCCAATCGGGTGCTGGTGATCGGGGTATCGGACAACCTGGCTAATCAGCCGGCGGGTGGTCGTCGTGGTCCGCGCCTGCGTGCAGCCCTGCCGCCGACCCTGGCACAGATCGGTGGTCACCTGCTCAGCAGTACCTTTGTCGATAATCTGGAAGCAGATATCGAGCTGCTGGAGCGCATGAACAAGCTGGCCGGTTACCTGCCGGTAGGGTCGCGGATGAACGGCAAGGGCTTGCGCCAGGTCGACGTGGAGGTCATTTCGCCCAGCGAGCCGCTGGATATCATCGCCGCCCGTCATCGCAAGCTGCTGCCGCGCAGTTTGCGGGCGTTTCTGCGGGGCAGCGGGGCGACTCGGGCATCGGGCGGCAGTGTGGTCAGCTATTTGCTGTTTGAAGCCGATTACACCCGCGAGCTGATCGCGCTTGGCCGGCGTGATGCGTTAGCCAAGCGAGATCAGTTGCAGCGTTTTCTCAGCCTGCCACCAGTACACGGATAGCGTCCAGCCGCAGCTTGGCCTGCTGCAGGGCAAGGTCGCCGTCCGCCAGGCGAAGCTGTAGCGCCTTGATTTCATCATCGCGTACCAGCGGGTTGACCTGTTGCAGCGCCTTCAGGCGTTCAATCTCCTCTTCCAGCTCCGCGCGCAACTGGGCGCGGGCATCGTCAACCAGTTTGCGATGCTCGGCGTCCGCTGCCTTTTCGGCTTTGTTCAGCAGGCCCTCGACCGGCTCGCGCTGGGTCTTGGCTACTTTCACTGCCAGCTGCCGCGGCAGTGATTCAACCTGTCCGTCCAGAGTGTCGAAGCTGACCTTGCCTGCCAGGTTGTTGCCGTTGATATCCAGCAGACAGCGGATCGGGGTCGGCGGCAATACCCGCTGCAGCTGCAGCGCCCGCGGAGCGACGGCCTCGCAGACATAGATGCATTCGAGCAGCATGGTGCCGGGTTTAAGGGCTTTGTTCTTCAGCAGGCCCACGGCGCTGTTACCCATGCTGCCGGACAGTACCAGGTCCATGCCGCCCTGCAGCATCGGGTGTTCCCAAGTCAGAAATTGCATGTCTTCGCGCGACAGCGCGGTGTCGCGATCGTAGGTGACAGTGACACCTTCGTCGTTGCCCAGCGGGAAACCGGCGTCCAGCATGCGCTCGCCCGGGCGCAGGATCAGCGCGTTGTCTGAATGGTCTTCGCTGTCCACGCCAAACACATCGAACAGCCGCTCCATGTAAATAGGCAGCTGGAAGTCGCTGTCCTGCCTGGCGATGGCATCGATCATCTGTTCGGAGTCTGCCTGGCCGCGCGAGTGCAGCTCCAGCAGGCGATCTCGACCGTTGTGCAGCTCTTGTTCCAGCGCCTGACGCTCGCTGCGGGCACGTTCGATCAGCGCGTCCCAGCCATCGGTGCCCGGATGGTCCAGGTGCTGCAGCAGCTCAGCGCCGTAGCGGTGCTGCAGTGCGTTGCCGGTCGGGCAGGTCGCGCGGAAGGCGTTCAGCGCCTGGTCATACCACTGGAACAGGTGCGCCTGTGCAGTGCCTTCAAGGTAGGGGATGTGCAGCTGGATACGGTGCTGCTGACCAATGCGGTCCAACCGGCCGATGCGTTGCTCCAGCAGGTCCGGGTGGGTCGGCAGATCAAACATCACCAGGTGATGGGCAAACTGGAAGTTGCGACCTTCGCTGCCGATCTCCGAGCAGATCAATACCTGGGCGCCGAACTCCTCGTCGGCAAAGAAGGCGGCGGCGCGGTCGCGCTCGACGATGCTCATGCCCTCATGGAATACGGTTGCCGGGATGCCGCTGCGGATCCGCAGGGCATCTTCCAGGTCCAGCGCGGTTTCGGCGTGGGCGCAGATCACCAGTACCTTGTTGCGCTTGAGCAGTTTGAGTGTGTCGATCAGCCACTCGACGCGCGGGTCAGCCTGCCACCAGGGGTGCTCCTGACCGTCAAAGTCGGCCTGCAGCGGTTGTTCGGGATAGAGTGCCACCTGGCCTTCGAGGTCCTGATACTGCTCGGGGCAGGGCAGGGGGTAAGCGTGCAGGTCGCGTTCCGGGAAGCCGGCAATCGCAGCGCGGGTGTTGCGATAGAGCACGCGCCCGGTACCGTGGCGGTCGAGCAGCTGGCGTACCAGGCTGTCGCGTGCACTGCGACCCTCGTCGCCGCCGGCTTCCAGCGCAGCGAACAGCGGCGTGGCGCTCTCGCCCAGCCAGCTGCCGATAGCGGTGCGGTCATCGGCGCTCAGCTGGTCCTGCTCCAACAGGTGTTGAACCGCCTCCGCGACGGGCTGGTACCGCTCGGCTTCCTGCACGAAGTCTTCGAGGCTGTGGAACCGGTCCGGGTCGAGCAGGCGCAGGCGCGCGAAGTGGCTGGCCTGACCGAGCTGTTCCGGGGTGGCGGTCAGCAGCAGGACCGCTGGCGTTTGTCTGGCGAGGGTGTCGACCAGTGCGTATTCGGGGCTGGGGTTGTCTTCATGCCAGACCAGGTGGTGCGCTTCGTCGACCACCAGCAGGTCCCAATCGGCCTGCAGCAGATGATCCTGGGCGGTGGTGTTCTCCAGCAAGAACTCCAGCGCCACCAAGGCCAGTTGCTCTTCCTCGAAGGGGTTGCTGTCGGCGCCGTCACAGCGGTCGGCGTTGAACAGAGCAAATTGCAGGTTGAAGCGGCGGCGCATTTCCACCAGCCACTGATGCTGCAGGTTTTCCGGCACCACGATCAGTACGCGACGGACCCGGCCAGTCTGCAGTTGACGATGCAGAACCAGGCCTGCCTCGATGGTCTTGCCCAGGCCGACTTCGTCGGCCAGCAGCACGCGTGGGGCCATGCGGTCGGCCACATCGCGGGCAATGTGTAACTGGTGACCGATCGGCTGGGTGCGCACACCGGCCAGGCCGAGCAGCGGGGAACGCTGGATACGGCAATAGTGTCGCAGGCTTTCGAAACGCAGGCTGAACCAGGGCAGCGGGTCAATCTGGCTGGCGAACAGTCGATCACTGGCCAGGCGGAACTGGATGAAGTTGTCCAGCATAGTCTCCGGGAAGCTGGCGCTTTCGCCGTTTTCGCGCAGGCCTTGATACACCAGCAGGCCATTGGCTTCGCTGACGTCGCTGACCACCAGCTGCCAGCCTTCATGGTGACTGATGGCATCGCCGGGGCTGAAACGCACGCGGGTTAGCGGGGCGTTGCGCAGGGCGTAGTGGCGGGTTTCGCCGCTGGCCGGGTAGAGCACGATCACCACGCGGTCATCCTGTGACAGGACAGTGCCGAGCCCCAGTTCTGCTTCGCTGTCACTGACCCAGCGCTGTCCCGGGATAAAAGCCGTCATGCCACTCTCCTGATGGTGCTGAAAAAAAGGCGCATATCGTACCCGATCACCCGCCATCCCGGAACCGGCGGCTTGCCTTTAGCTGACGGTGGTGGGACATTGGAGCTGGTTAAAAATTGTCCGATTTGTGCGCCAGGTCACCGTTGCGTGGATCAAGGGAACCGATTTCCGGTCGATATAGCAGTGTAGTTGTTGGTTCTTCAGGGAAGATGATCACGAGGGAACAGAGCATGCTGATACCCGGTTTACCGCCAGCCGGTGCGCAGAATGATGCAGTCAAGAGCAGTCGCGAGGTCAAGCCCTCGGCGGCCAGCGAGCCGTTGCACGATGCCGCAGCGCAGCAGGTTGAACGACGTCAGAGCGACCGCGGACGCTGGCCGGAACGCCGGCGTCGCAAGCGTCGGGTGCATACCCGTCAGGAGCAGTCGCCGGAAGAGCGTCAAGCCAGTGCAGATGAACTGGAGCTGCCGGACAAGGGGCTGCTTGTCGATATCGAAGTTTGATAGTCTGAGCGCTGAGTGGAATGCGCTGGTGGGCAGCGCTTCCGTATAGGGTGAGTGGAACCATGACCGACGACAATCGCAGTGGTGACGTGATCGACCTGGGGGAAGCCCGTCGTCAACGTATTCACGATATTCACGATGCCCGCCTGGAGGCCATGCGCGATGCGTTTTCTCGCGCACTGCCGTTGCCTGGCTCCGGCAAGGCCGGCAAGAAAGGCCGCCGCGATAAAAAGAAGAAGTAGCCCCTCTCTTATTGACCCGCGTCAATAACCTTACATCCCGTGCGGCATAACCTGCAGTCATTGCCAACGCAGGAGGTGGGTTATGTATGTTGATGAAGCAGTCATTGCTGGTGTGATCACTGTGGGTTTGATGGTGGCTTTTCTGGGTGGGGTCGGCCTGTTTATCTGGCGCGACGCGCACAAGAAGAAGTCCAAGTAACACTTAGGGGTTGTTGACGTTTCGTCCACCCGGCTGTTGCTGCCTGTACCGGCGCAACCCAGGCGGCCCTGCCCGCAGGGCCTCTGGCAGGCGGGCGAGCGAGACGTCAACCGGCCCTGGTAGGCAGGCGCGGTGCGCCGGAGAGGTTTTTGCTCTGCCCTGTGCCTGCTGCAGCGGGCATAATGAGTAATCACCGTTGTCTGGTTATCCGTTATGTCTGTCCGTTCTTCGGCCGGCCGCGTCCGCTGCCCGGTGTGTGCCCGGCCTCAGGCCCAGTGTCTGTGTTCGTTGATTCCCCGTCTGTGGCCGCCAACCCAGTTGCTGGTGATCCAGCACCCCGATGAAGCCTCCCATGCGCTCAACACGGCTCGCTTGCTGGTGCCGGGGTTGGTCAACGCTCACTTGCTGATAACCGAATCCCTGCAGGAGCACCCTGCCTGGATGCGGCGTTTGCAGGACCCCCGATGGCGCAATGAGCTGCTGTTTCCTGGCGAGCAGGCGCAAGTGCTGTTGCCCGCCGCCGCCGACCTGCGTCCCAGGCGGCTGGTGCTGCTCGATGGCACCTGGCGTAAGGCGCGCAAGCTGGTTTATCTCAATCCTGTGCTGCAGTCGATGGCGCAGGTATGCCTGCCCGCCGGGCTGGTCAGCCGTTATCGCCTGCGCAAGGTGCCGCAGGCCGGCGCGCTGTCCACTATCGAAGCGGGCGCCGAGGCGCTCTCTGTGTTGCATCCCGGTTTTGACAAGCATGCCCTGCTGGCGCCGTTCGAGGCGCTGATCGAAGGGCAGATCCGCGCCATGGGGCTGGCGCGTTATCAGCAGAACTATGGCGCTGCGTCCGACCCGGCTGTTGAATAGAGAAGCGCATTCACAGCTTTTATTATCCCTTGTCAGCGCTGGCCCGGGCCCGTGGCCTCGCTAGACTGCGCAGAACAGGTCGTCGCCTGTGGCACAACAAGAACAATTAAGGGGATCGCATGCAAGCAACAGGACAGCGGGTCGTTATTACAGGCGCAGGCAGTGGCCTGGGGCGGGAGCTGGCACTGCGTTATGCGCGTGAGGGTGCGCGGCTGGCGCTGGCAGATATTAACGATGACGGGCTGGAAGAAACCCGACGGCTGGCAACGGCGGCCGGAGGCTGGGCGTTTACCCAGCGGTGTGATGTGCGTGACTTCAGCCAGCTGGCGGCGCTTGCGCAAAGTTGTGATGAGCGGTTGAACGGCGTCGATGTGTTGATCAACAACGCCGGCATTGCCTCCGGCGGCTTGTTCTGGGACCTCTCACTGGAGGACTGGGATTCGCAGATTTGCATCAACCTGATGGGCGTGGTGAAGGGTTGCAAGGCCTTTATGCCGCTGTTCATGCGTCAGGGCGCAGGCCGCATCATCAATATTGCTTCTATGGCTGCCCATATTCAAACGCCGGGTATGAGCAACTACAACGTAGCCAAGGCCGGGGTGGTGGCGCTGTCGGAGAGTTTGCTGGCTGAGCTGCACCCTCTGGGCATCAAGGTTAACGTGGTTTGTCCGTCGTTTTTCCAGACCAATCTGCTGGCGTCCTATCATGGCCCGGACACCCAGGCCCGTGATGATATGGCCAAGCTGCTGGAGAACTCGCCGATCAGTGCTGCCGATGTCGCCGATATCACTTTCCGTGAAAGCGAGGCGGATCAGTTTATGATTCTGCCGCACGAGCGGGGCCGTCTGGCACTGCAGCAAAAACGCGCCGATCCGCAGGTCATCTACGACGAAATGTTCCGCCTGGCTGCCAAGCGCGTGCCCGTCAACTGAAGGCCGGTCCGTCGGCAGCCGTCTGTCGACGGACTATGGCGTTTTATCAGCTGTGTCTATTGTGTTTCCTGTTGCGGCCTCGGGGCAGTATGCTTGGCGCCCTTCGAATGGCGGGTTGCCCGTCTGAACCCCTAGGCAAGCAATGAGGTTATCGCAATGCGTGAAGTCGTAATCGTCGACAGCGTCCGCACCGGTCTGGCCAAGTCCTTCCGCGGCAAGTTCAATATGACCCGTCCGGATGACATGGCGGCCCACTGTGTCAACGCGCTGATCGAGCGCACTGGCATTGACCCGAAGATGATCGACGACTGCATCGTCGGTGCCGGCTCCAACGAAGGTGCTCAAGGCCACAACATCGGTCGTAACGTTGCGGTGCTGTCGAAAATGGGTATCGATGTTGCCGGTATGACCCTGAACCGCTACTGCTCCTCCGGTCTGCAGGCGATTGCCATCGCAGCCAACCAGGTTGCTTCCGGTTGCTCCGACGCCATCGTTGCCGGTGGTGTCGAGTCCATCACCATGACGGCCAAGAGCCGCAACACCGACAACTTCGTCAACCCGATCCTGGAAAAAGACTTCCCGGGCATCTACTACCCGATGGGTCAGACTGCCGAGATCGTTGCGCGCCGCTACAACGTCACCCGTGAGCAGCAGGACAACTACGCACTGCAGAGTCAGCAGCGTACTGCCCGCGCCCAGGCCGAAGGCCTGTTCGATGACGAAATCGTGCCGATGAACGTCAAATATCAGGTTCAGGACAAGGCCACCGGCGAAGTCACCATCGTTGACGGCGTTGTTGAAGGCGACGACTGCAACCGCCCCGACACCACCATCGAAGGCCTGAACAGCCTGAAGCCGGTGTTTGCCGAAGACGGTTCCGTGACTGCCGGTAACGCCTCTCAGCTGTCCGACGGCGCCTCCATGACCCTGGTCATGAGCCTGGACAAGGCGCTGGAGCTGGGTCTGAAGCCGCTGGCTTACTTCCGTGGCTTCACTGTCGCCGGTTGCGAGCCTGACGAAATGGGCATTGGTCCGGTTTACTCCGTGCCGAAACTGCTCAAATCCCGTGGCCTGACCGTCGACGACATCGACCTGTGGGAGCTGAACGAAGCCTTTGCTTCCCAGTGCCTGTACGCTCGTGACTTCCTCAAGATCGACAACGAGAAATACAACGTCAACGGTGGCTCCATCTCCATCGGTCACCCGTTCGGCATGACCGGTTCTCGTCAGGTGGGTCACCTGGTTCGTGAGCTGCAGCGTCGCGGCAAGCGTTATGGCATCGTCACCATGTGTGTTGGCGGTGGCATGGGCGCAACCGGCCTGTTCGAAGCCTACCGCGGCTGATCCGCGTGGCCGCATCTGCGGCTGCGTCAAGAAGGGCGTCTCCCCCGGTGGGAGGCGCCCTTTTTTGTTGCATCAAGCCACCTTTTCTCCGGTGCTTGGCTGTTTGCCTTGTGGCACAATGCGCTTTTTGCTGACTCGGACAGGAACAGGCGCGTGGGCAATCACCATGGCGGGGCGGACAGAGATGGCGACTGAGCTGCGGCGAGTCGTCTTTGTGCTGCTGCCCGGTGCCCATCCTGGCAGCCTGATGCCGGCGCTGTCGGTCCTGCTGTCGGCCAACCGCATGGCCGAAGAGCCCCTCTATCAGATCGAATGCTGCACACTGGAAGAACAATCAGTGCGCGCGTCTGATGGCCTGTTGCTGCAGCCGGCGCCGTTGCAGAGCTGCGCTCCTGGTTTTGCTCAGTTGTGGCTGGTAGCGGAAAGCCTTGCCGCTGGGGACTCGCTGCCGGACTGGCTGGCGCCGCAGCTTGCCGAATGGCTGGCGGCGGGCGTCCTGGTTGGTGGCCTGGAGGCGGGCGCAGCGGTGCTGGCGGCCTGCGGTGTGCTTGATGGTGCTCGCTGCGCAGTGCATTGGCGCATGCTGGACGAGTTTCGTGAGCGTTTTCCGCAGGTAGAAGCGGTTACCCAGCTGTACGTGCAGGACGCCAATCTGGCCACTAGCAGTGGCGGGCTGGCCAGTACCGACCTGTTGCTCGGCGTGCTGGCGCAAGAGCAGGGCCAGGATCTGGCGGCACTGGTGGCTGAGGATTTGGTGATCGAGCGTACCCGTGACGGCAGCGAGCGTCAGCGCATGCCGCTGCGCAACCGGTTGGGCAGCAGCCATCCCAAGTTGACCCAGGCGGTCATCCTGATGGAATCCAACATTGAAGAGCCGCTGACCACCGATGAAATTGCCCGTCATGTCTGCGTGTCGCGGCGTCAGCTGGAGCGTATTTTCAAGCAGTACCTCAACAGCGTACCGTCGCAGTACTACCTGGAGCTGCGGCTGAACCGGGCTCGCCAGATGCTGCTGCAGACCAGTAAGTCGATTATTCAGATAGGGCTGTCATGCGGGTTCTCCTCAGGGCCGCATTTTTCCAGTGCCTATCGCAACTGTTTTGGCGTGACGCCGCGCGAGGATCGCAATCAGCGGCGAGCGCAGCAGACTGCCGAGAGCAGTACCTGATTGAACCGTCTCGCAGGGGCGAGCGGGTATGACTGCACATCCCTTCGATGTGCCCTTTGATAGCAAGGAGAAGACAGTGTCAGCAATGGTCGGTCGGTCCGATTTTGATCGGGTTATGGTTCCCAATTACGCACCGGTGAATATGGTTCCGGTTCGCGGCGCGGGCTCGCGTCTGTGGGACCAGGAAGGCCGAGAATACGTTGACCTGGCAGGCGGCATTGCGGTGAACGCGCTGGGTCATGCGCACCCGGCGCTGGTTGAGGCGCTAACCGAGCAGGCCGGAAAGCTGTGGCACGTCTCCAATATCATGACCAATGAGCCAGCGTTGCGTCTGGCTGACAAACTGGTGCAGGCCACCTTCGCCGAGCGGGTGTTTTTTGCCAACTCCGGGGCCGAGGCCAACGAGGCCGCCTTCAAGCTGGCGCGTCGCTGGGGGCATAACACCGGCGGTGCGGCCAAGCACCAGATCATCGCCTGCACCAACAGCTTCCACGGTCGCTCGTTGTTTACCGTGAGTGTCGGTGGTCAGCCCAAATACTCCGAAGGCTTCGGCCCTGCCATGGGCGGCATCAGCCATGTGCCCTATCAGGACCTGGCCGCGCTGGAGGCGGCCATGTCCGATGCTACCTGTGCGGTGGTGCTGGAGCCGGTGCAGGGTGAGGGTGGCGTTATTCCGGCTAGCAGCGACTACCTGCAGGCGGTGCGCGCACTCTGTGACAAGCATCAGGCGCTCTTGGTGTTTGATGAGGTACAAAGCGGCATGGGTCGTACTGGCAAGCTGTTTGCCTACATGCACAGCGGTGTCGTGCCCGACATTCTGACCAGTGCCAAGAGCCTGGGCGGCGGTTTCCCTATTTCGGCGATGCTGACCACGACGGCGATTGCCGAGCATTTTGCCGTTGGTACCCATGGCAGCACCTACGGCGGTAACCCGCTGGCCTGCGCGGTTGCCGAGCGGGTGCTGGATATTGTCAACACGCCGGCGGTGCTCGATGGTGTAGCGCAGCGGCACCAGCGCCTGCGCGCCGAACTGGAAGCCATGGGCGCTGAGTTCGGTGTGTTTTCCGGTGTGCGTGGCAGCGGTCTGCTGCTGGGGGCGGTGATGAGTGACGCCTGGCGCGGCAAGGCCAAAGACGTGCAGATGCTGGCGCAGGAAGAGGGCGTTCTGGTGCTGCAGGCCGGGCCGGACGTGGTGCGTTTGGCGCCGAGCCTGATTATTGATGAAGCCGATATAGCCGAAGGCCTGGCACGGCTGCGCGTTGCGCTGCAGCGCCTAGTCGCCTAGGTCCTGGGAGAAAACTGGATGCTGATGCTGCGTTTGGGCAGGACGGCGGACCTGCCACAGATCGAACGCCTGGCGGCGGCGAGCCCGGTTGGGGTGACTGCGTTGCCGGCCAGTCGCGAGCGGCTGGCCGACATCCTGGCGGCATCGGAAGCCTCCATGGCAGAGGAAGTGACCTTCAGTGGGGAAGAGCGTTATTTTTTCGTGCTGGAAGACACCGCTACAGGCACTCTTGTTGGCTGCAGCGGGATTATCGCTGCCTCCGGTTTTCGCTCTCCTTTTTATACCTTTCGCAACGAAATGTTTGTGCATGCCTCGCGTGAGCTGGGCCTGCACAACCGTATCCACGTGCTGTCGCTCTGTCACGATCTGACCGGGCACAGTCTGCTGGTCGGTTATCATCTGAGCGAGGGCCATCGCACGCCTGAGCTGCTGCAGCTCAATGCCCGCGGTCGTCTGCTGTTTATGGCCAGTCACCCCCAGCGCTTTGCCGAGTCCACCTCGGTGGAGGTGGTGGGTATCAGTGATGACCAGGGTAATGCGCCGTTCTGGGACGCAGTGGGTCGTCACTTCTTTGCCGTCAGCTACGCCGAGGCTGAGCGCATCGGTAGCGAGCGCGGGCGCGGCTTCCTGGCAGAGCTGATGCCGGGCTATCCGATCTACGTGCCCATGTTGTCTGACGAGGCTCAGGAAGTGGTCGGGCAGGTCAATCCGAGTGTGCAGGATGTGTTCGACATCCTCATGGATGAAGGATTTGAGACCGACAACTACGTCGATATCTTTGACGGCGGGCCGGTGGTCAACGCGCGTACTGCGATGCTGGCGAGCGTGCGTCACAGCCAGTTGGCTCAGGTTGTGGTTGGCCAGGCGCAGGCCGGCAACGCGCTGTGGCTGGTGGCCAACACCAAGGTCTGCGACTTTCGGGCCTGCGCCTTGCGGTTTGACTGGCAGCCCGGCGAGCCACTGCAGCTGGATGCGGCAACTGCCCAGGCGCTGCGTGTCGCCGAGGGCGACAGCCTGCGCCTGATTAGGGGAGACTGACATGCTGGTACGGGCTGCCAATCTGGGGGATCTGGAGGCGTTGCTGGCGCTGGCGCACAGTGCTGGCGCCGGGCTGACCACACTGCCGGCCAGCGAGGAGCGGCTACGTGAGCGCTTGCAGCTGATCGAGCAAAGTTTTGCCGGCCAGGTACCTCAGGCCGATGCTGATTATTTGCTGGTGCTGGAGGGCGTGGATGGTCGACTGATCGGCTCCAGCGGCATGCTGGGCGCAGCCGGCATGCGCGAGCCCTGGTACAGCTACCGCATGGGGCTGACCGTGGCCGCGAGCGGTGAGCTGGGCGTCTATCGTCAGCATCCTACGCTGTTTCTGGTCAATGATCTGACTGGCGCTACGGCCTTGTGCTCCTACTTTCTTGCCCCCGAGTTTCGTAGCGGGGATACGCCGCGTCTGTTGTCCAAGGCGCGGTTCATGTTCATGGCCGATGCGCCACAGGATTTTTCGGAGCGCGTGGTGGTAGAAATGCGCGGTCGTTCCGATGAGAGTGGCCGTTCGCCGTTCTGGGACAGCCTGGGGCAGCACTTCTTCCGCATGGATTTTGCCCGTGCCGACTATCTGACCGGTTTGGGTAACAAGGCCTTTATTGCCGAAATGATGCCCAAGTTTCCGCTCTACGCCTGCTTTCTCAGTCAGGCAGCGCGTGACGCCATCGGGCAGGTGCATCCGGACTCTGAAGCGGGTCGTCTGGTGCTCGAAGAAGAAGGCATGCGCTATCAGGGCTATATCGACATCTTTGACGGTGGCGCCACGCTGGAGGCGCAGCGTGGACAAATTCGCGCTATCCGCGACAGCCGCACCCTGCTGCTGGCCATCGGTACGCCGGGCGATGAAGCCGAGCCTTATCTCATTTCCAATCGCGGGCGTGATAACTGCCGCATGATTGCCGCCCCGGCGCGCGTGGCTGCCGGCACCCTGGTGGTGGGTGCCGAGTCCGCAGAGCGCCTCAAGTTGCGCGCCGGCACGCTGGTGCGCGCGGTCGCGCTGAACGCCTGAGGGTAGAGCGAGCCTGCGTTGACGGCTATGTGCTGCAGCTCAGGCTAACAGGTCTTGTCGGCACAGGTAGACGCCCAGTGAACCTCATCGGTTGTTTCACGGTCGGAAACTATAGAAGGCATAGTGAATATCAACCTTGGAGGTAATGCATCCAGCGCTCTGATGCTTATATAATGCGGCTCTTTGCCAGTCTGGATGCTCCATCTGGGGCAGCCTCCCTAAGCGGCGCAGACCGCGATATGCTCCCGACGTTCAGCTGGCCGACCCGTCTCTGGTAAGGGAATTATGAAAAGCGCAGACATCCGTGAATCCTTCCTCCGTTTCTTTGAAGAAAAGGGGCACACCCGCGTTGCCTCCAGCTCGCTGATTCCGGCCAACGACCCGACACTGCTGTTCACCAACGCCGGCATGAACCAGTTCAAGGACTGCTTCCTGGGCCTGGAGAAGCGCGCCTATACCCGCGCCACCAGCAGCCAGAAGTGCGTGCGTGCTGGCGGCAAGCACAATGACCTGGAGAACGTTGGATACACCGCGCGTCATCACACCTTTTTCGAGATGCTGGGTAACTTCAGTTTCGGCGACTATTTCAAGCACGATGCCATTCACTACGCGTGGGAGTTCTTGACCTCGGACAAGTGGCTGAACCTGCCGCAGGAGAAACTCTGGGTCACCGTCTACGCCAGTGATGACGAGGCCTACGACATCTGGACCAAGGAAGTGGGTGTGCCCGCTGAGCGCATGGTGCGTATTGGCGACAACAAGGGCGCGCCCTACGCGTCGGACAACTTCTGGGCTATGGGCGATACCGGCCCGTGCGGTCCCTGTACCGAGATTTTCTTTGATCACGGCGCCGATATCTGGGGTGGCCCGCCGGGCTCGCCTGAAGAGGACGGTGATCGCTATATCGAAATCTGGAACAACGTCTTCATGCAGTTCAATCGCACGGCTGACGGCGAGATGCACCCGCTGCCAGCGCCGAGTGTGGATACCGGCATGGGGCTGGAGCGCATCAGCGCGGTCATGCAGCACGTGCATGCCAACTACGAGATCGACCTGTTCCAGAACCTGCTGGCTGCTGCCGCTGAAGCCATTGGCTGTGCCCAGGACAACGCTGCCTCACTGAAGGTTGTTGCCGACCATATCCGTTCCTGCAGCTTCCTGATTGCTGACGGCGTACTGCCCTCTAATGAAGGGCGTGGTTATGTGCTGCGCCGCATCATTCGCCGCGCCTGCCGCCACGGCAACAAGCTGGGCGCTAAGGGTGTGTTTTTCCACAAGATCGTCGCGGCGCTGGCGGCCGAGATGGGTGATGCGTTCCCCGAGCTGAAAACCCAGCAGGCGCATATCGAGCGCGTGCTGAAGACCGAGGAAGAGCAGTTTGCCAAGACGCTGGATCAGGGCCTGCGCATTCTGGAGCAGGACCTGGCCGAGCTGAAGGGCAGCGAGATTCCCGGCGATGTTGTTTTCAAACTCTATGACACCTACGGCTTCCCGGTGGATCTGACCGGTGACATCGCCCGTGAGCGTGAGCTGACCATCGATGAAGCCGGCTTTGAAGCGGCGATGGAAGCGCAGCGCGAGCGCGCCCGGTCCGCCAGCCAGTTTGGCCTGGATTACAACGCGCTGGTCAAGGTTGATATCGAGACCCATTTCCAGGGCTACGATGGCACTGAAGGGCAGGGCAGTGTTGTTGCGCTGTTCCGTGATGGCGAGCAGGTCGAGGCGCTGAACGAGGGCGAGAAGGGCGTCGCTGTGCTGGATCAGACGCCGTTCTATGCCGAGTCCGGTGGTCAGGTAGGCGATACCGGTTTTCTGCGTGCTGATGGCGTGCAGGCTGAAGTGTCCGACACCACCAAGGCAGGCAATGCGCACCTGCACCACGTTGTTGTTCAGCAGGGCAGCCTGCGGGTTGGCGAGCAGGTAGCGGCTCAGGTCGACGCCAGCGTACGTCAGGCCACCGCGCTGAACCACTCGGCCACCCACTTGCTGCACGCCGCCCTGCGCCAGGTGCTGGGGGATCACGTGCAGCAGAAAGGCTCACTGGTCGACAGTCAACGTCTACGCTTTGACTTCAGTCACTACGAGGCCATCAAGCCAGAACAGTTGCGCCTGCTGGAAGACATGGTCAACGAGCAGGTGCGTCAAAACTCGGCTGTCGGCGTTGAACTGACCGACATCGAGACCGCCAAGAGCAAGGGCGCCATGGCGCTGTTTGGTGAGAAGTACGGCGATGAAGTGCGCGTACTGACCATGGGCAACGGCTTCTCCGTTGAGCTGTGCGGCGGTACCCATGTATCGCGTACCGGTGACATCGGCCTGTTCAAAATTACCGCCGAGAGCGGTATCGCTTCCGGTGTGCGTCGTATCGAAGCGGTCACCGGCGCCGGTGCGCTCGCCTGGGTGGCCGAGACTGAAGAGCGCCTGCGTGACGCAGCGCAGGTAGTCAAAGGCAGCCGCGATACGGTGCTGGATAAACTGACCGCGCTGGTCGAGCGCAGCCGTCAGCTGGAGAAGGAAGTCGAGCAGCTCAAGGCCAAGGCCGCGAGTGCTGCCGGGTCTGACCTGGCAGCGGCTGCACAGCAGCTGGGTGGTCGCACGGTGCTGGTACAGCGGGTTGACGGCCAGGACGGCAAGGGCCTGATGGCGCTGGTCGATCAGTTGAAGAACAAATTGGGTTCAGCCGCTATCCTGCTGGGTGGCGAACACGAAGGCAAGGTCGTGCTGGTGGCCGGGGTCACCAAGGACCTGGCCGGGCCGCTCAAGGCGGGCGACTGGATTCGCACCACCGCCCAGGCCGTTGGCGGCAAAGGTGGCGGACGTCCGGATATGGCGCAAGGTGGCGGCACTGACGTCGCGGCGCTGGATCAGGCGTTGAGCGCAGCGACCGAGTGGGTTGCGCAGCAGTAGGGGAGGCGCTCGCAAGAGGGCTTTTAGACGGGTCGGAAGGCCGACCGCTGGGTGAGGATTGACGTAGCAAAATGGCGCTTATTGTCCAGAAGTTTGGTGGTACCTCGGTTGGCAGCGTGGAGCGAATCCAGCAAGTCGCCGAGAAAATCAAGGGCTTCAGGGAGCGGGGCGATGACCTGGTCGTGGTGGTTTCTGCCATGAGCGGGGAAACCAACCGCCTGATTGATCTGGCCAAGCAGATTCAGGCCGACCCCGATCCGCGCGAGATGGATGTGATTGTCTCCACTGGCGAGCAGGTCACCATCGGCCTGCTGGCCATGGCGCTCAAGGCGATTGGTGTTGAAGCCGTCTCCATGACAGGGCCGCAGGTGCGCATTCTGACCGACAGCGCCCACGGCAAGGCGCGTATTCAGCAGATTGACGACGAGCGTATGCGCCGCGAGCTGGCTGCCGGTCGCGTCGTGATCGTGGCGGGCTTCCAGGGCGCTGACGAGAACGGCGCCATTACCACCCTTGGTCGTGGCGGCTCTGACACCACGGGCGTGGCGCTGGCAGCCGCGCTGAAGGCCGACGAATGTCAGATCTATACTGACGTTGATGGTGTCTATACCACGGATCCGCGCGTGGTCGAGCGCGCTCGTCGACTTGATCGCATCACCTTTGAAGAGATGCTGGAGATGGCCAGTCTGGGCTCCAAGGTGCTGCAGATTCGCTCGGTGGAGTTTGCTGGTAAATACGCCGTGCCGCTGCGTGTGCTGCACAGCTTTAAAGAAGGCCCGGGCACCCTTATTACCCTTGAGGACAACGTATCAATGGAACAACCCGTCATCTCCGGTATCGCGTTCAATCGTGATGAAGCCAAACTGACCATCCGCGGCGTGCCGGATACCCCCGGTGTGGCCTTCAAGATTCTGGGGCCGGTCAGTGCTGCGAACATCGAAGTCGACATGATCGTGCAGAACGTATCGATGGATAACACTACCGACTTCACTTTTACTGTGCATCGCAACGAATTTCGCAAGGCGGAGTCTATTCTCAAGCAGGTAGCCAGCGATATCGGCGCACGCGAAGTGGCGGCTGATGACAAAATCGCCAAGGTGTCTATCGTAGGTGTAGGCATGCGCTCGCATGCGGGCGTGGCCAGCAGCATGTTCGAGGCGCTGGCGGATGAAGGTATCAATATTCAGATGATCTCCACCTCTGAAATCAAGGTGTCGGTGGTCATCGACGAGAAGTATCTGGAGCTGGCAGTGCGTGCGCTGCATACCGCCTTCGGGCTGGATGCTCCGGCTGCCGAGGACGCTTAACGGCGTTGTCGGTCCCGGCTGACCAGCCTTGGCTGGTCAGTTACAAGGGCGCGGTTTCTGGCTGCCGTGTCCGCCTGCGTTGATCTAGGTCGCGTCAGGCTACTAGCCGGTTTTTTGCAGAGCTGTGTCCTGATCATTAGCAAGGAGAAATGGAATGCTGATACTCACTCGACGGGTTGGTGAAACCCTGATGGTAGGTGATGAAGTTACCGTGACTGTCCTGGGTGTCAAAGGCAACCAGGTGCGCATTGGCGTGAATGCGCCGAAAGAAGTCGCTGTTCACCGCGAAGAAATTTACCAGCGCATCCAGAAAGAGAAAGACGAAGAACCAAATAACTAATTTTATTGAGTTTTTCGTTGCAATAATAAAATCACGCGGGTAATATTCCCCGCGTGTTCGGAGAGGTGGCCGAGAGGCCGAAGGCGCTCCCCTGCTAAGGGAGTATACCTCAAAAGGGTATCGCGGGTTCGAATCCCGCCCTCTCCGCCATTTTTAGAGTTGTAGGTTTTGTCAGGTGTTAGTTCTTGAATTTAAAAGAAAAACATTTGACGGCGCGGTAAAAGAGCCTATAATTCGCCCCCACACGCACTCGTAGCTCAGCTGGATAGAGTACTCGGCTACGAACCGAGCGGTCGGAGGTTCGAATCCTCCCGAGTGCGCCATATAAAGAACCCACTGAATTCAGTGGGTTTTTTTTCGTCTTCATAAAAGTGCAGCTGAGTTGCCGGGCAAAGCCTGATAGGCTGAGTACCAGCTCGCTGTGGCCCGCCTGTCCTGGGCGGCGTCGATTGGTAAATGCCCGCATCCGGGCGGTCGGGAAGCCTTGCCATGTCGGAAATCAACAGAAAATCACCGGAAAGCCTGCAGGATCGCCTTGATCAGGTGCAGGAGCTGTTGGGGCGCCACCGTCTGGTCGAGAACCTGGTGCACAAACAGGACGGCCAGCACCAGGAGTTGGTCGAGCATCTGGTGCATCAGCAGAACCTGGTGGAGCTGCAGCGCAAGCTCGATGAGTTGCACCCGGCGGACGTAGCCTACGTGCTGGAGTCGTTGCCGCTGGAGGAACGTCTGGCGGTCTGGCAACTGGTCAAGACCGAGCGTGACGGCGAGATTCTGCTGGAAGTGTCGGATGCGGTGCGGGAAACGCTGATCGCCGACATGGATAGCCACGAGATCATCGCGGCGGCCAACAGCCTGGATGCGGACGAACTGGCCGATCTGGCGCCCGACCTGCCGCGCGATATCGTGCGCGAGCTGATGGATAGCCTGGATGCGCAACAACGCGACCGTCTGAAGTCGGCCTTGTCTTACGACGAGGATCAGGTCGGAGCGCTGATGGACTTCGATATGCTGACGATTCGTGACGATGTCAGCCTGGAAGTGGTCAGCCGCTATCTGCGCCGCTTTGACGCCTTGCCTGATCACATGGACAAGCTCTTTGTGGTGGACACCGAGGGTCTGCTCAAGGGTGTCTTGTCCATCAAGAAACTGCTGGTCAGCTCGCCGGATGCGCTGGTCGCCGACGTCATGGCAGATGATCCGGTGGTGTTTGATCCGGCCGATGATGCGGGTGAGGCTGCGCAGGCCTTTGAACGTTACGACCTAGTGTCAGCGCCGGTGGTCGACAACCTGGGGCGCCTGTGCGGTCGTCTGACCATTGATGAGATGGTTGACTATATCCGTGAGGAGAGCGAAGCCGAGGTGCTTAATGCCGCCGGTCTGCGTGAGGAAGAGGATATCTTTGCCTCGGTCTGGAAATCTGTGCGCAACCGCTGGGCCTGGCTGGCGGTGAATCTGTGTACCGCGCTGATTGCCTCCCGGGTCATCGGCCTGTTTGAAACGGCCATTGAGCAACTGGTCGCGTTGGCCGCTCTGATGCCTATCGTTGCGGGTATCGGCGGCAACTCCGGCAACCAGACCATCACCATGATTGTGCGCGGTATCGCAACCGGACAGGTGCAGGTTGCCCACGGCAAGCGGCTGTTGCGCAAGGAAGTCGGGGTGGCGCTGATCAATGGCTTGTTCTGGGGGTGTGTACTGGCCGGTATCGCCTACCTGCTATATGGCAGTGTTGCACTGGCCACCGTGCTGTTGGCTGCGATGACGCTGAATATGCTGCTGGCGGCCTGTATGGGGGTATTCATACCTTTGATCAGGCTACGTCTTGGTGGTGACCCGGCTCTGGGCTCAAGCGTACTGATCACCGCGATTACCGACAGTGGCGGGTTCTTTATCTTCCTCGGACTGGCGACATTGTTCTTGCTCTGAGTACTCTCTGCGACCTGTCATCAGGTGTCGCCTTGATTGCCTAAAATGTCACATAGGATACATTAGGCCGTTTTTTCGCGTGGGAGGCCCGTCCGCAATCGGGCTTTGGTCGTACACCCACTGAAGTTCAACTATTAAAAGAGCAGCATGGACCCAACCATGCCCAGAGCTGCAGGGAGAGAAAATGGAATCAACCAATCTGGTTCTTGAGGGCGTCGAGCTGATGCTTCTCGGGATGGGGGCAGTGTTCTCCTTCCTTATTCTGCTGGTCTGCTGTACCAGCCTGATGTCCGTCATCCTGTCACGTTATTTCCCCGAGGCCGCTCCGGCGCCCAAGCCCGTGCGCAAGAAGCCCAGTGCCGCGCCTGCCAGTGTGGACCCCGATGTCGTTGCCGCCATTGGCGCTGCTATCAAGCAGCACCGCGCGCGTCAGCGCTCCTGATTCCGTTTCGCGGTTTTCACCATTAAAAATCAAATAAAGGCCATGACACTATGACCGATAACAAACAGCCTCTGGGCATTACCGATGTCATCCTGCGTGACGCACACCAATCCATCCTGGCCACGCGCATGCGTCTGGACGACATGTTGCCGATCGCCGGCAAGCTGGATCAGGTTGGCTTCTGGTCCGTTGAGTCCTGGGGCGGCGCAACCTTTGATGCCTGTATCCGTTACCTGGGGGAAGATCCGTGGGAGCGCATTCGCGCCCTGAAAAAGGCCATGCCCAACACCCGTCAGCAAATGCTGCTGCGCGGTCAGAACCTGCTGGGTTACCGCCATTACGCCGACGACGTGGTTGAGAAGTTCGTTGAGCGCGCTGCTGTCAACGGTGTGGATGTATTCCGCGTATTTGACGCGATGAACGATCCGCGCAACCTGGAAACCGCGCTGAAAGCCGTCAAGGCGCAGGGCAAGCATGCCCAGGGCACTATTTCCTACACCACCAGCCCGGTGCACACCCTGCAGATGTGGGTCGATCTGGCCAAGCAGATTGAAGACATGGGTGCCGACTCCATTGCCATCAAGGATATGGCGGGCATTCTGAACCCCTACGTTGCGTTCGATCTGGTCAGCCAGCTGAAGTCCACGCTGAGCATTCCGGTTCACATGCAGTGCCATGCGACCGCTGGTCTGTCCACTGCCGCCATCCTCAAGGCCGCTGAAGCCGGTATCGACAATGTCGATTCCGCCATCTCTTCCATGTCGATGACCTACGGTCACTCGCCGACCGAGTCGGTCGTTGCTATCTTCCAGAACTCCCCGCGCGACACCGGCCTGAATCTGGAGCTGCTGGAAGAAGTGGCTGCCTACTTCCGTGAAGTGCGGAAGAAATACGCCAAGTTTGAAGGCAACCTGCGTGGCGTTGATTCCCGCATTCTGGTCGCTCAGGTACCGGGCGGTATGCTGACCAATATGGAAAACCAGCTCAAGGAGCAGGGCGCCAGCGACAAGTTTGACGAAGTGCTGGCGGAAATCCCGCGCGTGCGTGAAGACCTGGGCTTTATCCCGCTGGTGACCCCTACCTCGCAAATTGTTGGCACCCAGGCGGTTATCAACGTGCTGACTGGCGAGCGCTACAAGTCGATCACCAAGGAAACCGCAGGCGTTCTGAAGGGCGAGTACGGTGCAGCGCCGGCGGCCTTTAATGCCGAGCTGCAGGCGCGCGTTCTGGATGGTGCCGAAGCCATTACCTGCCGTCCGGCTGACCTGCTGGAAGCGGAAATGGACAAGCTGACTGCCGAGCTCAAGGGCCTGGCCAGCGAAAAGGGCATCAAGCTGGCCGAGAACGAGATCGACGACGTTCTGACTTACGCGCTGTTCCCGCAGATTGGCCTCAAGTTCCTGGAAAACCGTGGCAACCCGGACGCCTTCGAGCCGGTGCCTACCGGTAACGAACTGCCCGCAGCCGGCAAGTCGACGGACCCGCAAGCCTACACCGTTGCCGTCAACGGCAAGGAGTACGTTGTTCAGGTGACCGAGGGTGGTGATATCTCCGGCATCAAGCCGATTGGCGAGAGCGCTGCACCTGCGCCGGCCGCTGCGCCAGCGGGCGAAGGTGAGCCGCAAGTGGCGCCGCTGTCGGGCAACATCTTCAAGGTGCTGGTCAGCGTCGGCGACGCTGTGGAAGAGGGTGATGTTGTCATGATCCTCGAAGCCATGAAGATGGAAACCGAAGTCCGCACCCAGCGCGCCGGTACCGTTGCCTCCGTTGACGTCAAGGTTGGCGACGCGGTTGCCGTCGGCGACACTCTGCTGACCATCGGCTAAGGGAGAGACTAATGGATAAGCTTCTCCAGCTATGGCATACCACGGGTATTTACCACATGGCCCCTGGCCAGGCGGTGATGATCCTGGTGTGTTTTGGTCTCATCTACTTGGCTATTCGCAAGGGCTTTGAGCCGCTGCTGCTGATCCCGATCGGTTTTGGCGGCATCCTGGCCAACCTGCCGGTTGCCAACATGGCGCAAGGCTCGGGCATTCTGCACCTGATCTATGAAGTGGGTCTGCCGACCAGTGTCTTCCCGCTGCTGATCTTCATGGGCGTGGGCGCCATGACCGACTTCGGTCCGATGCTGGCCAACCCCCGTACCCTGCTGCTGGGCGCCGCTGCGCAGTTCGGTATCTTCGGTACGCTGCTCGGCGCTCTGGCACTGACCGCGGCCGGTATTCCGGGCTTTGAGTTCACTATGAAGGAGGCAGCATCCATCGCCATTATCGGTGGTGCGGATGGTCCAACCTCCATCTTCGTGACCTCCAAGCTGGCGCCGGATCTGCTCGGCCCGATTGCCGTAGCCGCCTATTCCTACATGGCACTGGTGCCGCTGCTGCAACCGCCGATCATGCGGGCACTGACCAACCAGAAAGAGCGTGGCATTGTCATGACTCAGCTGCGCGTGGTCAGCAAGTCGGAAAAGATCATCTTCCCGCTGTTGCTGCTGATGCTGGTTGCTCTGCTGCTGCCTGATGCCGCTCCGCTGGTGGGTATGCTGTGTTTCGGCAACCTGATGCGTGAGTGTGGTGTGGTTGAGCGTCTGGCGGATACCACGCGCAATGCGCTGATCAACATTGTGACTATTGGTCTGGGGCTGGCGGTTGGCTCCAAGCTGTCTGCTGATTCATTCCTGCAGCTTAAGACTCTGGGTATCCTGGTGCTGGGTATGCTGGCGTTCTGCGCTGGTACTGCGGCAGGTGTACTGATGGCCAAGCTGCTCAACCTGGTCAGCAAGAATCCGATCAACCCGTTGATTGGTTCTGCGGGTGTATCGGCAGTGCCCATGGCGGCGCGGGTATCCAACCGTGTCGGTCTGGAGACCAATCCGCACAACTTCCTGTTGATGCATGCGATGGGGCCCAACCTGGCCGGTGTGATTGGCTCGGCGGTAGCGGCAGGTATCCTGCTGAACTTCGTCGGCTGATATTGCAGGCAACAAAAAACCCGCTCAACTGAGCGGGTTTTTTTATGCCCTGCTTATGCCCTGGTGGTGGCGCCGATGACTTGGCAGGGTGTATCCGGGGGAGGGCGGTGTTTTACTGCTGCTCGTTGGCCAGCAGCGCAAGCAATGCGTTCTGTTGGCGGCGGCTCATCTCGCGAAAGCGCAGCAACAGCTCGCGCTCCGGACTGCTCAGGCCCTCTGCGTCCTGCTCGTCAAGCATCTTGCGCGAAGGGTGGCCGGTGTCGGGCAGTGTGGGCAGATCAAGCAGGCTGTGTTCGAGCCGGGCAATGATCTCCGAGTTCATGCTGCGGTGATGCTGTTTGGCTACGTCGGCAATGCGATCACGCATGCCTTGTGGCAGACGAACAACAAACTTGTCGGCTGTGCGGCTGGTGTAGTGCTGGGTCGCTGTTTTCATGGGGCAATAATAATCGCTTCGCTGAAAAAATCGATACTGGCCTAGTGCCTCAAACGGCTGGGTAAGCCGCTGGCCGGCGGAACCATGTCTTGAGGTTAGACAGGTTTTGCCTTCAAGGTGCCACTAGTAGACCCGGTTTTTTCTCCAAGCGCCAGAGTGCGACAAAAAAATGTCCCCAAAATGTGACGGGTTTACGACGAATGGCACTTTGCCAGTGCTGAGCGTACTTCCCCGCTTGGTGGAAATCGCCCCCTGCTTTGGTTAAGATGCGCAGCGTCCGAGCGCCATCAGGACGGCTCAACATAGGGACACGCGCTTGTAGCTCAGCTGGATAGAGCAACCGCCTCCTAAGCGGTAGGTCCCCGGTTCGAATCCGGGCTCGCGCGCCAGTAAAACAAAGGCTTGCACGGTTTTTAATCGGCAAGCCTTTTGTGTTTTTGGCGCTTGATGGCAGTGTTGGCTGAACTGTCTGCCTCCCCTCAGAACACCGACAACTTCCCCACACTGGTAATGCCGTCTGACCAGACCATTTCATAGGCGGCGGTCTGGACGCAGCTGTGTACGATTTTTGGTGTGAACAGGCCCCAACAGAGGGCGTGCTGGGCCTGGTTGCGTACTGACCAGTACTTCACGCCCTTGGTGCCGTCCTTGCGAGCCTTGGCGCCGAACGCCTGGCTCGCGCTGTAGTCGGCTGGTGCGTAAACGGGGTCGCTCATGGGGCGGTCGGTCAGATCAAGCAGGTCGGTGTCCGCGAAGGTGCAGCGCAGGCCGCGAAATAGCATGCGTTCGTAGGCCAGCGCCGGCACCTGGCTCCAGTACAGCTGCTGGTGGTGCTTGACCTCAAGTACGGCCGTTTCGATGGTGTCGGCAACATAGAGTACGCCGTAGCTGCCGTTGCTGAAGCGCGAGCCTGCGGGGTTAACGTGGGTGAAGGGGGCGGTGGCCATGTTGCAGCCGTTGATGCCAAAGGGGATGTCGGCGGTGTTGATCAGCTGCAGGTTGCCCAGTTCATTTTGCAGGCGGGGATTGGTCAGCTCCTGCAGCAGGAATAACGCATGGAAGTCGTCGGCGTCGGCCACATCATCGAATAGCGAGGTCGGCGGGTATTTGCTGTTGATCAGGCGGTAGCCGGTGATGGTTGGCGCTGCGCCTGCCGTGCTTACCATTGGGCCCCGCGCAGGCTGTCGATGCGGCGAAAGGTTTCGTACAGAGCAATCATGTCGCCGTTTTGCACTACTTCCAGTGGGCTTCTGCCATTGAAAAATTCGTTGTGATTTTTCATTTGCATGAAGCCGTAGACGTTGGCCGGGTTATCAAACAGCATGCGCAGGGCGCTGTGGATGTTGAGTACCAGCGACACGCGCTTGAGCTGGTCTTCATCCAGCGATACGGTCTTGTCTGTGCGGGCGCGGCTGATGGTGCTGCGTGATACCCGCAGAATATTGCCGGCCTGCTCGGTGCTGGTTTTCCATTTGCCCAGGATGTTCAGCGCGGTGCGCAGACCAACCAGGGCCATGTCTTTCTTTGCGGCGGCGGGTGCTGTGGTCATGGCGATGCCCGTTGAGGTGCTGGTGTTGCTCTATATTGCGCCTGCTGAGACGTAATATCAAATTTTGTGTCTTGAGAGCTTTTTTGGCGCACGGTTCACTGCGGAACGCGCGCTACTATTGTCTGTCCACAAATGCAGAGCTGCCGAATCCGTGTCTACAGGCGCTGTTTCATGTAGATTCGGCTACTCTTGGTAGGCGCTGATCTTGCCTGTATCGTGCTCGGCCGGAGTGCCGGGTTGGCAGGACGGTGTTTAATCGCTTTCATGTACTGCAATCGCTACGGAGTTTGGATGTCTCGCGCGCTTACGGCCTTTTCCTCATTGTATTTCGCTACCTTGCTGATGCTGCTGGGCAGTGGTCTGTTGGGTACCTATCTGGGGCTGAGACTGGCGGCCGAAGGCGTCAGTGAGCTGTGGATCGGTCTGTTGATGACCGGTTATTACGCAGGCCTGGTGGCGGGGGCATCGATCGGGCACCGGCTGATCGCCCGGGTGGGGCATATCCGAGCTTTTGTCGCCAGCGCAGGGGTGGTCACCGCGTCGGTAATGGGGCATGCGCTGACGGAGTCGGTGCAGGTATGGCTGGCGTTGCGGGTGCTGGTGGGCATGGCGATGATGTGTCAGTACATGGTGCTGGAAAGCTGGTTGAACGAGCAGGCCGAGTCGCATCAGCGCGGTATGGTCTTCGCCAGCTATATGGTGGTGACCTTTTTGGGCTTGGTATTGGGTCAGGTGGTGTTTGCGCTTCAGCCGGATCTGGCGATCGATCACCTGCTGTATGTGGCGATGTGTTTTTCCCTGTGTCTGGTGCCGGTGGCAACCACCCGTCAGATTCACCCGGCGCCGCTGCATCCAGCGCCGCTCAAGGTAAAACTCTTTGTACAGCGTATTCCTCAGGCGCTGACGACCATTGCGGTGGCGGGGCTGATGCTGGGCGCCTTTTACGGCATGGCACCGGTGTTTGCGGGTGCGGTCGGGCTGAACAACTCCGAGATTGGTATGTACATGGCGGTCACCATTTGCGCGGGTCTGGCGGCCCAGTGGCCGGCCGGCTGGTTGTCTGATCGGGTTGATCGTAGCCAGCTGATCCAGCTCAATGCGATGGTGTTGACGGCGGTCTCGGTGCTGATGGCCATCGGCTTCATACCGGGCGGGGCGCTGATTTTCCTGACTGCGCTATTCGGGTTGATGGTTTTTACCCTGTATCCGATGGCGGTGGCGCTGGCTAACGACCACGTTGAGCCCGATGACCGGGTGCCGCTGTCGGCGATGCTGCTGGTCACCTTTGGCTTGGGTGCCAGTATCGGCCCGCTGCTGAGCTCGGCAATGATGAAGCTGTGGGGGCCAAGCATGCTGTACATCTTTATGGCCGCCTGCAGTGCCATTCTGGTATTCCGTGTGCGAGCTGATGCGGTTACCGGTGAGAATCTGGTCGAGGCAGCGCCGCTGCAGTTCATGCCGGCAGCCGGTAACCTTGCTAGCTCACCACTAGCGGCAGCTATCGACCCTCGCGTTGATGAGCAGGCGGTAACCGATCAGATGACGGATGAGGACGCGGCGGCGCCTGCTGCGCCTGAGGAAGTGGCAGAGGACGATCACCTGCCAGGGTGATGATCCTCTGTTGACGCGGGGTGGGTCTGAGCGTTTAGAGACCCTAGAACAGGTCTTCCTTCTCCAGACGACGGGCCTCGCGCTGCAGGTAGTTGACGAAGCGATCAATGCTGCGCTGCGCCAGCGCGCTGGGTTGCTTGAACATCAGGCCGACGTGGGTCTCGTTGGCTTCCTCTCGAAAATGCACATGGCGCACTTCGGCGGCTACTTCCACTCGCCCGGCATCGGGCAGGTTGAGGATGGCGGGTGTATAGAGCTCGCCAGCTGTCAGGGAGCGGCTCAGATCCCCCTCCAGGCGCACCTTGCAGCCGGTAGCTGACAGGTCCATCAGGTAGGCGGTAAAACGCCGCTGGCGCTCTGGATGTGCCAGCTCGATGGCGATATCGGCTGTGCGCCGGACGCTCGCCCGAAAGGCACCGCGTTTCTGATGGTAGTGCATCTCGTCTGGTACGCCGGTGGCGTACGCCGGCGCATCTTCCAGTTGCACCTGGGTGGCGCCGGGGCAATGCCAGCGCATGTGAATACCCTCATGCCAGGCGTCGATGCGGAAGGATTCGCCCTGGCTGGCGTATCTGTCGCCCTCTCGGGGGATCATTTCATCGATCCACAGCTCGGCCTGATCGGTATCAAGCTTGACGATAAAGCTCTGAAACTTCTGGCTGCGGTCGGTAAAGGTGATGGTCAGCGGGTCGCGGCTTTGCATTAGCGTCTTGAGCAACGCCATGATTTCGACCTGGGCTCGGATTTCGCGGGGCGGCTGTGGGCCAGCTTCTTGTGAGAATAGGTTGGACACGTCTGCTACTCAGTTTTTGCAATATTTTGATAACTATACACAGCGTGCTGGCACTTTGGCATGTGTGATCAGGCTTTGGTGAGGTCGCGCGTCTGGCCGCTGCGGCTGGCGTTGCCCAGCTGGTCATATACGCCAGCACTGGGTTCGCCCTGGTTGCGCAGCAGGTCCAGCAGTGAACGGGTTGCGTGCTGACTGTGGCGGACTAGGCGGGCGTTGCGGTCGTTGGCCTGCTGGCACGCGGTCAGCGCCTGGAGGAACGCCTGATAGGCCGCGGAGAGGGCGTCGTCGTGCTGAGCGGTGATGTGGTCAGCCAGGTCGCCCAGCTGTAGCTGGTGCTGCTGGCAGTAGGATTTAATCTGCTGGTCATGACGGACCAATTGCTCGGCGTAGGGGCGTTTGGCGTCAAGAATCTGTTCCAGGTTGCCGATATCCTGACCGGTCAGGGCGTCACGCTCCTGGTCAAGCAGCGCCAGATAGGCCTGGCAGTCTTGTTCGGCTTGCTGAAAGTGCGGGTGCAAGGGGTGCATGACCTGCCTCCTGGCTGCGCGTTAATTAGATGCTGCAGCCAAGAATACAGGCACGGAGGGCGTGGTGACTACTGGCTGTCAGCCTTCCAGGTTCAGCAGCTTGTCGGCAATGCGGCTGCTGTCCGGTTTGTAGCTGCCATCGGCAATGGCTTGGCGCAGTTGGCTGACGCGCTCGCTGTCGACCTCAGGCAGGTCGCGGAGCTTCTCTTCGATCGCCTGCAGTTGCTGCGCCTGGGCGCTCAGGTTGACCGAGGAAGGAGCGTCGTTCTTTTCTGCCTGTTGCGCTGCAGTATCGGTAGTGCGATCGGTTACGGCGCCGGCTTCGCGCTTGGCGGTGGCACTGCTGGCTTGGCTGTTACGGCCGACACCATTGGCTCCGTTGGGCGAGTTGAAGTCGATGACCATGATAAATTCCTCAAGCTGTTAAATCTTCTCTAACCGCTGTAACGGCAGCGCAAAGGAAAACTTTAGGGAAAATTTGTGTGACGACGATCACAGCCCTGAAGGGCCCGAGTATACCCGTTTTGTCGGTGCATCACATGCCGGCCTCAACTTGGCCGGGCCCCGTGACGCGCGCGCGGATGACCCGGTTCGAACGGCTATTGCGCACGCGAATCTGCTCTCCCTGGGTACCGTCCTCCAACGCTTCTCCCGGCATTTTTACCGACACGCTGCTGTTGCCGGCGCTGATCACTACCTTGTCGCCACGCCGCACAATGCGGTTGTTCTCAAGCTGGGTATAGCTCAACACGCTGTCGGCCGAGACATTGCGCTTGAGTTGCATGCCAATGGCCTGGGCCGGGTCAAGCAGGTAATTGCTGCCCAGCAGGCCGGTGTCACGTTCGGCCAGGTGCACATCGTCGGCGCCAACCACGGAGCCGCGTGACAGTGGGCGGGTACTGACTACCACCGGTTGAAACAGGCTGACCTGGGCCGGCACAAACAGCCGCCAGGGGGAGGGCGCAGTGCAGCTCACGCGCACGGTGACGCGACCGACCGGTGTGGCGGGGCTTTCAAGGCTTGCACTGAGCGCGTCGTCATTACACAGCGGCAGACGCAAACGGTGATCCAAGCGACTAAGCTGTATCTCATGACGCGCTTGCAGGCCGCTACTGGCGACATGTTCTTGTACTTGCTGTTCAAGAAAGTCGCGGGTGGCGCCGATAAGCTGATCGATGAGCGGGTTTGCGTGGAGGCTGGCGGAAAAAAAGATCGCCAATGCCGCGCACCCAGTGATAAAACGCATACAATTACCTACATTCCTGATGTGTGGTGCGTGTCGGATTGCTGTCGCTTGCAGGCAGGTCCTGCAGGAAACATGCCGCATCACCGTGTTGACGATGAGGAGCAGCCCATGGCTGGTGTGATGGATTCAGTCAATCAGCGGACGCAGCTGGTTGGGCAGAACCGACTCGAACTGCTGCTGTTTCGCCTGGCGGGCAATCAGCTGTATGGCATCAACGTTTTCAAGGTCAAGGAAGTATTGCAGTGCCCGCGTCTGACGGCCATGCCCAAACTGCACCCGGTGGTGCGGGGGGTCGCTCACATCCGCGGAGGCACCTTGCCGATCCTTGACCTCAATCGTGCGACCGGTGGCCCGGGGCTGGATAATCTGGATACCGCCTTTGTGATCATCACCGAGTATAACTACAAGGTGCAGGGTTTTCTGGTGCGTTCGGTCGAGCGCATCGTCAACATGAACTGGTCTGAAATCCATCCGCCGCCAAAGGGCACCGGCCGCGAGCACTATCTGACCGCCGTCACCCGGGTCGACAATCAGATGGTTGAGATCATCGATGTGGAGAAGGTGCTGGCCGAGGTGGTGCCGACCAACGAAAATGTCTCTGCCGGTGTGGTGGACGCTGATACCCAGGCTGAGGCTGTGGCCCGGCGGGTGCTGATCGTTGACGACTCCTCCATTGCGCGCAAGCAGGTGACGCGCTGTCTGCAGGAGGTGGGTGTCGAAATTGTGGCGCTCAACGATGGTCGGCAGGCGCTGGACTGGCTCAAGGCCCGGGCCGATGAAGGGGAGGACGTGAGTCAGAGCTTGCTGATGATGATCTCCGACATCGAAATGCCCGAGATGGACGGTTACACGCTGACCGCCGAGGTGCGTAACGATCCGCGCCTCAATCGTCTGCACATCATGCTGCACACCTCGCTGTCCGGGGTGTTCAACCAGGCGATGGTGAAAAAGGTGGGGGCGGACGATTTTCTTGCCAAATTCAAACCGGATGACCTGGCCCAGCGTGTCATCGCTCGTCTGCACCTGCTGCGTGAAGGCGGTGCTGGTGAAGGCTGACAGCTTGAACTCAACAACTACAAGGCAGACTTCGTGACTTTGGCGAATCAGGATTTTCAGCTGTTTCGGGACTTTCTGGAAAAGGCCTGTGGCATTGTGCTGGGCGACAACAAGCAGTATCTGGTCTCCAGCCGCTTGAACCGCCTGCTGGAACAGGAAGGCATTGCCAACCTCGGCGAACTGGTCAAGCGTATTCAGGCGCAGCCGCGGGGCGGGCTGCGTGAATCGGTGATCGATGCAATGACCACCAACGAAACCCTGTGGTTTCGCGATGTGTATCCTTTTGAAGTGCTCAAGACGCGGCTCATTCCCGAGTTCATCAAGCAATCGCCAGGGCAGCGCCTGCGCATTTGGTCGGCGGCCTGTTCCTCCGGGCAGGAGCCGTACTCGCTCAGCATGGCCATTGACGAGTTTGAACGGGCTAATCTGGGGCAGCTGCGCGGCGGCGCGCAGATTGTCGCAACCGACCTGTCTGGCGGCATATTGAATGCAGCCAAGAGTGCCGAGTACGATAGCCTGTCGGTGGCCCGGGGGCTGTCGCCTGAACGACTGAATCGCTATTTTGACCAAAACGGCCCTGGCCGCTGGACCGTCAAGACGCCGATTCGCAACCGGGTTGAGTTTCGCGCGATGAATCTGCTGGATAGCTACTCCATGCTCGGCAAGTTCGACTTTGTGTTTTGCCGCAATGTGCTGATCTACTTTTCGGCAGACGTGAAGAAGGACATCCTGCGCCGCATTCACGCCACACTCAAACCAGGCGGCTACTTGATGCTCGGCGCCTCCGAGGCTCTGAACGGCCTGCCCGAGCTGTACCAGATGGTGCAGTGCAGCCCGGGGATCGTCTATAAGGCGCGTTGATTCGCGCCTTGTGGTTATCCGCTTCCCCTTCCTTGTTTTCCCTCCTTGCCGCTTGCCGCTCCTGTTGCCGGCCTGCCGGTGCTATTGCCGTTTGCCGGTAAGCCTTTGCCGCTTTTCTGGCGCGCTGTTTTCTATCTCTTTGAAAAATAGATGATTTTATATTTGGCACGGTGATTGCTTTGTCATGCCCAGTGACAGCTTTTGGTCAGTTGGCCGAAACGAGGATGGGTGCGATGAGTATCAACTTTGACAATGCGTTGGGCATACACGAGCAGGCGCTGCGTTTTCGCGGTCAGCGGGCAGAAGTGCTGGCCAACAACATTGCCAACGCCGAAACCCCGAATTACAAGGCGCGAGACCTCGACTTTGCCGCCGCGCTGGCAGCGCAGCAGGGCGAAGGTGAAAGCGGCTCGCTGCCGATGGCGCGTACCGATGCCCAGCACATTGCCATCGATGGCTTGATCGACCAGGTCGCAGGGCTGCGTTACCGCAACGCGCTGCAGCCGGCAGTGGATGGCAATACGGTGGACTCGGAGGTCGAGAAGGCCGCCTACACCCAGAACGCCATCGACTTCCAGGCCAGCTTCACCTTCCTCAACAGCAAGTTCAAAGGGCTGATGACAGCCATCAAGGGAGAGTAAGCATGTCCCTCGACAAGGTATTTGATATCGCCGGGTCAGGCATGAGCGCGCAGTCGCTGCGCCTGAACACGGTGGCCAGCAACATCGCCAACGCCGAGACCGTCTCCAGTAGCGTTGATGAGACCTACCGCGCGCGCAACCCGGTGTTCGCCACCATTTTCAACAGTCAGCAGGCCACCGGTGGCTCGCTGTTCAGCCCGGATCAGCAGGCAGGCGACGGCGTGTCGGTGCTCGGCATTGTCGAGTCCGATGCCACGCTGGAGCCGCGTTATGAACCGGACCATCCGATGGCCAATGAAGACGGCTATGTGTATTACCCGAATGTGAATGTAGTCGAGGAGATGGCCAACATGATGTCGGCGTCGCGGTCCTATCAGACCAACGTGGAAGTCATGAATACCGCCAAAACCATGCTGCAGCGCGTTCTGACGCTGGGTCAGTGAGCGGAGAAAAATAGACCATGAGCATTAGCAATGTTGCAACCGGTGCCAGCGCGCTGGACCAGTATCAGATCGACTCCGACCGGTTCGCGACCGGGGATGAGTTGGGCAAGGATCAGTTTCTGGAGCTGCTGGTGGCGCAGATGAATAATCAGGATCCGCTTTCGCCGCAGGAAAACGGCGAGTTTATCGCTCAGCTGGCCCAGTTCAGCACGGTGGAGGGCATTGGCAATCTGAACACCTCGATGGAGTCGCTGCTCAGCGGCTACCAGTCATCGCAGGCGTTGCAGGCATCGTCCCTGGTTGGTCGCACGGTGATTGTGCCGGCCGATCAGGCGGTGGTGGATACCGAGGCGGGGCTGGAAGGTCAGCTGGCGCTGCAGAAGAACAGCACCAATGTGTTCGTCAACATTTATGACGATGCGGGCAGCCTGGTGAAAACCATCAACCTGGGTAGCCAGGAAGCGGGCATGCATGACTTTACCTGGGATGGTACCGACGCCAGCGGCAACCTGGCCGAGCCCGGTATCTACACCGTCGAAGCCATGGCGTCGATTGATGGCAAGAACACCCAGATGGCCACCCTGTTGCCAGCCAATGTCGACAGTGTCTCGCTGGGTGCTGGTGGTAGTGGTGAAATGCTGTTGAACGTGGCGGGCCTTGGCAGCATCAGCCTGTCCAACGTCTACGCAATCAAATAAGTGTCGTCCGACATACTGTAGGTGAGGAGATAAAACCATGGCTTTCAATATCGGCTTGAGTGGTATCCGGGCGGCAGCATCCGATCTGAATATCACTGGTAACAACATTGCCAACGCCGGCACCGTCGGCTTCAAAAGCTCGCGCGCCGAGTTTGCTGATGTGTACGCCGCGTCGGTGCTCGGTTCCGGCAGCAATGCCACCGGCAGCGGTGTGGCGCTGGCGAACGCGGCGCAACTGTTCAATCAGGGTAACATCAGCTTTACCGAGAACAGCCTGGACCTGGCTATCAACGGTAACGGCTTCTTTGTGACCAGTAACAACGGCGCGATCAGCTACACCCGTGCCGGCTATTTTGGTACTGATAGCGACGGCAACATCGTCAACAACGCCGGTGAGCGTCTGCAGGGGTTTGCGGTTAACGCGGTGACCGGTCAGATCAATCAGGGGGTGCAGACCGACCTGCGCGTCGACACCCGCTCGGCTGATCCGAATGCCACCACCGGTGTCGTGTCGACGCTTAACCTGAACTCCACTCAAACTCGTCCGACCGTCTGGACCCAGCAGTATGACGCAGCCTACGCGGCGTCCATCGCCACGGCGGCGGATCCGGCCAACCCGACGGCGGCCGAGATTGCCACTGCCGAGGCAGCGGGTCAGGCAGCGGCGGCAACCACCTTTGATCCGACCAACTCGGCCACCTACAACAGCTCTACTTCGGTCACTATTTACGACAGCCTGGGTAATTCCCATGTCATGACCAAGTACTTCGTCAAGAACGACGCCAATAGCTGGGACATGTATGTGCTGATCGATGGTCGGGATGTGCAAAGTGGTGTCGAGGCCTCTGATCCTGCCTTTGACCCAACCACCACCACGCGCTATGACGTCGACTTCAACAGCGTTGGTGAGCTGACTACCAACCAGCCCTTTACCCTGACCGGCTGGGTGCCGCTGGATAGCGAAGGTCAGCCCACGGGGGCTGATTCCCCGGTCAACAACCTGACAATCAACCTGACTGGTTCGTCGCAATATGCCTCCAGTTTTGCGGTGACTGCGGTTAGCCAGGACGGTTTCACTACCGGTGAGCTGGCTGGTCTGGAAATTGACGATGCCGGTCTGCTGGTGGCCCGTTACACCAATGGCCAGACTCGCGTCCAGGGTCAGGTGGTATTGGCAACCTTTGCCAACCAGCAGGGGCTGACGCCGCTGGGTAATACCGCTTGGGCTCAGTCCTCGGCGTCGGGGGAGCCGGTGATCGGCGCGCCGACCACAGGTACCCTGGGCGGCATTCAGTCCGGTGCGCTGGAAGAGTCCAACGTGGATATTTCCGAACAGCTGATCAACCTGATCGTGGCGCAGCGTAACTACCAGGCCAACGCCAAGACCATTCAGACCGAAGATGCGGTGACCCAGGCGATCATCAACCTGCGCTAAGCGCGCAGGCGATAACGCCAACAGGGCGGCAATACCGGCAAAAGGATTTGCCGGTATTGCCGCTTTTGTTTTTTATAACCTGCTGAAAATAAACAACAAAATACTATTTTCAAGGGTTGGCATGATCTCTGCTTGATACTCCCTAAGCAAGCAAAAGCGGCAAATCCTTGTCGCGCAAACGAAGCGGAGCAGGGCATGGACAAATCCTTGTACATCTCCATGACGGGGGCCAGTCAGAACGCGTTGGCGCAGCGCTCGCACGCCAACAACCTGGCCAACCTGACCACCACCGGTTTTCGCCGTGACTTTGAGCAGGCGCGCTCCATGCCGGTCTTTGGTGACGGCTACGCCACCCGCGCCTACGCCATGACAGAGCGCCCCGGCACGGACCTGTCCTCCGGCACCATGATCGAGACCGGACGTGAACTCGACGTGGCCGTGCAGGGCGAAGGCTGGATCGCGGTGCAGGCACCGGATGGCTCTGAAGCCTACACGCGGGCGGGTAGCCTGAATATTGACGCTTTCGGCATCTTGCGTACCAGCGGCGGTTTGCCCGTGCTGGGCAACGGCGGGCCGATTGCGATTCCGCCGGCCGAGAAGATTGAGATCGGCTCGGACGGCACCATCAGTATCCGTGCGCTGGGTGAAGGCCCGGCGGTGATGGCCGAGGTTGATCGCATCAAGCTGGTCAACCCGCCAGCAGCGGCACTGGAGAAGGGCGAGGATGGCCTGATGCACACCCAGGCGGGCGAGGAGCTGGCCGATGGCGCGGTGCAGGTGGCAACCGGTTTTCTGGAGGGCAGCAACGTCAATGCGGTGGAAGAGATGACCGCCATGCTGTCGCTGGCCCGCCAGTTCGAACTGCATATCAAGATGATGCGAACCGCCGACGAGAACGCGCAGGTTACCGACCGCATTCTGCAAATGAGTTAATGCTACTGCGCGTCAATTACTCGGCGCGCGAGGAGAAAGGTGATGCTTTCAGCTCTTTGGGTCAGCAAGACAGGTCTGTCCGCCCAGGACACCATGTTGACGACCATTTCCAACAACCTGGCCAACGTCTCGACGACCGGCTTCAAGCGTGATCGTGCCGAGTTTGAAGATCTGCTGTATCAGATCAAGCGTCAGCCCGGTGGTCAGAGCACTCAGGATACGCAGTTGCCTTCAGGCCTTCAGCTGGGTACCGGGGTACGCGTGGTCGGCACCCAGAAGATCTTTACCGAGGGCACGCTGCAGACTACCGAGCAGCCGCTCGACATGGCGGTCAACGGGCGCGGCTTCTTTCAGATTCTGATGCCCGACGGCGGTATCGGTTACACCCGTGACGGCAGCTTCCATCTGGATGCCGATGGTCAGATCGTGACCTCCAACGGCTTTCCGCTGGAGCCCGGCATTGTGCTGCCCGACGACGTGCAGACCTTCACCGTGGGGGAAGACGGCACGGTCAGCATCACTACCTTCGGCAATCCGGCCGCGCAGCAGATCGGCAACATACAGACTGCCGACTTCATCAACCCGGCGGGCCTGCAGTCGATTGGCAACAACCTGTTCCTCGAGACCGCATCCAGCGGTGCGCCGCAGGCCGGCAACCCCGGTCAGAACGGCCTGGGTACGGTGTTGCAGAACACCCTGGAGAATTCCAACGTCAGCGTCGTGGAGGAGCTGGTCAACATGATCACCACCCAGCGCGCCTACGAGATGAACTCCAAGGTCATTTCCACCGCAGATCAGATGCTGCAGTACATCAGTCAGAACCTCTGACGGGAGCTTGGAATCATGATCCGTTTGGCTAAGGTGTTGATGCTGCTGGTGCCGCTCAGCCTGATCGGCTGCATGCAGGCGCCGCCGATGCGTGACGACCCGGCATATGCGCCGGTGTTGCCGCGTACGCCGTTGCCACAGGAACTGAACAACGGCGCGATCTATCAGCCCGGCTTTGAAATGAGCCTCTACAACGACCGCAAGGCACACCGGGTCGGTGACATCATTACCATCACCCTGACCGAACGCACAGCGGCGCAGAAGAAGGCGGAAAACGAGATCGACAAGGACAGCTCGACCACCATCGCCAACCCTACCATTCTCGGCAATGCCGTCGGTTTCAAGGGGCTGGACCTGGGCGTCAGCATGTCGGGTCAGCGTGCCTTTGAAGGCAGCTCCGATGCCAATCAGAGCAACAGCCTGTCGGGTTCCATCACGGTCACTGTGGCCGAGGTGCTGCCCAACGGCATTCTGGCGATTCGCGGCGAGAAGTGGATCACCCTTAACCAGGGTGACGAGCTGATTCGCATCAGTGGTCTGGTGCGCACTGACGACATCGGGCCGGACAACACTGTGCTGTCGACCCGTGTGGCCGATGCACGCATCACCTATTCCGGCAAGGGCGCTTTTGCCGATGCCAACCAGCCCGGCTGGCTGAGTCAGTTCTTCCTCAGCCCCATGTGGCCGTTCTGACAGGAGTACTGCCATGCGCAGCCTGATTATCTGCCTCTGTCTTTGCCTTGCCAGTCCGCTGGCGCTGGCTGATCGTCTGAAGGACATCGCCAGCATTGCCGGCGTGCGCAGCAACCAGTTGATCGGTTACGGCCTGGTGGTGGGGCTGGACGGCTCGGGCGACCAGACCAGCCAGACCCCGTTTACCGTGCAGACCTTCGAGAACATGCTGACCCAGTTTGGCATCACCGTGCCGGAAGGGACCCGCATTCAGATGAAAAACGTCGCCGCGGTGGCTATCCACGCTGACCTGCCGCCGTTTTCCCGGCCTGGCCAGACCATCGATGTCACCGTGTCGTCAATTGGTAACTCCAAGAGTCTGCGCGGCGGCTCGCTGCTTATGACCCCGCTCAAGGGGATCGACGGGCAGGTCTACGCCATCGCCCAGGGCAACCTGGTAGTGGGTGGCTTTGGTGCCGAAGGCGCGGATGGCTCGCGCATTACGGTGAACATTCCGAGCGCCGGGCGTATTCCCAACGGCGCGACAGTGGAGCGTGCGGTATCCAGCCCGTTCGCCTCTGGTGATCACCTGATTTTCAATCTCAACCGCCCTGACTTCACCACTGCCAAACGGGTGGTCGATCGGATCAACGAAACCTTCGGTCCGGGCGTTGCCCAGGCGCTGGATGGCGGCTCGGTGCGCGTGCGTGCGCCGATCGACCCCAATCAGCGTGTCGACTATCTGGCGATGGTGGAAAACCTGACGGTGGAGCAGGGCAACGCTGCTGCCAAGGTGATCATCAATTCGCGCACCGGCACCATCGTGATCGGCCAGGATGTGCGCGTGCAGCCGGCAGCCGTGACCCACGGCGGCCTGACCGTGACCATCAGTGAAAACCCGCAGGTCAGTCAGCCTGGCGGAGTATTGTCTGGTGGGCAGACGGTCATTTCACCGAGTTCACAGATCAATATCGAGGAAGGCGACAGCCGCATGTTCGTATTCAATCCGGGTGTTTCGCTGGATGAAATCGTCCGTGCGGTCAACCAGGTCGGCGCTGCGCCGGGCGACCTGATGGCCATTCTTGAAGCCCTTAAGCAGGCCGGCGCCCTGAATGCCGATCTGGTCATCATCTGACCGGGGAGCACGCCATGAGCATCAGCACCAGCTACACCGACATCAACAGCGTCAGCCAGCTCAAGGCTGGCAGCGACGCCAACAGCCCGGAGAACGTGCGCAAGGTTGCGCAGCAGTTCGAGTCGCTGTTCGTCAACATGATGATCAAGAGCATGCGTGATGCCAACGCCGTGTTTGCCGAAGGCAACCCGCTGAATACCCCGCAGACCAAGTTCTATCAGGAAATGTACGACAACCAGATGGCCGTGCATCTGTCAGAGGGTCCGGGTCTGGGGTTGAGCGACGCACTTATGCGCCAGCTTTCGCCCAAGGCCGAGGCCGGCGGCACCGCCGCTGACGCGGGCGCCGGTGCGTCGGGCGCCGCTGCGCCAGCGGTGGACCAGTCCGCGCTGTTGGCGCGCCGGCGCCTGCAGATCGCCTCCGATTACAGTGCCTGGGCCGAGCGACTGGATCGCGCCGAAGCCAGCACCAGCAGCAACCAGAGCAATGACTGGCAGCCGCTGCGCGGTATTGAGGCCATGCGTCGCAGCGCATCGACCGCAGCCGCCGTAACCGGCGAGGTGGCGCAGCGCACCCGCTTTGCCAATAGCCAGGAGTTTGTCGAGACCATGCTGCCGATGGCCGAGAAGGCTGCGGCGCGCCTGGGTGTCGACCCGCATTATCTGGTCGCTCAGGCCGCGCTGGAAACCGGCTGGGGCAAGTCGGTCATTCGTCAGTCTGACGGCAGCTCCAGCCACAACCTGTTTGGTATCAAGGCCCATGGCGGCTGGCAGGGCGAGAGTGCCAACGTGGCTACTACTGAATTTCGCAACGGCGTCAGCACCCGCGAGCGGGCGGACTTTCGCAGTTACAGCTCCTGGGAGCAGAGCTTTGAGGATTATGTGAGCTTTCTGGAAACCAACGGGCGCTACAGCAAGGCGCTGAGCAGCACCGACAACCCGGATACCTTCTTCCGTGAGCTGCAGAGCGCCGGTTACGCGACCGACCCGCAGTACGCACGCAAGGTGTCGCAGATCGCCCGTCAGCTGATTGGCAGCAGCGATAGCCGTGTTGCCAGCGCTGATACCACTTCAGATAACGGCGGCAGGGCCTGAGCATGGCAAATCTATTCGGTATCGGCCTCAGCGGCCTGAAGACAGCCCAGACCCAGCTGTCGGTCACCGGTCAGAACATCACCAACGTCAACACCGCCGGCTATACCCGGCAAACGGCGCTGCAGGTTGCTCAGACTCCCAGCTTCAGTGGTGCCGGCTACCTGGGTAACGGCAGCAAGGTGGTCGATGTCGAGCGCATCTATAACCAGTTTTTGACCAATCAGGTCAGGACGGCGACCTCAACCAATGCCGAGGTGCAGGCGTTCCAGTCTCAGCTGGAACAGCTCAACACCCTGGTTTCCAGCAGCGCAACCGGCATCACCCCCGGTCTGCAAAGCTACTTTGACGCGCTGCAGACGGCTATCGAAGACCCGGCCAACCTGCCGGCGCGGCAGCTGTTTTTGTCCGAGGCCGAAGGACTCGCTTCGCGCTTTAATACCGTACAGACCAGCCTGACCACGCAGAATCAGTTTATCGGTCAGCAGATGAGCACGCTGGCCGATCAGGCCAGTCGTCTTGCCACCTCCATCGCCAGCTACAACGACAGCATCGCAGTAGCGGCCGCCAATGGTGCCCAGCCGAATGACCTGCTCGACGCCCGGGACGAAGCCGTGCGCGAGTTGAGCGAGCTGATCGGTGTGACCGTGGTGCAGCAGGACGACAATGTCCTGAACATCTTTATCGGCTCGGGCCAGCCGCTGGTGGTCGGTAACGAAGCCTCCACGCTGGCGGTGCGGCCCGGTGCTGGCGATCCGTCGCGGGTAGACGTGGTGCTCAAGGCCGGCAACGCATCGCAGGACGTCACCGGGCTGATCAGCGGCGGTGAGCTGGGTGGCCTGATCAAATACCGCGATGATGTGCTGGATCCGGCGCTCAACGCCATTGGCCGCCTGGCGCTGTCGATCGCCAGCGAATTCAACCAGCAGCAGGGGCAGGGGCTAGACCTTAACGGCAATGCTGGCGCTTCGCTGTTCAACGACATCAACAGCGCTGAGCTGGTAGACGGGCGCAGTCGAGCGCGCGTCAACAATAGCGATCCGAACGCCAAGCTCGACGTGCTGATCAGTGATACCTCGCAGCTGAGCACCTCGGATTATGAAGTGGTATTTACCACTGCTACCGAATTTACCGTGCGCCGCACCTCGGATGACAGCGTCAGCGGGCCTTATGATCTGAGTAGCGTGCCGCCGCCGGAACTGGATGGCTTCACCATCGAATTGGGTGGCGGCGGTATCGCTGCCGGTGACCGTTTTCTGCTGACCCCGACCCGTCATGCTGCTGCCGAGATGGGCGTGGTGATGCAGGAGCCGCAGGAGTTGGCCTTTGCCGCACCGGGCTCGGTTGACGCCAGCCTGGATAATCGCGGCACCGGTACCCTGAGTCAGCCGAGCTTGAGTGCCGGCCCTTCACCCATTGATCCGGCAGCCCTGCAGGGGCTGCTGCCCATCGAGCTGAGCTTTGATGAGGCCAGTGGTGAGCTGCAGGTGACCGGCGGTACGGCGACCTTGAACCCCTCGCCACTGGTGATTACGCCGGGCCAGACCAACAGCGTCGAGGTTACCGTCGGCGGTTATACCTTCAGCATGGCCATGACCGGCACACCGAAGGACGGCGACAGCTTCAACCTGGAGTTCAATACCGGGGTCGCTGACAACCGCAACGCCCTGGTGATGTCGGACTTGCAGACCGCTCAGGTGCTGGGGCAGGCCAACGGCGCTGAAGGCTTTTCCTTTGTCGACGGCTACGGCGACCTGGTCCAGCGAGTGGCGACCTACACGGCCCAGGCGCGTACCAACTCGGCATCCAGTGCCTCGGTACTGACCCAGGCGACCAACAACCGTGACTCGGTGTCGGCGGTCAACCTTGACGAAGAAGCGGCCAACCTCATCCGCTTTGAGCAGTACTACAACGCCTCGGCCCAGGTGATTCAGGTGGCCCGGACCATTTTTGATACGCTGATCAACAGCGTCAGATAACGGGTAACGACCCATGCGTATCTCAACCATCCAGCAGTTCAACAGCGGTGTGCGCGGCATTCAGGACAACTACAGCAATGCCACCCGCACCCAGGAGCAGATCAGCTCGGGCAAGCGCATCCTGACCCCGGCGGATGACCCGGTGGCGACTGTGCGCCTGTTGCAGCTGAATCAGGAGTCCAACCGTCTGGAGCAGTTCAGCACCAACATGACGGCGGCCAACAACAGCCTGACTCAGGAGGAGGCCATCCTCAATTCGGTCAACAATGTCTTGCAGCGCGTTCGCGAAATCGCTATCGAGGCGGGGGACGGTTCCAAGAGCGACGCTGACCGTCAGGCCCTGGCGACCGAGCTGGAGCAGCGTGAAGAGGAGTTGTACAACCTGTTCAACAGCCGCAATGCGCGTGGCGAGTATTTGTTTGGCGGCTATCAGAGCAGTGAGCAGCCTTTCGTCAAAAACCCCGATGGCGGCTACAGCTACCAGGGCGACGAGGGGCAACGCTCGATTCAGATTGCCGGTTCCAAGTACGTGGCTATCAATGACAACGGCAAGGACCTGTTTGTCAATGTGGCCAACGTCAACCGCGTCAACACCGAAGCCGATGCCGGCAATACCGGTAGCGGACGCATTTCGTTGGGCGTGGTCGAGAACAAAAGCGCCTACGACACCACCTTTTACCCCCAGGGCAGTGTCAGCATCGTGATTGGCGCGACCGCTGACAGCTATGAAATTGTCGATAGTGGCGGCAACCCGTTGACGCCCCCGGTGACCGGCCAGCTGGAAGAAAATGACGAGGGCGGATACACCGTTCGCTACGCGGGCGTGGCGGTGACGCTGGATGGTGACTTTGCCGCCGGTGACAGCTTCAGCATCAGCACCGGTGACAGCACGCCGGGCAGCACCAACCGGGAAACCCGCAGCGTGCTGGAAACCGTCGCACTGCTGCGCAGCACCCTGGAGGACGGCACCAGCAGCACCGAGGACAAACTGGTTCGGCGAGATGTGGTTGCCGTCAGCCTGGAAAATCTCGACAACGCCATGAACAAGGTGCTGGGCGTGCAGACCACCATCGGTGCGCGCATGAACGTCATCGAGTCGACCCTGACCGAAAACGAGGAAGTCTCGCTGATCAATACCTCCGTCACCTCCGAGCTGGAGGATCTGGACTACGCCGAGGCGCTCAGCCGGCTGAGTCTGCAGTCGGTGGTGCTGGAGGCGTCGCAGCAGAGCTTTGTCCGGGTCAGCGGCCTGAGTTTGTTCAATCTGCTGTAACGGGCTGCGGCGCCTAGCTCTCGGCGCGCAGCATCTCGATAAAGGCTGACGCAGCGGGCGATAGCGGGCGCTGACGACGGGTCACCAGACCAAAGCTGGTGCCGGGCAGCAGCTCTGGCCAGTCCAGCAGCGTCAGGGTTCCGGCGCTTAGCTCATCGTGCAGGATGTCCAGACCGGCAATGCTCAGGGCGTCGCTGTGGCGTACCACGCGCTTGAGCACGTCCAGATTGTCACACTCCAGGCTGATCAGCGGCTCCGGGCGCGGCAGGGTGTAGCGCAGACCTTGCAGAATCAACTCCGGGACGCGAAAGCTCGCCAGCGGATAGGCGGCCAGCAGTTCGGGCGTCAGATCCGTGCGCCCGGCCAGCGGGTGGCCTGCCCGGCAGAACAGCCGGCTGGGGGCCTGTTGCAGCGGCGTTACCTCCAGCAGCGGGTCGCCTTCCAGTTCGCGAATATCCGCAACGAACAGCTCCAGCTGCTCCGCCAGCAGTTGATTGCGCAGCGCCACCCAGTGCTGCACTTCCATATGGACCCGCACGCCCGGGTAGCGGCGGTTGAACTGGCCCAGCACACGCGGCAGCAGGCCTGCTGCCGGAAAGGGGCCGGCACCCATGAGCAGCTCACCGGCTTCCAGGTCGTTGAACTGGCGCAGGGCATTGCGCAACGCCGTGCTACCAGCGAGCAGCCGCTGGGCATGTTCTAGCACCAGTTGTCCTTGTGGCGTCAGCTCGACTCCCTTGCCGCCGCGGTTGATCAGGTCGCAGCCGAGGCGCTGCTCCAGTGTCTGGATGCTGCGGCTCAGCGCTGGTTGGCTCAGGCCGATCGCTTCGCCGGCGCGGGCAAAGCCCTGATGCTCGACCAGGGCAACAAAGTGGCGTAAGGATTTCAGTTCCATGGGGCGTCTCAGCAAGGGCTGGCCAGCGAGTTGATGATCGGACAGTCCGGGCGGTGGTCACCCTGACAGCAATCGGCTAATTGCGCCAGACTGGCGTGCATGGCCTGCAGGTCGGCGATACGCGCCTCCAGCTCCTTCAGATGCTCGCCGGCCAGCGCTTTAACCTCGGCGCTGGAGCGCGAGCGGTCC
>Ga0209404_10000049_pt1 | contig 118174 bp, 101 predicted proteins | sample TroAtlMetagenome_2_FD_187447 | JGI IMG/M metagenome (GOLD analysis project Ga0209404, IMG submission 187447) | Marine eukaryotic phytoplankton communities from Atlantic Ocean - Tropical Atlantic ANT8 Metagenome (SPAdes) (version 2) | ecosystem: Environmental > Aquatic > Marine > Oceanic...
AATGTAGAGACAGATCCTAAGACAGGATTGGATGTAGCATCTACTAAGAAAGATGGTAAGCAACATAACTCTACTGAATCCAATAACCCTAGATCTGCTAGTAAACAAGACTCAAAGAGCCAAGAGACAGGTGACAAGGATCAAAAAGTAAGTGTACAAATAGCTAACGGTAAGTGTGGAAGTGAGACTGCTACTAAGATAGAGGAGCCACTGAAAGACTTCATGAAGATGGCCAGGAAACTGGAAAAAAATTCTGCTGGAAAATTTCTCGATAAGGAATCAGGTAGAATTGTAGATCTACAAAAGGAGATCGCAGGAACTGCTGGTAGAATACAAACTAAACTTAATGGTTTGGTTGGTAACATCAAAGGAAAGGTGATGGATGAGACCAATAAAATGGTCCAAGAGAAGTTAGATGAGATTAATATACCTAATCCAGACCTAGATCTTGAAGTTAAAGGTATATTAAAGGAGACTAGTGGTATAGTATCCTGTCTATTCAAAGACATACTTGATCAGATGAAAGATTTCATCAAGGGTATGTTGAATGATTTACTTGAGAATGCTCTTGATTCTGCTCTATGTCTAGTTAAGGACTTCATCAATGAAATAATGAACAAGGTGATGAACTTAATAAGAAACGCTATGTCCATGATTGATGGCATAAGTGGAAAGATTAAGGATGCTGCTGATATGATTGAAGGATTAATCAGTAAGACTGCTGACATCGCTGACCTATTCTGTGCACCTGATATTGGTTGTGCATTAGATGCTTCTATATTTGAGACTGGTTTCGGTCCAAAGGCAAAGGGTAATGATGCCAAGCAAAAGAATGTAGATCAATATAAGTTTAAACCACCTGTATTTGGACAAGTTGTGGGTAGTGGTGTTCCTATAGCAGGTAAAGTACCTTTCGTTAATAATCTTGGTGTTAAGCAGGTATTTGATACAGTCACTGGTACAACAGTTGCTCTAGATTCTGTTGCTGGTCTAGCATCAGGTATAACAGGAGCATCTTTTGATACTAAGAGTCCATTACAGAAGTTTGAGGGATTAAATTTCTATGGTGCTGATGGTAAACCTAATACTGCAACTCTTAACTGTAGTCCTAGCATTAAGAATAAGAAACCATGTTTCCCTGAAATGGTATGGGATAACCTACAGTCTACCAGTCCAGTTAAGGCATTACCTATAATTGATGATATTGGAACTATTCTTGGAATATACATGAAGAAGAAGGGTAGTGATATACTTAATGTTGAAGCACAAGCTCGTGCACAGTTCACATGTAATGAACCTGAAGGTGGTGGAGCACAATTTAGACCAGTCATTGTAGATGGTAAGGTAGATTCAGTACAAGTATTAAATGGTGGTATTGGATATGGATTTGATCCTTCATCAACATACTGTCCTAATGAACAGATGGTGGTACTTGTAAATAAATCTTCATTGGTCATGCATGTTAAAGATGGAGAAGCATTACGCTTAATTGCATATGCTGATGGAACTCCAGGTGAGAAGGAAGAAGTAATGCAGGTAGTTGATGTTGACTATAGTGAAGATTTGATTGAAATTTCTACCATTGATATGTCATGGGCACATAATGTGGATGTTGGTGTTAAACTTGTCACTAAGTCTAACCATGAGTTCACGTTGAACTATAATAAGAAGTATCCTGATCTAGTATTCCCGTCATCTGCAACTGCAATATGGGCTGGTTGTCCTGATCTTATACCATTACTTGACCAAATAGAAGTGGTCAATGTAGGAAGTGGCTACGTCAATCCAGTCATCACTATTGGTTCAGGGGTTGACAAACAGGAGATTGGGACGTATACTAAGGATTCCGAAGGCAAGTTACTTGAACCTAAACTCAATAAAAAAGTATTGGGATTCGTTAAACCAGTGATAGAGGATAAGGGTTACCCGAACGTTCCTGGTGCGGGTAGTGGAGCACAGATTTCACCTATATACTCTTACTCTGGACCTCAACAGATCAAGGAGACCAATATCCTTGAACTTCAGACCTACGTTGATTGCGTGGGAAAACCAACTTTTAACTAAATGGCTGATCCAACCCTATTTTCTGGAGGTACAGATTCTTCTAACACCCTACCACAGGTTAAGAAGAAATACCCTAAGGCATTTGTCCAAACGACATCGTGTGGACATTCCCTTGAAATGAATAATACTGGGGAAGGTGAACGTATTCGTCTTCTACATGGTACAAATGGTAATCTCATCAACATAGATGAGAAGGCAAATAACAATTTTGTCTCCCATAATGATACTTATGTTATAACCGACCATAATCTAGTCATTAAGGTTGGTAAGGATATAAAGACTGATAAAGCCTGTGTTCAAATCATTGGTAATGTTAATCTTTATGTTGAAGGTGATATGCACAGTGAAGTTGAAGGTAACCGTTACGATACAGTAAATGGTAACTGGGAACAGAAGTGCAATGGCGTTATGAGTTTGAGAGCAGAAGAAAATTTTGCTATCACATCTCAGAATCAGATGAAATTAAAATCTAATTCATATGAGAACAAAACTACCTTCTTATACAATGACTTGACTGAAGGTGGCTCCATCAAGGAGGACGTTAAAGGTAATTATGAAGTTAAGATTGAAAAAGAAACAGCAACCTTCTCTGTAAAGAGTCAAGGTGATGTACGTATCAAAGCAGATATGTGTAGATACGATAAAGTCGGTGGTAATTATATCACTGATGTAGGAGGCAAGATGAGAACCAATGTCGATGGCAATGGTCACACATGTATTAACGGTGGTGCATTCGATGGAATGCTCTCTGGTCCTGCTTCAGCTAGTTATGATCTTAATGTTACTGGTGATACCAATAAAGTTACCAGTGGCAACTATGTAGTTAATGCTGGAGGCAACATAGATATGGATGCTTCTAACATTTATTTGAATTGATGGAAGTTTACAGTTACAAAGATGACAACTTTTCACATGTCAGTTACAAAGCAAGAGGCTGTGTTCCTAAAAAGCATTCTTGCAAAGCACTTAGACGATTTCGTCGAAGAATTAGCTAGAGAAGATAAAGATAGACCGATGGAGCATTTATTGCAGAATAGAGAAGCAGGATTAGCACTACTAGACAAGGCAAAAGAAGTCAATAGACGTGCCAGTCGTGCAGGTGAACACCCATACTTTACAAATCTCTGATCCTCTGCTATAATTTCTTTATTCGCCTCGTCCCTGAAAACTATGTTTTTTGACCCTGATGATGAATACCTTGATAAGGTGACGGTTGACATTCCATCTAAAAGGTTTACACTACTAAGTAGTGAAGGAAACACCAAGATCATTGATTGTGATGATGGTGACCAATTCCTGCGTATTCTTGATGTCGTTCGAGAATCATGTAAAACTGATGAAGTAGTCTACGTCTAATGTCTTATAACAAAACTTATTCTGAAATTAAACAGATCCTCAAGGATAGCAAGAGGATCTCTAAAGCAACCATGCTTAAGATTGCTAAGTTAGCAATTCTTGAAACATTAGGAGAGGAACGCTCTGCTGATGTAGAGGTTACATGGGATTCTAAATTAGGTGATGACCTGATGTTAGACTCATTGGACATGGTAGAACTTGTCATGTTCTTGGAAGAATGTTTTGGTGCTGAGATACCAGACGAGATGGCATATGAAATTGTCACCGTTGGGGATGCTATTGAAGTAATCAAGAAAGCAAAGGCACAGAAAGGTAAGAAGAGAAAGAAAGTTAATCTAGCAGAGAAGTATAAGAATAAGTCTAAAGTCTCAGTTGCAGAGGGTAGTCCATTTGCAATGAAGAAACCTTTGAGTGGACTGAATCCTACATTACCTTCAAATGCTGATATTGAGAAAGCACTAGACGAAGCTAACGATGAAGATAACTCAGAAGATAATTGATGACCTCACTGAGGCATTAGCACACACTAAGAAGAGTGGTGAGGAAAATTGGAAGGATGGTGATGAGATAGATGTCTGTCTCGGTGGTACATTTGCCAATGATAAATTCATTAGTCTCATCAATAGATCTAAAGAGAAATGAGTAAGAAGGTATTCTGGAGTTATACTATAGGTGATGGTAGTCAACCAGGAAGTCCTAAGAATGATACTTTCCCTGATGAGTTCTATGAAGCACCAGCAAAGTATAGATCTGGGTATGATATGCAATATGATCATGCCAAATGTCCTGCATGGAAAAAATATACTGATAATAGTTGGGTAGTTAAGCAACCATTTGATGTAGGTTTCAATTGTAATACTAAAGAAGGTAAACTTGCTACTGATTTAACTCAGTTAGCATATGATCAATACTTTCATCTAGGACAGGGTTGGCTTAAAGCACAATACCCTGAGATTCAGATGAAGTATTCCATCATCTTATGGACAAAGGAAAAGGATGTATGGGTAGAACAATTACCACATCCATTACTTTCTAGGGTTGGTCTGGAATTAATACCAGCAACATTCCCAATATCAGTATGGCATAGACCAATGGTTGTTGGGGTGAAAATCCTAGATCTTAATCAAAACTTAATGTTAAAGAAGGGTACACCACTGTATATCTTCAGATTATTGTCTAAGCATGGAGACCATGAGTTCATACTTGAAAAGAGAGAACCACCTGCCGAGTGGCATAGACTACAACGTCAACAAAATATTTTACGTGAATTTGCTCCATTTAAGTCATGGGATATAATCACCAAACGATTGGAGAACAAAGAGAAGAAATTCAGGTGTCCGTTCAAATGGAATTAAGACCATTATTTGAAGGTTGGTTTGAGGGTGAGTTTGACAATTGGACTCAGGCAGCATCTAATCCTACTAAGTGGGCACATATATTTGTGACACATGAGAAGATAGATGATCACAAGTATCTCACCAAATCTCGGTATAACTATATGAATACACCATATAGAGAACAGGTGGTAGAAGTTACTGAACCTGATGTATTAGGTGATAACACTGGTATTATAATAGTAAAGAATCCAGCATGTGATATGATATTCTCTTGGAATAGTGAGGACTATTGCTTTGATGGTATATCCCAAGAGGGGTGTACATTTAAGGATAAACCACTCGATAGTAAAGCAAAATTATTCCCAACAGAGTACCATACATGGGATAAAGGGTACTGGCATGGTAGTGAAGGATTTTTTACATTCGTGAAGAAGTTATAAATAGACTTGAACGTTTTATTGTGGACTGCTTGTGGCAACACGTAAGATATCTGACCTTACATTATTAGAAGCAGGAGATGTATCTAGCTCTGATACTTTACTATTGCTTGATAACTCTGATCCAACAGATCAGAATAAACGATCAGCAGTAGGAAGTATATTTCGGGCAGTACCTTCTGGTACCTACTCTGTACCTGGTGTACAGTTTGAACTAAAGACAAGGACAGGTTTATTCTCTGAAGCTCAGGGACAAATAGGTCTTGCGATGGGTGACGCAAGGTTAAACCTACAAAAGGTAGGAAGTACACTCAATATTCAAGCACAAGACAGTGCTGATACGAACTTAGACTTTACTATATCTGCTCAAGGAACAGGTATGATAAGACTAGGTTCTGTCCTAGCGATTACAGATACTTTATTTGTAATACCGAACTCCTCAGATAATACTAAGATCGGTAAGTTTAGTACAGCAGATATTCCAACAGGTGTAGTTCATACTTATGTCCTACCTTCTAATGGTGCTGTTGCAGCTGCTGATACATTAGTCACTTTAGGTGCTACTCAAACACTTAACAACAAAACTCTCAATAACGCATCGTTTACTGGTACTCTATCCGTTGAAACGGTTTCGGTAACTGGTAATACAACTCTTGGTAATGAAGCTAGTGATCAACTAACAGTTAATTCTGCTGCAGGATTCAGTGCTGCTGCAACATTCTCTAACACTGTTGTTATGCAGCAAACACTCGCAGTGACGAGTGATATAACTGCAAGTGGTCACATTGACATGGTTGATGATAAGATCATCAAACTAGGTACTGATGACGACCTACAAATAAAATATACAAACAGTGGTGATGCATCTTCCATCTTAGATACATCTACTGGACTAACTGTTGGTGGTGCTGATGTTCAGATCACCGATGCAGCAGGTACTGTCAAGTTCTTCAAAGGAAATGCTACTAATAGTATAGTATATCATAATGATGCAGCTCGCATTACTACATCAGCAACTGGTATTAACATAGGAGGAGCTATAGATGCTGTCACATCCATCACTGGTAGCGGTGACATTACTATCGCTACAGATAAGTTTACTTTGGCTAGTGCTAGTGGTAATGCAGTCTTTGGCGGCACGATAACAGCAAACGGTACTGGTAATTACCAATTAGGTACTGCTGCTTCAGCGAAACTAGGTATTGGACGTGCACCTGTTACATATAACCTCGAAGTTGAGGGGTCTATATATTCTACAGGTTCTTCTATTATTGCTGGTAATGCATCTGCTGGTAAGTTTATCTTACAGAAATCAGTTGCTGGTATTGGTTTACACTTTACTGATAATACTGGTACAGATCAAGCAGTAATTGATGCAAGCGGTAACTTCGGTGTTGGTAAATCACCAACTAAAAAGTTTGAAGTATCTGGTGATTCTAATATCGATGGAGATTTAGCAATCACAACTACCAATCCTTCTGCAGGGACAGGTGGTAAAATTACTGCTAGAGAAATTGTTCTTACTGATCCTCAAACAAGTGCATCTACTACATTAAATGCAGCAACATCTGGAGGAGTCTCCAGAGCAAAAGTTTACTTCCACTCTTTTAATTAATAACCATGGCTACTAAGCAAAATGGTGTTCTTGCTACTTTTACGCCAACAGTAACACCGTATACACATTCTACTCAAACAGCGACCTCACTTGCTATAACAACACAAGGATGGCCAATGTATACTTGCCCTGGTGCGACCATGGTTAGTGGAAAATTATTAATCGCAAATAATACTGGCAGTGCTGCTACTGTTGATGTAGCAATTGTAGAACAAACAGATATCATTCAGTTAGATGCAGTGGCTAACCAACCAGGTGCCCCAGATAACTTTACAGGATTTTCTTTTCCAACAGGACAATATACGTCATCTATTATAATTGAAGGTGCTGCAGCATCAGGAACATTTCAGGCTGGGGAAGTACTGAACTGGACTAATGCTAGTGAGTCTACACCAGCTCAATCAGCATATGTACAGCATTGGGACTCAGGTAACAGTAAGTTGTGGGTAAGAGGATTGTCCAGAGCTCAGGCATTAGAACCTGATAACACTACAATAACATATACTGGTGCAACATCAGGAGCAACAATTGCTTGTGGTATTGCTCATGCTGGTAGTGGAATTGTAAGAGGACACTCTGGTAAAATTAAATTCTTTGACAACTTGAGAGGTACCATCTACTTTGATAACCATGAGTTTAGGAACAACCTAGACTATAGTTTAGGAAAGTTTGGTGATATTAACCAAGAGGTAAGAGTTCTTAGTAACAACAACCTACAAAGATCTCTTGCTAATCGTTGGAGACCAGTAGCAACTACGGTTGAAAGGAGAGCTGCTTCCAACACAACTCCTGCAACAGAGTTTATTGATGCTAATGGTGTAGAACTATTAGTTTCTGGTGTTAGTCAAGTTGCTGCAGAGCAACTCATCGTCAATCAGAAGTCAATTGCTGATGACGCTTATCTTGAACTGGGTGGAATAGTACTTGGTGCTTATCAATCATTATATGTTAAATCAACCGCTGCTGTTTCTGCAACCTTAATCGGATTTGAAGAAGTAGCTGAGGTAGCTTCATAACCTAGGTATTATAAAAGATGGCACTTACAAGACTTAAAAACGTCTTTACATCAAAAACTGGACGTTGCCTATATGTCAACTCTGATGATTTTGATGCATCAGACGCATTTGACAATAGAGGTAACTCACCTAACCGTCCCTTCAAGACAGTTCAAAGGGCATTATTAGAATCTGCTAGATTTTCATATCGAAGTGGACAATATAATGATGCTTTTGAGGCATTTAGTATTGTATTATATCCTGGCGATTACGTAATTGATAACAGACCAGGCACTAATGCAAGTGGTCAGGGGTATAGTGCTACAGATATTAGTGAATTAAGTGCTGCTAGTGACTTTGATCTAGTAGATGCTAGTGGTAATCCTAATCCAAACAATGTTCTCTATAGATTTAACTCTGTAGAGGGTGGTGTTGTTGTACCTAGAGGTACATCCATCGTTGGTATGGATTTAAGGAAGACAAAATTAAGACCATTATATGTACCTGACCCTGCTGCAGGTGCTATTGATCAAGCAGCAATCTTCAGAGTAACTGGTGGTTGCTATTTCTGGCAGTTTAGTTTCTTTGATGGACCTTCTACAGGTGTATATAAAGATCCTGCACAGCCATCTGCATCATCACCACCTACATTCTCTCACCATAAACTAACTGCATTTGAGTATGCTGATGGTAGAAATGTACAAACAGGTGTTAATGATACCTCAGGTAATGCTCTAGCTGTAACTGACCTAGACTTATACTATCAGAAGGTTGCTAAGGCATTCTCTGATATTCCTGATTCTACTAGTGTACTGTCTGCTGATGAATTACAGTCAAGAGTAGAAGAAAATAGAATTGTTGGACCTAATACATCTGGTCCTAAACAGATATCCAGTATCGTTACTGACTACGTTAACACAAACGTATTCACAACAACTGCTGAGGTTACCTGTTCAACTGCTCATGGTTTCTCAGTTAACACACCAGTACTTGTTAGTGGTGTAACAGGAACCGATGCTTCAAGGTTTAATGGATCATACTATATTAGTGAGATCCCAACAACTACAACCTTCAGATATATTATCAAAGACCCTGCAACTGGTGCACCATCTGGTAACCCAACTGCTACAGGTGCTACTGTTGAGGTTGAAGTTGATAACGTAGATAGTTCATCACCATACATATTCAACTGTTCACTCCGTAGTACATGGGGTATGCAGGGTATGCACGCTGATGGTAGCAAGTCAACTGGATTCAAATCCATGGTTGTTGCCCAGTTTACTGGTGTATCACTACAGAAAGATGATAATGCATTCATCAAGTGGGATGGATCCTCATATATTGCAGGATCACACACTGATGGAGACAGTATATTTAAGACTGCATATCGTAACCATCATGTTAAGTGTTCAAATGATGCTGTTATTCAAGCTGTATCAGTCTTTGCTGTTGGTTTCGCTGACCACTTTGTTGCCACAGGTGGTGGTGACCAGTCAATTACGAACTCCAACTCCAACTTTGGTTCTTGTGCTCTAAGAGCAAAAGGATATAAGAGTGCCCCATTCACACAGGATAAAGCGGGTACGATTACACATATTATACCACCACAAAAGTTAGCAAGGACTTATACTCAGGTAAGTGGATATACATTTGCTGCTACTCAAGATAATAAGACAGTAACACCTACTCCTGCTAATAATAGTCATGGTATTCTTGCTGGATCCTATGCTAGATTCAATACCATTGATAACACTGAGGCTTATTATGTCTCTGCTGTTAACTCAGGTACTGGTGTTTTAACCCTCAATAGAGGTTATCGTGGCAGTACAAATGGTAGTGAAGTAGCATTTAGTTCCACTGTTAATGAAATACCAGTTGGTTATGTAGCATGTGATGTACAAAAGATACAATATAATGCTGCTGGTACAAGTATTAACCAACCATGGACAGCAAGTGCAGGATTTAATACTGATCTAGGTCAGTATTCTTGTACCTACGGTGGTAATGCATACTACTCAGCACAATTAGCTGCTGCATCTGGTACTGTAACAGGTGGTACTGTAGCTCCAACACATACTTCAGGCACTGCATCTGATGGTGCAATTGTATGGTCATATATTGGTGCAGTAAACACTAGATTATATCTCTATGGATATAATTCTGCTGCTACTAAGCCACCATATAAACTACAAGGTTTCAATATTGGTGCTAGAAAACAGGATAAGATCCTTGTTTCTTTAATTGAATCATCAGCAACAGTAATATTTGGTGCATTAATATCACCTGATGCTAGTGCAACACCTGCTGATAGTGCATTCACTAATGTAACTAAAGAATCTTACACACCTGGTGACACTAATCATCCATTACAATTTGATACTCAATTAAATTGCTGGTATATTAGAGTTACTGCTGCAAGTTCTGGATCAGCTACTGTACATGCAAGTACAGGATATAGAGGTATACATGAGCACTTAGGTTCAGATACATTCTATACTAATGCATTGTTCACGGGTGCATCATACATGCAACGGGTTCCTGATAACAGATCTTCAAGGGACAGAACATACAGAGTACGTTATGAAGTAGATAGTTCTCCATCTGCATTGTCAAGAGAACCTATCAATGGTTATGTTATTCAACCAAGAAACGTACCTACAGGTCAGTCATATGGTGATGTTTATTACATCTATGACATCAAGACCGAACAAGAATTGATTAAATCAGTACAGAATGGTATCTATTACTGTACTGTCATTAAAGGTAGTGTATCTCCTACTAATGCTAACGTTAATACATTTGCATTCTCGCAGAATATTAACAACCTTTATCCTGTATTGGATAAGGATAACCCACTGGAGGATCCAGGTGAGGCAACATCTGTTGCAAGTAACACTGTTGTTGGTTTAGTTACTACCACTGATGGTAGTAATGAAGATAAGTCACTCTCAATTACTAAGGAAGTTATTGGTGACTTCATCTTAGAAAATAGAAACTCCTATGTAAACGCATCCACATCTGATAGTGCTGTCGCTAATTATATCACACTAGAATCCAGAGATGGAGAGACTAGTGAGGTTGATATAGTGTCACGTATGATACCTGTTAATAATATAGGTGGTACGCAGACAGAATTAAGACGACCAAGTATTCTAAGATCTGGTAACCATACGTTTGAATACGTTGGTTTTGGTCCAGGTAACTATTCAACTGGTCTACCTTCAGTACAGAACAGAGTTCTAACTGATGCTGAGACTTTATTAGCACAATCACAGAAAGAAAATGGAGGAATTGCATTCTACTCTGGTCTCAACTCAAATGGTGACCTCTTTATTGGTAACACTAGAATTAGTGCTGTTACTGGTGAAGAAGCAAGTTTGGATACTCCTTCACTATCCATCGTTGGTGAGACTGCAAACTTACGTCCTGTATATGATGAGATTATCATCAGGGATAAGATTACAATTGATGATGCCAATCTGGAATCTGTATTTAAGGGTTATCTCGCAGTCAACCAAGACCTCACAGTTGATAAATCTTTATTCTGTGAAGATCTAATCATTAAAGGTGATGCTGCTGACAATGAAGCAACCAAGAAGATTGACGTTGTAACTGGTGCACCAAGTGCAGCAAATGCTGCTAACAATGGTGACTATGCATGGTTAGGTAATGTAACTCGTGGTTCACATCTAGGTTGGGTATGGAGTACATCAGAGAACTCATGGATTAAAATGGGTCTCAGTGATACTGGTAACCTTAACATATCTGGTGGATCAGGTGCTACTGCAGCTGATGGTGACTTACAATTACTAAATGGATTAGGAGTTGATATCCAATCTACGGGTACATTAACAGTAGGTACGGGTGCAACAGCACTTGGTGGTACACTGGGTGTAACTAATGATGCTACATTCCAAGCTAATGTTACCATTAATGCAGACAATAAGTTCTTCAAGATTCAGAACAACTCAAGCGTTGATAAGTTTACAGTTGATACTGACAATGGTGATACCACATGTGCTGGTAATCTCCAAGTTGATAACAATGTAACTTTAGGTAGTAGTACTAGTGATACTCTTACAGTTAATGCTCAGGTCAATTCAGATATTGATCCATCTGCTGATAACACACAAGATTTGGGTGCTTCTAACCTTAGGTGGAAGGTCATTTACGGTGCTACATTTACGGGTGGTCTAACGGGTAATGTAACTGCTTCATCTGGTACTAGTACTTTCAATAATGTAACAGTCAACGGAACATTATCTGCAGGAAACTTAACAGGTAACTCTGATACTGCAACATCATTGGCCACGGCTAGAAATATTGGTGGTGTATCATTCAATGGTACTGCTGACATTAACCTACCAGGTGTTAACACTGCTGGTAACCAAAATACATCTGGAACTGCAACACAGGCAGATGATATTAATATTGATGAAGCAAATGGCAACACTAACTATCAGGTAACATTCTCAGCACAGAATAATGCAGGATATAATAGACAGTTGATTGATACTGATGATGCAAACTTTGTATATAACCCAAATAGTTCTACACTATCTGGATTAAATATATCTGCTACATCATGTCAGGCAACTATATTTGGTACTGCATCACAAAATGCTTATGGTGCAAGGACAGTTTCAACAAACAATCCTTCTGGAGGATCCGATGGTGACATCTGGTATAAGTACTAGTACAGGTAATTAAATTATGGCAGTACCATATAGCGAGACAATAGCAGAGATTCTAGGTGGCCACGTCCGAGTTAAGGATGGTGGCAACTGGAGAGTTACTGAAGATGTTCAAATAAAATCTGGTGGAACGTGGAGAGATACTAAAGAAGTATATGTTAAGTCTGGTGGTTCATGGAGATTAGTTCACGAAGGTGAGCATTTCTTGTTCACTCATACTGTATCATCTAATGAACAGAGTGAGTTTAACCTAGCAAACTATATTGTTGGTCAAGGATATAGTGGTAACCTAATCAAAGGTAATATCCAGATCAATGCTATCAAGCAAAGAATTCATATGGGGAGTTACTCTAGTAATTCAAGAGTATTCTTTCAAGTTGCTACCTATGGTCGTGTGATCGGCACAGGTGGTAATGGTGGTAACCGTGGTGGTCAGAATGGACAAAATGGTCAACGTGCAGTATACTCTGGAGGTACCCCCTTCATAATAAATAATGCTGGAATCATCGCTGGAGGCGGTGGTGGCGGTGGCGGTGGTCAAAATGCCCAGTGTGTTTACCAAAACACATATTATTATGGTTGTATGAAGGGTAGTCAATGCTCTGGAACTGATCAGCAATTCTCTAACGCTAATGGCGGTGGAGGAGGCGGTGGTGCTGGATATCCTGCAGGTCAGGGTGTTCATGGTGGTCAAAATGGTAATACCTATGGCGGTGGAGGTGGAGGCGGCAACGGTGGTTGCGGTTCTAACTCTGGCGGTTCAGGTGGTAACATTGGTCAAGGTGGTCAAAATGTTACAGGTGGTTCAGGTGGATCAGCTGGTAAAGCCATTGAAGGTATAAATCATAGAACATCACAATACTCTACTGGAGATGGTGATCTCCGTGGTGGTACATCAAACACTTAAGGTAACTCAATTATGTCATTAGAAGATATCGATCCACAATTTAGGTTGGACCCAGATGTGGCTCCTACTTTTAAATGTGAGAACTACAACCCAGAAACTCGTGAGTTCGAGGTATGGTATAACGATGGTACACTCAAGAAAGACGAGTGGTATGGTCCATTGAATTTAGATTTAGATTCATTGAAACCAGAATCAGAGGAACCATTAACTTTCCAGATTGCTGATCAAGTATACAGTGCAGTCGAGAAAGGTAGACTAGAAGAATGTGATATGGCTGATACTACATTAGTATTGTCACAACTACTAGGCAAGGTACAAACAGTACCAATGGAAGAATTAATGCTTCACAAAGAAAGACTAGCGAAGCAGAATATACAGAATGTTGACCCTGTTGTTAACTCTACTACAGTTGTTAATGTCTATAGTGAGGATGACTTCGATGAGCAGTTTGAGGCACTAAGCAAGGCTCTCGCTGAAGAGGAGTGATACATGTATCAATTAGCAGAGACGCAGGATACACGAATTGCCCAGTACACATTCGGTAAAAGCCTCACCCAATTTGGTGTGAGTGTTTTTTCGTGTTGTGATGCACGCAAGGGTAAGAAAGTTTTTGGCAATGATCCTGACCCAGTGAAGGAGATCATGCTTGAAACGCAGGATGATATTATATCGGCACATATTAAAAAGCATAAGAAGGGCAAGGTAGCGGGTTATGAAAAGATAATCCGTGAAGCTGGTCAGACATATCAAGTACACCACAGAACAGTGATGTTTGGTAGTACATGGAAGAGTGATTCACTAAAACCTGCTGGTTATTCCTTAGTGTACCACGCAGGATCACATACTCACTTCCGTTTCCCAGGTCTTAACAGATTGACATCTCAGGAAGATGGTGGTATCGTAGCTTGTTCAGGGTTTGAGGATCTACATGCTACTAACAGAAAGGTTCATCTATTCACAAAGAATGATAGCTTTACACCTGAGGGAGAAGGTAGTATAATAGTAGGGATGCATGATTTTTATTTCCATAAGACTAAGGTGTACCAACATTATCCATTCCCAATCTCGGAAACAGATACTGTACAGGTAACAGTTACTAAACCTACAGTTATTGTAGAATTTACAAGGGCAGAGCCAGACGTTGCGGAGTTTACTACATCATGGTTGAATCAGATCGAAGCAGGACTTATTGAAATAGTAACCAGATGATGCCAGCGAAAGTGGTGAGAGATTCTTGCGATAATCTCACCGTACTATATTACATGGGGTGCCAACAAGCTTTTAAATTCTTCGGGGATGACCCTGAGGAGCATAAAGTATTCGTTAAGGATAAACATACTGAGATGATATGTCAGATGTTTCCCGACCATACAGATCTCCCATGGGAGTTTCTTAATAGATTTTACCTGCATAGTAGATGCTTACTGTTTACCAGTGGTATATGGATGAGTGAGACTGCTAGATATCCACAATACTTGCGCTATAAACCTGGTGCTAACACATCTTTCAGAATATCTGGTATGACCAGATTCACTGCATTGACCAATAATTGTGGTGCTATCTGTGTTGGTATCAATCCTGATGGTACTGAGTTCCCTAACTTACGCAGGTTTGTGCATAAAATGGAGGGGACTACCATGTGGATGCCACAGTCTCCGCAATCGTACATAGTACCTACGCAGAACTGTACGTATGGTAAGTATGAGATAGGTGAAGGAGAGATAAAGAGAGCCAAGATAGATTTTGATGAGTTAACATTTGAGGAACCTGGATATTTAATAGAGTTCGTGAACGAACCACTAACACTAGAGGATGAACTTATAAACTACGCCCATCAGTGGGTGGATAATAAGATTGAGGTATTTGATCGTGACAGCGTTTCTTGAAGATTTTATACATCCTGTATGGCAGAACCATCTGGATTATCCACCACTGGAGTATAAGCACCTAGAACGTGATAAGTTCGAGGAGCTTCTGGATCTTATGATGGAAGCATATCCTGAACATGAGCTCACAAGGTGGTTGCAGCGTGGATTTTGCATGAATGATGGTGATGCTACCATATCTTTTAGCTCCTTAGAGGGTCGTAGGGTTATACAGTGGCACATAAATCATTTTGATGAGGAGGATAATGAGTTCTTTGACCAATGGTTTGGTGATTCTGATGATGACATAGATTGGGACGATGAATGGGATGAGGAGGACAGTGAAGAAAGTGGCACAGAGGATTGACACAAGCGCAGGATACAGCCTATACTATATTCATACACACGAGGTTCTCCATGACATCCGCAGTTCCAACAATCCTAACGTTTCCAGACGAGAGACTTACTCAAGAACAGAGAGTGGAGAAGTGGGCAGCGCAACTATGCAGAGCATTAGATGAAAATTATGTGGAGTATCACAAGAGATCTGGATTTTCTAGTTCACTAGACCATCCACTTCAGTTTAAACTCCGCAGTGGACGCAAGTACTATAAAATTGTACAGACTGAGTATGATACATTTCAAGATCGTAACGAGTATCGTGACTCATGTGTTCATGCTTTCATAGATAAAAAGACAGGTGAAGTGTACAAACCAGCGGGTTGGGCAAAACCAGCACAGCATGTACGCTATGACTTGCGGATCATTCGTGAAAGAGAAGATTGCCTAGCAAAAGCAGATTGGGCAGGTGGTTACCTTTACATGAGATAGACCCCTTCAGGGGTCTCCTAGACCCCTTTTAGACATCAATTATTACAATGCCAGTATACAGAGACTACGAGATTAGAATCAATCTCAATGAACTAATAGAGAAGAGGATACCCACCTGTGATCTATTACATAAAGACCATTGCTTGACTGAATCTCAGGTTGCAGAGATAGCGCATGACATCAACATGGATTTGGATCTTCATCCAATATTTCATCAGGTTGATGAGCATATTATGCGCTATGTTAATGCTGCTGGCATTGATAACACGGAACATTGGGTAGAACCACACCTTAAGGATCTTAATGAATAACCCTGATAAGATGCATCGGATGATTATCCCGCATCCACCAATGATAGAAGGCAAAGTTAAGAGTGTCTTCAATGTATCTGGAGCACCTGATAAGGTGATGATACAGTATAATGACAAGGTAACCGCAGGTAATGGTGCAAAGGAGGATTATCCTAAAGAGAAAGGAGCAACATGTGCACTTATCTCTGCAATATTATTTGAACACCTGAACTTCTACGGAGTAAAGACGCACTTCATTGATCAAATAAGTCATACTAAGTGCTTATGTAAGAAGGTAGACATCATACCAATAGAATTTGTAGTTAGAAATATATGTGCTGGCTCTATTTGTAGAGAGACCACACTACATGAAGGAGATTCAATAAACTCACCATTGGTTGAATACTATCTAAAGGATGATAGTAAGAATGATCCGCTACTTACAATGGATCGTATCATACTAATGGGCTATGGTCCTCTTATGATAGAGGAGATAGATAAGGTATGCTTAAGAGTAAATGAGTTACTCAAGAGTTTATTCGAGAGAATAGGTTTAACACTTGTAGATTTCAAATTGGAGTTTGGATACGATGCTGACAGGAATATACTCCTTGCTGATGAACTATCACCTGATGGAATGCGGCTTTGGAAAGAAGGTAAGAGTTTTGATAAGGACTTGTTTCGTGAAGGAAAAGGTGATATAATAGAAGCATATACTTGGGTACTAGAACAACTGAGGCACGCATAATGTGGTATGTAATTACTTGGACAATAATAACAATGGGAGTGCTTGTATTGGCAGGAGCATTTAAGAAGCGATGAGGAATGAAGTACTATTTGGTGACTGTAGGAGTTCCTTACGTAATCTGTATGCACAGATAACAACAGGCATTCAAGAACAACCACGCATGTGTGTTACATCACCACCTTACTATGGTCTACGTGACTATGGTGGTGAAGAGAATCAGATAGGACAAGAGAATACACCTGAAGAATTCATTAACAATCTTGTTGAAGTATTCAGTTGTGTACGTGATGTACTTGCTGAGGATGGTACACTATGGTTGAACATGGGTGATAGTTATTACAACTATCGACCAGGTAAAGGTCAAGCATTAGTACAACAGTCAGTAAGTAACAGTAAGCAAGACTTACCTGATGCATGTCCTCGTCGTGGTAATATATTACCAGGTTTGAAGGAGAAGGATCTAATTGGTATCCCATGGATGTTAGCATTTGCATTACGTGCGGATGGATGGTATCTAAGGCAGGATATAATATGGCATAAACCAAACCCTATGCCTGAATCAGTGAAGGATAGATGTACTAAGTCACATGAGTATGTCTTTCTATTAAGTAAGAACAAACGATATTATTATGACAATGAAGCAATCAAAGAACCAGCTAAAGACTGGGGTACGAGAGATAGAACTCAAGGGAAGTATCATAATAAAGGGACAGGGTTGCAGCCACATAGTGGTCTTTCCAAATCATACCCTAAGAAGAATAAGCGTAGTGTCTGGTCAGTGACCAATAAACCATTTAAGGGAGCACACTTCGCATGTTATCCACCTGATCTCATTGAACCATGCATTCTAGCAGGTTCGGAGCAGGGTGATATCATATTAGATCCCTTTATGGGTAGTGGGACCACTGCAATGGTGGCTAAGAAACTAAGTAGAGCATACATTGGATGCGAATTGCACAAGGAGTATGCCAGTTTGCAAACTGACCGTATTTCTAGCATTCCGACCCAATTGCCCCTATAATATGGAAGTAATCATCACAGAGGAGTTTGAAATGCCAAGAGAGGTGGTCACGATGGTTGAATTGGACACTGCTGAGATCAAATACATCATTGATATGATGTGGTCATCAGACACAACTGAATCCAGTGTCATTGCAACTCGTCACAATGTTGATGACATCAACTTAGAAAAGAAATTAAACATTGCTCTAGGTAGAGCATACGATGAGTTAGACATCGGTCCTTCTGGATACCGTGGTCTACGCTTAGATGAGATTCAAGAATGAACGCAAAAGATATGTCAGGAGCTGAAAAGCTCGTATTTATTTCCTCATTCATCTATTTTCTTCATTGGTCATGTCTTGTTATGTCACGTTTGGTGGGTATGGTAATCGCAAGCGTATCGCTCGCGCAGCTATCCAATGGTTCTTCCAACATCGTAAACTCAATCGCTTCAACTCATTTGTACATATTATAGACAAAAGGTTGTGGCATCAAGGTAATGATGGTACATGTATGTCCATTGATGATCTATCACGTCCTCGTTACTTCGAGATTGAGATAGAGAATAGACTGGACAACAAAGAACAGTACCTAACCACATTATTCCATGAACTACGTCATGTGGAGCAGAGACTACGTGGTGATCACAAGCAACGTTTCTCATGCCATGCTCGTAAGGTAGTAAATAAGTGGAAGGGAGAATCAGTTCCCCCTGAAACAGAGTACATGGATGAACCATGGGAGATTGATGCATACAAGATGGAGAAGGTATTCTTCAAGGAGTATAAGGAGTATCAAGGTACAGTTGATGTAGAGTTTAATGCAACGCATTGTTAACATTGAGGAGTTCTATGTAACTCCTGGACCTAAAATAGTTAAGGAAATATTAAGTCTTGGTGATTATCAAGCACGTGGCACATCAGTTAAGGCTGATGTGTCAGATTGGTGTATACAGGACATGTATATTTTCGATAACTTAATAGGTCAACTCAATGTCCTCTATCCGAAACATCAAGTACAAGAACTCTGGTCTGTCGTCTATAGACAGGGTGACTACACTCAGGTCCATAATCATAGTGGTTTTGATTTCAGTTTTGTTTGGTATCTGGATACCTGTCCTCACTGCTCTCCGTTAGTCTTTCCAGATCCTGAGCATCCATGGATGCCACCAATTCATACTATAAGACCTAAAGTAGGGAATCTAGTAGTATTCAATGGTAATGATATACACTACGTACCACCACATACATGCAACCATAAAAGAGTATGTGTGTCTGGTAACTTAGTGCCACTTGACTTAGAAGATGAAGAAGAGTATGATGATACATACTACGGTGCAAATACATGTTAACAAATGGCAATTGATCCAAACATTGACCAGTACTTTGATTACAAGTATGTTGAAGGTGAGTTACACATTTACATACGAGAAGAATTAGTTAAGGAACTAGGTTGGACTGATAGAGATTTAGAATTAGGATTCGGTGGGATCCGTCAAATGAATAGATGGGGCAAGGATGCTCACCTATCCATCCACACAATTGAAAACCGTGATTATGTACACCCTTGGGATGAGCACAACAAAAAGATCGACCAAAACACCTGAACAGAAAGAGTTAGAGTCTATTGCTAGATTCTACAAGGACTGTGAACAAGGATTTGCTACTAACGATGGATACTATGCTGTACCTGTTGCAGGTAGTAATACCAAATTGACTATTATCCATAATGGTGCTATACTTAAGGAATGCAGGAACGAACAGTCTGCTCGTAATTTCATAAAGAAGCATAGAACTTGAAACCATTTGTAAAGTATCAAGGCGGTAAGACCAAAGAGTTACCATTAATCAAGCAGTTACTACCAGATAAGTTCAACAAAGTGGTTGAACCCTTCTGTGGTGGTGCTGCTGTATCATTTGCGCTGCAAAAACCAGCTATTCTAAATGATGTGAATGATGGATTGATCAACGCATACAATCAGATTAAAGATAAAATAGAGTTTCAAGAGGTCTTTTCAGAGGTTTGCTACTGTAAGACGCTAGATCATAATGCATTGAGTGACAAATACTATGAAGCACGTGACTATCTCAATGGTGATGAACGTGACCCATACAAATGGGCAGTCAGTTATATTATTGTAAGGCAACTGTGCTTTAGTGGCATGGAACGTTACAATAAGGATGGTAAGTTCAATGTTCCCTTTGGACATTACAAGAAGTTCTCTTGTAATCTCAATTGGGAGCACATGCAGTTCTTACAGGATGTCGAGATTCTAAATGGTGATTTCTATCAGGCATTTGTTGCTGCTAGTAATGATGACTGGATCTTTATTGATCCACCATACCTTAACAGACTAGGATATACCACTGGTGATGGTGGGAATGACCTACATGAGCGTCTAGTTGATGCAATGAAGCAAACTACAGTCAAGTGGTTGTTCGTCCATACAGAGGATGAATATTATATGAGAGCCTTGAAGGACTATCATATCATGCTCAAACCACATCAATATGCTCAACGATGGGGTAAGAATAGAAATCATGCCAATGCTCAAGTAAAGCACATGTATGTAACCAATTACGAGAATAGTATGACACTTCATCGAGTGGCACTAGGTAACTTGATGCACCTATTGGATGGTGTAGAATGATCCTAGTCACACAACGATCATGCTAGTCAGGCAACTGATTCATAAACTAGAGCAGTTTGACCCTGATGCTAGTGTATCCCTTGTGGACTATGATAAGGATGAAGACTTTGATATAGTTGCATTTCGCAAGGAGAAGGGTTATAATGTTATACAGATACGATCTATTCCCACTTACAATTTTTCTAATGTCATTGTCCATTGAATACTTGGAGGCAAACCTGCTTCCATTGATTGAGAGTATTAAACCCAAGACCACAGAGAGTTACCTAATGGCAGCATGTGGACTTGATGAAAGACCATCAACACAGTCAGTATCCATCACTGTGGGTACTAGACTAGAGAAGTTTTGGAACACAGTGATCAGTGATAGTCCTCATTGTGTGAATCACATAGCAGAGAGTGACAGATTAGAGGTCAGTGGTCGTACTAGACAAATTGATCATTACTTCAGTGTACCTGACCTAGGTGCTGATAGTCACGTATATCTTGAGAGTAAGTGCAATCCTAATCTTGACACTGAGAAGGTACGTGCTAGTAATGAGAAGATACAACAAATAACAGAGACACTATCCGAAAGGGATGATCATGAGGTACAGAGTGGTTACTTCGTACCTGTACTGCGTAGGATACCTGTAGATATCTCTAAGGAGTATGCTGACCTAGGTGTGGGTGTATTTGGTGTAGAAGACCTTATAGGGTGGATGGGAATCGATGGATGCCCATTTACTGCTGATGAGTACTTTGCCTTCTTTAAGGAGAGGCTAGCACCTATGATCACCAGACTCATGGATGGTGTGCCAGCTAACAAACCTGCACGTAGGGTATTGCATGGCAACCTTGATCTGCTATAATTACAGAGTAAGGCAAGGGTGAGGTTAATTAATCCTCTTTAAGTCGAACCTCTTACTGCTGTAGCCCCCTTGATAGTTCAGGGCTAGAGGCGATAGGAACTATCATCCTAAAGGTTCTTAACTACTGGGATACATCGTAAACCGCACGAAGCGTATGCTGCAGCGTCGATGGAAAGTCCAGATATGATGTTAGGGTAATGCACTGACCCCTTTAGTTCTTTTTGCCCCCATAGCTCAACGGTAGAGCAACGCTTTTGTAAAGCGTAGGTTGTCAGTTCAAATCCGACTGAGGGCACCATGTTAACCCATTCTCATTTTATCATCATGTCACAAGCATTTGCAGAATTCCTACTTGACAACGCTAACAGTGGAGTTGAGTTGCTACAAGTACTAGATCACATTGAGGACTGCTATAACGAGGAAGTTGAGACCCGCTTATAAGATGAAATGAAACTGAGACCAGATCCCCTATCTAATGAATCCCCGATGTTAATCACTAGTCAGTTACTCTCACAAAAGATTAAACTCATCAAAGCTTGTCTTAAGCATTCGTATGAGTATACAGGTGAAGAGGAGGCTAGATTGAAACGTGAACTGTCATCATTGTATGAACAGCGAAGGGAGTTAAATAGGGGTAATGGTTTTGGTTAGACAATGCCCAAACAGATTCCATTTCAAGTTGGTGATCTAGTATCATATGATGGGAGCAACCAAGCTCACATCACATTTGTAAGTAATGAGTATGTCACTGTATGTACTCATCAATGGCCAAAGGAGGGAACACTCCATGGCTACCAACAAACTAATGTCCTAGTCTATCCCCATGACTGGCACCTAATCCATCCTCGTACTAATCCTAATGAAGCAACCTAAGAGAGTACAGTTCAATGTCATCAACCAAGATGTTAATGTAGAACTGAAACAGAAACGTAAAGGTGTCTATTGGAATTATAATAGTGTACCACAGACCTATGGTCCGTTTCGTAATGAGGATCAGGCAATTAATGATGCCAAGACCTATTCACAGTACGGTACAGTCGGAGGACGTAGGAACAGATGACAGTCAGCAACCCCACTGAAGAAGAACTCCTAAGGAGACAACAATGCTGGATAGAACTATCACATAAGGATAACCCTATTGATAACATCTATCAGGTATGCACACAGTGGGCACTAGATCCGAAAGGACAAACACCAACTGAATGTTTATACAACCAGAAAAACTAACCCCTAGACTAAAGGGATTACAAATGATCTATCCTACACTAAAGAAGGAGTGGGATAGATCATATAAAGCATTGGAGTTTAAAGACTTTACTGACTACCAACGTAGGACATTAAAGGAAGAAGGGAAGGGACATGAGATAACACCTAACGCATATATGAATGCACCAATAGCACAAGAGGATGCTAAGTGGAGTGTAGCACCATTATTTGTTAACCATATGCCTTACCCTAACAATAGGAAGGTATTACCTAGGTTAATGAAGACAATGTACTGGTTAGGTGAAACAGTATACGTAGGGATAGTAAGACTCAATGGTAAGAGTGAGTTAGGATGGCACTTTGACCCTGATCCAGGTAGTACAACAGTAAGATATCGTTGTAACCTACCTTTTAGTGATACATTCTCTATACTATCTGTAGAGAATGAGTCTAGACCCCTTACGGAGGGTAAGCTCCTAGTTTTTAAGTCTTCCGCGCTGCATAAGGTAGAGAATCAAGGTGAAAACGTTAGATTTTCATTGATTTTTGATATATGGAGGGAAGGTAAGGGTAAGATGTGAGAAAGATACTCAAGGATACTACCCTTTTAAGAAATGTTAATAAAAACTAGTTTGTGCGTACTACTCCGTGAATGGTTGAGTGACCTTTGCAGTCTAAGCCCGCAGTGGACGAAAAGTCAAGCGACCTTGTGCCAGTTCTCAGAGTGACCTCAGAGCTTGACTTTGCAGATCATTTCGATTATAATTAGTACATAACCAAGCAAATCAAATGGCTGCCAAAAAACACACATTCGAGATCGGCGAGTTGAGTTCTGCCCTCGATAAAATTGTCGTGCAAGGATCCAAGGTTTTCATCAATTTCTCAGGAAACGAGAAAACCTACGAGTATTCTTGGAAACCTGCAAACTCATCACTTTTAGCCAAACTTGAAGCTTTTGTCAAAAAGCCTGAAAGTGTCTCGTTAGGACGATTTTACAATGAATCACTAAAAAGTGGTGACTTAGTACAAATTACACAAACTAACTAAAAATGGCCAAAACATGGGATTACAGAGGAACTCACAAAAAAGGATCATTTAAGCAAAAACAGAAGCAATTAGAACAATATGAAGATTTGGCCAATAGTGGCTACTTAGATAAGATATCTAACAAAGGTAGGATTAGATTAGACTCACAACATCTAGAGGATGAGTAATGACTAAGATCACACATATCATCACTAAGTATCACTCTGAGGGATTATCTTGGAGTGATACAGTGGACCTTTGTCAGACACTGTTAGATACAGAAATGCTCAGAGATTACCCTGAGTTTGATAAACTTTGCAAATATTATATTGCAGAGGGATTATGTTATTATGTTCCCGATATTTGTGAGACAAAATAATATATAAGGATCGCGATCGAAAAAAAGTCAGCTGAATCCCGTGGACGATTATGAAACCGTCACACGGGATTTTGTGATTCAGATCACGCCGTCTTCGACCGCTTGGAGGACGTTGCCGTAATCTCCATGCATATTTCCGAACGCATCGCGAACGCAAGCATACCCAAATTCTTGAGCGAGGTCTAAGCAAATTCCCATGGCATCAAATTCGTCCATGCACATTTGATTTTCCTCTGGAGCATAAGGGCATTCGACGGAGTACATAAAATTGAAATTCGTTTGAACATTCTTATTATAATCCCTGACGCGCCTCTGCCCATGAAAAAAGGACAGTCTCTCAACTGTCCCCAGGCGGCTGGAATTTTTGGGACTTATAAGAATTGGCATTTAGCAACTGAATGCTTGCGAGATCTACGCCCAAGATTCCCTAAGGAATCTCATTTATGAAACCTGAAAGCAGTTTAACTGATTCAGTGTGGTTGTCCAGGTAGCACTCGATCTCTTCTAGAAGGTGTTTCCATTGGAGGTCGTCATCCTCTGGCACTTCGATTACTGCGTTGAAAAGATATTTCATAGGGCAGGTCTTACGATGTCAGCAGATGAGTCAAGGACATTTGCCACCGTGGTTCTTGCAAAGTCATTTTGAGAAATGAGGGCAAGGGACAAAATGAGAATGATTGAACGTGAAGAGAAAATGAATCGCATTAGTCAAGAATTTTGTGAATGACTCCCCATTCTGATTTGGGAATTGATTGGTTACATGATGAGCACACGAGGGCAGACCATGCAAAGTGAAATACTCTTGAGTCTTTGGAGCAAGAAGGGCAGGTGATGACTTTGCCGTCAAGACCTGCCCTTGTGTGATGGGTGACTTTTTTCAATACCCTAGCACATAATCATTGATCGCTTGCTCACACGCCACCTCATAAACGAGTTGCTCATCAAGTGGGGTGAGGTCTTTGAAGTTAGCAGCAACGATTGATTCGTAAATGTCGTTTGCTAGGTCTTCCATGCGGTTTTCCATAATCAAGAATAATCAAAAGGTGAAGGGTCGGTGATTTTCTCAAAGAGAGAATCAAATGCGTCCTGATCGAATTCGTCAGGGTTTCCGAGATCAGAGAAGAAACACGCCATCTGAACGAGGACGGTTTCTTCTGATTCGGTGAGTTGGATGTTTCGCATGTCCTTATTCTACAAGGTGATGCGATCATCTGGGTGACACATTTCAACGATGACATGATTTGAAACAATCTTGATTCTGTCTTTGTCGATGTGCTGGAAATACTGATTGATGTGCTTGCTCGTGGTCCGAGAATAGTACACATCGGTTTTGAAGTGTCCGAGGTCAGGCGAGTAACCTGCTACGGGAGTCTCATAACTGAAAAATAACGAGGTGCCGTTATTGAGTGAAAGTTCAGTTTGATTTGAACCGAGTTGACGAAGGATCATTAGTGATTCGTTTTAGGTTTCAGAGTGTGGGAGCGTTGGTCAGTGCATCCGTGGATCATTGCTCAGATCTCCCACTTTTTTAATATAAGCGATTTTGGGTCGTTTGTCTGGACGAAGTGGACACTTTGCCAACTGACCACGGGCGGCTGGAATCCCAAAAAAATAGCACCCCTGAGGGTGCTTTTTTTCAGTTTAGACACTGACTTCAAATCCTGCGTTGTTTAGGATTTGAATTGTCCATGCCTCTAGGAAAATCAGAGGTAGGACGACGATCTCGATTCCACGAAGTGAGAGAAGATCTTTCCACGCTTTCAACTCTTGTTTTTTCAATTCTTCAACCTTTGGGGTTTCAGTTTTGATGGGTTGAACGGGTGGGGTTGCTGCCTTACGTGATTTTGTAGCGGCGGCACGCTTGCGTCTTACTGGTGCTTTTTTTGCAGGAGTTTTGACGGTTGCGTTTGATGCTGGCATTTAGATGCTGGCGTTTGGTACTCTCATATTCTACAGGCAAAGAGGTTGACAAAATCCCAAAGTTTACACAATGACACAAAATCGTACCAGTTTGCAAACTGTCCCAATTCACCTTGATTCAGCACTAGTCCGATGTATGATTAAGAAGTCAACAAAGCGACACTATGCAGACCCACTCCGTGACCCTTGGTTTGAATATTCCAAACGAGGGCAAAGTCACGAATCAGATGTGGTCGCAATTCCTGGAAACTGAAATTGCAACTCGTCTAGATTTTGCCACGATCACCGACGCAATCGGAATCTACAAAGGCGAAATCGAATCAAGCAAAATCGTTTCTGTCACAATTGACGAACGCTCTACGCATTCTGATTCAATTGTCCAAGAACTCAAAAAGGTTGCCGCCGAATTCAAAAAGCAATTCAGGCAAGAATGCACCCTTTACCAAATCCAAGAAGCGAGGGAATTCTCCCTCGTTTAAGGGAGTTCTAGAATCCCTTCCTTTTTGGACGGGATTCATGATCATCCATCTTTGGGATTTGTGAAAAGCGAAGCGGCTGGAATTCCAGAATTTCTTCACTTTTCACCCCCCCTTTCTATTACCCCCCGTGCTATACTTAAGGCATGAACAAAACACCTCTCATCCAAGGCAACGGATTTCTCGCCTCTCCAAACATGATTGATTTTGCAACCCGCATGGTCAGACAAGAAATGGAACAAGAAGCAATCCGTCAAGAGATCAGAAAAGGTCTTCGCCCTGCACCTTCCGATTCCTGGGGAATTTGGAATATAAGCGATCGTCACTGATCGCTTTTTTGCTACCATGAGAATCGCACTTTTACTAGGGGTCTTATTAGGGGGGGTCTATATAGGCACCCTTCTTATAGGGCAGGTTACTGAGATGACCAACTCACGCAACCAAGCAATTTGTTCAATCGATCCATCACTATGCACACAATGAATTTCAAAGACAAGAGATGGGGTGCATATAAGAAATGGGAGGACCATGCATATGTGTACTTTGACAGAATAGTCAAGTGCATGTCACCCATGATAATACGCCCATCATCACCCATCATTTCAATATGCAAGAACTGAACGCACATGCATATGATATGCTATGTGACCCATCACCCACTATAGCATATTACTTTCTCTCATCCATCCAAGCACGAGCAACCAATGACAAAATGCAACACGAAGGTCCGCTACTGGATCGAACCACATCAGCAAGCAAGACTCATCAGTTTCGCAACGTATGATTCTGCATTAAGAATCATAGAAGACTTCACACGACTCGGATGGAGGGCAGAGATCGCACCCCCTCACGTTTGACAGTCGGACAGTGCCGCCCCCCTTGGGCGGTTCGCCCCCCGCCCCTAGCTTAGGTTCCCTATCGATTCTAACCTACAAAGTCTTGCACGAGCGAGCGTGATATAAAATAAAAAATTTTTCTAAATATTCTCCCAGACCCCTTTCAAAACAATGCCTAAAGCACCACCCCCGAAACCCTCCGAGCCAGTAAAAGCAATCAACGGTATCTCAGTATTCCTGCTAAGGGGTGCCCTTGGAGACCATTATATGAAGGACTGGTCAGAGGAGCACGTCAGAGAATGGGAGGAATATAAAGAAACTGCAAAGGAATTATGACACTATTCCCCCCTTGACTCTGTCAGGGAACTCTGATATAATATATACTAGAACTCCTCCCACACCGCCATGATCTCACTAGACGAAAAGTACCACAACTATCTCACAGAAAAGAAAACGTTGAATATCGATGGAACTCAAGAACGTCTTACAGGGTATGGATTTAACTGTGATGGTTCTGGAATAACTGGGTATTATGTCAACACCGAGAATTGGAGATTAAACTATGACCTACAAGAAAGGTTCGTAGAAAAGGAAAGACTAGTTACAGCAAACGTATAGAACTAAATGGACATTTATAGTAATGAACTGTTGGCAGAGCGTCTGGCAGCACTTGAGAAGAAAGTAGCAGAATCCAAACTCATGATGAGACGACCTGGCTCTGAGAGTTATGAGAAACTCGTAGATATTGTAAGCGAGCACGATGAGAAGCTCGTATTCCAAGAGAGGGTTAATTCAGGGTTAAAGGAGATAGTCTTAGAGGCACTCCGAGAATGGGTACAGGAGACAGAATACCTAACTCAGGCAAGTGATCCCGAAGGGAGATACTATTGTAGTAAGTCTGATTGTGAGGGAGTTCGTTTCGGAGATCAAAAAATCGCGTCCAAAACCGCGAAGGGTCGCTAAATATTATTCAACAGAGTAGGAGCTATGGACGAACTGGAAGGTGAATTTATCATCAAGAATAACAACGTGCTAACCACGTATTCTAAACTCAGGGATCTACCTGATAGTTTTGATCATTTGATTAAGTTTGAACCTACTATTCCTGAACCTCCACATACAGCGGAGCAACATACTGAGATGGGTAAGTATGCAGACTACCTACAACAATTGATGACTAGAGAGACAAAGTAATGGCCTACGATCAAAAGGGACAAAATGATGATTGGTTTGATCCACCATCAAAGCATTTTTATCAGAACCCGTTAGATTCAATGCCCATAGCAACGGATAAAGGTGAACCAATTGACACTGCTCCATCTGAGTGTCAACCACCTGGTGTTGATGAAGAGATAACTATACATGAAAAGATGTACCGTCTAGCAACTCAGAACGGTAGTACCATAGGTGGTTCGGAACATTGCCATGACGATCACAGTTAGTCCTTTTGCAGAACCATGGTCTATAACCCCTGGAGTAACCAGACCTACGTTTACAATTAACCAGACAGTTACAGCAGCAACAGACGATGCTTTACAAGAGGAGATTACTAATGTAACTGCTACTGTAGATGGAACTGAACCTGATATAGTAATAACTCCTGGAGTAACTTCTGTGGCGATCACAGGGTCATTTCAGGATCCTTTTGTAGATGGGTTTACTTATGTTGAACCTGGTGAATCAGATAAGACAATGACACCGATCACGGTTGAGAGAATACCTAACATGCCAGCAGGTAAAAGGTTATATGATCTTGATCAGGATATGACTGCATATACTACTAAGACTATTACTGTTACAGTATCATGGGAATTACTTACTGTAGCTCAGACACCTGAAGTCTTTACTCTTACAATGAAAATAAATAACTCATGGGAAGGTATCCATACCTTCATGGGTGACTACTACGATTATTTGAACTAATGCCAGCAGTAACTAGAGTTGGAGATGCAGACGTATCTCATTGTTCAGGAATGGTCAGAGCACAAGGTTCTGGTAACGTATTCTGTAATGGGATTCCGATCTCTCGTCAAGGAGATAATAACACTGGTCATTTATTGCCTGGTGTTCCATGTCCTTCACACTCAGCACCTATAGGTTCGGGGAGTGGATCCGTATTTGTAAATGGCAAAGGATGTGGTAGAATAGGGGATGCAACATGTACCAGCGTTGCGGCTGGTTCACCCAACGTATTTGCTGGAGGTTAATTATGGCAACAAAGACTAAACCAGGTGGTTTTGGTACACATCAACATGTAGAACCAATACCCAAGAGAACAAGACAAGGCACAGGGTCACACACTAAGTACTCTGCTACCTCACGTAATAAGGCAAGAAAGAGGTACCGTGGCCAAGGAAGATAAAGGATATAAAGGTAATGCGAATCGCCCTGTAGACATGGGCGATAAGTTTAAAGAAGAGGGTTGGGAGTACTGTAGATACCTCATTACTGACCCTCGTTCTGATGTATATTTAAAGCGAAGTCAAGCAGAAAATAAAAAGGCTACAGATTGAGTATAAATATAAAGAAGGTTAATTCTACATTGGATGTCTTTTGTATCGAAGTCCTTTCGTGACTTCAGCCTGACTTTTGAAAAGAATGCAGTGACGAACGATGTTCTGTCACTGAAAAATGAAGCAGCTATTAAAGCAGCAGTCAAAAATATTGTTTTATATAACTTTTACGAGAAGCCCTTTGATCCCGCATTTGGTGGTAATATAATTGGTCTTCTATTTGAGAATGTTACACCTGACCTAATCAGTTCTTTAGAGCGACAAGTATCTGATTGTATCAATCTATATGAACCCAGAGTGGCAGTATATGAAGTTACTGTTGATTGGGAAGAAGATTATTATGAATTAAACGTGAGTGTTGCTTATGTAATCTTAGGGATTCCACCTAAGTTTGATAATATCGAAGTTGCATTTAAACCGTAATGGCATTTAACCAGATCAACGCTCTTGAATTCAACGAAATCAAGGCACAGATAAGAGACTATATGAAGGCACAGTCGCAATTTAGCGATTATGACTTCGAGGGATCCTCTTTGACAGTTCTTTTGGACGTTTTAGCGTATAATACTTACTATACTTCGGTTAATGCCAACCTTACAGTTAATGAAGGGTTCCTTGAAACTGCTGTTTTACGTGAAAATGTTGTAAAGCTAGCACGGATGATTGGTTATACACCTAAATCTGCTCGTTCTGCACAGACAGTTGTTAATATAAGTGTTCAAACTGCATTCCCATACCCTAAGACAGTTACAATTGTTGCAGGATTGGTACTAAACTTCACTGGATTAGATAATAATAACTTTGTTTTCTCGGTTCCAGTCGATACTACACAGAGTGTAGACAGTACAACAGGTATTGCAGCCTTTAATAACCTATCTTTGTATGAAGGAATCTTCCTTGAAGACACTTTTGTACGTAATTCTTCTACAAGACAACGTTTCATCCTTACAAATAAGGATGCAGACACCTCTATTATGTCAGTTGAGGTCACTTCTGGAACTGTCACAGAGAAATATCTACAAGCAACAGACATTACTAAGATTGATTCTACCTCAAAGATCTTTTTCCTTGAAGAATCTGAGTATGAGGTACCAGAAATCCTCTTTGGAGACGATGTTTTAGGTAAAGATCTTAATGATGGTGACGTTATTACCGTTAGATATACCACATCAAGTGGATCTGGCGCAAATGGACTTAAAGTTTTTGATAATATTGGCAATTACCTAGACAATGTTGGTAATACAATCAGTACTGGCATCACAATTAGTGCTGTAACCTACCCAGATGGAGGTGCTTTACCAGAAACTACTGAATCTATCAAGTTTTCTGCACCGAAATTCTATTCTGCATTCGGTAGAGCAGTTTCTACTCGTGATTATGAAGCAATTATTCCTCAAATCTACCCTAACGTATCGTCAATTGCGTGTTATGGTGGTGAAGAGGCATCTCCACCTGAATATGGTAAGGTATTTTTGGCAATCAAACCAAAAAATGCTGATAAATTATCACTTTCAGAGAAAAATGTTATTCTAAAGAAGCTTAGAGACTACTCTGTAGCGGCAATTCAGCCTTCAATCATTGATCCATCGATACTTTACATCGATTTGGACAGTTTTGTTTACTTTAACCCCAATAATACTCGCAGAGAACCTTCCGAAATTAAAAATGTAGTGCTTGCAGCACTAACTGCGCTTAATACAGGTGCAGAATTTAATAAATTTGGTGGAAAATTCAAATTCTCCAAACTTCAGAAGATAATTGATGATTCTGAGGTATCAATTACCTCTAATATCACTCGTGTTAAGATGAGAAAGAACGTAACAGTCGATTTGAACGCTCGTGTCAACTATAAGATCTGTTACGGTAATAGAATTAACCAACAAACTGATACTCCTGCTGTTACTAGTAGCGGATTCAAGATTGTTGGAGATGATCTTAACCAATATTACATGAATGATGATGGTAAAGGTTCATTGCGTCTCTATTACGTAAAGGATACTGGTGCGTTTGAGTATGTCGATGGTCTATGGGGATCAGTTGATTACACACATGGTGAAATTGTCATTAACGATTTGATTATCCAGTCAACTTCAGTGATTGGAAACCTATTACAAATATCTGCAATACCTAAGTCCAATGACTTAGTTTCTTTGCGAGAGACCTATCTCACATTAGGCATAGATAATACTGTTGTTAGTGTTGTAGAAGACACTATCAGTAGTGGTTCAAATCTTTCTGGTACTGGAGTTGTACCAGAGTCAAGCTATAGTTAGTTAACAGATGACAAATTCTTCCTGGAAGGTTAGTTCGTGGACTACGCCGACCACTACGGTTACAACAACGCCCGTACCGTCGGAGGTCAGCCCTGAATCGAGATCGCAGATTTCCCATAACGTATCTGGGCAATTTGCTAGTTTCATACAGGATAATTATCCTACCTTCATTTCATTTGTTAAGGAATATTATAAGTCACAAGAATTAAAGGGATATTGCTTTGACATCATCCAGAACTGGGGTGATTATTATAACATAGATGCTTTTGGTGGTTTAGTTACTGAGACTAAGCTAATTTCTGCTGTAACAACTTCTTCTACAACTGTTGACGTTGAATCTACTCGTGATTTTCCAAATGAAGGTCTACTTTTAATTGATGATGAGATAATTCACTATCAAAGTAAGGGTCAGACACTATTTCAGACTTGTGCAAGAGGATTTAACGCTGTAAGAGGTGTTGGAGAGGAAGGAGACTATAAATCTGAGAACACTGTTGCCGCTGCACACGCTCTTGGCACTAAAGTTGTCAACTTAAACAATATTTTCCCACTTTATGTTCTTGGAAAGTTCAAAGAACAGTTCTTAGCAACATTTCCGAAGAATTTTGCAGAGGGAGTAACTGAATCAACTGTAATTAAGCGAGTTAAGGACTTTTATGCCGCAAAAGGGTCTACAAGGTCTTTCCAATTCGTTTTAAGAACACTTTTTGGCGTAGAATCAGAAGTTGACTACCCAAGAGACAGAATTTTCAAGCCATCAGACGCATATTACACTTCTAGGGAAGTAATTCGTGCTGTTGCTGTTTCTGGAGACCCAAATGACCTTGTTGGGCAAGTTTTGTATCAGGAAAGTGATGCAAATGACCCAAATGTTGCTGCTGCGCGGATTTATGTCAAAGGAGTAGTAGAAGTTTTCACTTCTAGCGGATCTATCTTTGAAATTGACGTAGATACCAATAATTCACTCGGAACTTTTGTAACTCCATACAAATCGATGCTTTCATCTGATTTGGGTGGTGAAGTAAACGATCAAATTGTCACTGTTGACTCTACATTGGGTTGGCCAGAGATAAATGGAAGATTTAGGATAGAAGATGAGATTATATCATATACAGATAAAACTGTAACCCAATTTTTAGGATGTTCTCGTGCTAGAGAGAATACAGTCAATGTAGCACATGATGCAGGGCAAGAAGTATTTGCCGCGTTTAAGATTTATGGATATTCCAATGTTGATAACTCTGAAATTCAATTAAAAGTCTATGGTGGAACCAGAGGAGTTAAACTAACTGATGGTGGGCAGTATTACCTTCCAAGTAGTAAGGTTAGTACTCCAGCCGCTCCAGGATTTGATAGTATTGATCCAGTTTGGGAGAGTTTCACATATAACGTAAGAAGGGCACTCAGAGGTGCCTCAGCGACCCTAGGAACGACGAATAACGATGGTTCTGTTCGTTGTACCATTGTCACAAAGGAACCACATAGATTAGTCAGAGATGATGTGATCAGAATCCTCAATGCACCAGAGGATATCTACAATAACCAGCATGATGTTGTTGGTATTGTAGATGAGACTACTTTTGAGTTTATCTTCTCATCTAGACCTGCTCAGGGCATAACAGGATTTGAATTCTACATTGCTAGAGAGTTTGCGTATGGTACGAGTGATTACGCATCTATCAATAATGTAGTTAAGGATTATACCGCAGACGTACAGAATACTTACCGATCAGATACGGATGTTATCGTCGCTAGTACAGGTGTACCATCACATAAGATTGGACCATTCGGTTCAGGTGACTTACCACCAGGTAACCAGAGATATCTTAAGAGAATCCCCATAACACCATCCACTAAGAGTACAAAGACATCTACTCCTATTGGACAAATTGGTATTGGATCAAATGGTGTTCCGTTGTTTTCATATAAAGGAAGAGACATCAAGAAGTTTGGTGGATTATCATCAATCACTAAGAATAATGGTGGCGCGGGATATGACATCACAAACCCACCTACAGTTGTGTTTGAAGAAGATTATGCGCTCAATGGAGTCTATACAATATACACTAGAGTAAAGCATAACGGAAATAGGTACCAAGCTGTTACTAGTGGTAGAACATCATCAACTGTTTACCCAACACACACATCTGGTATCGTAACATTAGGTACAGTTAACTGGCAATACGAAGGAACTCCCGCATCTGCTACTGTTTCTGTCCTAGGTGAGGTTATAGCGATTAACGTTACTGCGGGTGGTAGTGGATATGTTACAGAACCTATTATATCAATTACTGGTGGTGGAGCTAGCAATGACAATCAGGCAACTGGTTCAGCGCAGATTACTAATGGTACAGTTACTGGAATCATAGTAACTAACAAGGGTAGCGGATATACTAGTGTTCCTACAATCTCTATTAGTGGAGGAAGCGGGAATGGGGCAACTGCAAGTGCCATTTGCCGTGGACCAATCAATACAATTAACATCACTGATGCAGGAAGTCAATATACTTACGAACCATCGATCAAATTGATATCTGGTAGTGGTGCTGTTGCGTATCCTTCCATTTTAAACGGAAAGATTGAAAGTATCATTGTAACCTTTGGTGGTAGTGGATATTATGGAGCTCCAGACGTTGTTATTACTGGAGATGGAGTTGGTGCTACCGCATTTGCTCAAGTAGACCTTTCTACCAATATTGTTACTGGTATCCTTGTAACAAACAAAGGATCTGGTTATAGCGCAGGTGCTACAAGCATTGATATCGTATATCCAGGTACAGGCGCATCATTCCAGACTAAATTAACAGAATTAACTTATAATGAAGCAGCAACCTATGAAGAACTCGGTGTTCCCGCTAGTTCCTTCACAAATAGGAAAACTACGGATGCTGCAGGTGGTACAACAATCAAAGGTGAGAACTATTTGATATATGCGGGTGAATATGGATATTTGTACAACCCTAAGAAACTTAGGTACCTTTTAAGAGATAATATTGACAGTAATCTTAATGAGTTGAATCCAACTGGGCATTCACCGATTATTGGTTGGGCATATGATGGACACCCCATATATGGACCTTATGGATTTGAAGATCCTGAAAATACTACACCATATAACTCATATAAGTTGATGGTATCATCTTATAATGTAAAGACCTCTAGAGATGCTCTTCTAAGCGGTCTAACAGACCCTCTAGGGACTTATATTGAAGATTATGAGTATACGGAAGGATATGGAGATTTAGACCAATATAATGGCAGATTCTGCGTTACTCCAGAATATCCAAATGGAGTTTATGCATATTTCGCTACAATCAAGGGTACTGCGGGACAACCGAAGTTTCCATACTTTATTGGACCTAATTTCTACTCAGAAGCGAATGCTGTCAACTGGAACGGTAATGGTCTTCAGAAAAACTTTACAGAAGACGCAATTCGCTATAGAAAGCCATTTATCGGTACAGATAACATTGTAGCGAAGAGAAAACAGTTAGATAACAAAGTTGACTTCTTCTTAGCACTAGAAGACACCACAACATTGATTGTGATGGAAACTGGAGAGGTTCTATCTTATCTTGAAGATGGAATTGGATACTTCAGCTATTATCCTGTAATTAGAGGTGGTACTGCAGATTCATTGATCGTTTCCGCAACTAATAAGTATTCTTCCGCTGGAGTTGATCAATATCTTGTAGAAGGTGGCGGTAATGGATATAAAGTCAATGATAGGCTCTTATTTGATAATACTGGCACTGATGGTGAAGGTGTTAGTGCTACTGTATCCGCAATTACTGGAGAACCAGTTAATACAGTCGCAAGTGTAGTTGATGCTAACACAGATGTCTATACTCAGACTATAACCACTTCAGAGAAGCATTATTTGAATGCTGGTGATAATGTTACCGTTTCTTTAACGGATAACCTCTATACTAGAGAACTTTCAGCTAAGGTCATAGGTGATAAGTACCATTTCAATTATTTCCAATTATCTGGAAGTGGAAGGATGGATCTAATCAAGGAATATGCTAATACAACAGCATATGTCTTAGGTGATCTTATTTACGTTGGTAATAGAGTTTATAAAGCTGCAGAAAGTGGAACTTCTGCATCTACTGCTCCAACACACACATCTGGTACTGCAAGTGATGGTTCAATCAATTGGACCTACATGAGAATCCGTACAGACGGTAATTTGGTACAAGGTGGATGGTCAAGTATTACTGGTGGTAGTAATTACCTTGATGCCACATATTTCGATGTTCCATTATCATCTAATGGATCTGGAATTACTGCTAAAGCAACTATCGTAGTTTCTGGTGGTGCGGTAACTACAGTCACTATTACAGATACAGGTTATGGATATAACGTAGGTGACACTATTAGTGCTGCAAATGTCAATTTAGGCAATGCATCATCTCCTGCTGGTTCTGGATTCACTATTACACTAACTGAAGTCGAAACTGAAGCACAATGCCATACAACTTTGCCACATCAACTCGGAATCGGCGATATAGTCAATATTTCGGGAATTTCTCCTTCTGGTTACAATAAAACCGACTATTCCGTTGTTAGAACTGAAACTCTTCGTAGATTTACCGTAAAACGTAATTTTGGAACTATTGCATCTGCAAATACGACTTCTTCCGAGGTTTATGTCCAAGAACCCAAATTACAACTTATTTCGGGGCACAAATACAAGATTGACACTTCCGATGCAAGTAATGTTGGAAAAACACTTGCATTTACTTTAGATCCCGCAAATACCGATATTTTCACTTATAAGAACATTACTGATGAAGAAAGGGATCCAATTACGGGTGCTCAGAATTCTATTACAATTTTCATAAAAGATTTACCTGGAATCTTCTATTACTTCGATATTCAAGGAAATGTTGCTGGAAGTTACTTTACATCCATAAATGATCCTATTATTGGAACACAGACAGTTCTAAGTGAGACGGACTTTGCATTTACATATGTAACAGCACTTGCACCCGAAAGTGGATATTCAACAGGCATTAGTTATACTACAAACTCAATTTACCCCACAGGGGGAGTTGCAACCATCTCTATAGGAGATCCTGGAAGAAACTACTCATCTCTTCCAAAATTAAGTGGATCTACTAGATCTGGATCTGGTGCAGCTGGTGTTGCTACTATTTCAGGTGAATTGTCTAGTGTTTCCATTACAAACGATGGATCTGGATATAATCAAAGTCAACTTCCAACAGGAGTTGTATCGTTACCCGATTATGTTGATTTAACACTTACTGGGGTACTTGGATCGTTTATTAAGGATGAAGTTGTAATATCTCAAACAACTCAAGGAAATCAGACTGCTAGAGGTAGTGTTATTTCTTGGGATCCTACTTCTTCGACAGTAAGAGTTAAACCACTTAAGAATGAAAGAGTGGGTGCTGCTAATAAGGGATATATTATGTTTAGTAGTGGTAATGCTATTACTAATAAAATCTACAGTTCAGATTCTCAAGCATCTATTAGTGCTGTAAGTGGAACACAAGCTATTGTTGCTACTACGGTAGACGGTGCTGGTACATTAACTCAAGTTACTGTTACTAACGGTGGTTCTAATTATAGATCTGCTCCAGACATTATATTTGACGATCCTTACTATGGAACTGTTTCTACAGTTGGAAATATCACTGAATCTGTTGCAAATGCCTTTAATGCAGATACAACAACTACAGGTGTCACTCAAACCTCTATTGCAGGTTCTAGTGGATCTGGAGCAGAGTTTACAATAGTCACAGATGGTAATGGTGCAATTAGCACAGTTACATGTACTGATGGCGGTAGTTCATATGTACTAGGTGATACACTAACATTTGACGGTACTAAACTTCCTGGTGGTGCTTCTAACGAAGACTTTGATGTGACAGTTACTACATTGGCACATGCAGACGTAGCTTCTATTGGAACAGTATTAGATGCTTATGTAGATACAGTAACCGTTACAAACACTGGATCTGGTTATTTGTCTGCTCCTGACATTTCTGTTAGTGGGGGTCAGGGTATTAACGCTTCATTCACTGCTGCAATTGCAAATGAGGGAGTTTCCAGTATATCCATTGAATCTGCTGGTCAACAGTTCAGAAGTGCTCCAGTAGTTAATATTACTCAGAAGAAAGGAACTGGTGCTTCTATATTACTTAAGTCTTCCGATTTGGGTGAGATTCTTAAGATTAGTGGAGATAACATTACTTTCAACTATTCTCATGATAGAACTTTAAAACCAGAACTTAATACCACATATAACCTACAATTAACAAGAACTCAAGTTATCGACTACTTTGATGTAGTCAATGGTGGTGCAAACTTTGTATCTACACCAGAGATAGTTCTTACAGGTGGTAGTGGATCACTATATGATTTAAAGGCAATTATTGAAAATGAAGTTATACAGAGCATTCTAGTTGAAAATGCTGGTAGAGGTTTCTTATCTGGTCCTGTAGTCGGTGCCAAGGTAACTCATACATGGGTTGGTCTACAATCTAACCATACATTAAACTTCCCATATAACACAAAGATTCCAACTGGAACTAAGGTTTATGTTGATCAGATCACTGGTCAGTTGCCAGCTCCATTAGTTGAGGGTACAGCATACTATGCAGTAGCAGCTACAACTGGAAATGGATTGGGAGATAACCAACTTAGACTTGCTACATCTCTTGCAAATGCTAATACTGAGACAACTATTACATTTACTACTCCTCCTGTTGGTGATGCATTAACTGGACAGACATATTTCACTTTATATACTACTGATCTTGGCGATGTTATCAATGCATACATGAAACCTGCTACTTTCTCTGTTGGAGAAAGGATTTATCAGGGTGCATCAACAACTTCATATACTGCATACGGTTATGTTAAGAATTGGGATGCTTCAGGTCGTGTTGTTAGTGTTGAAATCGTAGAAGGTGAATTTAAGGTTGGTGAACCTGTATTTGGTGAAGAGACTGCAGCGTTTGGTCAGATTCATGCATTCGATAGAGCAGATGCAGTATTTGATGTATCTCCTATCAGTACCTCTGCTACTACATGGGAAAGAACCACTGGTTTCTTAGATCTTAACGAACAGAGACTATATGACAGTGATAGGTATCAGGAATTCTCATATGATATCTCATCTTCCATTAATATTAATGATTGGAAGAACCCACTCAAGTTTGCTGCTCACCCTGCAGGATTTAAAGTCGTTGGTACACAAGTACTATCACAAGGAGTTAAGAAAACATATAGACCTAAGCCATCTGAGAACTTGGCTGCTGGTAATGAGTTTGATTGGTGGGTTCCAGTAACAAATACATTACAAACTACCTTTAACGGTACAACTTATGTTCTACCTAAGCCAACCGCAAAGGCAACTGGTAAACTTTCTCAGATTCAGAACTACTCTCTTGGTAAAGCAGATTATTCTGCTGCAGTACCTACTGAAGTTCAGATTTATGGTAGGCAACTACTAGACATTCAGAAGATCTTATCTTGTATCTCATATAAGATTGATGATATCACTGATAAGAGCATTACGTTCGATGGATCATCATCAAGTATAGTAAGTACCGCTAATAATCAGATTACACTAGCTGCACATGGATTAATTGATAATCAGCGTATGATTTATCAAGCTGGTGGTGATAGATTCCAAGATGCTAGAGATCTAATCATTAAGAATATTGATTTCATCGTTGAAGAGACAATTGGTTTCTTGAATGCTTCATATCCAAGTCTTACATACAACTCTGCTACATGTGCTAGAGATATTAGACTTGTAGTTGCTGCATGGGCAAATGATTTAAGGTATGGTGGTAACTGGTTTACTTTATCTGCTACCAATCAATATGTTGGTGCTACTGTATCTCAGGGCAATGCATATATTGATGCTGCGAATCTACTGAGAGACAATATGAACTTCATTGCTGCTGAAGCAGTGTATAGAATGTTACAAGATGCTACAGTTGGTATTCCAAGTGGTTATCCAGGTGTTCCTGGTCATGATGATAATTGTATTGATGACGTTGTTGATGTAATAGAAGCAGTTGCTTATAACTTACGTTATGGTGGTAATAGTGAGGTATGGGATGCTGCAAACTTCTATGTTGATGGTGTATACTCCAATCCTGCTCCTGTTGATGGCGAAGAAGTCCAAGCGATTTGGACATTCAATAAGGCAAAGGAATTAGCTGCAGATGTTCTTATCAATACTGCAATTACTGTTCAAGGTAATCACGGTCTTACTCAAGTCACTAATACCAATCCTACTTTCAGTGCTTCTGTATGTGCTACAGTTGACGCTGCAATGGACACTCTCTTTAATATTGTTACTACTGCTCTTTCTACTAATAGCCTTACTTCCGTAGTTAGAACGAATCCAGCCAATCATATTCAGCATGTTGAGGGTGAAGAGGCTGAGACCATATATGCATTTAATAAAGCAAGAGACCTTGCATTACTAGCTGTTGTCAATAACTTACCTGCTTATGGTACATATTCAACGACAGCTACGGTTAAAGATTTAAGTATTACAGAACCCTCAGACAGTTGTGCAAGTGTCACAAGCGCAATCACAACGTTGTCTAAGATCATCACTGATGGTATTGATAACCCATCAACATTACCTAATCCAGACACAGGAAACTATCCTAAGACAAGAACAGGAACTCCTCTTGGTGGATTAACTAATGGTGTTGGATATTTCTGCAAATACGTTGATGCAAACACTATTGAACTTAGAGAAGTTGCTGGTGGTGATGCAATTAACCTATCTGCTGTTGGAACAGGAGTTGGACATACATTTAGAGTATATCATGACGGAGTCAATACTCAATTCCCAATAACAACTAATAACACTAAACTTACTACAAAACTTGGTAAGACACCAGATAAAGATCAACTAATGGTCGTTGCTAACGGTGTTGTTCAGAATCCTGCGAACTATACTTACTCTAGTGATGTAATAACATTCAATTCTCCTCTTCTTATAGAATCTCAGGTAATTGCAATGTATTATGATCGTAAGTCATATACATCCAGTTTCATCCTAGATCAGATTGGTGATGAGGTTAAGAGCTTCGCTACTGGTATAAAGGGAACAGGTACACATACATTTGTAAGTGGCGTTACTAATGCTATTACAGCGAATGCTGGAGGACCATTTACTGCTGCCTCTGGAACAACCTATAATCCTACTACTGGATTGTTGGTACTAGAAATTGGATCACATAGTCTTACTACTTCCAATACAATCACTATTGCTGATGGTGGAATTACATTTACTTGTGATGGTGATGCTCATGGATCGAATCATGCATATCCTCGTTCTTCAGATCCTGTTTCTGGAAAAACACTTGCAGTCACTTCTCCAACTGCCACAAAGATTACAGTTGATGTAGGTAAGTCATTTGATCCTATTGATGGATTAACAGCAGGATATGGATATACTGATGGAACCTATACTAGCGTTCCTCTTAAGAATAGACTTGGATCTGGTAATGGTGCTACTGCTGACATTACAGTTTCAGGATCTAAAATAACTAATGTTGCTGTAAATACTGCTGGTAATGGATATACAGAGAATGATGTATTAGGTTTATCTGAGATTGGATCACAATTAACTCAGAACTATGCTCCTAGCACAGCAACTTATACACCTAGTACAGGTGTACTAGTATTGACCATTGGAGCACATGATATGCTTGCTCCAACCACACATCAAGCTTCTGCTGCTGCATACAACCCAACAACGGGTGAAATGATAGTAACAGTTACTGGTCATGGATTTACTAACGGTGAGAAGGTTAAATTTGCAGATGACTGCTTAACATTTACATGTACACATGGTGGCGGTAATCACACTTATCCTCGTAGTACTGACCCATTGAGTAGTAAGTGGATTCCTGTATACGATGTGACTGCTAATACTTTCACTGTACAGGTTCTGGATACTATTCCTTCTACTAATGTCACAGATCATACTTTCGTATCTTGTACTGCTACTGGTATCAGTCATGCAAGATCATATGTCAGAATCGCAAATGATGCTTTAATATTCTCATGTACTCATGGTGGCGGTGGTAACCACACATATCCAAGAGCTACAGATCCTATTGGAAATCTATTTGATACTCCTGTAGATGCTATAGCTGCAACTACTATTACAGTTAATGCCCTTAATGGTACTGCTGCAACTAACACTACTACTCATACTTGGCAGGGATTAAGTACTTACCAGTATCAACCAACTGAAGTTGTGTATCTACCAGCATCAGGTGATATGGTATGTACAGTTGCTGCTCATGGACTTAATAAGGGTGATAGAATCAAGTTCACAGAGAATTCTCTAACATTTACATGTACTAAGGATAATAATTTCACTCAGCACACATATCCTCGTGCTTCTGATCCTTCAGGTGGTGCTTGGTTAACTGTTTCCGAAGTAACTACAAATTCATTCAAAGTTAACGTTGGTAAGAACGAAAGGTTCCAATATACACCTACCAATTCAACTTACAATGCTACTACTGGTGATCTAACGTTGACCGTTGGATCTCACAGCATAGCTGCACCTACAGCTCATACAGCAACAGGTGCTGTTTACACTCCTGCTGATGGTAAGGTAGTAATTACTATCACTGGTCATGGATTCAGGAATGGTGACTATGTTCTAATTGAAGATAGTTCATTAACATTCACATGTACACATGGTGGTGGTAATCATTCTTATCCAAGAGCAACTGACCCAATTAGCGGTAAGTTTGTAGAGATCTTTGATGTAACTCCTAACACCTTTACAATTCAGTGTTTAACCACTGTTCCATCAACCAATACTACAACTCATACATTTGTTGCCGCTGCTGCTGATGGTATTAAGAAAGCATTAGATGCAGTAACAATTGAAGAGAATGGATTAGTATTCACTTGTGAAATGGATGATAGAGCTACTAAGCACACTTATCCTAGAAAATCTGATCCTGCTTATAATACTATACTTCCCGTTAAAGCGGTCTCAGGCAACGTTATTACAGTATTCGTTGGGAAGTCACCAACTGTTAATTACACCCCTACAGGTGCCACATACGATACAACCACAGGCATTATGGAACTGACTATCGGTTCTCATAGTCTTGTTTCTGGTCAAAGTATTAAATTGGCAGATGGTGCGGTAACATTCTCTTGTACTCAAGATGGTAATGCTACAAATCATGCTTATCCAAGAACATTAACAGATGGATTCAATCTGGATAGTGTTCTGTATAATCCTAATAATGGGGTTATGACAGTTACGTCACCTGCACATGGAATGAACAATGGTGACTGGATTAAGTTTAAGAGAGAATCATTAATATTCACATGTGATCTTGATGGTAATACAGCTAAGAAGCAGTATCCAAGATCTACTGATTATGCAGATGATAGATGGTTGAAGGTATCAAATGTTACATCGAATGCTTTTGATGTCACTGTTTTAGATACAATTCCTTCTACTAATACTGATAATCATCTATATGTTGCTCCAACTAAGTTATCTCCACATAATGCAGATTACAACCCAACAACGGGTGTAATGACTGTACAGAATTCAAGATTTAATGTTAGTGATGCTACCTATAATCCTACTAGTGGTGACTTAGTTCTATCCATTGGTACACATGATTTAACTACTCTTGATAGTATTAGACTTGCTCCTGAATCATTAACATTCAGTTGTGGTGCTGCAACAGGTGTTCATACCTTTGTAAGTTCTACTGGAATCACAGGAAGTAACGGATTTAGTGGAACACCAAGTGCTGCTACCTACACACCTTCTACAGGTGATTTAACATTCACAGTGGCTGGTAACACAATGACTACAAGTCATACAATTACCTTAGCTGCAAATTGCTTCACATTTACTTGTGATGCTGATAACCATGCCACAAATCATGCTTATCCAAGATTGACCGACCCTGCATATAATACACCACTTGTAATATCAAATGTTAGTGGTAATGATGTAACTATCAACGTTGGACAATCAATCGCTACTGAGAGTGCATACCCTCGTGCTACTGATTATGCTTACAACTCTACATTACCTATCACAGCAGTTGCTGCTACTAGCATTACTGTTAATGTGAATGGTGGTGCTGGTGCAATTAGTGTTTCTTCTGCTCATTCCTTCTCTTCAGCAACTACTGGTGCTGTCCTTGCTGGACATGGATTATCAGATGGTGATTTCGTCAAGTTTGATGATGAATCCTTACTATTCAGTTGCACACAAGGATTAGGCACATACTCTTATCCTAGACCTGCTCAAGCACAATACACTGCTGGTGCTGGAACAACTTATAGTCCAACTACAGGTATCCTAAAAGTCACTACAACTGTTAACCATAAGATTAATGTTGGGGATAAGATTAAGTTGGATGATGGTGCACTATCCTTTAGTTGTACTGCTGGATCATTCGCACATACTTACACTGGTGGTACTGTAGCAGATGCTGTTACTGTAGTTACCGATAGCAATACTAAGAAGAGCGTCACTGCTGCCACATACACTCCTGCAACTGGTCTGATAGAATTAACAATTGGATCTCATAGTTATACAACAAGTGATACTATTAAGATCACTTCCAACTCTCTATCATTCACTTGTGATGAAGATAGTCATGCGACTACTCACACATATCCTAGAATCACTGATCCAGCATACGAAGCAATTCTACCAATCACTGCAGAGACTGCTACTACAATTACAGTTCAAGTTGGTACTGCACAGACTACTGCTGCTACTGCTTATCCAAGATCCACAGACTTTGCTAGTGGTAAATGGTTGAGAGTTCTTGCTAAGACTGCTAATACATTTGATGTTAAGGTATTAGATACTATTCCTTCTACAAATATTGCACCTCACACATGGACTGCAGGAGCAACTAATGGAATCTCATTGAAGGATCCTGCGAGTGGTGCTTTCCTTCCAGTTTCTAACACTGACTTTAATACGTTTACTGTTCAGGTTCTTAATGATACACCTTCTACTAATACAACACCTCATACCTTCATATCTGCTACAGATAACAGTTTGACTATTGCTCCATTTGAGAAGAAGCGTGACCCATTCTATGATACTTCATTAGAGATCATTGCAACTACTGCTACAACGATTAGTGTTGATGTTTTAACGTCTACTCAAAGTAGCAATACTTACGCACATACCTACGTTTCTGCGCTAAGTAACTCTGTTATAACGGGGGGTAATTATACTCATAAGTTTGTTACTGCTAATGCTGGTGCAGTTAAAGCAGGAGATAGGCACAGTTTTGTTAGTGCCACTTCTACAGCTGTCACAAGAGGTATTGTAACTACTGGAGTTTATGCATATGACCAACTTGCTGATGCTGGTAGACTCATACGTGATAACTTAGACTTTATTGCAACTACTGCTTATGGCAGAATGATTGCTGCTAATGGATCATTTGTAGTTCCAAGTTATACTAAGTGTATTCGTGATACTAAATTAGTCGTTGATGCTGTTGCAGATAACGTTGAATTTGGTGGAAATGATGCTACATATGATGCTGCATCATACTATCTTGAAGCACATCTAACTGGTGAAGAAGATCAATCTGTACAGGTGTTCAATCATGCTAGAGATATCTGTCGTGAGGTAATGCGTAACATTACGGTTACAACCAACTCCACTACTCTTGGATCTCAGTTTAAGGATCTTACAATTACTAATGATAGTGGAAATACTGTTTATGATACTAATGACTGCCAAAATGTCGCTTCTACCATCACAACTCTCTTTAATATTATTACTACTGCTGTTGGTACTACAAGTGGTGGTGCTGGTAATCTCAATAGCATTACTAGAACTGCGTCAGGTGCTCCTGATTTCCAAATCAAAGTGGGTACTGTAACCTTTGATGGTACTGATACAACATTCACAGCTCAGGTTGGTGGATCTACACAGGTATTACCTGCTTCTGATAACTTCTTAATATTCTTGAACAGTACTCTACAGGTTAAGGGTAGTACTGATTCTTACACATACACTGGTAGTGAATTAACCTTCAATGAAGCACCTCTACCTGGTATGGACTTCTATGGGTTCTACTTCGGTAAGATTGAACTTATTGATCCCCTTGCACCATACTTTGACAACAATAAGAAGACCTTCACAATGAAGAAGAATAATGATCCTCTTTCATTAGAATCTGATAGTGCTTCTGTTATTGCATCTAACAACTTAATTATCTTCCTTAACTCTGTATTCCAGGAACCTGGAGTTGCTTATAACTTAAGAGGTTCTATTATTGAATTCAGTGAACCACCAAGAGCAGGATCTGAATGTGTCGCATTTATCTTCACTGGATCTGCTGATGACGTTCTAATTGATAAAACATTCAACTCTATTGATCCTGGTGATAGATTACAAATTGCTAGTGAAGGAAGCGATCGTTTGATTGCAACAGTTTCTAGTTCTACTACTGTTGACAGTTATGAGTATACTGGATTAAAACCAACAACTGCTGAGTTCACTGCAACTCTGGTTAGTGGAAAAATTACTCAAGTTGCTATAACCAGTCCTGGATCTAACTATGAAGTTCCTCCATTCCTTTACTTCCAAGGTGGTGGTGGAGAAGGTGCATATGCTGAAACAACTATTGAAGTTGGAAGTGGTAAAGTAACTGGGGTTATTAACCTAAATCCAGGTAACGGATATACTACAGTTCCAACTGTCCTTCCAGTACATCCTGTACATATTGAAAGGAAGCAAAGAAACAGACTTATATCTGATTCTGAGATGCTTGCAAATACTTACCTAACTACATCAATTACAGCAGCGTCTACAACTCTGAATTTAACGAATGTCTGGTATGACGTTTCTCAGAAGAATGGATTTGCTGATGAAGGTGAAGTACTTATTCCATATTATGACGCTGGTACCTCAGCATGGACGGTAGAAAGAATTCTCTACGGTGCAAAGAATACATCTGCTAACACTCTTACAGTCGCAACAGGCGGTAGAGGGTATGGTGGAACTACAGCTTCCGCAATTGCGGTCACAACAGGAACATATAGTTCTAGTGGCACCACATGTACTGTAACTACCTCTGGTGCTCATAATTTGGTATCTGGAATGTCTATCTACCTCCAACATACCAGTGGTACTGGATTTGATGGTTCCTACACAGTTTCAGTTACTGGAGCTACTGGATTCACAGTTCAGTATCCATTCTCCCGCAGTACAAGCGGAAACATCTCACTACTTCCAGAAGTTCGTCTGAGATCATTATAAATAACCAATAAAGCTTATAAGGCATGGCATTAGTCACTGACAAATTTAGAATATACGCCGCCGAGAGCTTCAGAGATACTCTGCAAAGTTCAAATAAGGTGTATATGTTCGTCGGTAGGGCGAAAACCTGGGGTAGTACAGATGTACCACCAGTAGGTGAACCTATCGATAGCTTTGAGTATGCGAGAGGTGTATACCAAGATTCTGTTGCCTTTAAGCGGGTTGATATATCGGATACTGCTCTTGTAGTACCTAGAGTTGATTGGACTGACCCTACTCAGACAACTGGTGGTGTTGGTCGTACATATTCAATGTACAAACCAGATTATGCTCCAGCAAAGACAACTGCTAATGGTGCATCTAGGTTATATGATTCAAACTTCTATGTAATGAACTCTGACTTCAATGTGTACAAGTGTTTGTACAATGGTCAGGATCCAACCTACCCAAGAGGAAGACCCTCATTGGTAGAACCAACTGGTACATCAACAACTATTATTGAGACCTCAGATAGTCCTGGTAATTACTCTTATCGTTGGAAGTACATGTACACCATCGATGCTGATAACATTCTAAAGTTTGTTACATCTGAGTTTATTCCAGTTCTTTCAAATGCTTTAGTAAAATCTGCTGCTAACCCAGGTTCAGTTGACACTGTTGTTATTGAAAATGCTGGTGCTGGTTATAACAACGGTACTTATACTAACGTTCCTGTTCGTGGTGACTATTCCATTAACGGTGGAACACAAGCACTTTGTACTGTAACTGTTGTTTCTGGTTCTATTTCTGCAGTAACTATTACTCAGGCGGGTGCTGGATACAGTTTTGCATCTATTGATGTTGCTTTGATCAATAACATTGGTAATGGTACTGGTGCATCTCTTGATGTTGTACTACCACCTAATGCTGGTCATGGTGCTGATGCTGTAAGAGAATTGGGTGCATATCGTCTTATGTTCACTAGTAAGTTAGAAACTACTAGTGCATTTGTTGATTTCCCTAATGATTTAACATATAGAAGGGTTGGTATTGTATTAAATCCTTATGATTATAATACAACAACTATCTGTAGTCAGAATACAAGATCTGCTGTTAAAGCAATGATCTTCCCTCAGTCTGGTACTGGTACTCCAAGTGGTAATTTTGCCCCAGGAGAATCAATAACCCAAGCATCTACAGGTGCTAAAGGATTTGTAGTTTCATACAATGCTACAACTAAGGTACTGAAGTATTACCAAGATTCAGCTGATGGTGTTGTTGCAGGTAACATAGTTGCATTCTCTGGATCAAATCAGATCACTTCATCACAGAATGCTTACACCGCAACTCCTGATGCAACATTTGGTACATCCCAAGTTCCTTTATCACAGATCACTATCGGTGTTTCTGTTTACGAATTAGGTTTATCTTTCACCACTGGTTATGCCAATGAGGAAATTGAACTAAATTCAGGTGAATTACTTTACATAGATAATAGGATCCCGATCACTCGTTCGGCAGATCAAAACGAAGAGCTCAAAGTAGTAATTGAATTCTAAATGGCACAGAATACAAACCTGAACATAGCTCCTTATTACGACGACTTTGACTCAAGTAAGGGGTTCCTAAAAGTATTGTTCAAGCCTGGGTACCCAGTACAGGCTAGGGAATTGACAACACTACAAAGTGTTCTCCAGAATCAGATAGATACGTTCGGTCAGGGTGTCTATAAAGAAGGTTCGATGGTAGTTCCTGGTGGAGTTACTCTGAACAGAGATGTGCCGTGTGTAATCATACAGAATACATATCTAAACTTAGACGTAGAATTATATCGTGCAGCTCTTGATGGATTAGTTATTAAAGGTTCAACCTCTGGGGTTCGAGCTCGTGTACTATTCTCAATAAGTGCTACAACTTCTACGAAGAATAATATTACATTTTACTTAAATTATCTACAGAAAGCAAACGATAATGTCACGTCTACGTTCACTGACGGTGAAACTTTTACTTGTGAAAGTGATATTACTTATGCCTCTACAACTATTGCTGCTGGAACGCCTATTGCACAGCTCCTGAACTCTTCTGCAAATAGCAGAGGTTCAACTGGTAATATTGGTGCTGGTGTTTACTATGTTAGAGGATACTTTGTTCCTGTAGCAGAACAGATCCTTATATTGGATCAGTATGGTACCACACCTTCATATAAGGTTGGTCTTAAGGTAGAAGAAAGAATTATAACTGCAGATGAGGATGCTACCCTCTATGATAATGCTATAGGTAGCACAAACTTCTCAGCTCCAGGTGCTGATAGATTCAAGATTAATCTAACACTAGTTAAGAAGTTAATTACAGATCCTAACTCTGCTGACTTTATTGAATTACTAAGAACTAGTTCTGGTACAATTCAGAAGAAAGTAGAACGTAGTGATTTAGGATTTATTAATGAAGTTCTTGCTAAGAGAACACAGGAAGAATCTGGAAACTATTATGTCAAGAAATTTTCTATAGATGCAAGGGAAAATCTTGATGATGGATTTAATAATGGTGTATATGCATCAACTGCTACTACAGGAGATGGGAATTCCCCTTCTGAAGAGAACGTAGCTATTCAATTATCCTCTGGTGTTGCATACGTCAATGGATATAGAACAGAGAGAATGTCCTCAACATATAAGGACGTTGTAAAACCAAGAACTTTTGACACTGTAGAGAATCAATCGATTGCTACAGATATCGGTAATTATATTTTCACCACAAATCAACATCAAGCTCCTACTCTATATGAAACTATAGAATTAAGAGATACCTCAACAGCAACTCCAGGTACTCCTGCAGGTACTGTTATTGGTAAAGCAAGAGCGATTGATTTTGCATATGAATCTGGTACGAAGAATACTCAGACTACTCTTTATCGTACTAATATTTCAGATACTCAGTTATATACACAAATTATTTGCACTGGTAGTGCTACTTGGACAAACGGGAGAAAGGTCTATGGCGCAACATCAGGTGCAACAGGATTCGTACAATCGGGTTCTGGTACTACTGGATATCTTTACCAGGTTAATGGTGCTTTCCAAGCGGGAGAAGTCCTAAAGGTCAATGATGCTGCTGGTGCAACTCATGGTACTGTTGCGGCTGGTGGAGTTAAAAACTATAGTTTCAATGATGTTAAATCTTATGCATTCAGTAGTGGCGGTGGTACTGCTGATGCTGTACTAGACGTTAAGGTAGCTTTACCTGGCTCTGGTCCTATTCTTTCTAGTGTATCTGGTACAGGTACATCTGCTACAGGTACTATTACAGCAACCCTATCCAATTTCAATACACAATTGAAAATTGGTGATGTTATTGAATTCTCAAATAACAATTTGATCCATAAAGCAGAAGTTACTGGTGTTACTAGTGCTTATGTCTTTGCTATCAAGTCTTTAACTTCAAATAACATTGCTAATGGGGCACTTACAAGTCCTGTGGTTAGAACTCGTGGAGAGATTAAGGAAGCAGATAAGAAAGAACTCATTACACCTCTTGGTTTCAATTCAGTAAAGAATACCAATAAGGATAACACACAGAATCCTGCAGGATACTTCAGAACTGCTATTACTGGTATATCAGTAAGTGGTGGAGCTGCTACTGTTGACGTAGGTTCAGGTTTTACACTAAGAGATGCAGATAATGGTAAGGACTTCAGAGTTATTGTTACTTCTGGTACTGGTGATGGTGATGTATTAGAAGAAGGCGATTTCGCTACAGGTAGTCCATCACAGAATACACAGAGTGTTTCACTAACGGGTCTTTGTGGCGGTGGTAGTGGAACTATAGATGTTGTTGCAACAATATACAGTTCTAATAGATCTGCAAAAGCTAAGACCACTGAAAGGATGAAGATCCTTAAACTTGACAAAACTACTACAAGTGGTAGTCCTAATGGTTTAACTACAGCTAATCCAGGTAATGCATATAGAGTAAATGATGATCGCATCTCTCTTGGTACTGGTGATGTATTTGCTATTAAGGCAATCTACGAATCAAAAGATGGTAACGACCCAGTAATTCCTAATTTCCAATATACTAATTTACTTGGTACTATTGGTATTGATGAGGTTATAACTGGAGATGATTCTGGTTCTAGGGCAAGAGTTGTATCAACTACAAGTAATTACGTTTATTATATTCCTATAGATGGTGATGTATTCAGTAATGGTGAAACTATAACTGGACCAAATTCTACCTTTAAAATTACCTCAGGTAGTATTAATGAAGGATCTAATGATATAACTTCTAGTTTTGATCTTGATGATGGTCAGAGAGATCAGTTCTATGACTATTCAACTATTGTTAGAAAGTCTGGTTTCACAGCACCAACACATAGAGTCTTTGTTATCTTTGATAGATGGTTAACAACATCTGGTATTAGTCCATATACTGTAGACTCATATTCAACTTCAGAATATAAGATCATTCCAAGGTACAATAAGAAGGCACTTAGGGATTGTATTGACTTTAGACCAATTGTAACTCAACAGTTATCCAATAGTGGATCTGTTGCTTCTCCATATACTTTAAGTGCTACTAAGTATCTTGACTTTGATAATAGAGCATTTACTGCTAACTTAACTGGTATTCCAGGTGTAGGCGATACTACTATAATATCTCTACAACATTACCTTGGAAGATCTGATAAAGTATTCTTAAACAAGGATAGTGTTATACAGGTAGTTAAGGGTGCTCCTTCTCTCAATCCAGCTCCCCCTGATGACATTGATGATGCAATGTTATTGGCAACAATTGTATACAACCCATATGTTTTTGATGTTGAGAAAGATACTCAAATAACTGAAACAAATTATAAGAGATATACATTTAGAGATATTCAAGTACTTGAAGATAGAATCAAAACTCTTGAGTATTACACACAACTTTCCTTACTTGAAAGTGAAACTGCAAGTATGGAGATCAGAGACACTAGTGGTCTCAGCAGGTATAAGAATGGTTTCATTGTAGATAACTTCTCAAGTCTATCTACAAGTGATACTCTACATTTGGATTATAGAGTAGCACTTAACTTTGAAGAAGGTGAGCTACGTCCTGGACATTATACGACTCAGGTACCTCTAACTTATGCAACATCGTCTACAAATGTACAACAAACTGACGATATCATAACACTTCCATATACATCTTCTGTAATCATCGACCAACCATATGCGTCAGCTGTGGAAAACGTTAACCCATTTAACGTCTTTACTTACACTGGTGATATTGAGTTATATCCTGAATCTGATAACTGGGTAGATACAACAGTATTAGATACTATTAAAGGTCCAGTTGTTGAAGGAAACTTCATGACTACGATCCATGAATATAATGCTGATCAAAATGGTTTCACACCTATTCAGTGGAATGCATGGAAAACAACTTGGACTGGTACAGATGTATCAGTTAACACTGGTGCATGGAGATCACCTAACCACGGTCAGAAAGGTGGTTGGGAAAGACACAGAACTATTACAACTACAACTACAACCACTACTAAGCAAACAAGAAGTGGTATTAGATATAGAGTAACTCCAGTTATTGAGCAACAATCTTTAGGAACTAAAGTTGTTTCTGTTGAGCATATTAAGCATATGCGCTCTAGGAATATAGAATTTACTTGTGAGAAGCTAAAACCAAGAACTAAGTTCTATGCTTTCTTCGATGGAATCTCACTTCCAACTAAACTTATTACACCTAAGGTAATTGGTGTTATTAAGGATCCTAGCACTGATGCTCAGACTAACAGTATACCTTTCCAAATTGGTGAGACTGTACGTGTAGATGGACCTGGTGGAACTGCAGTATTCCAAGGAAGAGTAGCAGCACCTAATGAAGGTTATGCGATCAACCCACTAGACGGTACTGATATTAGTACTATTAGTGATTATAAGTCTAACCTATCATTCCTTAATATTGATACTAAGTCTTTATCAGATGCTGCTAAGGGAACCTATTTCGGATCACCTAAGATTAATGCTTACGTCTATGGAGAAACTTCTGGTGCTATTGCTAAAGTTTCTAATAAGGATCTAGTTACTGATAAGAAAGGAAAACTCAGAGGAACATTCTTCATTGGTAATCCAAGTGTTTCTGGTAACTTAAAATTCAAGACTGGTACTAAACTATTCAGACTTACTGATTCCGCTACTAATAATAAGACACCTGGTATATCCGATTCTAGTGGTGAAGCAGAATTTTCATCATCAGGTATTAAGCAGACTACTCAAGAGACAGTTATCTCTGTGAGAAATGCTAAAGTAACTTCAGAGGATATGAAAGATGCTAGAACTCTTACTAGCGTCAGTGTTGACCAACAAGAAGAAACTAGATGGTGTGACCCTCTTGCTCAGACCTTCCTTGTAGAAGATGCAGCATATGAAGGTGGAGTATTCTTAACGAAGATTGATCTATTCTTCCATAGTAAGGATGAAGAAATCCCAGTTTCTATTGACATAAGAACTGTTGAAAATGGAATTCCAACTCAGACTATCCTACCATTCTCTAAAGTGAATAAGGATGCTGATGACGTATTTACATCTTCAGATGCTTCTAAACCAACAACCTTTACATTTAAGGCACCTGTATTTGTAGGACGCAATCAAGAACATGCTATTGTCTTAACATCTGATTCTAACCAGTATAGAGTATTCATCTCATTACTTGGTAAGGATGCTATCGACGCTGCACATGCTGGTGAGAAGATCTCAGAGCAGCCATATATTGGTGTACTATTCAAGTCACAGAACGCATCTACTTGGACACCTTCTCAGTATGAGGATTTGATGTTTAAGATGTATAGAGCAGAATTTACACTTCCTACTACAGCAGCACCTTCTAAGTTGATGCTAGAGAACGCACAACTTGGTAGGAATAACGGTGGGTATTTACACCTAAGACCAAATACTCTTAGAACAACTTCTGGAAGTGATGAGATTAGAGTGTTCCATGGTAACCATGGTATGCAATCCAATCTTAACTACTATGAATTAACTGGAGTAGTTTCTGAAGTTGCACCTACTGCCATTAATATGGGATCTGGATTAACAACTACAGGTACTTCACTAACTGTTGATGATGCATCTCAGTTCCATACAACTATTGGTGGATCTGCTGTAAGTGCTTCTAACCTTGGTTTCCTCAAGATTATAGGTACTGCAGAGGATGGTAGTGGTGATGAGATTATCGCATATCAAGGTATCGCAGGTAACGTCATTACTATTAATGCTGCAGGTAGAAATTATTCAGGTACTGCAGGATCTGGTACAGGTAAAGCACATGCTGATAATGCAGTTGTTCAATGCTACAACCTTACTGGAATCCCACTTACTTTAATTAATGGTACACATAATAATACAACTGGTGGAATTATCTCTATCAATAGTCCTCATAGTTACAACTTGAAGATTACTAATAAGACTGCTGGTTCGAGTATTAGTTGTGGTGGATCAAATATGATCGCTTCACAGAATATTCCTTGGGATGTTCTTACACCACAAATCCAAAGTCATGTAGAACCTAAGACTAGCTTTATTTGTAGAGTTAAGGGTACTTCTGGAACTTCCTCAGGACCATTCCCAACAGGGTTCAGTGCTGAAACATCATTCGTTAAAGATAGTGCATGGCAAGATGTTACAGTTGGTGACGATAACAACTTCTTCACAACTAAGGTTATTGCCAACCAGTTAAATGAGATTAACAGGATGAGTAGTGTGAAATCATTCACTATGGAACTCAATCTTACTTCTGAAGTAACTCACTTGAGTCCAGTTATCGATCTGGCACAATGCGGTATCATCACAACTGCTAATGTTCTCAATAACACCCCACCAACCACAGGTATGGGTGGAGAGTGTGTTGCTAACTACATTACTAAGGTAGCAAAATTAGAGAAGAGTGCTAGTGGTATAAAGGTTATGCTTGCTGCTAACACTTGGACAGAATCTAAGATTGCAGTCATGTATAAGTTAATACCAGTTGGTTACGCAGGTAATTTGGATGATTTGGAATTCCAATTCTTCAATACTGATGGTAAACCTGATACTGGAGAAATGGTTCCACAGAACGAAATCTTCGCATGGACTGATTATGAGTATACAGTGGAAGAGACAAATGACTTTGATGGATTCCAAATCAAGATAGCTCTTCTCGCTCACAACCAACCATACATACCTAGAGTTAAGGATTTCAGAGCAATCGCTCTTGCATAATGAGTAAAGACGTAGACATCTTTCTAGTCCCTGTCAGTGGTCACAACCAGCTTGGCAGGGATCCGTCGTCTAATGCGATAATAAACACAGATCAAAGTGCTTATGATGCGTATAAGAGAGCACGAAGGGAAGCAAAGAGAAAAGAAGAAGAAATGAGCTCTCTTAAGAGTGAAGTAGATGAATTAAAAGAACTTGTTAAAAGTTTGGCTCAGAAGGTGGATAAATAGAGTTAAGCTAAATAATACTTAGGATTCCTTTAGAGTATGGCAAGTGCTGTATCCAATCTGCTGATTTATCAAGGTTCAGACTTCATTATCGATTTCACTATCGAGAATGATAACGGAACTGTATTTAACCTAACTGGTTATTCAGTAGCTTGCAAGATTAAGAAACACTATACTAGTAGTTCTTCGACTACGGTAACAGCGGCAATATTGTCTCCTGCTACTGCTGGTCAGATTCAACTATCGTTAACTAATGGACAAACGGCCGCAATGAAGTCAGGTCGTTTTGTATATGATGTCGTTATTACTTCTGCTTCTGGTACCAAGTCAAGAGTGCTAGAAGGTTCTGTCAGTGTACTTGAGGGGGTAACTATCTAATGGCAAGACTGAGATTTGGAGACCAATCGGTTCCAAGAGTAACTAGAGTCGCCACAGGTGGTGGTGGAGGAACCATCGGAGGAATGTCCGATGTTGACCTTACTGATTCCTCGCAAGGTGGACTAGCAAATGGTGCAGTGCTAGTTTACGATGCTGCGAACACAAAATTTGTACCAACAAACATTTTAAACGACATCACTATCAACGGGGGTAGCTTCTGATGGCATCGAATATCCTAATTAAAAGGAGTACTGGATCAACCGCACCAGGAACCATAACTTACGGTGAATTAGCCGTAACAACTGGTGGTAACGGTACACAAGCAAACGCTGGTGACCGATTATTCATTGGTGACAATAGTAGTGCTGCTCAGGTAGTTGGTGGTAGATACTTCACGGACATGTTGGATCATGCCCATGGTACTGTAACTGCATCATCTGCTGTTCTTGTAGATAGCAACTCAAAGGTAGATACTTGGAATGTTGATGACATTAACTTGAATGCTAACGTCATTACAACAGCCACTACTGATGCTGACCTCATCTTCCGTGCAAATGGCACAGGTAAACTAGTAATAGAAGATGGTCAGGAACTAGAATTTGGAACTACAGGAGATGTAGAACTCTCATTCAATGATTCAGACGCAGTTTTAGACATTAAGCGTGTAGCAGGAACCCCCGACTTGCGTATCGCTGATGATATGAAACTAAACTTTGGTAATGCAAAGGATGCTTCTATCAGATATGACGAGACTACTACTGACAAGATCCAAGTAGATGGTGCAGACTGGAACTATGGAACTGGTGTCCAAGTAAACTATGCAGATACAACTGATGCTTCCAACGTAGCAACTGCATCTGTAACTTATGCTGGTGGTATTGGTGTTGCTGCAACTGCATGGATCAAAGACCTTAAGGTTGATGACAACACAACATTGGGTACTGCTAATACTGACACACTAACAGTTAACGCAACTACAACCTTCCAGAATCAAGTTACCTTCAATGGTCTAACAAACATTACTGGTAATACAGCTCAGACTGGTCAAATTGAAATTGACAATCTGAAATTAGATGGAAATACACTTTCCACTATTAATAGTGTACAAGAATTGATTATTGACCCATATCCTGCAGGTGGAGACGCTGATGGTTTGGTCATAATTAAAGGTGACCTTCAAATTGATGGTACTACAACGACTGTTAACTCTGCTTCAATGAGTGTTAACGATCCTACCATTGAATTGGGTGATCCTACTACTCCAGTATCTGTTCAATTAGCAGCTGCTGCTTCACAGGCAGATGTTAAAGTTGATGCTGTAGAACAACTACAAGTTGGTGACTCTGTAACTGCTACAGGAATTCCTGGTGGCACAACTATATCTGCTATCAACACTGGTACTAAGACCCTTACATTATCTGCTAACATCACTACTGAACTTGCTCTTGGTAGCACAATAGTTACAGTTAGAGGTGCTGATGATGCAATGGATCGTGGTGTTAAAGTACACTACAATGCATCTGGAACCAACAAGTTTGGTTTCTTCGGTTATGACCGTACAGGTGGTAACGATGGTGCAGGTGCTTGGACATTCATTGAAGAAGCAACTGACACAGGTACTGTTTTCGGTGTAACTGGAAACCGTGGTACTGTTCTTATTGGTGATCTTGAACTAGACACCGACCTTACCGTTCAGTATGGTGGTACTGGTGCTAGTACATTCACTCAAAACGGTATCATATATGGTAATGCTGCAGGTGCTTTACAAGTAACTGGTGCTGCTAATATGAGTACTCCTGGATCTAGTCCTGACGTAACTGATTCTTATCAGATACTAACAGTAACTAGTGGTGGAGTTCCCGTATGGACAAACACCATCGATGGTGGAACTTTCTAAAAATTAGAATCTTATTAAAATGAATGCACAAATTGTTATTTCTACATTACAAAAAAAAGTATCTGAGTTGACCCTTGTTAATGTGATGCTGGAAGCGCAGATCCAAGATCTGTCAGCCCAGTTAAATAGTATAACCGAACAAAAAACTAGTGATGCTATAACAGATGGCAACGAGAATCAAGCTCAAGAGATCGACGACAGCGGCAGCCGTCCCGACGACTTCTAATTTAGAAGACGGCGAGGTAGCCCTTAATATAGTTGATCAAAAATTATACGCCAGAAATGGTGCAGCAATAGTTGAGGTCGCTAACCAAAAACCAAATGTAGGTGAGGTTACTACGGCAATGTTTGCCACGGACGTTACTAATGGTCCTGGTGGTACTTGGTATGTCAATAAAAATGGTGCAGACACCACTACGCTCACTAACTCAGGTGCTGGAGGTAAGCATCAAGACACAGCATTCTTAACAATAACTAAAGCCCTTAGTGTAGCTACTTCTGGGGATACAATTGTAGTTGGTGTAGGTAGCTATCAGGAAGTCTTCCCGATGACTATACCTGATGGTGTAACTCTACGTGGTACTAATTTACGTTCGACTGAAGTATATCCAACTGGCGCGACAAATAATAATAACGCATTTATTCTTTCAGGGGATTGCCATATCTCTGACTTGACAATTAAAGGTTTCCAATATGATAGTGGCAACGATAAGGGATATGCATTTGTTCTAGTAGCATCTAAGGACTCAGTTAAGAGTCCATATGTTGAAAGAGTTACTGTATCTACCAAGGGTAGTGTAGTTTCTGGTTCTGATCCATATGGATTTGCACAAGCTGATGCTGGACGTGGTGCCCTATTAGATGGTGCTCAAGTAGATTCTGGTTCACAACATGCTGCTGTACTCTTTAATGAGTGTACATTCATCACTCCAAACCAAGTTGGTATTAAAGTAACTAATGGTATTCGTGTTGAATGGTTAAATTCATTTAACTATTTTGCTTCTATTGGTATCCAAGGTGTACAGGGAGCAACAGGTAAGTATGGTACAGGTAATACTCGATTAAAATTAGGTGGTGTTAGTGGAACTTTTGCTACTTCTGAGATAGCATATCAGTTAGAGGATAGTTTCCAGTCTGGTACATATACTCGTGCTGGAACCACAGTTACCTTAACAAGAACTGGACATGGTTTATTAACCAATGATTACATCTATGCAGACTTTATCAGTGGTGGTGCTACAGATAACTTCTATCAAGTTACTAAAGTAGATGCTAACGTTGTTACATTTACTGATTCAGCATCTGGTACAATCACTGCCAATAACGTAACCTACAAGAAAGCAGTAGGTCGTGGTGTTGTTGCAAGTAATGATGGTACTTACGTTTATATTACTGGTAAGGGAACAGGTACATTTACTACCGCACTTAAAGCAGTAAAGGTATTAAGTAGATTTGGTGATACCCAGATCGATACTGCACAAAAGAAATTTGGAAGTGGATCACTTCTATTTGACGGTACGCAAGATAATTTAATGGTACCATCTGGAGAGGACTTCGGATTTGGTACTTCAAACTTCTGTATGGAGGCATTCATACGTCCAGCAAGTGTTTCTGGCATACAACATATATTTGACCTTAGAAACGCTTCTGCTACAGACACAGCAGGTAAGCTTTACTTGAATGGTACTGCACTTCATTATGGTGTGGGTAACGCATCCACTCGTACTGGTGGTACTTTATCTACAGGTACATGGTATCATGTTGCTGTTGCAAGAAATGCTGGAACTACAAAACTATTCCTTGATGGTGTAGAGTTAGCAACTGGTGCTGACACTAATGACTATGGAGTTGAAAAACCTGTAGCAATAGGTTCAAACTACGATACTACTGCTCCAGCTGAGGCATTCAATGGACATATTGATGAGGTAAGATTCAGTAAGGGTGCTGCCCGTTTCACTGGTGCATTTACTCCTACAACATCTGCATATACTTCAGATAACAATACTGTACTATTACTACATGCTAACGGTGACGACGCTACTACGACATTTACAGATGAATCTGGTGGTACTAGCGATATTCGTTCTAGCGGTGGAGATAGTGCTACTTCAGTAACTACTGCTGACTATTCAGCATTTGGTGCTGAGTTACGTTCAGTTGCTTCTGCATGTGTATACGGTACTAAAGGTGTACAGGCAGATGGATCTGGTGTTAAGTTCCTTCTAACTGCTCACAACTTTGCATATGTTGGTGCTGGTTCTGACTATACCAATGACCCATCATTAGCAGTTCAAGTTAACGAAGTAGAAGAATTAAATAACGGTCAAGTACTTTATTCATCAACTGACCAAGACGGTGACTTCCGTGTTGGTGATGCATTTACAGTTGATCAAGCAACGGGTAATGTATCTTTCGCAGCAACATCGACTGCTCAGTCTGCTGCAAATATTACATTAACTGACGGAACTGGTACTACAAACATTTATCCTGCATACGTTGAAACAGGAAACTTACGTCTAGCAGGTAACAGTCTAACATCAACATCAGGTAAGATCATCCTTGACCCTGCTGGTGACCAAGATATTACACTTAATGGTCAGGTAGTTTGCCCAGAAAACATCTACTTTGACTCTAATAGAATTGCTTCCATGATTGGAACTGGTAATTCTTCTTGTGCATTTACGGTTGGTACCTTTGCTCAAGCAGGATTCTCCTCTTATGGTATCTACTCCAACAAGAACTTCGGTGTTAATAAGAAAGCACTTGATGATACTGGAAGTGGTATAACGATAGCCAATGAAGGTTCTGGATACACTCCAGGTGCTTACAGTGCTGCTCTACTATCAAACCCAGATCAAGTTGCTACCGCAACTGCTACATTAGCAACTAATGGTCTGCTTGGTGACATTACGGTTACTGCTGGTGGTTCATTATATACAGCTAACCCAGAGGTTACTACTGGTACTGCTCCTGTTTCAGGATCAACAACATTCCTAGCTTCTTTGAGTGCTTGTGGTTCTGTTGCGAAGGTTGTACCTATTGCCCCAGGTGGTTCTGGATATACATCACCTACAGGAACATTTACTGCTCCACCTGATAGACAGTTTGATGCTAACACTGCTATTGCAAACAATGCAATTACATTTACTCAGACTAACTTTAAGAATGGTGATAAGGTAGTATATGACAATAATAGTAATAGTGATCTAACCAACTTAACAAATGGTACAACATATTATGTTGTAAATAGAAACTCAGTAACTCATACTCTTCAACTTGCAGCAACTTCAGGTGGTACACCTATAGTTCTGACTGCTACTGGTGCTCAAGAACTTCACATTATTAGAGGTGAGACTGCTGTTTGTGGTGCTGTAACAGTTGCAGCAGGTGCAATTACAGCAGTTGCTGTAACATCTGGTGGATCAGGATATACAATTGGTTCATCTCCAACTCTTACAATGAGTGAGACTGGTGCTGGAATCACAGATTGTCAATTCACAGTATGGCTCGGTGGTGAGCTTGCATCGATACAGACTACTGGTGATGGTTTATATTCAGCAATACCAACCCTAACAGTTACAGCAAACACAACTAGTGGTGATACAACAGGTACTGGAGCGACTGCAACAGTCTCTGCATTAACATATTCTGTTGAATCTATTACATTAAACAATGGTGGATATGGATATTCAAACGTACCAAACATCACATTCAGTGGCGGTAGTCCCGATACGGATGCTGTAGCTGCAGCAACACTAGACACTGAACTTGGTCAGGTAGGTACTATAACCTTATCTCAGGGTGGAGAAGGATATACAGCTACACCAACAGTTGTTGTTAATGGTGGTTCTGGATCTGGTGCAACTGCATCACTTACAGTCTTACCTGTTTCTGGTACTATTACTGCTGCTGGATCTGGATACGTTGCTGGAGAATATGCCAACGTAGCATTTACTGGTGGAACTGGTACAGGTGCATCTGCAACCTTTACTGTAAGAGGACTTTTCGGAAATATTACCGCAGGTACTGGTGGTACTGCTGGTGAATATATGCAGATTAATGTTGTTAATAACAACCCTACTGCTACATGGCCAGTTACTGTTGTAACCAAACACGAATTAGCATCTACTGTTAGTGGAATCACAGGATCAGTTACCGTTGGTACAACTGCCACAGGTGCAACATCTGGTGCAACTGGTGTTGTAAGTTACGTTGGTGCCGCAGCTGCAGGTACTGATAGTTTCGTTATGTTGAATTCACCTGTCACTGGAACATTCCAAGATAATGAGGTGGTTAACTTTGCTAGTGGTGGTAGTTTAACTACTGCTGGTACTCCTGCAGACGTTGCAAGATATTTCATTAATACTGGTTCAGGTGCTGTAGAAGCACCAAACCTAACCATGATTAGAGGTAATACATATCGTTTTGATATGTCTGATGCAACTAATAATGGTCACCCATTCGTTATGGATGGTACATCTCAGGCTGCTACAACTGAATTCCAAACAGTAACATATGGATCTCCTGGTGTTGCAGGATCTTTTGTAGATATTGTTGTTAAACCTGGAGCAACCATAGGTAACACTGCATATTACGAGTGTTCTACACATGGTCGTAAGATGTCAGCAAACGCATTGATCAATGTTACTGCTGGTGCTGCTGGTGAATATGGACACGGTGCACAACTTGATATCACTGTTGCAGGTGGTGGAGTTACTATAGCAACCTTCCCAACAGGTATGCAAGGATCTGACTATAAGGTCGGTGACGTTCTTAGAGTAACATCTAATGCTCTTATTGGTAATACTTCTGGATTCTTATATACAATTACTGGTAATGATACTGGTGTCTTCAGTGTAACTGATATTCAAGCATCTGGATCTGGATATGCTGTCAGTGATGTTCTTAGTGCTGATGATGTTAACCTTGGTGATGCTGGTGGATCTGGTTTCCAATACACAGTATCTAAAGTTGGTTATGTTGGTACTGCTGAAATAGCAACTGGTAATGGTGGTGCTGGATTCTTCAGTGGTCAAACAATAGTATTTGACGACACACAGTTTAGTGGAATGGGTGCTGGTAGTAACTTTGCGATGACCGCAAATACTATCATAACAACATCAATTACTACAATTGCTGGTGACGGTTCATTAACATCTGCAAACTACAACTTCTCTGCTGCTGGAAACTTAACAATTGGTGCTAGTGGTACAACAAGTACTTTATCATCTGACACACTAACTACTGGAACTATTCAAGCAAGTGCTAATCTTACTGCTGTAGGTGGAACATTTAGTGGAGTCTTAGGTGTTACTGGTATTTCAACATTTACTGGAAATATTGTTTGTAATGGATTAGATAACTTTGTAGAGAATATGAGAGCAGGTATCCAAGCTGGTACTGCTGCTGCTCCTTCACTATTCCTCGCTGCAGAAAATGATACTGGATTCTATAGATCTGCTGCTGATGAGATAAGCATCTCACATAGCGGAACCCAAAAGCATGTTATTAAAGCAACTGGTATAGAAACTGCTGGTGATATTATCGCTGACAGTACTATAGGTAATGCTGCTCCATTCTTTAAAGTAGATTCTACTGCTGAAACTCTTACTGTTGGTAGTGCAAATGCAGGACTTGTACTTAATAACGCTGCTGTACTAACTGCTGATGGTCAAGACGCTAATATTCCTGTCACTATCACTCCAAAAGGAACTGGTGATATGGTTATCACTGGTGCAGCTGATAGGGAGTTCCAAGTTAACGATGGTAATGTAGCTAATAAGAAATTCTTTGTTGATACTCAGACTGGTAATGGTGAAGTTGCTGGTACTTTCAAGATTGATGAAAAGCTTAAGTTCCAAGTTAATAGCATTGAGAACGCAGATATTGGAGGAACGAATTCCTTCGGTGAAATATTAACAGTTGCAGTCACTGGTTCAGGAACGGGTTACACTGACGGTTCTTATACCGCATGTACTGTCACTGCAACAACTGGAATTGGTACTGCTGCAACCTTTGACGTTACTGTCTCTGGTGGTGCTATTACTGCTGCAGTAGTAACCGCTGCTGCTAAGGGTCACAACTATCATATTGGTGATGAAATAACATTTAACCCTGCTACGATTGGTGGTGGTTCTGGAAACACTGTTACTATTACTGATACACAAGGTCAAGGTATTGTCCTCAAACCAGGTGGAGGTAAGAGTGCTTATGTTAAATCAACTGGTTCACTTATTATACCAGCTGGTACTACAAACCAACGTCCACTTGTTAATGATAGAATAGCAGGTGCTATTAGATTCAACTCTACACAGTTACAGTTTGAAGGGTTCAACGGAAATGATTTCGTTTCTCTTGGTGGTGTTAGAGACGTTGACCAAGATACTTACATATTAACTGAGGTTTCACCTAGTTCTGATGAAGATACATTTGAATTCTATGCTGCAGGTATTAATAACCTCTCATTGAATAGCACTACCCTAGCGTTCAAGACGAACATGACGGGTACCACATATGCTTCATCTCATTTAGCAACAGTTACTGGTGGATTTACACTCAACGGTACGATATATGATACAAACCCATTAGAGGTTAAAGGACAGGGCAATCTTATTGCTGCTGTAAGATCTAAGAAAGACTTTGAAGTTAGTGGTGGATTAAGATTACGTTCTGTACCTGCTCAGGGTGTTGCTGCTACTCTTGATGCTGCTACCCTCACACAAGTTGCTACATCATATACTGCATCTACAACATTCACTGCAGTCGCAACACTTGGATCTGTTGAAGGTGTTGGAGCAACATTAGACATCGTTACTGACGGTGCTGGAACTGTTACGACAGTTACTATCAACGCTGGTGGTACTCTTTATGAAGCAGCATCTGCTCCTTCCGCTGGAAATGGTGAAGTATTGAGAGTATTAGGTACTGCTCTTGGTGGATTAACTCCATCTCAAGACGTAACGATTAGAGTTGATACCATCTCTAGTCCATCTACTCCATATGCTCGTAATGATATTCTTCTACAGGATTACCTCACAAGATTAGATTCTAAAGCATTCATTGCTCTAGATTCCAATGCATCTGAGTGTAAGTGGAAGATTAATAGAAACTGGCAAGCGGGTGGTGCTGAAAGCTATCTAACAGTATTTGATTCCACAGCAACCTTCATGGAATTAGATTCTGCTAGGGTTGAAGGTGGTCAAATGACCTCATTCAGTTCAAATGCTTCTATTACAGCATTTGATAAGACTGCATATAAAGGTGCTAAGACCTTAATTACTATTGAAAGTGATGACGGTAAAGTACAAATGTTTGAGGTTACTGCAATATGTGCTGCTGGTGGAACAGTCGCTCACTGCACAGTTACTAACTCCATCACTTCAGATAATGATCTGATGGACGCTACAGTTTCTGTTGCTGCTAACAGCGTGAACATTAGTTTGAACAAGTCTTCTGCTGCTACATCATCCTCGACTTTCACTGGTAGATATACAACTACTAAGGTCAAGGTATAAATAACCCTGAAGGTAATATAGCGTTATGCCAACCAAGAATTTTTCATCAATTGGGGGTTTCTCAGTAGGTTCTACAGAGATCATAAACACAGCTTATGAACTCAAGAATATCTCTGCGATTCATATGACCAGCGATAACTTCGCTGATGCTACGCATGATAAGTACCTATGCAAGAGAGTAACCGACGCTGCTAACAATACGTTGCAGCTAACCTTAGATGGAACTACTGCTCTAGCAACAAACACTCCTGCACTAGCTGCAGATAGGGTTTCTTTTGTTAAGGCAAGAGTTTTTGGACAGGAAACTTCCAATAATACCTATGTCTATGCAACTACATTTGATATTGTAGTAACTACTGCTAATGATGGTACTCCAACAATAGCAGCTCAATATGAAAACATAATTAGGAACAATCCACCAGGACAGGAAAATTGGAGTGTAACTCCAGATGCCTTCGTGATTGGAAGTGATCCATTTTTTACTTTTGAAGTAAAATCAGTGACTACCAACTCCATTGTTAAATGGATTGGCATTTTAGATATCACAGTCGTATCATAACCACGGTTCAGGAACGAAATGAGTCTCAAGATTAATTCTGACCAGCAAAGAATACAGGCATCTGGTAGTACCCCCACAGGGAATTGGCAAAATGCCACCTACAGTAGAACTGCTGCAGGGAAAGTTAATATTCTTTCTGTTGCTCACGGCTTTATTGCCAGCGAGAAGCTATACATTGATTTTACCTCAGGTGGTGAAGTTGATGGAACTTACACTGTAACAAAGGTAGACGACGATAATCTTGAATTTACTAGTACTAACTTAGGAGTTATAACTGCTGGTAATACTTTAGCATATAAGAGAGTAAGATCTTTAAGTATTCAAGGTGATGAAACCATAGAAATGTCTGTGGGTGTTGATGCTAATGAGAAGGATGCATTAACTTTAAACATAAATCCTCAAAATAATATTCGCGTTGGTGTTAATACTACCGATCCTCAGTATGAATTAGACGTTGAGGGTCAAATCAGAACTACTCGTTCTATCATTTCTGACACTGCACAGGTTGTTAACCTAGACATTCAGACTATAATCAACCCTGCGTTGGCTCTTCGTGGTCCGAATCTGATCAACTATGAAGATACAGACGTAACAAGTGATACTTACGGTACCACTTTCTACCCAACTGCTGACACCCCACCTCTGACTGATCAGTCAAGGCGTGTCGCAACTACAGATTTCGTTTATAAAGTTGCTACAAATGACACTGGTGGACGTGTATATGTCTCTCAGACTATTGGTAGTGACCTAAATGATGGTCGTTCTGCTGCAAGACCTGTAAAAACTATTAAGAAAGCAGCACAAATTGCTTACGGTTTACAGAAAGCTCAACCAGATCCTAGTGATGAGTACGTATCACTGATCGTTTCTGGTGGTGAATACCTAGAAGATAACCCAATTTCACTTCCTAGGAACTGCTCACTGATTGGTGACAACCTACGTCGTGTTATTGTTAGACCTCAGAATCAAGATCGTCACATGATCAAAGCGTCTAATGAGACGTATGTGTTTGGTTGTGTATTCAGAGACGCACTTCAGAACTCTTCAGATCCACAGAGTGCTGTAATTCATACTTGGAAGTATGCATTCGTATTTGACGATAAGCAAAGACTTTACTACGAACCAGAACTAGGTAATATCCCAGCTGTTCCTGGTGATAAGTTCCGTGGTGATAACCTATTCAATATTACATTTACTAACCATACGGGAGATAATGCTACATTAGTAGTTGGTTATTTTGTACAAGGTGGATCTTCAGGTACATTAGGTACTATTCAAGAAGTTACATTCACTGGTCCTAGTGGATCTCCATACTCAACTGGTACAGCTAAGATTTTAATTACGTCAGGTGTTAATGACGTATTCCAGGATGCAGAGAAATTATTCTATGATGCTGTAGCAGCAAATATTGTTACAGACTTACAGAACAACCCATCCAATAGATTTGACGTTGCTGACGCTGAATCATTAAGACCAGAATTAGAGACTATCTCTAATCAGATCTATCAGCATACTATTAATTCAGAAAGAGAAGTATTATCTTTCCCTGCTGATGCTACTAAGGTTAATCTAACTACAGATCGTATTACGATTACTGGTCATTCTCTTAGCACTGGTCAACAGGCTTACTATCAGAAAGATGAGGCTACTGTATTAGCAGGTCTTACTGATAACACTGCTTACTATGTAAGAGCAGTTGATGCCAATACAATTGAATTGTATGATACCTGGACCAATGCTACAACAAGCACTGCGACCACAGGTAGGAAAGATATTACTGCAGTATCTGCGGATACTAAACTTCATAAGTTGACTACTGGCCCAATTATGCCAGAGTCTAATAACCTTTATCAACCTGCACACCAGTATGCTACTGGTGATGGTATCATCTATCGCGCAAGCAAGATGGGCGGTATTGCAGGTCTAGTTGATGGAACTACATATTACGTTTATAAGGAGAACACTAGCTGGTTCAGATTAGCAGCATCTGCCGCTAATGCTGTACAGAAAGCAGCTGATGGAGTTACTGATAACCCTATAACTCTTGATATCACTGGTACAGGACTTGGTTATCAAAGATTTGAAATAGCAAATAGACTGTTAACAGTTAACACTATTGATACATCATTAGCTACACAGCAAACCTATCTTGGTCCTAAGTTTACTTTAACTGGAACTAACTACCACGATTATGAGGTAGGTCAAGAGATTCTATTATATGGTTTCCAAAGTTCTGCTATTGCCTTTGGTTCATCGACTAATACATCTTGGTCGTTAGCAAGTGGTGAAGTTACAGTTACTATAACCACAGTTGACAATACAATCACTACTGGATTGTTCAGTAACTGGATGTCACTTGGAGAATGTGGACTTAAGTTCAACTTTAGTGGAGCTGGATCTGAAGCATTAAGTAAGACATATCAAATTGATACCTTCTCTTTAGGTGCTGGTGCTCCATCCTTACCTGGCAATACTGCATTGGGTATGGGTGCTGCTAAGTACAATAGTTCTAACTTAACAGTTACTTTCGTACTTAAGGTAGCAAATATCCAATCAACAACTAATACTGCAACTGCTAGTGGATCTACAGTTAGTGTCTTAGATAACGTTGAGGATCTAAATGGTCGTAAGTATATAACTCATCGTATTGAACGTGCTGATGGATATGCATTAGAGTTTGTTGTGAGAGCAGCTGTTAGTGTATTCAACGCTACTCTGAATCCAACTGGTACTCAGGCAGTTATCTCATCTAGTAACTATGTTCTAGCATCCTTAAGGAACTCTCCTTATGGATTTGTTAAGATTTCTCAGACTGATCGTTATAGAGATGGTGCTGAGGCAATTAGACAGAACCAAGAATATATTGCAGAAGAATCATATGGATATGTTAAGTCATTCCAAGAGAACTCTGCTACTAGAACAACTAACTTAGTAATTGGACCTACTACGTTCAATGCTGTAAGTGAGACATTTACACATCCACTTAGTACTTGGAGTGTTCAAGATAATCTTCTAACATGTAAGGTTAATACAGGACACAACTTAACTCCAGATTATGTAAATCATCAACATACCTATAATGGTGGTACAGCATCTAATGCTATAACTATCGTTCAAGGTAGTGTTAATAAGAACGTAACAGGTGCAACATATGATTCTGTTACAGGTGATCTGGTACTAACAATTGGAGCACATAGTTACACCACTGCTAATACATTAACTATTGCCAATGGTGCTTTAAGCTTCACATGTTCTAGGGACAATCATAGTACTTCACACACATATCCAAGAGCAACTGACCCTGCTTATGGTGCTACATTAAAGATTACTGCGGTGGATGCTGCAGGAACAGTTACTGTTAACGTTGGTGTCGCTGCTGGTATAACCATTGCTGGTAGTTCAAATGCTGGAATTAATGGTAGACATGCCGTTCATGAAATATATGATCACAGATCATTTACATTAGATATTGGACTTAACACTATTGCAGATGGTACCAGTGGAACAGATGGTACATTTACTGATGTAAGAAAGCCATATAGAACTCCAAATAGTTTCCCAGTAAACAATAAGCAAGCTGATGCTGCTGATTTAATTTCATCTAACGCTGAATTAATTGCTGAGGTAGCAGTTAAGCGGATGGTTGCTGATACTGGTTATAGTGTACCTACTGGTAATACAGCATGTACTGATGATATTAAAGACTTCCTTCAGAAGTCGCTTTACCATAACCTTAAGTGGGGTGGTAATGACAGAGTATATGATGCTGCTAACTATTTCATCACTCAGGTAACTACAAGTAATCAGAGCAAGTATATAGCTGCATTCAACTATGCAAGAGATTATGCGAATAAGGTTATACGTAATCTACCTATTCTCAGAAATCCACATAGTACTATACTTCAGAAATATAATACAACTATCACTTTAGATAGAGGTACTTATGGAACTGTTCCTAACTTAACTCAGGATGCTGCGAATCTACTGAATACTAATAATTCATTCATTGCTGGAGAAGCAGTTGAAAGATATATCGCAAGTCTAACTGATGTTCCTGTTGAAACAGTTGCTGGCAATGATATTACAATCAATGCACTGAACGGAACTACTCCAACAAACACAACTGCACATACTTATCAAGGAGTATCCACTTATCAGTTCACTCCAACTAATGCTGTATATAATCCTTTAACGGGTTATATGGTATTGACCATTGCAAGTCACCCATTCGTAGATGGAGATAGACTCCAGATTGCTGCAAATGGATTATCATTCACTTGTGATTTAGATGGAGATACTGCTACTAAGACATACCCTCGTTCAACTGACCCATACTATAATAAGTGGGTTGGTGTACAAAAGATAGATGCTAATAATGTTAAAGTTAATGTTGGTAAAGCAAAGACTGATGTTACTGAACATGCTTTTGTTTCTGCAGTTACTAACTGTGTAACTAGAGCAGTTGTTTATAATGACGTTGGTTATACAAAACATACTGTAACTGGAGCAACATACGAACCAGTAACAGGTGTACTAACACTTACAATCCCTAACCACGGATTTACACAGGGTGAAAAGGTTCAGGTCGCTCAAGATTCATTGACCTTTACTTGTGCAATGGATGATAATTTCTCCAAGCACACGTATCCTAGATCAACTGATCCAGCAATTAATGTTTGGAAGAGTGTTACTAATGTTACACAGAGTACTTTCGATATTAATGTAGGTACTGCAGCTCCTGTAACATTCACTCCTACAAACGCTGTATATGCTCCTACAACAGGTCTGGTCGAAGTTACTATAGGTAATCATTCACTTAAGGCTCCTACCTCTCATACTATAACTGGTGCAACAATTGATGTTGCTACTGGTATAGTGACTGCGACCATTACTGGTCATGGATTCCAAGAGGGGGATAAGATCAACGTTGCTCAAGGCTCTCTCAAGATGAGCTGTGGATACGGCGGTGGTGGTAACGAAGATTATCCAAAAGCAGGTCAATATGCAGACGGCAAGTGGTTAAACATCTGGGATGTTACCGCAAACACATTCAAGTTTGATTGTACTGGTGGTGTCGCACTAACAATATCTGACGCACATACATTCGTATCTGCTGTTGCTAATGGTCTTAAGCACGTTAAGGAAAACGTAAAACTTACTACAGGTGCAATTACATTCAAGTGTGCTGAGGATGGTGGATCTACAGAACATGCTTATCCAAGAGCAGTAGTTGATTCACATACTGCTGGTGCTGGTACAACATATAACCCAACAACGGGTATTATGAAGATCACCACAACCGCAGCTCATGGAATGAGAAACGGTGACTGGGTTAAACTAGCAGAAGGTTCACTTAAGTTTAGTTGTGCATTTGGTGGTGCTTCAGGTGCCGCTGCTGAGAAGACTTATCCTCGTGCATCTGATCCAGTTTACAATCAGTGGCAGAAGGTGAGGAATGTAACCTCAACTACGTTTGAACTTCAAGTTCTAGATACACTCCCTTCAACTAACACTGACACACATACATTTGTATCTGCATCTGCTAATGGTATTCAGCAGAAACGTGACAAGTCTTACAATACTTCAGTTCCTATCGTAGCAACAACTGGAACTACAGTTACTCTTGACGTTGGTATTTCTTCTAATACTACTGCTCATACTTATCAGTCTGCACTGAATAACTCAGTAATTACAGGTGGTAACTATGCTCACACGTTCGTTTCAGCAACTAGCAATGGTATTAAGAGATCAACCTCTTCTACTATTAACAACTATGCTCCTTCTGCAGGAACATACAACGCAACAACAGGTGCATTAACTCTTACTATAGGAGCCAATGAACTTACTGCCCCAACAACGCACACTCCAACTAACGGCGCGTACAATCCGAGCACTGGTATTCTTACAGTTACTATTAATAGCCATGGATTTAACTCTGGTGATAAGGTTAAGATAGCAGATAGTGCGTTTACCTTTACATGTACTCATGGTGGTGGTAACCATTCTTATCCAAGAGCAAGTGATCCAGTTAGCAATAAGTGGATTAATATTGCCAATGTAACTACAAATACTTTTGATGTACTAGTACTTGATACTATTCCATCAACCAATACAACTGCTCATACGTTTGTATCTGCTGCAGCTGATAGTGTCAGTTATGCAACTTCTACAATTAAGATTGCAGTAGAATCACTAGAGTTAAGTTGTACTCATGGAGATCAGAGCACTAAGAAATATCCTAGAGCAACTGATCCAATCGCTAATCCAGGATTTACAATTCCTAATCACAATCAAGATTGTAAGGATGACGTATCAGATGTCCTAAGGGCGGTTGCTTATAACCTCACTAATGGTGGTAACGATGCTGTTTACGATCATGCAGGATACTTTGTTGGAACTACCCACGTAGACGGAGAAGAATTCCAGGCTCGTGCAGTCATGGAGATGGGTAGCATCGTAGCACAGCAAGTTATTGCTAACGAAACAGTTAACGTTAAAGGTTGGCATGGTATAGAGCAAACTAAGGATCTTACTATTACAGTAGAACCAGGTGGTTGCGTCAATACTAAGTCATCAGTCGATACTTTATTCTCTATTGTTGAGCAAGCAATTGTCAATGATAGTCTCACACATGCTACAGATACTGCAGCAACTACACCAACATGTACTGATGTAGCATCTGCAATCACAACATTCTTCAGTACTCTAACTACTGCTCTTGGATCTGATGGTAGCTACGGTAGTCTTACTGCTGTAACAAGAACCTTCGCACCTGGAGATCAGCAGTGTCTTGATGACATTCTTCATATCGTTAGAGCATTCCAGTATGACCTTCGTTATGGTGGTAACTCTAAGGTAGTTGAGGCTGCTAATAAGTATATCTCTAGTGGTGCAATTGCACATATCACAGAAGATGTAGCTTACACTCGTGCGATCTTTGCATACGCAAAAGAATTATCCATTAAGGCAATAAGAAATGATTTAGAACCAGGCTTCTTTACTAAGATCGCTCCTGTATCTAATGGATCAATTACAGTAGATTCAAGTGCTCCTGAGTGTGCTAATGTAATCTCTGCACTTACTACCAATTGGGGTATTCTGGACAATGTTCTATCAAGTGCCACTCTCTATAGCGGTACGATAACAAATCCAGATCCTATCATTGAAGAGCAAGACGCTGCCAAGTACAGCTTCCCACTACTCAATATCTTCTTAGATCTGCCTGTTATTGAGGCATCTCCTTACATTCAGAACTCCTCACTGATTTCATTCCTTGGTGGTTCTGGTTGTGATATTGACGGTGCTAAATGTGCTACACCAAACGTACCTCGCCCAGGTCTAAAACTTAATTCACAGAATCAGACAGTTGCACAATTCGACCCACAAGGTAAGTCGATGGTTGCAAACGCATTCACTATCATCTCCTTTGGTGGTACTGGATATAACATCAGTAATGATGGTTATACTCAGGTTGTGTCTGTGTTCGCTATCTTCACGCAAGATGGTATCCTTTGTCAGTCTGGTGGTTATGCATCAGTTACCAACTCTGCATCTAACTTCGGTACGTATTCACTACGTGCAAATGGATTTAGGAACGAACCTTACACCTTTGATATTGGTGTTATTGATTCTATCGTTAACGATGTTGATGGAAATGGAGTTGAAACTGGTAGACAGATCATTCAGGTATCTGGTACAGCATTAACAAATATTCCAACAGAAGATTATATCATTAGAATCGGTGGAACAACTCCAACCGACCCTGCTGTTGAGCACATCATTCTTGAAACAGAAGTTGTTTCTGGTGCTCCTGGTACTCAGATCGTTGCTAAGATCACGACCAACAGGTCGATGGATTACACCCTGACTGCATCACCTAACACTAGGTACAGATATGCTGATGGTAACTTAAGCGGTCTTGTTAATAAGGCAATTAACTTCCACAGACCATCTGTTGTTAACTCCTCATCACATACTTGGGAATTCTGCGGATCAGGTAACACCTATGCTGCTCTACCACAGAACGGTGGTTTCGGTTTAGGTACTGCATTTGAGGCAGCAGAAGAAGCCTTCGGTCAGGTCTATACATCAGGTACTAACGAATTTGGTGACTTCAAGGTTGGTAATTTCGTTACTATCTACAACAGAACTGGTGCTATTAGTTTCGTTGGTACTGTTAGTATCTCTGAACTATCATCTATTAAGATCGTTGGTGGTGACATCACGATTACAGGTTTCTCTAAGGATGACAACCTTGGTGGTACTTTCGCATCTGATGCTTTACTACCTACACAGGCATCTGTTAAAGATTACATCTCTAACAACTTAGGACCATACCTAAACCAGCCTTATTCAACTAACGCAGTTCCATCTGCTCTGGTTCAGTTAACATCTTCAGGTAAGATTAACATTGACCAGATCCCTGCTTTACGTCCATTCAACATTACTTCTGTCACATCACAGGCAGCAAGACTTGCTATTGAAGACGCAAAAGCTGGTGACATTGCAATTCAAACAACTGCTACAACATTCTCTGTTTCTCCTGCATCTGTTAATACAGGTACTGAAGAGATCACCATTGCATCTCATGGTGCAAACACTGGTGATGGATTAACATATACTGAGGGAACAACAGCAATTGGTGGACTATCCACTAATACCAAGTATTACGTCATTAAGGTTGATGCTAATACTGTTAAACTTGCAACAACAACATCTAATGCTACCAACAACCAAGCAGTTGATCTAACTGGTCAAGGTACTGGTACTCATTCATTCGAGACTGACGGTGTTGCTGTTTCATACATCTTGGAGAATGACTTAGAATCTCAGTTCTTGGCATTCCTACCTAATAGCAACTATGCATTCGCTAATGGTTCTATCCTAACTGGTAGTACAACTACTGCTCGTGGTACTGTTCAATCATTTAACGATGGTTTAATTTACAACTTCGTTATCAGTGATGGTGGTGCAGATTACACTGGAGACTTCGCATTAACGATTAGTGCTCCTGATGATGCAGGTGGTACACAGGCAGCTGCAACCGCTAACGTAACAAGTGGTACTGTAACTAAGGTTACTATTACTAACGCTGGTGCTGGATACTATACACAGCCAACTGTAACCGCACCTAACTCACCTACAAACAATAATGCAGTTATTGCTGCTCAGATTGAAGGTAGAGTTAACATTAACATTGCTAACAACATCAAGTTTGATGCTTCTGACTTCCTACTTGACGGTGCATCTGCAAATGAAGGAACTGGTACTTACGTTCAGGCAACTACAACTATAACCATATCAGAAACTGGTCATGGTTTGTCTAACGGTGCTCTAGCATACTTAGACTTCACAAGTGGTCAAAGTGCTGATGGTTTCTATGCTATTACTCTTGTTAACGCTAACGAGTATACAGTCGTTGCTACAAGTAGCGCAAGCACAAACGGTAACGTTTCCAGAAAGAGAATTGTTGACCTCAACAGAGTAATCAATACTTCTGGTAGCAACGTTTCTAACTGGACACAGTTAACTTCTACTAACATTGATGCTTCTAACATCGTTGCTGGTACAGTTGACCCTCAACGTCTAGCAAGTAAAGGTACTTCAAACTCCTACACGTTCTTACGTGGTGATTCATCATGGGAGTATGCACTACAAGCAATTAGACCGACCACTCAAGACTGTATCGTTATTGGTGGATCTGTCACAGACAGTACATATATCGACAGCATTACAATCACTAATGCTGGTTCTGGATATACTAACGGTACATATCAGAACATTCCATTAGCGGGTGGTAACGTCAGCATCTCCGATGTTGGTGTTGCAAGAGGTACTTACATCGTCTCAGGCGGTGCGATCACATCTGCTACTGTAACTGACGCTGGTACAGGATACACTGCTGGATTCAGTGTAACGATCCCAACCGAACTTGGTGGTGGTACTGGAGCAATCCTAACTGCTGTTAAGGGAACAATCAACCGTGTATTCGGTAACATCGAAATTGACATGAGGAAGGGTGATAACCTCACTCCTGCTGCTAGTGTCTATGGTAACTACGGTGTCTTTAGGTTCCGTAAGGATGTTGCTAACCAAGCAGTTGGTAACCAGTCTGAAGGTGGTTTCGTAATTGATAACGCTGGTCAGGTCACAATAGACCAAGGACCAGGATCCGAACTTAATGCAGACAAACTGGATGGTAACCACGGTGCGTTCTATCAGAATGCTGGTAACTTAACCGCTGGTACACTTGACCCAGCTCGTCTTGCTAATACAACTTATAACATCTCGATATCTGGTACTGCTGACACAGCAAACAGAATATTCAACGAGACTGCATCATTAACTTCTAACCCATCACCTGCACAGGCAGCAAACGGTGTCTCTGCAGCACTTAGAAATAACAACGCAACTGGTCTTTCTGACGGTGGTACTACACATGGTATTACTACTTACAGAAGAGAAGCAACAGGTTCTGCTGCGATTCAGTTAGGTTGGACTGATAATGACAACCTCTGGATAAGAGGTAACTCTGGTGGTAATGCTGTATACGGCAACTGGGAGAAGGTCTGGTCAGGAAATAATGATGGAGCTGCATCTGGATTAGATGCTGACAAACTTGATGGTCACCAAGGACTGTGGTATCAGTCTGGTTATAACATGGGTGACACTCGCGCAGGACTTACTCATCCAATGGGTGATATGTTCCTTCCTGAGGTTCTTGGTCAAGATAAGATGGTCTTCGAGAACTTCTATCTTAACGATAGTGGTCTGAAGTACACATTATACATCCCTGATTATCATGTAAGAACTGGTACTAATGGTAACATTAACCCAAGTGGTACATATACTATCTACTCTGATGTTGGCGCAACAAATAACATCGGTTCAATTGTAGTTGATTCCACAGGTGTTACTGAAGCAACTCATACATCTGGTGAGATATACTCCTTAGTAACAGGTACAATCGCATTTGTTGGTTCTAACACCAACGCAAACATATACGTCTTTGGTCCTAACCCAGGAACTAAGTGGACTGTATCATCTTCTAACCCAGTATCAGGTGGTTCTACTACGGTTATTGGTTTAAGAGACGCTGCTGCAGGTGCTAAATTACAAATTGGTAAGGCAGCTACTTCCACAACCCCAACAGTTGACTTCCGTTCTTCTGGACAGTCTCCTGATTATGACGTTCAGTTCTACATTTCTGGTGGTAATACTAACAACGGAAATGGTACTTTAAGAATTAACACTGGTGATATTACCGTTAATGGTAACACTGTGTGGCACGCTGGTAACGATGGTAGTTCATCTCAGCTCGATGCTCATTACTTAGATGGATTCACCCAGTCTACTGCTGCTAGTGGTAATACAATCGCACGTAGAGATGGATCTGGACACCTAACAGTTAATGACTTAACTGGTGACCAAGGTATCTTTAACAACACTGGTACTGCGATATTACAACTTGGTGGTGGTTCTGGTGTTGACTTAGGTAAGGCAACAACTAATGTTCTTTCTATTAAAGGTAGAAACAGTAGTACTACTGGTTACATTCGCTTTGGTAATGATGGTAATTCCTTTGGTTATAACGGAACTCACCTATCATACGCCAACGTATACTTCCGTAACAGTAGATTAGGTATTGGTGATGACAATCCTGGATCACCTCTTGAGATCGTTGCTGAAGGTAACGCTAATTCTTCTACAGCATTCTGGGATTGTAGAGATGGTAGAGCAGGATACGGTAGAATCACAGCGGGTGCTGATGGATCATCTTCATTCCTAACATTTACTGATACTGATGATGATGCAGGTTGGCAGATAGGTCAGGATGATAACGACCAGTCATGGTTTGTTATTAGAGGATTTACTAATGCTTCTGGTGCACTAACAACTGGATTCCAGACGAATGCTAAGAACAATGCATCATTATCAATCTACTCTGCTACTGGTAGAGTATTCATTAACAAAGGTTCTAGTGTAAGCACTGGTTCTGGATCACAGTTAATGGTTGGTGGTTCAGTCGAAGCTAGCAATCAACTTAGGTCTACTGTTGCAACTGGTACTGCACCAATTACAGTTAGTTCTACAACTGTATGTTCTAACCTGAACGCAGACATGCTTGATGGTTATACAGCATTGGGTCTTCCTTACTTCAAGGCAACTACTAACACTTGGAACACTTCTGAGGATGGACAACCAAGATTCTACTTTGGTAACAACTCTCATACCTACATTAGAACAGGTGATGACATCTACTTTAGAACAGACAACGACACTGGTTGCGGTTCTATGGATGGTAACGGTGGTACTTGGACATTCTACTCTGGTGGTGACCAAACACAGTCATCTTACAGAATGGAGATCCGAGGACAGAACGGTCTAAATATCGATAGCGATTCCACTGGACTATCGAGTGGACAGCGAGATGTTGTTCTTCGTGCTAACGGAGATAAGCAATGGATCGATACTTACGGTATTATTAAGAGAAACCGTAACAACATCGGTGAGAGTATAAGTATCAATAATGGCGATAACTGCCAATCCATTGGTCCTATTACTATAAATAACGGTGTAACAATCACCATAAATAACGGTGGATACTGGAGTATCAATTAAGAGAAACTAATTATGGCTGGCATTTTACGGGTTGATCAAATCCAAAGCACAGGCGGGAGTAACGTAATTGACGTTTCTTCTGGCTCCTTTAAGTTATGGAACGGAAGTTCATACGAGACTTTCACTATTGAAGGTGCTTTGATAAGCATCAACACATATACTTCACAGAATGGTACATGGAACAGTAAGTCTACCTCTGGTGGATCTGGTACATGGTCTAAACCAGGTGGCTGCAGTAATGTACTGGTGTACGTTACAGGTGGTGGTGGAGGAGTTCGTTGTAATGACAACTCATATCGTGGTGCTGGAGGTGGCGGTGGTGCTACTGCTATTAGATATATTGATGTTTCTAACGTTGGTTCTGTATCCTACAGCTACGGTGGCGGGGGAGGATATGCCCGTAACGGTGGTAGAGGAGGTACAGGTGGTACTTCATCCTTTGGTTCATATTGTTCTGCTACAGGCGGTCAAGGTGGTCAAACAGATAACCCATATCAGGGCGGTCCTGGTGGAAATGCTTCTGGTGGTGATATAAACCTACCTGGCGGTGGTGGCGAAATGTCCCACGGTCATAACCGAGAAGGTGGCGGCGGTTCAAGTTTCTGGCATAAGGCAGGTTCTTCACACCATCACGCTAACAACCAAGAAGAGATTACTCATGGTCAGTGGGGATCTGGTGGAGGTTATGGTTACTACTCCCAAAACAGTTATGCACACAACAACGGTAATGGTGGTGCTGGCTGTGTTATCGTCTTCAATTACACTTAAAAATTATGAGCTACGCATTAATCAATAAAGCAACAAACGAAACTGTGCAGTTTGTGGTGAAAGAAGATGAACAGTTTGAAGTTCATGACGACTTTCGTTGGGTAGACATTCCTGATGATTGGGTAATGGAAGAAGGTACTAACCCACCTGATTTCTTTTGGAATCCTGATACTCAAAAGGTTCAACGTAAAGAAGCTCCAGTTGAAGGTTGGGAAATTAAAAGGCAAAGAGCATATAGTGATCTTAGTGTAGAAAAACAACTAGGAAACCTATATGATGATATTGAAGCTGGTGTATTTGGTGATATTCAAGGTAAGAGTAAGTTCTTTACCGAAGTAAAAAGTCTAAAAGAATCAATTCCTAAAGTATAAGTTATGTCTCAGTTAAATTCTGGTACCGCACAAGTTAATACTTTAACCTCTTCGGGTAGTACAGTTTCTATCCCGAAGAATGTTGCTGTTACTGGTAATATCGATTTCACTGGGACGTTGATGCAAAACGGTGTACCATTTGAAACGCTACCAACACAGTCACCTAAGACTGCTGGTGGTATATTAATATCTGATGGTAAGAATGCATTCTGGGGAAGTTCCATTGCTAAGGAAGGAGACACAGGTGGTAACAATAACTTTGGTTATTATAACTCATACCCTACTACAACTACGGGTGCTGGTGGACAGAACCCAAAGATAGATTCAGGAAACTATCTTCCATACTCAGGAACTGGTAGTTGGTATGATTTTAATGGAGCAGAGTATAATATAACAGTTGGTTCAAGTTTTAGATATAGAAGTATTTTCACACATGGTTTCTTGGTTGGTGGATATAGGGGATCAAACCCATGGAGATCAGTTAACCAGTGTTATAACGCAACAGACATTACAGTTTCTCGTGGAGACCAGTTAGACCGAGCAGCATCATATGTTGACGGAAACTTTGGAGACTTTAACGGATATGTTTATGGTACTGTAAACTCCTACGGTGGTAGTGGTAGTTCAGTATCCAGTGTTAACCTACACACAGGAACTAACAGAACATTCGGTCCTAATGGAACTCCTGGTCACAGTGACGCATACAACTCAACTCCAGACAGCATTGGTGCTTCAATGGATACTTGGGACGGTACAGACGATCCAGGGTGCGCCTCAGGACAGACTACACAGAGAGGGTACACCATGGGTGGTGGTCCTGGAAATGTTCAAAGAATGAATTTTATCACTGAGATGTGTACTCGTCTTGGTGGTGGTTTCAGTAGTGGTGGTGCTACTGGATCAGAAGGACAATATAGAGTTCACTGTTTCAGTGATACTAGTAATGCAAGATATGTAGAATTGAGTAATGAATCTGTTAACTCATACTCCTTGAGTGGATGGGGTGGTAACGGATGGAAGAAGAACCTTTCAACTAAGTGGGGTTTCTGCTATCACGGTGCTGGTAATAATGTTACTAGACCATGGCTTAAGTTCAATGACACTAATAATACTTCTATTGGTGGACAGTTTAACCAGGCAGATATTTCTTCTGGTGAAGAGAACATGGCAATGGGTCAGGACTGGGGTTATTGCTTAGGCAACTATGCATCTGGTGCTGGTAACTATCAGAATAACAGAACATGGAAACGCTTCCATGCAAATGATTCTGACATAGTATTAGGTTTCAAAGCTGAACCTAAGGGTCACCAAGGACAGTCCTCTGGATGTTGTCACACTGGTGCATTCGCAACAACAGGTATGAGGTACCAGTAATGCCAGAAGGTAACACAGGAAGTTCCGCAAAGATGATATTCAATACGGATCTTGCTTCTAAAATTCAACAGGATCAGGATAGAGCTAGTATTGAACAATTAAGGTCAGAGCTAGAAGCCTTAAAAACAAGAGTACAGACTTTAGAAGATGCCTGATAACAAACTCTTTATTGAAGATAAGCAATTTGAGGTAGAGTGGAAGAAAAGAATTCCTTCACACCTCATAGAGGATGAGGATTTCTTACGTCCAAAATATGAACCACAGCATCCATTAGAACTGGAAGTTAAGAAGTTCATTAAGGATAAGGAACTCATCAAAGAAGGTTTCATCTACATGATGATTCATGAGGATGCTCTGAGAGCCGCAGATATCAAACCTCATGAGACAACGTACTTCACGTTGTTTAATTTTTATAATGTCTCGACTATCAAGATGAATAAACTTGTGTTTGAGACTGTCAAGTCTACATTCAGAAGGTTTGTTGAACTTGACGAAAAAGAATACACGACTGGAGTTAAGTTCCAGGGTGAGATCAGATCACACTTCAAGGACTATGAAGCTGTGATGCAAGAAGATGGTTCAATGGATTATGAGAAGATTAAAAAGAAAACTTCTCCCGAATACATTGATCTAGCAGTTTCTTTTATGAAGAAACAAGCAATCTTAGTCATCGAGCATGAGTTCGATCTTAGATTTAAAAACTTTAAAAATTGTTGTGACGTAGAATCTGAGAGTTGGGGATATCAACTTGAAGAAGCTAGAAAGTACACAGAGAATGAAGACGCGAAGACTCCATTCCTAGATATACTATGCATGACAAGAGGTATGCAGAAGTCCGAACTTGTAAAAAGAGTTCTCCGACACCATGATAAATACCTTATAGATTATGCCTCATTACTTGGCAAGTATCATGCGATACGCTCTCAGTTTAAGAACTGTGATAACATGTGGGATATGAATATCCTATATGAGGACTACCTAAACGTAGGTATGCCTATCAAGCAGGGACAAAAACTTGGACGTGTCGATGAAAACGAGCAGCGACTTGATGGAGATTTAGCTTATGGCACTTTCGGATTCTGACAAACTCTGTAGCGAGTTAGCACTTAAAGATTCGGATAGAAACTGGGTTGATGCCGCCTACCGATTAGAAGGTGGTCAATCAAAATACCAGAACACAAATTTTGTAGTAGGTTCACAGATAACACCATATAAGAAAGTGCAGCAAGCACTTCTCGAACTTCAGACGAGGGATAATACTCGTGTGGAAGTAGAGTATAGTCTCAAGAAGAATGAGATTAATAGAAGGATGTTATTGAGAGATCTAGAAGCAGAAGAAGATGAGATCTCAAAAGAGTTAATACAACTTGAAATAGATAAGTCTGATTATGATAGGTCTCTCTTTGCAGAGAAACTTAAGCATGTCCAACGAGAGATGTCTGTTTTCATTGCAGAGTTAGAAGAGACTGTTGACCCAGAAAAGGGTATTGAATACTACCTTGACACTAATGAAGAAGAGGATAGGAAGTATTGGCAGAGCAGGATGGCAAAACAAGCTGCCTGTGATATAATATCATTTGGTCGTCTTGGTGCTGGTAATATGGATTCTATTATGAATCTACCAGAGCAAGATCAAGTCAACATATTATCTGGTGCTGTACACCATGCTGCTCTAATTGGAGCAGGTGTTCAACATATGACAAAGCAGATGGAGGGACAAGTTCAAGGTCTTCTCCAAGGCGAGAAATTCTCACCACCCCAAATTAATGGTTCAGAAATTACTGATCGTTTAGTGCCAGAAGCACCCACATTACCTGAAGTGAAACATGACATCCCAAAAGAGAAAATCCGTCTTCAGTCTTCCAATTAATCCCAAGATTGATTCCAAGTATGCAGAGACAGTTTTTGTTCCTTGGTTGAAGCAATATAAAGATTATATTTACGACTTATATTTTACATGTAGAATGCCACCCTTTGAACAGGATTCAATGGGTGATGTGTTCCAAGGTGATGTACGACAGTTATTCTACAATGCTCAGGCAATAGCAGAAGACAGTGGGTTACCATTGTCTGCTACTTTTAATAACATATACATCAGACCAGATATGGAACATCTGGATCTGTTCGTAAAGAATTTTGCTCAGCTATATGAACAGGGTATAAAGATAGCAACTATACCACATACGAGTTGGGTTACTACTGGTATTCTACAGAAGGAGTTTCCAGAATTAAAAATTAAGAATACAATCCTTAGGAATGTCTCTAAGGCAAATGAGGTTGTAGCACTTGCTGAGGCAGGATTCCATTACATCAATCTTGATAGGGATGTAATGAGAGACCGTGAAGCATTGAAGAAGATTAAGAAAGCAAAAGAATTCTGTGCTTCTATTGGTAAACCTGTAGAGTTATCTCTATTAGCCAATGAAGGATGTTGGGGTGGTTGTCCTTTGATGGATGAGCATTACCACTTTAATAATACAAGGACTGCAAATAACCCTCAGTACTTTAATGATCCTATCAGCACACACTCATGTTCTCGATGGGATATTGATGATAACTCTCATGCATTAAAGGTAGCTAATTTGCCACCTTGGAGAGAGGATTGGGAAGAGATGTTGGATCTTGGTATCGATGTCTTTAAGATGCATGGTAGAGAGAATGCCATGAAGTTGAATGAATCTATGCAGATCATTGAAGCATGGGCAGCAGATAAGCATCCAATTATAACTGCTGAGTTTGCTGAGTATATGGAAGATCTTCATATACCAGATAGTCCTATTGCTCTTTGGAGAGAGAAGATTAAGACTTGTGGATTTGATTGTTGGGATTGTAACTACTGTGAGAATGTAGTAAATGCACATCTTAAGAAGCAGGATAGACCAGTTGATGTTGATCCAATTGTACAGAGGGTATTGAAAGCCATTGATGATGGTAATACTAAGACCTCTAATTTTAATTCAGATGGATATTCTATCCAGGGTCTTTCCTCAGATAGGATAAGACACTTCCTTAATAGTCTATGTTCTTATGAGGATTCAGTATATCTTGAATGTGGAACCTTTACAGGCAGTACATTCTTTGCTGCAACTATGGGTAATAAGACAAAGTGTATTGGTGTTGATGACTTCTCAGAACCTAATTGCAAACCTATGATTGAGCGTGGACAGTTCACAGAGTGTGGTAATCCTTATGATACTCTTGTCACTAACTGGCAGAAGTATGAGAATGGAAATGCAGCATTCATTAAGTCTCCTGTTCAGGAATTGACTGAGGAAGACTTTGGTGGTTCTAAACCCAATATCTTGTTTTATGATGCAACTCATGATATGATGGAACAGATGAATAACCTAAATCATTTACTTCCTTTCATGGATGATAAGTTTGTAGTTGTAGTTGACGATGCTAATTTTGATGGTGTTGTTGATGGTACAGTATCATGGATGCAAGAGAACAACTTGGATTGTTATTTCGAGAGAAGGATTTTAAGTAGTGTTATTGAAAGTCCAACACATTGGTGGAATGGTATTCACGTTTTAGTTGTGCAGAAAAATCAAGACATCAAACAATACTTTAGTGCTAACAAATGAAAATAGTAAACCCTGAGATTCTACAGACACACCACCCAAAGGACTGGGAAGTAGAACAACTTCATATTGGTAACTCTAAGAATAGAATCATTAAGATTAAGAACTGGTTTAAAAATCCAGAGCAAGTACGTGCCTTAGCTTTATCAGGTGAATATGTATGTACGGTTAATGGGGAGTTTTCAAATCTACCTGGAAATGTTAGTAGAATAGGTCATCTATCAAATCAGTTGTATCCTAATTTTAAATTCTTATTATCAAATTATTTTGAAGCAAGTAAGAACATATTACTCCAACCAGAGTTTTCGCATTTTACCTTTCAGAGTTATGAAGTACAAGAGAAGTGTAGGATGTGTAGTCTTACACCACACACAGATGATGTTCACTATGCTTCTGTGTTGGCTTTGAACTTTGATGAGGAGATGGCAGATACTGATAGTGGTACAGCATTCTGGAGGACTAAAGATTTTGGAGAAGAGTTTATATCTTCTGATAAAAATTATAGACAGAGTAGGGTAATTAGTAATGTAAATGCATATGTTAACTTCGACCCATCTCAGTACAGATCAAAGGACTGGGAAAGGTATCATGTAGAGAAGCATGAGTTCAATACCCTTATGGTTTATGAGGGTAAGATGTGGCATTCGCCATATTTTAAGCAAGCAGGTTGGGGTACAAACCGTCTGACCTTCAATGCATTTCTCCAATAAATAGTACACTTATCATTTTAAAACATGGACGCTGAAACAATGGTGAAAGACTTCACCGATCAACTGAAAGAACAGAAAGCAACAATCGTTGAAATGGAAAAGCAACTTGCAACTCGTAAGGATCAAGTCCTACGTTTGGAAGGAGCAGTAGAAGCATTAAATATGACACTCAAAGAACCTGAGGATTTAAGCGATGGTACTGAAGGCAAGTCAAGCTAGACAACAGGAGCACGTACACTCCACTCAAATTGCCACTCCTTATCTGGGCACGCCAGAAACATGCCCTTATAAGGTAGGCGATTTTTATGAGGGAAGAGCAATAATTTCTATAGGATTCACTGAGAATGTCTACGGTAAAGCCTATCACCTTGTAATAGAAAGAGATAAGACACATCTAAGAACTAAATTTGTATTTGATCACAATCACGATCTCAAATTCAGTAAGCCAGTAGAGAAGATGTCTGCAGGTCAACCAAAAGAGTCTGATATAAAGAAGTACCTACAACAAGCGGATCTTAACACTACTAAATAGATCTGAAGGATAACTGTCATCAGAATGAAGCGTGTAGTCGTCAGAGTAGCTGATAATTATAGTTTGGATTCGGCTGTCGCAGGAATCTTAGAAATCTATAGTTTCCTAACCTTTAAAGCTTCTTATAGAAGTTTCTCAATTATATCTTTTGATTGTCCAGAGAAGAACGAAGATGGGCTGATCGAAAAGTTAAGAGCATTGTCTGTTGTCAAGAAGGCAACATGGGACAGTGCAAAATTTGCATGTGATCCAATACCAGATAGTTCAATATTATCAATATCTACTAGTGGGACTACATCTTTAAACACAACAGGAGAAACAAACGTTTCTGCTAATACTAGAAATTTAACTGGTAGTGGTACTGGTACCATCTATGTAAAGGTACAGAATATATCAGGACAGAATTATTATACATTTGCATCTAGTCTAGGTGGTACATATTCAAGATTTTCAAATCAAACTGGATTCTTACAAGGAGCAACATATACATTTGATCAGTCAGATGCTTCAAACTCTGGTCACCCATTAAGGTTTTCTATAACTCCTGATGGAGCTCATACTACAGGCGGGGTAATATATTCAGGTGGAGTTACTGTAAGTGGTACACCTGGTAATGCAGGTGCATCTACAGAGATAGTTATTGGTACTTCCACACCTTCTATCCTCTATTACTATTGTACTGCTCATTCTGGAATGGGTAGATTTAGAATCTCTCCAGATGGTTTTGGTACAGTTAACGTACATGACTACTGGCACTTAGATAGAATAACAAAGCAAGATAGGCAATATTTAAACAGAACCTTCAGTTATAATCAATCAGGTGATGGTGTTGACATCTATGTAATTGATACAGGTGTTCGTGGAGCAAGTAGACCAACTGGTAACAACGCTGCGTTACACCCAGAATTATATGACCCTGACTTTGTATCTGATTTCAACGGTGTATCTGAACAACAGAACTACAGGGTATATGAGGTAGGTGGATATACATCACCCTATTCTACTAATGAAGATGACAATGGACATGGTACTTACTGTGCCATAACATCTGCTGGTAGGACTGCAGGTGTTGCTAGGAATGCAAAGATCTATGCATTGAAAGCATTCAACTCTACTCTGTCAGGAACATACACTGACATATTAGGTGCATACCAGGCAGTCATTGATCATAATGATTCTGGTCATGCCAATTATAAAGGTAATAATAGACCTGCTATTATTAACGCATCCTTTGGTCCTACTATACCAACTCAGACATATCCATATGTTGAATTGAATGATGCTGGTGATGATAGTGGTACTGATGAGGAGATCCTAGATGATATCGAGGGTACGATCTCAACAACTAATAAAGTTATAGTTGTAAGATCTGCTGGTAATGGTTTCAAAAATTCAAGTGATCAGTTTGCTGGACCAATTCAAACCAAATGTATTGCTGGTTCAAGGACTGCTGGATATGCTGACAACGCAACTGGTGGTATCAATACAGTTGATGTTGATCAGAATAAGATTTGTGTTGGTGCTACAGAATATAATGATAGGTGGGCAGACTTCTCTAACTATGGTGCTGGTGTAACTACAGTTGCTCCAGGTGCTAAAATTCTTACCCCTGCATATGATTGGACTGCTAACACTCCATATACTTCATCAGGTAACTACACTACAATTAATGGTACATCATTCTCAGCACCTATAGTAACGGGAGTGATTGCTACATGGGCTAGTAAGAATGGATATAGTCTGACTACGAATAACATAGCAGGACTTGCTAAGGCATTCATAAGAGATAATGGTGCTGCTGGAGACATAACAAAGTCTGGTAATACAAATTATCCTATCAATAGTATAGAAGATAAGAAGCTAATTGATAATCCATTTGAGACTACTAATGGTTCTGACTATCTTATAGTTAAATTCAATCCTGCTGATTCAGCACACTTCTTAGGTAATGTTGGTAAGAAATGTCAGTTAAGAACTACTGGATCAACTGGTGCTATGACAGTTGGTGGTATTGATGTTGCTGCATTATCACAAAGTGGATGGTTAACTATTCAGGCAGAGAGTGCAGTTAATAATTCAATCACTGTTCAAAACGGTAGTAATGCTACTGCTGGTACAACTGGTGGTGGATCTAATAACTATCTTGCACTTATAGATCCTGAAGGTAGGACTCATGAGAGTGGAGATGGTGTTGTAAGTACATCAACAACTCTTAGATCTCAGACAGATACACAGGAAGCTGCTGGTACAGGAACATATACTAATGTAATTTACTATCCATTGGATAGTGGTGTTGACTTTAACTACGCTGATACAACAGCGATACTTACAGGTAAGCGTGGTGTATTCTTCCCATACATTGATACCAATGTAACTTGGGCAACTGGAGCAGGTAGTATTGGTGGACCATTTGCCAATGGTGCTTCTGTAAGTATTGACCTAGGTTTAGCAGGAACTACATTCGCGAACGAACCAACCTTAGAAGCATATACTCTCAGTGGAGATAGTATTGCTGCTTCTGGTCTTGGGTTAGATTCTGCAACAGGTCTTTTAAGTGGTACGGTAACATCCAATTATTTGGATACCACATTTAATTTTACAGTAACAGAAAATACTACTCAGAACGCAAGGTCTTATAGTTTCATTACTACAGGTACTGGTGTTCTTGTTACTATCACTCAACAACCATCTGCTGCTTCGGTTGAAGCAGGTTCTGGTAACACTGCCACCTTTGGTCCTGTTTCAGGTATTAGTTCTGATGGATCTACTATCACATACCAGTGGGAGTATTCTACTAATGGTGGAGCAGGATGGTCTGCTCTTTCTAATGGTGGTGGTTATAGTAATGTCACTACAAATACTTTAACTGTTGATGATGATTTCGTAAAGAATACATATCAGTTCCGTTGTAAGTTAGACACTGCCACAGCGGTACAACCCTCATATACTGATGCAGTTATATTAACTGTATTCCGTGTAATTACAATAAGTAATCAACCAACAGATCAAAACCCAATTGCTCCAGCAGCTGCAACATTCACTACTGCTGGTTCTACTCTGGATGCTGCAACAGTTACATTCCAGTGGCAGAAGTCAGAGAATGGTGATGGAGTTAATTATGCAGCTATAGGTGGTGCTACTTCAGCATCATATAATACTGGTTCTACTACGTATGATGATAGTTACGGCGATTACTATCGTTGTGTATTGTCTGCTACGGGAGCATCAAACGTAATCAGTTCTGTTGCTCGGAGTTTAGTACAAAGAACTATTAACATTACTGCACAACCAACTAATACAACTGGTGCAGTTGGTGGTACAGAATCATTTGGTGTTACTGCAAATACATCTGATGATGACGCTGGAGATATCACATATCAGTGGCAGGTCTCGATTACAAACGGTGCCTCATGGTCTAATGTTTCTACAGGTAGTGGTGGTACAAGTGCAACATATACTACTGCTACATTAACTACAACAGAAGACGGGTACCAATATCGTTGTTTACTTTCTTGCCCAGGAGCAACAACTATACCATCTAATGCAGCTACCTTACAGATTGAAACTGTAACAGTTGTAGTATCAACTCAACCAAGTGATGCCACAGTAAATGAAACTTCTACTGCAACATTTACTTGTTTAGGTGATGTTACTATGCAACCCGTTGGTGGTAATGCTGCATCATCTTCATTCGATACAGAATCCTTTGCTACTCCAACAGGAGGAGGTGGAGGAGGATTTGAAGGTCAATCTCACCATGAACCTTCGGTAACATATCAATGGGAGAAGTCAGATGATTCTGGTGCTAACTGGAGTACAGTTGCAGGAGCAACTAGTGCATCATATACAACTGCTGCTACAGTCTATGCCAATGACCATGACGATCAATACCGTTGTAAGTTAGATGCTACTGGAGCTGCTGCTTCTGCATATACAAATGCTGCAACTCTGACCGTACAAAGAACATTTACAATCACTTCACAACCATCGAACGTAACCGCAAACGAAGGTGCAACCGCATCATTTGCAGTTACATCCTCATCAAGTAGTGGAACTCCAACGTATCAGTGGCAGAGATCTGATGACAATGGTTCCAACTATAGTAATGTAACAGGAGGGACAGGTCAGACTGCTGCTTCATATACAACTCCTAATTTAGTATTCTATTCATCTAGTATTGTAGATGATGACTCTGACAGATATCAATGTGTGGTATCTCTTGCTGGATCTGCAGCTGCACAGACATCTACATTTGCATTATTAACAGTATTACGTGTCATAACTATTTCAGTACAACCAGCATCACTGGCTGTTATTGAAGGACAGACTGCAACCTTTAGTGTTTCTGCTGCAATTACTAGTGGAGTTATTTCATATCAATGGCAGAAGTCAGATGATGATGGTGCTAACTGGAGTGCTATTGCGGGAGCAAATCTCTCAACATATACAACACCAGTAACAACTTATCCAATAAGTCCAAATGCACAGTACCGTTGCGTCTTGTCAAATGCAAATGCAACAACTCTTGTATCTTCAGTCGCTGTATTAACAGTTAATGAATCTGAGTTTGTATCTACTCCTACATCAGTAACACCATTTATTGATACTGATACTAATAGAACACTCTCAAGACAACCCACTATTACTACAGGAGCGTTTGTTTCTGAGTATGCTGGATCAACTCACTTCTCCTCATTCTGGAGAATCAGAAGAGTTAGTGATAACGTTACTGTATATGATACGATTAATTCATTTGCTAATGGTGATACAGGTAATAAGACTAGCTTTACTGTACCTGCTGCGACTCTAGAATTTGATACTGCATACGCAATACAAGTTAAGTTTAGAGATAACTCAGGACTTGAAAGTGCTTATACCTCAGCAGTAAACTTTACTACACCATTCGTTGACCAACCTGATATTCAAACAATCACACCTGCATTTAACCCAACAGTTAATGTTAATGCGATTGCATTGAAGGCTGGATATCAACACTCATCTAGTGACTGGCAGTTTGCTGAAGCAGATACTTTCGCTACTATTGTTCACCAATCACTTGGTAACTCAATCAACCTACTCACTTATACTCTTCCTGGTGCTGTTAACCTTAGTGCTAACACTACATATTATGTAAGAATAAGATTCAACGTTAATCCTACCTAACATGGCCAAACCTTCTTCCAAGCAGGGACTGGTTGACTACGCTCTACGTCAAAACGGTGCTCCTGTCCTAGAAATTAATATCGAAGATGATCAATTAGATGATCTAGTGGATGACGCTATTCAATTTTATAATGAACGTAATGGTGATGGTTATATAAGAACCCACGTGAAGATTAAGTGGAGTGAAGCCATGCGTGAGAACATGGTTACTGATAATACCACTACTATTGCAGATGGTACCTCTAATTCTTTAGCGGTTTCTTACTTAGAGCAAAATAATTATGTGAAGATGCCTGAGCATGTCACTAGTGTCATTAAGGTATTCCCATTCGTATCTAAGAATGTAACAAACTTATTTGATGTTCGTTATCAGTGGAGACTTAACGACCTTTGGGATTTAACTAACACAGAGATTTTGACCTATGAAATGGTCAACCGTAGACTAGAAGATATCTACTTCTTATTGGAAGGACAGAAGCAGACTAGATTCCAGTTGAGAGGAAACAAGCTTTACTTAGATCTTGACTGGAAGACTGATGTTAATACAGATGACTTCTTAGTTCTTGAATGCTATCGTGCCATAGATCCAACTGTTGATACTGATGTATACAATGATTTGTGGATGAAGCGTTATGTAACTGCACTAGTTAAAAGACAGTGGGGTTCAAACCTTATTAAATTCCAAGGTGCTCAATTACCTGGTGGTATTACTATGAATGGTGAATTCATTTATAGAGAAGGTAAAGAAGCAGTTGAAAAACTTGAAGATGAAATGCTCACGATTTATGAGACACCACCGCTTGACATGATAGGATGAGGAATACTTACTTCACCCACGGTACAAGGAATGAACAGTTCCTTTTACAGAATATTGTGGAGGAACATCTCAAGATGTTTGGGATGGATGTTCTATATTGTCCAAGGAAACTGGTTCAAAAGGATGGAGTTTTCAACGAAGAGGTAATCTCTGAGTTTGATGACTCTTATATTATAGAAGCTTACTTAGAGAATCCAGAAGGGTTTGGTGGTAACGGAGATTTACTAACTAAGTTTGGTATAAGACAGACTGATGAGATAACGATGGTTATTTCACAGCAAAGATTTTCAGATTTTATTTCCCAGTTTTTACTTCTTGATCAAGGTAAGACTGTTGAAGTGGCAGAGAGACCACAAGAAGGAGACTTAATATATTTCCCTATTACATCTAACTACTTTGAAATTAAGTTTGTAGAACATGAAGAACCCTTCTACCAGTTAGGTAAAGGGTATGTTTATAAACTCAAATGTGAGCTCTTCGAGTACAGCGATGAGCAGGGTGATCTATTCGAGGATGATGAAACTCTCGTCGATTACGGTTACACAGTCAAGCATTACTACCTTACTACTAATGGTACAACTGCTACAGGAACAACTGTTCTTGATTCAGGTGCAGTTAGTCAGGTATTGATACAAGACAATGGAACCAAGTATAATGAAACTCCTACTATCACCATTGGTGGGGATGGTACTGGAGCAACAGCAGCTGCATATATGGTGAACATCACAGTTAGTGGTGGATCTCCAACCTCATCTGCTGTCATAAGAGCAACAGTTAAACAAGGTGAAATTAGATCTGTTACTATCACAGATGGTGGTTCTGGTTATGATGAGGATAGAGCAGTCTTACAGATAACTGATCCTGATTCTGGTGGAAGAGCAGCAACCTTAAGTCCAACATTTACTAATGGTGTACTTACCGCTATCAATATTCTTAACGGTGGTTCTGAATATAGAAGTGTTAAATTGGTTGATGTTACTGCTGGAGGTTCGGGTTATACTACTTCTACTGCTACATTTACTGCAGCACCTACAGGACTCACTGGGACGTTTACCGTACCAGAACAGGTTACTGGTGGTACTACTGGGGCAACTGCTCAGATGGTTGAGTGGGATGCACAGGAAGGTTGGATTAAATTGAAGTCACCAACTGCTACCTTTGCAATAGGTGAAACTATCATGGGATCAACCTCTGGTGCTACTATGGTCCTAGATAGTAGGAACGAAATGGCAACTACTGATACTAAATATTCTGATAGTGTCACATTTGAAACTGTAGCTGACGACATCATTGACTTCAGTGAAGGAAACCCATTTGGATTAGCAGGTAACTTATAATGCTAGGTGCATACACATACAATAAGATTATTAGAAAGTGCGTTATTGGATTCGGTACTCTCTTTAATAATATAGAAGTTCGTAAGGAAAACAAGGATGGTTCTGTTTATAGCAGAATGAAAGTTCCTCTTGCTTACGGTCCTCGACAGAAATTTTTAGCAAGATTAGAACAGCAAGCAGATCTTAATCAGAAGGTTGCTATTACTGTTCCCCGTTTAGCATTTGAGATGACGGGAATTAGTTATGATGGTTCAAGGAAACTGGCACCGACCACCATGATCCTCAAAGGTGATGGAAACAATTCAGTAAAGAAACAGATGACACCTGTTCCTTATAATATTGAATTTGAATTGAATGTTATCTCTAAAACTAATGATGAGTCTCTTGAGATTATGGAACAGATTCTACCAGTCTTTCAACCGTCATATAATATGACTCTAAAGATGGTAGATGATATGTCCGACTACAGGGATATACCAATCATACTAAACAGTGTTTCTTATAGTGATGATTATGAGGGAACTTTCGATGATAGAAAGATAACTCTAATCACAATGAACTTCACTGTTAAGTCATACATCTTTGGACCTGTTGGTACTCAAGGACCAATCAAGAAAGCAAAAGTCGATATCGCTACCGATTCCAAGATCACAGCTACAAGACAGATTGCTTATCAGGTTACACCAAAGGCACTTACAGACAAAGACAAGGATGGTACTACAGAACTTGCAGGTGCTATCACCGCAAGAAATCTCAGTATCGAGGTCGCAGACTACAGCAACATTCCTACTCAATCTTACATTGAAATTGGTAATGAAGTATTCTATGTCAAGAGTAAGACCTCACCAAACAAACTATCTGTACGTAGAGCACAGAATGGAACCACTGCTGCAGCTGCAGTTGCTGGTACTAAGGTAGATCTAATAGATGCTACTGATGATGCACTACTGACATCTGGTGATGACTTTGGATTTAGCGAAACTACATCTTATTATGAATGATGATACAACTGGTTTAGATAAAGCCTTCGAGACTGTGGAAGCAGTCGTTACTGAAGTTAGTGCTACACCTGAAGGTGGGTGTAGTACAAGAAAAGATCAACTTAAAAAAGTTGATGGTAAGGATGAAGTACAGGATGATTATGAATACGCACGAGGAAACCTTTACCTATTGGTGGATAAGGGACAAGAAGCTGTCAACGGTGCTCTTGATTTGGCTATGTCTTCTGATCACCCTAGAGCATATGAAGTTGCTGGACAACTCATCAAGCATGTAGGTGATGTAGCAGACAAATTAATGACACTCCAGAAGGACAGAAAATCTGTCAAAGAAGAGAGTGCTAAGAAGGTAGTTACTAACAACTCTTTGTTTGTTGGTAGTACCGCAGATCTCCAGAAGATGCTAAAAAACGCATCTAAGGAAAACGATAAATAGTCACATGGCATACCAAAGAAACGACGAAAACTGTGATCCCGTAGATCCACAACCAGGCAGTACAACTGTCAACTGGTTCAGTGGTAATGAAGGATGGTCTACTAAGACCTTCAAGAATTGGAACGCAGACTATCAAGCTCGTAATACTGACAATTCTGCTAGGACACCTGGTACATATCAGGCAAGGAATACTAATAACACTACTAGGACTCCTGCTGCGTATCAGCGTCATGATAAAGATAACAACGCTGTATCTGCTTAATGGCATCACGTATTCCTACAATGTATGGAAGATACTATGTTCTCACCGTCGTATGGCGTGGTAGAGAATATGATATTACTGTGTTTAGAAGTAAGTTGTCAAAACTTATGAGACCCCAAGCACAGAAGATAGCGAATAGTGTTTATCCTGGCAGTAGGGTTGTTAAGTATCATGAGTCAGATGCTACTGAGGGAACTGTCTTCATGACAACTGAAGAGAAGAAACCCAAGAAGAAAAAGAAACAGAACGTAGAACTTGATGGTACAAACTATGATTCTGGAAGTTTACCACCAACGATGGGTGGTGCTTTAGGTGAAGACGCACCTCCTGGAAGGGAGAAGCAAGTTAAAGCTTTAAAAAAGAAAGTCGGAAAGGACAAAGCATACGCATTTGCGTGGGCACAACACAACAAAAAAGAGTAACATCACGGACCTATATAATGACAGATTCTCAACGAATTGGTGAATTGAAAAGCGAACTGACTGTCCTAGAGGCATTCGGGGATTCTACTAGAGCAAAATTGCTCAAGTCTATGCTAGAATATGAGCTACAAAAAGCGGAGGTCCAACGCCATGACAACTCAACCAGAAGATCGTCTTGAATTCATTTTTGAAGACGAGTACGAAGGCTCAATAGGGTACGACGTACAAGATCACAAGTATTCAGTTACGTTGAACCACCGACTGCATTGGTTTGATAGCAGAGAAGAAGCAGAGGAATACCTAGCTAAAGCATAAATGATTTGTGAAATATATGATGATAAATTTGATGCAAAATATCTGCATGAAATTTTTGCTGTTGTCCAAGGAAAGTTAAGATACAGGGCTTGCAACGTTGCAAACAAAGAGACCTGGCCATATGGGGGAACAGGTAGTCATAGACTATTTGGTTCCTCAATTTTTGCTAGGAGACATCCTAATGTAATTGATTACCTTGACAATGATAATGCTCCTACATTCTTTAGTATGTTTGAGTTTCTTTGTAGACTAAAAGGTGTCGATAGTAGAAACGTATACTTACAGAGGATAGATGTCAACCTCCAACACTCTGGATGTGATGGAACGTTGCACATAGATTCTAATGGACCTGATGATAAACTTAGTCAGACTATAATGGTCATGCCTAACCCTACTTGGAAACAAGAATGGGGCGGTAAGTTTCAAGTATTTTCTGAGGATAAGTCAGAGATGCTAGAGGAACATGACTATGTTCCTGGAAGAATAATTGTCTTTCCAGCGCATTTACCGCACCGAGGATTGGGTCCAATGGAGCCACATATGTATAGATACAGTATAGTGTTCGGTGTAATACTTTAATGCCAAGCAACTCATCAGACTATTACTTAGGTAATCCCAACCTCAAAAAGGTTGGTACTGAGATCCAATTTACACAGGAGCAGATAGAGGAATACCTCAAATGTAAAGCTGATCCTGTATATTTTACTAGGAAGTTTATAAAGATTATATCTCTTGATGAAGGTATAGTCCCATTTAAGATGTGGGATTTTCAAGAAGATCTGATTAGGAAGTTTCATAATAATAGATTCAATATAGCAAAGCTACCTCGACAGACTGGTAAGTCTACGACCTCTGTGTCTTACCTACTGCATTATGCTTTGTTCAATGATAATGTTAACATTGGTATTCTTGCAAACAAGTTGTCTACTGCTAGAGACTTGCTTGGTAGATTACAGTTAGCATATGAGCAATTGCCTTTGTGGATACAGCAAGGTATTTTGGTCTACAACAAAGGTTCAATGGAGTTGGAAAATGGATCAAAGATATTGGCAGCTTCTACATCTGCAAGTGCTGTCCGAGGCATGTCGTTCAATATCATTTTCCTCGACGAGTTCGCCTTTATCCCAAATCATATCGCAGAACAATTCTTTAGTTCTGTTTACCCTACTATTACTTCTGGTACAAAAACCAAAGTCATAATTATATCTACTCCTAATGGGATGAACCACTTCTATAAGTTGTGGGTTGATGCACAGAAAAATAGGAATGGATATGTTTGGTCAGAAGTTCATTGGTCTAAAGTTCCAGGGCGAGATGCTCAATGGAAAGAACAAACCATTGTAAATACATCGGTTAGACAGTTTACTCAAGAGTTTGAGTGTGAGTTCTTAGGATCAGTTGACACTTTAATTGCTCCTGCTAAACTGAGAACATTGGTTTACGATGACCCGTTACAGAAGAATGCTGGATTAGATGTTTATGAGAATCCTATTAGCGATCATGACTATATCATATGTGTTGACGTATCTCGTGGTCTATCACAGGATTACTCTGCCTTTGTAGTTATTGATATAACTGAAGCTCCGTGGAAATTGGTAGCAAAGTATAGGAGTAATGAGATTAGACCTATGCTATTCCCTAATATTATATACAACGTAGGTACGAATTATAATAACGCACATATATTAATAGAGGTTAATGACATTGGAGAAGCAGTTGCTTCAAGTCTATTCTATGATATTGAATATGAAAATGTTCTCATGTGTGCTATGAGAGGTCGCGCAGGTCAGATAGTTGGTCAGGGATTCTCAGGTACTAAGACACAGATGGGTGTCAAGATGAGTAAGACAGTTAAGGCACAAGGTTGCTCTAACCTGAAGCACTTAATAGAAGATGATAAGTTACTTGTTAAGGATTATAACATTGTTGCTGAACTGACTACATTCATTCAGAACAAACAATCCTTTGAAGCAGATGAGGGATATAATGATGACCTTGTGATGTGTTTGGTTATCTTTGCATGGTTAGTACAGCAAGAATACTTCAAGGAAATGACGGATCAGGACATCCGTAAGAGAATATATGATGAACAGAAGCATCAGATAGAACAAGACATGGCTCCGTTTGGTTTTATTGATGATGGATTAGAGGATGATAAGATTATTGATGAGGAAGGAAATATCTGGACCATCGATATGAATGAGAAAGATCCAGAGAATTGGAGAGTTGATGAGTATGGTGATAAGTCTTTTATGTGGGAGTATCGCTGAAGAAGTACCTTTTGATAAATAATTTTAGGAAAAAATGATTATTTCATCAGGAGTAAACGCATGGCTAGCACGCTTCTATCGCCAGGGGTAGAGATTCAGGAAAGAGATCTCACACTTGGATCGATTGAGACGGTTGAAGTTAACGTAGGCGCAATCGCAGGTCCGTTCGCAAAGGGACCAGTATTAAAACCAATACGTATCACTACCGAATCTCAACTACTCGACACATTTGGGGAACCATCTGATGCAAACGCTGAGACTTGGTGGACGGCCGCTAGTTTCTTATCTTATGGTGGTGTACTAGATGTTGTGAGAGCAGCGACTAGTGGACAACTAACTGCATCTGATGACAGTGTAACCTCACCTTATACTCTTTCCATCACAACTAAGGACATATACGAGGCAACATATTTCGATGCAACAGCGAACCCATTCAAGTTCGCAGCAAGAGATGTAGGCACAGACGGTAATGCAATAAGAGTTGGAATTATCGATAAAGGTGCAGACACAATCCTGACACTTGACGGAGTTCTAGCCACAACAACCGTCGGTACTCTGGTAGCAAATACAGCAGGTACTAAGTCTGGTAGAATCTATGCGTATGATTCAGGAGCAAACAAAGTTTCCTTAATCTCTTCTGATACTTGGACAACTAGTGATATCGTTGAGAACGGTGTATCCGACCTTAACGTTACTGCTATTGTAGATTGGTACGATCAGCAAGAAGTTTTCACAGGACTTAAGTGGTCTGCTATTGGTCCTCGCCCAGGCACATCACCTTATGTTGCTGCTCGTGGTGGTACTGCTGACGAGATTCATATAGCAGTATGGGATGCAACTGGTACAATTGCTGGTTCACCAAATGTATTGCTTGAGAAATTCGCTTATGCATCTAAAGCAAACAACGCTAAAACATCACAAGGTGCAGGTAACTATTACCCACAAGTGATCTCTGACACATCAGCATATATTTACTGGGGTTCCCACGAAACTGATGTTTATGATGTCAGTGCAAACCAGACTGCTAGTGGTGGTAACATTGCTGGTACTAATAACGCTGGTTCAGATAGCACAACAGACTTTGACCTTTTCACTGCTCCTACGTCTTACACCTTCGCAAAAGGTGCTGAGAGTTTAGGTGCAACTTCTGGAGAAGTTATAAGTGCTCTTCAAGAATTCTCTGATCCTGAGACATTGCAGATAGATTATCTGCTCGCAGGACCAGGAGATACTGCAAGTAAGACAAACACACAAGCTGTTGCTGCTTCAGTATTAACAATAGCATCGTCACGTAAGGACTGCGTTGCTTTTGTTTCACCTTATAGAGGTGACGTTGTTGGAGTTACAAGCTCTGCAACACAAACAGAAAATGTAGTTAACTTCTACACAAACCTTCAAGCAACATCATTCGGTGTGTTTGATAACACTTGGAAGTATGTCTACGACAGATTTGCTGATAAGTATCGCTACGTACCTTGCAACGGAGATGTTGCTGGTCTTTGCGCTGCTACAACTGCAAACGGATTACCATGGTTCTCACCTGCTGGTTTGAATCGCGGTGCAATTAAAGGTGCTGTTAAACTAGCATATTCACCAACAAAATCCGAAAGAGATACATTATACCAAAAGCGTATTAACCCAATCACCAGTCTACCTGGTCAGGGCATAGTACTCTTTGGAGATAAAACTGCTCTCGCTTCACCATCTGCTTTTGATCGCATAAACGTTCGCCGTCTCTTCAACGTAATTGAGAAGACTATCGGTAACGCAGCGAAGGGGGTTCTCTTTGAACTTAATGACGAGTTTACTCGTAACAACTTCAAGAATGTTGTTGAACCATACCTTAGAGGCATTCAAGCCGAAAGAGGTATCACTGACTTCTTGGTAGTTTGCGACGAGACCAATAACACGGGTGCCGTCATCGACAGTAACGAGTTCAAGGCTGATTTCTACATCAAGCCAGCACGCTCGATTAACTTCATCACACTAACCTTCGTCGCTACCCGTACTGGTGTTAGCTTTGAAGAAGTAGTACCTCGCAGATAACTTTAAAGGAGCAAAGTAAATGAAAAGCCCATTAGGTCTTTTAGAATTCCAGGAAGCCATTAGGGGCGGTGTACGCCCTAACCTGTTCTCAGTTAGTCACCCTTGGCCAACTGATGGCACAGCATCAGGAAAATTAATCGCACCAGTTGTATCTGGAGCGAACATGAATGCAGACAGATCAGTTACATACTTATGTAAGTCTGCTGCATTACCTGCAACTAATGTAGGAACAGTCGAACTACCTTTCCGTGGTCGTGTTGTTAAAGTCCCAGGTGATAGAACATTCGAGACTTGGACAGCAACATTCTATATGGATGACACCTTCGCACTACGTGGTGCATATGAAAGGTGGATTCAGTTGACCAACGGAGTTGATACTAACACTGCAGTGGCCGATATCAAGGACACATTCAAGGACGTTACCATTTCTCAATTAGATAAATTTGGTGGTCCTGCTGCAGCTGGTGGTGGATCAGGTGGAGACTACAACATCATTCGTCAGTATAGATTGGTCGCAGCATTCCCAGTATCTGTTTCTCAGGTATCTGTTGCTTATGACAACAATGATTCTTACGAAGAGTTTGATGTTGAGTTCGCTTATCAGTACCACGAGTCAACTGGTCTAGTGAACTCCGTTTCAAAGGATTCTGACAACGCCTAAATAGTAGGTAAGCAGAAACCAAAAATATTATGGCAGAGTTATTCGGTTTCTCGTTTAAGAAGAAGCAGGAAAAGGAGCGTGCTCCGTCTCCTATCCAGCCTTCTAGCGAGGACGGCGCAACTAGTTATATCGCTGGAGGTTACTATGGTCAGTATCTTGACCTAGACGGTAACTTCAAGACCGAATTCGATATGGTGAAAAAGTATCGTGAGATGGCGATGCATCCAGAAGTGGATTCCGCCATTGAAGATATAATACATGAAGCAATCGTAGCAGACCAGAACGATAGTCCAGTACATGTTAACCTCGATAACCTTGAGGTTAGTGATAGTGTTAAGACTATGATTCGTGATGAGTTTGAGTACTGCAAGAATATGTTTGGATTTGATTCCAAAGCCCATGAGATGTTCCGTAGATGGTATATCGATGGGCGTTTATATTATCATAAAGTAATCGATCTTGATAGACCACAAGAAGGTATTAAGGAAGTCAGATATATTGATCCTCATAAGATTAAGAAAGTAAGACAGATTAATAAACCCAAAACCGCAGATGAATTTATGAAGTATGACTTCGGTACTTCCGAAGAGTATTTCATATACAATCCTAAAGGGTTGAATAATACATCTGCTAATAGCGGAATTAAGATTGCGAAAGATGCGATAACCTATGTTACCTCTGGTATCATGGATACGAATAGAAATATCGTATTATCTTATTTGCATAAAGGTATCAAAGTACTCAATCAACTTAGAATGATTGAAGATTCTTTGGTCATCTATCGTATATCTCGCGCACCAGAACGCAGGATCTTCTATATTGACGTAGGTAATCTTCCTAAAGTTAAGGCAGAACAATACTTACGTGAAGTTATGGGAAGATATCGTAACAAATTAGTTTACGATGCTGCCACTGGTGAGATCAGAGATGATAGAAAATACATGTCTATGATGGAAGATTTCTGGCTTCCACGTAGAGAAGGTGGTAGAGGAACGGAAATAACCACACTTCCAGGGGGTCAAAACCTTGGAGAGCTTACAGACGTGCAATATTTCCAAACAAAACTTTACAAAGCGTTAAATGTTCCCGCTGGTAGATTAGATTCTGCTACTTCATTTAACCTTGGAAGGTCATCTGAAATCACCAGAGATGAACTGAAGTTTACTAAGTTTGTTGGTAAGCTCCGCAAAAAGTTCAGTGATATCTTTAATGATGTACTTAAAACTCAACTAATCCTTAAGAGTGTAATCACTCCTGAAGATTGGGAAGACATGAAGGAGCACATCCAGTATGACTATCTCTATGATAATCATTTCACGGAACTTAAGAACCTTGAGATGATGACAGAGAAATTAAATGTCATTGGATTGATGGATCCTTATGTTGGTAAGTACTTCTCAGTAGACTTTATCCGTCAGGAGATTCTAGGTCAGACTGAGAAACAGGTTGAGGAAATGGATCAGCAGATGGCTGATGATATAACAAGCGGAAGAGCAATGGATCCCCTTGCTTTAGTTGCCGCTGACACCCAACAATTAGAGACAGATCAAGAGAATCAGGAACTTGATCAAGAGATGAAGAAGGCTCAAATCAAGCAGACAAAGCAAAAACCCGCGCCTCAAAAAGCAAACGGTAATAAATAAACTTTAGACAACGTTACATTATGGCTACACAAGAACGAGAAATCGTTGATTTACTTTGGGATGGTGGACAGGCAGATGCCTTAGACAAACTCAAAGATATGTTGCAAGTGAAAGCGGCAGCTGCCGTGGACGCTAGTAAGTTGGATGTTGCAAACAAAATGTTTCCGCACGTTCCCGATGATGGGAATGTAAATGCTAGAGAGACTGGTCTTCCCCCAGAAGGCGAGGCTTCTTCAGACGAAACAGCGGAAGTGATCAACAGAAATCCAGATGAAACTGAAGTAACTGACACACAGGAAACCGATGATGAAACTGATAACTGAACAGATAGAGCCAGTTGAAATGCTCGTCGAAGAAACCGACGGCAAAAAAGACACCTTCATAAGGGGCGTATTTCTTCAGACTGAAATCACGAATCGCAATGGTCGTATGTACAAGTACGATACAATGGCTCGTGAGGTTAACAAGTACAATGAGGAGTTCATCCAACGCGGAAGAGCACTCGGAGAACTTGGTCATCCAGAAGGTCCAACCATAAACTTGGATCGTGTGTCGCACAAGATAGTAGACTTGCAACCAGAAGGTAAGAACTTCATTGGTAAAGCAAAGCTACTTGAAACCCCTATGGGCAAGATCGCTAAGAACTTACTTGAGGAAGGGGTACAACTCGGTGTTTCTTCACGTGGTTTAGGCTCTCTTAGAAAAGAGGGTACTACATCTGTTGTCGCCGATGACTTCATTCTTAGTACTGCTGCTGATATAGTGGCAGACCCTTCAGCTCCCGATGCTTTTGTGGAAGGAATCTACGAAGGAAAAGAATGGGCTCTTGTTGATGGCAAGATTAAAGAAGCACAAATCGAGGCTGTCAAGCAATCGCTTGATAACGCTCCCTCATATGAGGAACTCGCTGAGAGAAAGATCCGCGCTTTTGATCACTTTCTCAGAAGTTTGTGATTTATAAATAAATTATAGATTAAAAAGCAGTCTAATTATCCCGCAAGGAGTACTTAAATGTCTAGTATTGATGAAAAATTTCAGAAGGTGATCGCAGAAAACACTGCTGCTCCTACTGAGACCGTCGAGGAAGATGCCGCAGTTGGCGATGCAGCCATCAAGAAAGGCGCAGTACCTCAACAGAAATCCGACCTAAAGAATAGTGCAATAGAAGTCGGTGGAAGCACTAAAGAAAAACCCGAAGGACCAGATAACGTTGGTGCTAAGGCAGCTGCTCCAGTAGCAGTTGAAAAAGATGCCTCTATTAAAACAAAGCCAAGCGATGCTTCATCTAGTCTTCCAGGTGGACTTTCAGCTAAGATCTTTGATGACGTAGAGAAGTCAGGAGAAACAATCTCCGAAACAGAAGTCAAAGAGGACATCACCGCGATTCTAGCAGGTGCTGATCTTGACGAAGAATTCCAAAAGAAAGCATCAACCGTTTTTGAAGCTGCTGTACATAGCAAGGTACAAGAACAGGTTGCTGGTTTGAAGGAAACTGCAGAGACCAGGATAGCAGAAGAACTCGAAAAAATCAGAGAAGAGTTCGCTGGTCGTGTAGAGAATTTCCTTTCCTATGCTTGCGAAGAGTGGATGCAGGAGAACGAACTGGCCGTTGAGTCAGGTCTCCGCGCAGAAGTCACCGAAGCATTCATGGGTGGATTAAAGAAATTGTTCGTTGAAAGCAACATCAATCTTCCAGATGAGAAGCTTGATGCAGTTGCTTCAATGAGCGAGAAACTAGATGAAATGGAGACCCGACTCAACGAACAAGTTGATAAGAACGTCGGACTGCATGAGAAGGTAGCAACCTATCGTAAGAATGAGATTTTGACAGAACTATCCAGAGGACTTGCAGAAGTTCAGAAGGATAAGTTTACCTCTCTAGCTGAAGCAGTCGAGTTCAAAACTGAAGAGTCGTATCGTGAAAAGCTTGGACAAATCAAGGAAAGTTATTTCGGTGCTGCAAAGCCTGAAGTAGCAGAAGAAATTTCCTCTGAAGAGCCACAAGCAAAAGTTGAATCTATTAGTGAGAGCATGACATCTTATGTCCAGCAGCTCGCTAAACGGATCTAACTGGCTACACACTTAAAAAGTAATACAGGAGTATTCTAAGCATGTTTAATGCAGAACAACTCCAAGAGAAGTGGGCACCAGTACTTAACCATGATGGTCTTCCTGAAATCAAGGACAACTATCGTAAGTCGGTTACCGCAATCCTCTTGGAGAACCAAGAGAAGGCACTAAAAGAAGAACGTGCCGTTCTTACAGAAGCACCAACTAACGTTGGTCCAATCAACACTCAGACAACAGGCGCAGGTGCCGTATATGGTTTCGACCCTATACTCATCAGCTTGATCCGTCGTGCTATGCCTAAGCTAATTGCTTATGACATCGCTGGCGTTCAGCCTATGTCAGGTCCAACAGGACTTATTTTCGCAATGCGTTCTCGCTACACCAACCAAGCTGGTGGAGAAGCATTCTTCAATGAGCCTGATGCACAGTTCTCTGGTACTAAAGGTGGAACACCTCCAACAGCTACCACTGAGAAGAACCCAGGTCTTATCAACGACGCAACTGGTGGCGGTACAACTGCTACTAACTATGATCTTGCTTCAGACAAGTTCAGTACAACCAACCTAGAATCTCTTGGAGATTCAGCTGGTAATGCGTTCATGGAAATGGCATTCAGCATCGACCGTATTGCGGTTGAAGCTAAAGGTCGTGCCCTAAGAGCTGACTACTCAGTTGAACTAGCACAAGACTTGAAAGCAATCCACGGATTAGATGCCGAGTCTGAACTAGCAAACATTCTCTCAACAGAGATCCTCGCTGAAATCAACCGTGAGGTTGTACGTACTGTTTACCGTGGTGCTAAGCCAGGTGCTCAGGCAAACGTTGCCAACGCAGGTGTATTCGACCTTGACGTTGACTCCAACGGAAGATGGTCAGTTGAGAAATTCAAAGGTCTTCTATTCCAGATAGAAAGAGATGCCAACGCAATCGCACAGGAAACTCGTCGCGGGAAGGGCAATGTTATCATCACATCTGCTGATGTAGCATCTGCACTTGCTATGAGTGGAGTTCTTGACTACGATTCTGGTATTAAGGGTGCTGTTGGTGGAATCGGCGAAGTCGATGACACAGGCAACACATTCGTTGGTACACTCAACGGACGCTTCAAGGTCTATATCGACCCTTACTCAGCAAACGTAAGTTCTGATCAGTACTACGTTGTTGGTTATAAAGGATCCAACGCATATGACGCTGGTTTATTCTACTGTCCTTATGTACCTCTCCAGATGTACAGAGCGATAGGTCAGGATACATTCCAACCACGTATCGGGTTTAAGACTCGTTACGGAATGGTTCTTAACCCATTTGCTAAGGGACTAACTGCACTTTCAGATTCCGATCCACAAGCTGCAGGTAACCTCAACGCTAACGCCTACTACAGACGTGTAAGAGTTGCAAACCTAATGTGATCCAACTGGATATACATTCTTTCAAAGAGACCCTACGGGGTCTCTTTTTTTGTCTAGGTATAAATTCGTAGGCATTTCTTTTTATTAAAATGTATCGGTAAATACGGTCCTTATTTGCATACATAATAGTAGAATAGGAGAAACAAGATGAACCCAAACTTCTTTGTTATTGTTTGTTCAACCTAAATGGAGGTGCATCATGCACAACATAGTCTCACAGAATCAACTAGGCAGTTGGAATCGTATCGATAGTAGTATGAGAACTTTAAGCGAACACGACGCTGATATAAATCCGATCGACGATTATTTTGAATGTCTTATTGAGTGTGAAGACTTACCCGCTTCATGCAAACGCATATGTAAAACCGTATTGGAATAGAACTATGCACTGAAAACTTAATAGTTTGAGAGGGTCTAAATAATATGACCCTCTTTTTTTATGCATGGATGCTATCACGGGTTTTCTTCATGAGTATTTGAGTACCTTTGATGCTAATGAGATAACGAAGATTAAAGATTGGGATTACAATTACTTTGGTGTACCTGACTTCCATCGAAAGGTCATGTACAAAGAAGGGCAGTTCCAATGTGAGTTATTGAACTGGCCACCTCATGCAATAATTCCAGAGCATGTCCATCCAGACATAGACAGTTACGAAGTTTATATACGTGGTAAGATTGGATTCAGTCATGATGGATATTGGATAGATAACCACCCAGAGGTGAAAGAGATATGTAAGTTTGTCCATGACTACTTTACCCTACGTGTATACCATGATGATATACATGGAGCATTCATGGGAGATGATCGTTCAATGTTTATGTCAGTGCAACACTGGCAGAACGGTGTTAAACCTAGCACTGTTGGTGAGAACTACATAGGAGCTGTTGATGGTGTACTAGGTGATGGATATAATATTGATGATGTAGAAGGACAGAGCACTAGAGGTAAGAACAAATCTTTATCTTTCCTTGATGCAGCACATAAAGAAACAGAGATGCCAGACTTTAGTGACATGAGATTCCAGATCTTTGACAAGATACGTGATCCTGAAAAATTTTGGCTAGGATAAATAATACGGAGACCTGCGTGAACTAATGGCTAACCAAGGAGTATTCTCACCAACCAATCAAAACTTTTTATCTCCTGTAGGTTTTAAGTTCCTTTTGAGTAGAACGCCCAATGTAGATTTTTTCTGCCAATCGGCTTCTATTCCTGACATCAGTATTGGTGTAAGAGATATAACAACACCAGTAAAGGACTATCAAATTCCTGGTGATAAGATGACTTTCGGTGATCTTAATTTAAAATTTCTAGTTAATGAAACTCTTGACAACTACTATGAAGTCTATAAGTGGTTGAGGGGGCTTAGTAGTCCTAAGACTCCAGTTGAGATGTATCAGTACCTAGACAAGGAAGTAGATGAGAAGGGTAGACCTGATAGATTTGATAAGACAATGAGCGATGCTCGTCTTCTGATTCTAAACAGCAACTATAACGCAACGTCTATCATTAACTTCTACAATATATTTCCAACTAGTTTAACTACATTGGAATTCGATGCATCTGCTACGGACATCAATTACTTCACAGCAGACGTTAACTTCAAGTATACACTGTACGAGATCACAGATAGTAAAGGGATTAAAGTATGAATCTAGACACCTTGAATGACATGTGGGAGAAAGACTCACAATTAAACGATGAAAAATTAGATCATGACAGTTTAGAGATACCCAGATTACATGCTAAATATTTAAGACTTTACAACACATTCACCACCCTTCGGGATCAAGGTGAACTAGATGTAAAGCGCACTTACAAAGATAAGTGGGAGTACTACACAGGCAAATCGGAGAAACCTTTTCACCTTAAACTTCTCAAACCAGATGTAGCAATATATTTGGATGCAGACGAAGAATATCAAAAATCCGTACTAAAGCTGAAGTACTATAACCAAATGGTCGAGGCATTGAAAGCAATTCTACAAGCGATCAATAACCGTTCATTCTATATTAAGAACGCGATTGAATTCGCTAAGTTCCTGAAAGGTTATGAAATCTAATGTTATTATTCAAAAGAAGAACGAAGTATATCTGACAGTTGAATGTGAACCTCATGTAGGTCACGAGCTAGCAGATGAGTTTACTTTTGAGGTGCCTCAAGCCAAGTTCATGTCAGCGTACAAGAAGAGGTTTTGGGATGGAAAAATCAAGTTATTCTCCCCAGGTACAGGCGAGATTTATGTTGGTCTTCTCCCTTATATTACTTCGTTTTGCGAAGAAAGGGGGTACGAAATCATCCATCGGGACAACGAATTTTATGGACTTCCATCGACGGTGGATGAGTTCATTACGCCCGAAGGAGTAGGTGAGTTCGTTAAGTCATTGAATCTGCCACACAAGGTAAGGGACTATCAGTACAAGGGTATCTACGAAGCCCTACGTAATAAGCGTAAGTTACTATTGTCACCTACAGGATCTGGCAAGTCCTTAATGATATATGCACTTACTAGATTCTTTGAGAAGAAGGATTTAAAGACACTCATAGTAGTTCCTACTACATCACTCGTCGAACAGATGTATAAGGACTTTGAAGACTATGGATGGAACTCAGAGTTTCATTGTCACAAAGTATATGCAGGAGCATCTCCTAACTCCAAGAAGAATGTTGTCATAACTACATGGCAGTCAGTATATAAATTACCTAAAAACTATTTCAATGACTTTGGTGCTATCATAGGAGATGAAGCACATCTATTCAAAGCTAAGTCATTGACCAATATAATGAATAAACTATATGACTGTAAGTATCGCGTAGGGTTCACAGGTACCTTAGATGGTACTCAGACTAATCGTTTAGTACTAGAGGGTGTCTTCGGTACGGTTGATAGGGTTACTAAGACAGAGAGGCTTATTGAACAGGGTCATCTCTCTGAGTTTGAGATTAAAGTACTAGTACTCAAACATCCACCACAATCATTTGATACCTATCAGCAAGAGATGGATTATCTTGTTGAGCATGAGGGAAGGAATAGATTCATTCGCAACTTAGTTTGTGATTTGTCTGGGAACACACTTGTCCTGTTCAACTACGTTGAACGGCATGGTATGCCATTATTTGAGTTGATAAATAATAAGGTAGGGAAAGACCGCTTGGTCTTTTTAGTCCATGGAGGAGTGGAAACAGATGACAGAGAAAAGACTAGACAGATCGCTGAAACTACGCAAGATTCAATCATTGTTGCCAGCTATGGGACTTTTAGTACTGGTATCAATATCAGGAATCTTCATAACATCGTGTTCGCAAGCCCCTCAAAGTCCAGAATTAGAAATCTCCAATCCATTGGCAGAGTCCTCAGAAGGGGAGTAGATAAAAAGAAAGCAGTGCTCTATGACATTGCAGACAACATATCTAAAGGAGCACAAAGAAACTATACATTGAACCATCTTGTAGAACGTGTGAAAATATACAATGAAGAAAACTTTAACTATGAGTTCATCGATGTCAGAATCGGAAAGTAAAATGGAAAGACCAGAATTTCTCGCCGCTATAAAATTAGTATCGGGTGAGGAAATTCTTGCTGTCTCTACCCATGTACATGATGAAAATGGCGACTATATAATTGTGGAGAACCCTATAGAGGTTGAAGAGGTCACACTACAAGGTAATAAGCAGGGAGCAAAAGTTTCTCCATGGATGAAATTTTCACGCGAGGAACAATTTATAATTCCTAAAGATAAAGTTATTACTGTTGTCGAAGTTGATACTGAGGTTCAAATATTCTATGCAATGTCTTTAAGGAGACTTAATGGTGACACCATTACAGATGCAGGAAGAATATCTACAGTAGAAGAAGCTCGTATACAACTCAATAAGATATTTAATAAAGGCTAACCCCTTCTGACCTCGCACACTCGTATTGTACAGGGATTTCATAACCTTGTCAAGCCCCCATTGACATTGTGGTGGTTTTGATATAAAATATATGTACACAACCATAAACACATGGCAGTTAGAAAGAAGGTACAGAGTGAGCATTATGTAAATAATAAAGAGTTCCTAGAAGCACTTGTTATTTTCAAAAAGAAGTGTGCTGAAGCGAAGGAAGCGGGTACACCCCGACCCCGCATTAGTAATTACATCGGGGAATGCTTTTTAAAGATTGCTACTCATCTATCATACAAACCAAACTTTGTCAATTACATGTTCCGAGAGGATATGATATGTGATGGCATTGAGAACTGTGTACAATACATAGAGAATTTTAATCCAGCAAAGTCGAACAATCCCTTTGCTTATTTCACACAGATTATATACTACGCATTTCTTAGAAGGATTCAGAAAGAGAAACGTCAGCTAGAAATCAAGAACAAGATTTTAACTAAGTCTGGATATGATCAGGTGTTCCACACCGATGATAAGTCAGGTCATTCAGACTATAATACCATCAAGGAGAACGTAGAGATAAGGATTAAGTGACATACCCTGTTACAATTGTAGATGACTTCTTTGAGAATCCTGATCAAATAGTAGAGATGGCAGAGGGGATGAAATACTTCACCCCTGACACAGGTAATTGGCCAGGTACTAGAACAAAGATGATGCACCTGGAGAATGATAGGTTCTTCAATTACTTTGGTGAGAAGCTCCATCTATTATTCCATGATCAGGCACCTGACTATTGGAACATGCAACTACACTTTCAAAGGATAGAACCTTTTGCGGGTGACAAGTGGGATAGAAGGAATAGAGGATGGATCCATCAAGACATTGACACATTCTTTGGTGGCATAGTATACTTAGGAAAAGATCCTGAACCAGATACAGGAACGTCGCTCTATCGTGTCAAGAATGGGTATGCTCTACAGTATGCAGATGAGATATCCATGAAGGAGAAATTATATAGAGGTGAGGAGATTAATATTGATGAGTATAACAGAGCATATGATTCTGCTCATGACCAATACATTGAGACTGTTAAGGTTGAGAATGTATACAATAGGTTTGTAATGTTCAATAACAAAGTTCACCATGGAGTGCAAACTTTTGGAACTAAACCTAGATTAACATTGAATTTCTTTGGTATGGCAATGACTGGTAAGCTCCCACCCCTTTTAAAAGCAAGATGAAGATAGCAATAATAACTGATCAGCATTTTGGTGCAAGGAAATCTAGTCGTACCTTCCATGATTTCTTTAAGAAGTTTTATGATAATGTCTTCTTTCCTACCCTAAAAAAACGCGGGATCGATACTGTCCTTGACCTAGGTGATACTTTTGATAACCGTAGGAACTTAGATCTATGGGCTGCTAAGTGGAGTAAGGATAATTATTTTACTAAGTTAAAGGAGATGGGTATTACAATCCATTCTTTAGTTGGGAATCACACTGCGTATTTTAAAGATACCAATAGGGTCAATACACTTGAGAGTGTCCTTGGTGAGTATGATAATATTAAGATCTATGATAAAGCTACTGAGGTTATGATAGGTGGTTTACCTATCCTATTCATTCCTTGGATCAATCAAGAGAATGAAGAGGAGACCTATGCTCTCATTGAACAGAGTGAATGTCCAGTAGCAATGGGTCACCTAGAACTCAATGGGTTTGAGGCACATAGAGGATACATCATGGATCATGGTAATCCTACTTCTCCATATAAGAAATTTGAAAAGGTATTCTCAGGACATTATCATCAGAAGAGTACTAGAGAAAATATAACATACTTAGGTAATCCATATCAGATCTATTGGAATGATTATAACTCTAAACGTGGGTTCCATATCTTCGATACTAATACTCAGAAGCTAGAGTATATACCGAACCCTTATGAGATCTATGCTAAGATCTATTACAATGAAGATAAGTTAAATAGTAGTAGATTTGATTACGCAGATTACACCAATAATTTTATAAAGATTATTGTTGATAAGAAGACAGATTCTAGTAAGTTTGAATTTTTTATTAGTCAGTTATATGCTGCTGGTGTCCATGAGATAAAAGTTATTGAAGACCCTTCCTTTGAACAAGATTTGAACGAAGAGATTGATATTGAAAGGGAAGATACCTTGACTATACTAGAGAAGTATGTTGATGATATTGAACACTCTGATAAACCTGCACTTAAGTCTATTTTAAAATCACTTTATATTGAAGCACTGGAGATAGCATGATGCACATACTGGCGATCAAGGGTAAGGAGAATGAAGGTGCCTATGCAGTCAATGCAGAGAATGATAAGCAATTAGTCTACATGTTCCTTGACAAAGACGACGCAGTACGCTATGCTGGACTCCTGGAGGCTGATGACTTCCCAGAGATGTCAGTAGTTGAGGTGGATGATAGAGAGATCATTCATGCCTGTGTTACCCATGGTCACGAATACTATGTGGTAACTCCTGATGACATTGTGGTACCGCCTAGAGATTAGATGATCCTTTTTAAATCAATCCGTTGGAAGAATTTTCTATCAACGGGGAATGTATTCAGTGAGATCAAATTAGATTCTAGTCCTGCCACCTTAATCGTTGGTACAAACGGTGCTGGTAAATCCACATTCCTGGATGCCATGTGCTTTGCTTTGTTCAACAAACCTTTTCGTAAAATAACTAAAGGTCAATTGATCAATGCAGTTAATGAAAAGGACTGCTTAGTTGAGGTAGATTTCTCCATTGGTTCCCGTAACTATATGGTACGTCGAGGTATTAAACCTGGAGTATTTGAGATACATCTTAATGATGAGATGCTTAATCAAGAAGCATCCGTACAAGAACAGCAGAAGCATCTGGAACAGAGTATTCTGAGACTGAACTACAAGTCATTTACTCAGGTGGTGGTCTTAGGATCATCTAGCTTTGTTCCTTTCATGCAACTTACACCCCCTAATAGGAGAGAAGTTATTGAAGATCTTCTTGATATTCGTATCTTCTCTACTATGAATAATCTTCTCAAGGAGAAAGCTAAAGGGGTTAAAGAAATTATTAGGGATGCTGAGTATAAGTTTGAACTTATAAAAGAGAAGGTGGAGATGCAGCAAAGGTTTATTGCTGATCTCACAGAACAATCCAGTGCTAACCAAGCAGCAGGTAGAGAAGAGATAGAAGGAATAGAGGGTGAGATATCCCGTCTTATGACTGAGGTTGCTGATGGATTAGATGTATCTGCATCACATGAGAAGAGCCTAGATAGTTATGGGAATGTTGAAGAAGAGGTATCACAACTTAGACTATATGAATCTAGGTTTACTGACCGAAAGAAAGCATTCAAAAAAGAACTTAAATTTTTTGAGAAAAATGATAGTTGTCCGACTTGCAAGTCCATCATCACAGACGATGTTAGAGTTAATAAGAAAGCTGAAATTACTTCGTCCATCGACGAAATAGAGAAAGCAGCAGTTGCATTAGATGGTAAGTTAAAATCTATTCTCACCCAAGTGTCTGAGAAGCAACTGGTTATAACTGAACTCATGGGTGTTCAGCAAAAGATTAGTGAATGTAATAGAGAGATTCAGTGGAGAAAGAAAGAGATTAAGAAGATTGAAAAGAAGATGTCTTCTCCTCAGTCTGACAATCTTGATAGAGAGAAGGATAAATTAAAAGCATTAGCTCATGAAGGGATGGAACTTGGAAGTGAGTTATCTGACAATAAGAGAGTTCGTGATAACCATGATGTAGTTTTTAATATGCTAAAGGATACTGGTATCAAGGCAGGGATTATTAAAAGATACTTACCTGTCATGAATCAGTTAATCAATAGGTATCTTAAGGAACTAGATTTCTATGTGTCCTTTGATCTTGATGAGAATTTTGTAGAGACTATCAAGTCTAGGTTCAGAGATGAGTTCTGTTATGCTTCCTTCTCTGAAGGAGAGAAGATGAGGATTGACCTTGCCCTTCTCTTTACTTGGAGAACCATTGCTAAGATGAAGAACAGTGCTAATACTAATCTGTTGGTACTTGATGAAATCTTTGACAGTAGTTTGGATACATCTGGTACTGATGACTTCTTAAAGATTTTACATACAGTATCTGATAGCACTAATGTCTTTGTGATATCCCACAAGACTGATGCACTACAAGACAAATTTGCTTCTACTCTTAAAGTTACAAAGCAACAAAACTTCTCAGTTATCACTAGAGAAGAATAAATAAAACCACTACCAATTTCTATTATGACATATTCAGGCGGTATCGCTGGTGTTCCAGTACCCAATGGCAATTTAACTTCAGGTAATGCAATACCAGGAAATGATATATCCGATGGTGGACCAGGGTTGGTTCCAGAAAAGATTGAGAATCCAGTACCAGAAGATCAAAGGCATCTATTTGAATCAGGTCACGGAGAAAATCCAACTAAACCCCCAATGAATTATCCTGGTACTGGTGGGTATAATGATCCCAATATGAACCCTGCTACTTCACCTAATGGTGGACTGCATCATCAAAGTTATGTCCAGCATGACTGGAGCAGACAAGACCATCTTGATCTTATTGCAAAGATGGATGCTCTTAATCATAAGTTCGATCACGTTCTTGAGCACTTCCATGCTAATCAAACATGGACTGCTAACCTAGGTGGTGGACACTCTCTCACCTTCAAAAAGGATTCAGCAGGGTAATGTTAATAAATATGACACTGGTGCTACTTGACACAGCCTTGACAGGTGGTGTATTATGGTATGTGTACGCACGTATCTTATGACCCTAAAGTCCCATACGATCGAGAAGAAGAACCCACAGCACAACCAAGAGTGGTCGTGGGAAGAAACACCTGAACTGCTAACTGCTCTGGAGAAGCTCAATGAAAGTTCCCAATTGGCAGCATCACTCAAAGAAGGATGCAAAACGAAAACTCAAACCACAGGCGTTGCGCCAAGCAAGAGCTAGACGCAACCAGTTGATAAAGTGTCTACTCAAGACCTCTTCCAGACGGAAGGGGTCTTATAGTATGTACATACACGAGGAACCCCATGAACTTAGTCAAGGAATCACTAGCAAAATTACTTGCCCAAGAGGACTTGATTGTAGAGCACCGTCAAGTCAGTACCGCACAGTTCAATGTTGAGAGTAGAGTATTAACACTCCCACAATGGTCTCACCGTGATAATTCAGTGGTAGATTCCTTGATTGCCCATGAGGTTGGTCACGCACTCTACACTCCTAATGAGTGGGGGTGGGAAGGTGAGGTTCCAATGCAGTTTGTTAATGTATGTGAGGATATAAGAATTGAGAAGTTGATGAAGCGTAGGTACGGTGGTCTTGCTAAGACCTTCTATAAGGGGTATGAGATCCTCTCTGATGAGGACTTCTTTCAGGTTGAGGGTAAAGACCTTACTGAGTTTAATCTTGCAGATAGATTGAATATACATTTCAAGATTGGTAACTTTGTTACTGTTCCTTTTGATTCAACTGAGCAAGAGTTCCTTGATGATGCTAACAAGTTAGAGAAGTTTGAAGATGCTGTTTCTCTTGCTAAAAGGATCTATGCATACTCTGCTGCAGAGCAAGAAGCAAAGGATAAAGAGGATGCAGAGGAGAAAGGTGTTCAACAGGAGTTGCCCCTTGATGGACAAGAGGGTGGTGGTGATCAAGAACAAGAGCAAGAAGGAAGACCTGATTTAGGTAAGGATGATACTGAGTATGAAGATCAGCAGTCTGAAGTAGAACAGCATTTAGAGCAGCAACTTCAGGAACAAAATCAAAGTGAGGAAGGTCCTAGTGGTGGCAGTCAAGCAGGTAGGAATGATGGTCCTCTTAAATCTGAACCAAAAGTTACGACTGCTGATCATCTTGAGGAAGCACTTAAAGATTTGGTTAAGAAAGATGCACCTGAACTTAACTATGTTGAAATCCCTAAGACAGTTGGTGATGTTGTAATTTCAAATAAAGAAGTATCTGATGTACTAGATAGCTACTACAGTCAGAAGGAAGAATTAGAATCACAGCAAGATTATGCTGATGAGTATGAATTAATGCTCTCTAGGCAGTACACAAGAAACTTAAGAGGGATTGATGATGAGTATAATAAGTATAAAGTTTCAGCAAATAAGGAAGTCAACTATTTGGTTAAGGAGTTTGAGTGTAAGAAAGCAGCTGACAGTTATGCTCGTGCTACTACTAGTCGCACTGGGGTTCTCGATACAGCGAAGCTTCACACTTACAAATATAACGAAGATCTTTTCAGAAAAGTAACTACTCTTCCTGAGGGTAAGAACCATGGATTAATCTTTAACTTAGATTGGTCTGGGTCTATGCACCATAGCATCAGGTCAACCATGAAGCAGTTACTTACATTAGTATCATTCTGTCGTAAGGTTGGAATTGCTTATGATGTATATCTCTTCTCCGATTCTTATAAGAAGCAAGAACATTACATACATGAGGATGCTTCAGCAGAAGGTAAGATTGTATGTCACAACTTTAATATGGTTAACGTATTAACTAGCAGTGCTAATAATCGTAAGCATGATAGACAAGCAAAGAACTTATTCCGTCTTGCATCTGCTTTTGCTGGCGGTGGTGCTGGTGGTCCTTACCAATTACAATTAGGTGGTACTCCTCTTAATGAAGCAATGGTAGCTATGAATGATATTATTCCTGCATTCCAAAAGCGTACAGGTTCTCAGAAAGTTCATGTTATGAATTTAACTGATGGTGAGGGTTATCCTGTAGGTTATGGTAAGAAGGTTAATCATTATAGAACTGGTGAGGCAACTGTTATCCGTGGTAGAATTGATCACAACACATTCTTACGTGACCGTGTAACTGGACAGTCACATCAATTCCTTGATGGGTATGATCAGACTAATACTTTCATTACTCAACTTCGTAATAGGTTCCCACAATGTGAGATTATGAACATCCGTCTTCTTAATGGTAACGAGTGGAATAGATTCAAGCGTCAGTGCTTAGGTCATAATATATCAGCGTGGGCAGATGCTGACACTGAGTGGAAGAAGTCAAGGTCATTCATTTGCACTTCTTCAGCTTATAGTGTACAATATGCATTGTTCACTGGTGCTCTTGACAATGAAGTGGACTTTGAAGTACAAGAAGATGCTACAAAGGCACAAATCAAGAGAGCATTTGCTAAGACACTCAAGTCTAAGACAATGAATAAGAAAATTCTTACTTCATTCGTTGAACGTATAGCATAATGTTCGGATAACCGAACAGTATGGGGTTGCGTAAACAATCCAAATGCTATATAATATTGTCAGATTGATAAAAGTCTCTGGTAACCCCAGTCGCTTTAATCAATCTCCACAATTCTACAGTCCTGGTAACCCCAGATCGCTGCCAAGAAACCAAATTCAAACTTATCCCCAAAAGGAAGTATCATGTCTTATTTAAAGCAACAGGATCGGATTCGCAATATCCGAGATCTTATCGACGAGCTAGAACTCGCTGGTAAATTTACCAAACTAGCTAAAGGAATAGCAGAAGGTAAAGAACCTCTTGTAGAAGAGGAATTAGATCCAAAAGATCTATCAATTAGTAAATTCTATCAGAGACAGTTTTCAGTAAATGCTCTGAATAGTTACAAAATATTCAATCACCAACTCGCTCGTGATGTTGTGGTGGCAGTTAGACCTAAAGCATTAGGTGGTCATAAACTAGTCATCGACGGACAACACACTGCGGGTCTTGCCATTTATAGCGAGGCGGTGGACAAAATCAAATGTAATGTCCTCTATCATCCTGAGGATAGGTCGAAAGAAGAGTGCATCAAAGTTGAAGGTGAACTCTTTCACGCATATAATACACAGCGTAAGAATCCTAGCCTGATCGATAAGTATCGTGCTGGTTTGTGCTTTGATGAACCTCAAGCAGTTCAATTCAACAACCGTCTTACATCTTGTAACTTGCAGGTTGATGGACTAGGAGATCTCGATGGAGATAGCTTAGCAACATCAGGTGCAACTCGTTTCGATAAGTGCGTTAAGCAATACGATACTGATGAAGTGGACTACGGTGCATTCATCAATA